>Ga0114972_10000036_pt1 | contig 83874 bp, 73 predicted proteins | sample M_140807_EF_Meta_FD_87354 | JGI IMG/M metagenome (GOLD analysis project Ga0114972, IMG submission 87354) | Freshwater microbial communities from Lake Montjoie, Canada to study carbon cycling - M_140807_EF_MetaG | ecosystem: Environmental > Aquatic > Freshwater > Lake | place: Lake Montjoie... | reverse complement strand
GAATGAGAGGGACAGGCAATGTTTAAACCATTGATGAGTCTGGCGGTGTTGGCTGCTGCTCTGGCGTGCAACCCTGCTCGGGCCGATACGCCCGTAGCGTTGCGTGCTGAGGCGCGGGAAATGTTTCGCGATGTCATCGCCATCAAGAGCGAGGCAGGTCGCGGGCAGGTGCCGGTGCTGGCGAAGTACCTCGCCGACCGCTTCCTCGCGGCCGGCTTTCCTGCCGAGGACGTCACCATCGTCCCGGTCGAGGATACTGCGGTCCTCGTGGTTCGTTATCGCGGCAGCGGCCGGGTTGGTCGTCCCATCGCATTGCTGGCGCACATGGATGTAGTCAAGGCGAAGCCCGAAGACTGGCAACGCGATCCCTTCACGCTGGTGGAAGAGAACGGATTTTTCTATGGTCGCGGAACGGTCGACATCAAGTCTGAAGTGGTTCTGATCAGTACCACTCTCCTGCGGCTGAAGGCGGAGAAGTTCGTTCCCTCGCGCGACCTCATCATCGCGTTCAGCGGTGATGAGGAGACGGGCATGGTGTCGACGAAGGTCCTCGCGGATCCACAGCGCGGGTTGCTGCGCGACGTGGAATTTGCGCTCAACGGCGACGGCGGCGGTGGAACGCTGGATGAACAGACCGGTGCACCGAGCATCTACCGCGTACAAGGCGCAGAGAAGTCCTACGCGAGCTATACCCTGACGGTGCGTAATCCGGGCGGTCACAGCTCTCAGCCGCGCGCCGACAACGCCATCTACGAATTGGCCGATGCCCTGCAGAAACTGCGTGCCTACCAGTTCCCCGTGCAGTGGAATGACTGGACGCTGGGCAGTCTGGCGGCCGCAGCAAAAGTGACGCCGGGTGCCATGGGTGCAGCCATGGCGAAATTCGTGGCCGAGCCTGGCAATGCAGAGGCGGCTGCCGTGCTGTCCACGGACCCTGCCAACGTCGGGCGGACCCGTACCACGTGTGTCGCCACCCTGCTGCAGGGCGGGCATGCGGACAACGCGCTGCCGCAGTCGGCAACGGCCACCGTCAACTGCCGCATCTTTCCCGGCACCAGTTTCGAATCGGTGCGCGATTCCCTGCAGGGCGTGGTGGGTTCGCAAGTGGAGGTCAAGGTTGTCGGTACGCCCTTTGCGAGCGGACCCTCGCCGATGCGCAAGGACATCATGGCTGCCGTGACCAAAGCCGTGCGGGCTGCCAATCCCGGCGCGTCCATCGTGCCGGATCAGGCGGCCTATGCCACGGATGGCGCGGTGTTCCGTGGCGCGGGCATTCCCACCTATGGCGTCAGCAGCATCTTCATCAAGGACAGCGACGAATACGCGCATGGACTCGACGAGCGCGTGCCGGTGAAGGCGTTCTACGCGGGTCTAGAGCATTGGTACGTTCTGCTGACTACGTTGACTGGCAAACGCTGACTGGCGATCACTGCGCGCGCTGCAGGCCTGCGGCCGCAAGCACCCCGGCTACCCGTGATGCGAAGCGAGCACTGGTCCACAAGCGGAGCCCGCATCGATCTGTTATAATCCGTTCCGGTTTGCCGCCGCGCAGTCCGGTCTGCGCCCGAGGTTCTACGGTGTCCCCACTCGATGTGGGACCCTCGCGGCTCCTCCTGCAGACCGATCGCGGTCTGCCTATTGCGTCTTCGATCCCTGATTTTTGAACTGTGACGCTTCGTCCGGTTCCCGGTCGCTTGCGCGACCGGGGGAAGCGCAATGGAAATGTGCATCTATGTCTTTCGATACCCTCGGCCTTTCGGCTGAACTCCTGCGCGCCGTGCAGGAACTCGGTTATACCCAACCCACTCCGATCCAGACGCGCGGCATCCCTGCCGTGCTAGAAGGTCGCGATCTGCTCGCAGCCGCACAGACCGGCACCGGCAAGACCGCCGCATTCGCGCTGCCGCTGCTGCAACGCATGTCGGAACTGCAACCCAACCCACGCGGCAGCCGTGCTCCGCGCACGCTGGTGTTGGTACCGACACGCGAATTGGTGGCGCAAGTGGGCGAATCCTTTCAGGACTTCGGCCGCTACCTGCAGCAGCGGACGCTGTTGATTTTTGGTGGCGTGAGCCCCCGGCCGCAGGTGGAAGCCTTGCGTCATGGCTGCGACATCATCGTTGCCACGCCAGGCCGTCTGCTCGATCACGCCAATGAGCGCGCCATCGATCTCACCTCGATCCGGCATCTGGTGCTCGATGAGGCCGATCGGATGCTCGACATGGGATTCATCCGCGATATTCGCCGAGTGCTCGCGTTGTTGCCCAAGCAGCGCCAGAACCTCCTGTTCTCTGCAACCTTTTCCGACGAGATCCGCGAGTTGGCGCATGGCCTGCTGCATAATCCGCTCACGGTCGAGGTTGCGCCTCGCAATGCCACTGCCTCGCTCGTCGAGCATCGGGTGCATCTGGTCTCGCAAGGCGACAAGCGCGCCGTACTGAGTCATTTGTTGCGTGAGGGTGCAACCCCCCAGACGCTGGTGTTCACCCGAACCAAGCACGGCGCGAACCGTCTTGCGGAGCAGCTGACCCGCGACGGCATCCAGTGTGCTGCCATCCACGGCAACAAGTCGCAGAACGCGCGGACCCGCGCGCTCGAGGATTTCAAGGATTACAAGGTCCAGGTGCTGGTGGCCACCGACATAGCCGCACGGGGCCTCGACATCAGCGAGTTACCGCAGGTGGTCAACTATGAGTTGCCCCATGTGCCCGAAGACTACGTACACCGCATCGGACGCACCGGTCGTGCCGGGTGCGCAGGCCAGGCCTTGTCGCTGGTGTCGGATGACGAGCGTGACCGACTACGCGCGATCGAAAAAGTGCTCGGTCGCAAGATCAACGTACTGCCACTCGACCGTTCCGCAATTCGGCTACCGGTCGAGCAGTCTGCTGCCCCCGCAGCGCGGGCCGGCCACGGCCATGGCGGCAATCCGCAGACCGGACGGCCGGCGGGTCAGCAGCGGCCTGCCAACAATGGTGCGGGCCGTCGTTCGTTCGGCGGGGGCCGCGGCCGCCGCTGAGCTCAGTGACCGGCACCCGCGGTGGCTGCCTCGCCGCAGATGTTGCCGAGACGCAATTCGGGGCGCAGTGTCAGACCGATCCGAGCGTATCGCTCTGCCAACTGCGCCTCTTCCCGCGGGTCGATGGCATAGCGCTGTGGTGCGGTCCGCCACTCCGTGCAGTAGCCGTGCAGCCGGGCCGTCACTGGCGGCGTCATCCAACGATCGTAATCGTTGGTGTTGAGCCCTTCGTCCCAGTACGCGTTGACATGGTCGTTCCAGTCGAAGGGTCGCTGCACGACCCAATGGTCGCGATCCCAGTGCAGGATGGCTGATTTGCCTGGAATGACGTCGTCCTCGAACAGGCTGCGATAGAACAGGTAGCCCTCGTAGTTGGCGACGACGTCGGCATTGGAGAAGCTGCCGGTCGTCATGGCGCCAAAGATGGCCCGCTCCGCAAAAACCGAGTGTTGCGCTGCTTTATCGAAGTCACCGGTCCGCTGCCAGCGTCGCCAGAATTTGCGGCCCTGTGACAGGAAATGGCCGATTTTGTCGGTGCCGACCAGCGTCTCCCTCAGTCTGAAACTCGGGCCGATACCAAACACGCCGCTGACCCGACTCGCACGCAGGGGTAGATCGCTATAGAACGAGCCATGTCGCGGCGTCGGCAACTTCTCGACCTCCGGACTCTCCACCGCCCAAGCCTCGAGATGATCCACCCAGTAGATACCACCGATGCGGAAATAGATCGCGTCCACCATGCGTGACTGGGATGGCGGCCCGCTCCAGTGTGCGACCACTTCGCTGATGGCCCGGTTGACTTCCCGGTTAAGCACCGGCCCCGAATCCTGCAGGGGTACGAGTCGGTTGGTGAAGGGGTCCGTCTCGTAAGCATGGGCCGGCCAGGGCATGGCCAAGAGTGCCCAGAGCAGCCCCAGCAACGTCGTCAGGAACCGGATGTGGCCGATGCCGTACCGATCGGGGGCAGGGTGGGAGGCGGGATTGTGGTCGATCGCAGCAGTCATGAGTCTGAAATATAACGGCCGCTCGCGTCCGGAAAAAAGCGGCACCCCGCGGTTTTACCAGCCGGTATCCGGTCGCCGGGGCCAAGAGCCGCGGGAATCGCCTCATCGGCCCCTAAATTTCTTTCAAAGCGGGCCGATAGAGGGAGCAGACCGCCAACGTCCACCCCAAGTGTGACCCAATGCTCCCAATCATCGGCTCCGTCATCGTCCTCGCCTGCGTCATTTCCGGCTTCCTGCTCTCGGGCGGGCATTTGCTGGCACTTTGGCATCCCACCGAGATCCTCATCATCTGCGGTGCGGCGGCAGGTGCATTCGTGACCAGTAATCCGCCCAAGGTGATCAAGGAGACGCTGACCAGCACGATCGCATTGCTCAAGAAGCCGCGTTACGGCAAGGACAGCTATGTCGAGTTGTTGCGGCTGCTGTTCGACTTGCTCAACAAACTGCGTAAAGAGGGCGTGCTCGGCATCGAGGCTGACATCGAGAAACCCGAAGCCAGCGCCGTGTTCTCCAAATATCCGAACATTCTTGCCGATCATCACATGATGGAGTTCATCTGTGATTGCCTGCGTCTGATCGTCTCGGGCAACCTCGACCCGCACGAGCTCGAGAGCCTGCTCGAATACGAACTGGAGACCCATCACAAGGAAGCGCACCAGCCCGCCCATGCGATGCAGTCGGTGGCCGACGCCTTGCCGGGATTCGGCATCGTGGCCGCGGTGCTCGGCATCGTGAACACCATGGGGTCACTCGATGGTGCCGACACGGCGGAGATCGGTCACAAGGTTGCCGCGGCACTGGTGGGAACGTTCCTCGGCATTCTGGTCGCCTACGGCTTCGTGGGTCCGCTCGCCACGGCGCTGCAGCATCGCGCCGAGGAGGAGAGCAAGGCATTCGAGGTGGTCAAGATGGCGTTGGTCGCCAGCGTGCGTGGGTATCCGCCGAAGGTGGCGGTTGAATTCGCTCGCAAGCTGTTGTTCAGCCAGGTCCGTCCCACGTTTGCCGATCTTGAGGGACAACTCAAGGGCAAGCCCGCGGGTGGCTGAGCAGGGCTCCTGCAACTGAGACACGTGGCGCCCCATGGCTGAAGTCAATAAACGTCCGATCATCATCGTCCGTCGCAAGGCGCCGGCTGCCGGTCATCACGGCGGGGCTTGGAAGGTGGCCTACGCGGACTTCGTCACGGCGATGATGGCCTTCTTTCTCGTGATGTGGCTCGTCGCCGCGGTCTCGAAGGAACAGCGTGCAGCCATTTTCGACTACTTCAAGAATCCAAGCATGGAGCAGGGAACGGCGCCGAAGCCGGCGCCTGGTCAGCAGGGTCCGGGCGGTGCCAGCACCAGCCCCATCAATCTGCGCGGCGGGATGGACGCGCCACGCTCTGCAAACCAGAAGCACGGTGTCGGTGCCGAGGCGCTGGCCCAGAAAAATCCGACCCTTGACGAGGCCAAAAAAATTGCTGAGGCAGCGGAACGCAAAAACCTCGAATCGCTGATGAAGCAACTCAAGGAGGCGATCCAGAAAAGCGACATGCTGAAGGCCTACAAGGATCAGCTGCTGCTCGAGATCACTCCCGAGGGCCTGCGTATCCAGATCGTGGATGCACAGAACCGCGCCATGTTCGATCGCGGCAGCTCACAGTTGAAGGATTACACCACCGCAATCCTCAAGGAACTGTCGGTGTACCTCAATTCGGTCGACAACCGTCTCAGCATCACCGGTCACACCGACACCACGACCTACGGCGGCGAACACGGCTTCTCCAACTGGGAGTTGTCTGCCGAGCGCGCCAACTCGGCGCGGCGGGCCATGGTCGAGGGCGGTCTCGCACCGGAGAAGATCGCCCGCGTCGTGGGATTGTCATCCTCCGTGCTGTTCAATCGCGCCGACCCGACCAACCCCATCAATCGTCGCATCAGCATCATCGTGATGACCAAGCAGGCGGAGGCGGCGGCCCTTGCCACCGAGGCACCGGCTCAAACGACCACCGCAGCGGCGGAACCCGCCCCTGCACGCAACTCCGTAGCATCGACCGCGGCCGCTCCTGCCGGTGCTGAGTCGGCGCCGCCTGTCACTGCAGCCGCGCCTGCGGTGGCGGCCTTGCCGGTCAGCAAGCCGGCAAGACCCGCCGACCCGGCAAAAATCGCTGCTCTGGCTGCGGCCGCAGCCCGTGCGGCGACCGACCAGCCACCGGCAGCCGAGGTGCGGTAGCGCTACTTGATGAAACCCTCGGCGCGCAGCGTCGCCTGCACTGCGGGTCGTGCTGCAACCCGCGCCTGGAACGCCGTGAGAGCAGGCCACGGCGAGAGATCGATCTTGGCGTAGCCCGTCCAGTTCAACACGACGAACAGATAGATATCGGCGATCGTGAATGTGTCGCCGGCGAGGAAGGGCTGTCCGGCCAGTGTCTGACTGACGAGCGCGAACCGGTCACCCAGCGCCTGTACCGTGCGCTCGCGCAGGTCCGGCGTCGTCGCCGGATTGAACAACGGCGAAAAGCCTTTGTGCAATTCCGTTGCAATGTAGGCTAGCCACTGCACCACATCCCAGCGCGCACGCGTGCCGAAGGTCGGGGCGAGTGTTCCGGGCCGCTGCTCGGCGAGATACTGCAGGATCACCTGCGTCTCCGAGAGCGTCGAGCCGTCATCCAGCACCAGAAAAGGTACGTATCCCTTGGGGTTGACCGCCCGATAGTCGGACCCATCCGGGAGCGTATGCTTGGCCAGATTGACCTGAATGGTCTGCGCCTGCAGTCCGAGTTCATGCAATGCGATATGCGGAGCCTGTGAGCAGGCCCCGGGCATCATGTACAGCTTCACGGTCGTCGTCTCCTCGAGTGGAACGGGTTGGGTTGTGAAGTGGATCGGGTTGGGCAGTCGCCCGCCTGTCGTCAGCCTCGGCGCGGCGCAGTGGACGCTCAACTGGTCTTGCGCCGCTTGGTCCGTGCCCGGATGTTGAGGAACTCAACCCCAAGCGAGAATGCCATGGCGAAATACACGTACCCCTTCGGCACATGCGCGTCGAGACTCTCTGCGATCAGCAGCACACCGACGACCGTCAGGAAAGACAGCGCAAGCACCTTGATCGAGGGGTGGCGCTGCACGAAATCGCCAATGGGTTTGGCGGCGATCAGCATCACGGCAACCGAGACCAACACGGCGGCGATCATGATCGATACGTGATCCACCAAGCCCACTGCCGTGATCACGCTGTCGAGCGAGAACACGATGTCGAGGATGCCGATCTGGGCCACCGAGCTCCAAAACAACTTGCTGCGGTTGCGCGCCGCGGCCTGCGCGGCGGTCTCACCGTCGCTGGCCTCGTCTTCTTCATCCTTGGCCTCGACCTCGATATAGATTTCCTTGGAGGCCTTCCATAGCAGAAACAAGCCGCCGAGCAGCAGCACCAGATCCCGCCCGGTGATTTCCTGACCCAGTACCGTAAACAGCGGGACGGTGAGCCCCATCACCCAGGACAGGCTCAGCAGCAGACCAACCCGCGTCACCACGGCGAATAACAGACCAAAGCGACGCACGCGATCGCGCATATCCTCAGGCAGACGGTTCGCCAGAACGCTGATGAAGATGATGTTGTCGATACCGAGCACGATCTCCAGCGCCGCCAGAGTCAGGAAGGCGATGATCGTGTTGGGGTCCAGGATGAATTCGAGCATGTTGGTCGGGATTTCGTGTCAGGGGCGCCAATGGTTTCGCAGAAGCAGCACATCTGCAAGACCGCCAGCGCGGTCTAGCGGCAATATCCCGCCCAGTCGCCCAGTCGCCCAGTCGCCCAGTCGCCCATCCGCGCAGCGGTGCAGATCTGGAAGGCATGCGCTCCCGCCATTCTCGAGGTGCCTAAGAAGATGTTTTCCCGTATAAAGAGCGAGGGGTGGGGTATCCGTAAGCGAAGGTGATACCCATGCAACCGATCGTCGTAATCAAGATTGCCGCCCTGCTCAGCATTTTCCTGATCGTGGTCTCCATCGGCCTACGGGCGCGATTGGGCAGCATGATGGGACTGTTGAGCGAGCCGGCCAGTCGCGGACTGCTGGTGCGCGCCATGCTCGTCATGTTCGTCGTGTTTCCCGCGTTCGTGATCTTGCTGGTCAAATGGCTGCCATTGGAAACGACGACCCGGACGGCATTGCTTGCGCTGGCCATCTCCCCCATGCCTCCGATCATCCCGCTAAAGCAGCGCAAACTTGGCGGTGAGACGGATTTCATCACTGCACTGCAAGTGCTGGCGACACTGACATCGATGGCCTTGGCGCCGCTTTACGTTGCGCTGCTTGAACAGATTTTCCACCGCGATGCCGTCTTCAACATCGGCAGCATGGTAACCACCCTCATTCTCTCGGTCGGTGCGCCGCTCTTCATCGGCATGCTGCTCGGGCATTACGCGCGCGATCTGGCCGACCGGCTGGTACGGCCTTTGAGCCTTGCCGGAATGGCGCTACTGGCGCTCGTCGCGGTTGTCATTCTCGCCAGCTCGTACCGACCCATGATCGAGGCGGCGCACGATTTCGCAGTCCTCGCGGCGGCGATCATGGTCGCGTTCGGACTACTGGCCGGCCATATGCTCGGCAAAGGTACGTCAGGCGATAAAAGTGCCCTTGCGATCGCGACCGCGTCACGGCATCCAGGCGTCGCGATCGGGCTGGCGGTGGCAACGTTCCCGCAGCAGGCCACCGCGGTGCTGGCTGCCGTGCTGCTATACCTGCTCGTCAATTTTCTGCTGACGACGGTCTACAAGCGGTGGGTCTCCGTCGCCGCCTGAATCGGCGACGAACTGCGACGAATCAAAGGCGGGCCACCGGCAGGGTGAGGAGAAAACCGATCGCCGCGCAGCCGAGCGCTGCGGCCAGGCCAACGAGTAGTTTGCGCAAGGCGGTACGGCGTAATTGCGGGCTGATACCGGCCAGAAACAACACGGTGGAGAAGACCACGGTCGATGCGACGTAGCGGTCCGAGTTGCCGTTGGCCGAGTCACCGATACGGAAGGCCTCTGCCGCCTGGCGCCTCAGCAGGCCGGCCTTGCGACCCTGCTCATGTTGCGTCTTGGGCAGGGGTATCGGCGGCCCGTCCTTGACCGACTCGCGCAGATGGTCGGGGTACCTGGCCCGCCAGGGAACGAACACAGCCCGCATCTCTGGCGGAAAGCGACGCTCGTAAAACGTCATCAGCTGTTTGTCGTCGTCGGCTGCTGCCGAGAGCCACGACATGAGCAGCGCGGTTTCGACGGCCGTGCGCTGACCATCGATGACTTCCATCTGTGCGGCTTCCGTCACGCGCGCGGTCGCCGTCGCATAGTTGGCGGCCTGTACTCCACCCCACAGCGCTGCCTGATAGCTGGCCCACGCCGATGCGAGTCCCGCAATCGACAGCACGACCGCAGTGGCTACCTCCAGACGGTGATCGCTGGATTGCGCTGCTGCTTCAGGCATGGTGAGTGTGCTCCGTCTTCTCCTCGGCTGCGCTCGCGAAGGTCTCGATATCCTTGGCGAGGAAGTAATTAAGTACCGTGCGAATCGCGGCAATGGCACCCAGCATGCCGATATCATCCCAGGTCGGTGCGATGGCGGTGCGGATGATGTCGGCTGCCAACGCAAACTCCAGCGCGAGCAGTATCCAGATCGCGAAACGCAGCCAGATCTCACGTCGATGTCCGTTGTTCATGCCGCGGGAGACGATCAGGCGAAACGTCTTCGCGAGCGCCTCGATTGCACCAATGGAGACGATGAGGACCACTGCCGCCTCGATACACAGGCCGATGACGCTCGCAATCTCACGGAATGTTTCTTCCATCGCGGAACTCCCCAACCAAAGATGTCTGCCAGCCGGCCATGCCTGACTCGACGGCTACTAAATTACGGCCAAGCTTACGGTCTGGAATATTGGACGCCAATCAACAATATAGAGCAGAGTCCGAATGCGATTTCGGCATGCTTTTCATGTGTAATATGCATTAGACATGCCCCGGGGTGCGCGGCAAGGTATCGGCGCCGAGAGATCGGCGGGCGCGTCCGCGCCTTTGATTAACGGCCGCGAGGTGTAGCGTGAGGAAAGGTATTTATCTGGTTGCCCTGTGGGCGGCGTACAGCAGTGCGGTGCTCGCACAGTCGCCGGAATCAGACATCACGCCCGAGTCGGAAGCGCTGGTAGCCGCCGCGGAAGACTATGCCGTGCCTGACATCAGCGACAAAGCGCTGTCGGAAATGAAAGTGGAGGATGCCAAAGACCGGTTTTCCGCCACGCTGGGTATTGCGCTCCTGCCCGCTGACTACACCTCGTTCGAGCAGGACAAGCAGAGCAAAGAGCAGGTCGGCAATCAGCAGGATGAATTCGAGGCGCGCTCGATGCGCCTGTCGGTGCGCGGCTACTTCGAGATGTTCCGCAAGTGGAATTACTTCGTCAGCTACGAATACAAAGGGTTCGATCAGAGCTCGCCCAGCGACTGGAACAACACCGATTTCCGGATCTCTACCGTGATCGGGCCGCGGGTCGGCACCTTGACCCTGGGCAAGATCAAGGAGCCATTCGTCTACGAGATGGTTGGCGACGCAGCCAACCTGCCGCAGAACGAGCGCCTGCTCAGTCCGTTTTTTCGTTCGCGCAACGTCGGTGTGCAGCTGTCGAACACGATGCTGGACCAGCGAGGTACTTGGGCAATCGGCTGGTACAACGACTGGTGGCTGAACGACGTCTCGCACTCCGATTCAGGCGATGACTTCGTTGGGCGTGTCACCTACCTCCCGGTCTGGAGCGAGGATGGCAAGACCTACCTGCACTTGGGGCTAGGCATGCGCTATTACGGCGCCGTCAATAACCAATTGCGTTACGCAGGCAAGCCCGCTTCGAACGTTGCCAGTAATTACGTCGATACGGGCAAGATCCCGGGCGATCATGCAGTCCACACCTCACTCGAGGCGCTGTGGAATGCGGGGCCCTACTCGCTGCTGGCCGAATACGTGCGCGCTGACACCAGCACGCGGGACAACAAGGATCCGGCCTTCGACGGTTTCTATGTCACCGGCAGCTGGGTGATCACGGGCGAGTACCGGCCCTACGATCGCAAGGCCGGTTACGCCCGCCGTATCATCCCTTCGGGACGGTGGGGTGCGGTTGAACTCATCGGCCGCTACGGGCGGGTCGACCTCGAGGATCGCAACATCCATGGCGGCAAGATGGACGGCTGGTGGACCGGTGTGAATTGGTGGGCTACCCGGCGTTTCAAGGCCAGCATCGGTTACGGCGACATCGATCTAGACCGCTCCGGCATCACGGGCAATACCAAGACGGTACTCACCCGTCTGCAGTGGATCTACTGAGCAGGGCCCTCGGGACCCTGCACCGCCAATAATCCGGCGCGTCCGGCGACGGCGCCTCGCCCGATGGTGCAACGGGGCAGCGCGCTCAGATCGAGTCGGGCAGCCGCATCACCCAATGTCCCAAGCACATAGCCTTGCGCACGCCAGCCCTGCAGCAAGGCCTCGAACGCGGGCAGATAGGCGCCCCCTTCGAGTTCGGCGTGCAGCGTGAATACGTGATCACGCCCGTCTGCCGTTGACTCGAGTAGGTGGCGAACCGGATCGTCATCCTGCACATCATCGCGGCCGATCAGCTCATCGAGCGTCGGCAAGGTCGTCGGCAACTGCGGGACCGCGACCTCCCTGCCGTCGATCAGGGGCATGAACGGGTGCGTGCCGCGCGCGTCCGAGGCCAGCGCAAAACCGAGCTCTCTCTGCAGTTGCGGCGTGTGGTCGTTCATCTGCCAGCCGGCCGCACCATGGATGCGCGGTGCAAAGCCCAGCGCATCGCGGAATGCCTCGCAGCCGCGCAGTAATTCGCGTCGGGTCCACGGTTCATCGGCGGCTGCTACGCCGTCCTGCCATCGCACATGATCGTAGGTGTGCAGTCCCACCTCGAAGCCCGCAGCGTGTATGTCCCGCATCTCCCGTGCACAGCGACGCCCAATGTGCGGGCCTGGCAGCAAGACGCCGTACAACAGTGTCTTGATGCCATAGTGTTCAACCACCGAGGTGCGCCGCACCTTACCCACGAAGCCGGGTCGAAAGACACGCCGAATCGCTCGCCCGGTATGGTCTGGCCCCGTGCTGAACAGGAAGGTGGCAGTCGCCTGCTGACGCTGCAGCGCCGCCGCCAGTCTCAGCATGCCCTCACGCGTACCGCGCAGCGTATCGACGTCAACCTTGAGCGCCAAGAGCGGCATCGTGCGCTCAGACCGACGCAATGCCGCTTGCGACGGCTCTTGTCGCAAGGTCCGTACGCGGCCACGTACCACTGGCATCCGCTGCCACAACCACCTCCAGCACTTCGCCGTCGCCACCCCGCAGCCAGCAGCGGCCACCATGTACGAACAGACCCGCCGCGGTCGCAGGCAGGCCCGTGCCGCTCACCCGCCGCGTGCCGTGTATCCACACTCGACCCGCCAGAAGATCCGTAAAGGCACCGGGAAACGGCGGTGCGACCGCGCGTACAAGATTGTGGATCGCCGCCGCAGACTGCGACCAGTCGATGCGGCCATCCTCCGCCGTCCGCCGGCCGAAATACTCACCGGACAGCAGCGTCTGCGGGCATCGCGCGGCGGTTCCTGACAGCAGTCCCGGCAAGGATCTCACCAAAACCATTTCCGCCGCGACGGTCACCTTGCGCATCACCTCGGCGGCCGTGTCGTCCGACAAGATGGGCACGGCCTGCTGATCGACGATGTCGCCGGCATCGGCACGCGCCACCATGTAATGCAACGTAGCTCCCGTCTGCGTCTCACCGCGCAGCACAGCCCAATTGACCGGTGCGCGTCCCCGATAATGCGGCAGCAGTGAGCCGTGCATGTTGAGGGCACCGCGTCGGGCTGCAGCCAGCACCCCCTCTGGCAGCAGCTGTCGGTAATAAAACGAAAAAATGAAATCGGGCGGAGAAGTCGTCAACGCTGTGAGGACAGCAGGATCGCTGCCGGAGGCTGGGGCGATACAGTGGAGTCGATACCGCTCGGCCACGTCAGCGACGCTGTCGTACCAGCGTGTTTCCTTCGGATCGTCTTCGTGCGTCACGACCAATTGCACATCGATGCCGGCACCAAGCAATGCCCGCAGGCAGCGTACCCCGACGTCGCTGTAAGCGAAGACCGCAGCGCTCGGCCGGCTCATGGCGGCGGGGGATCACGCTCGAGCACGGTCGCCACGATGTAGCGTGGCCGGCGGCGCACTTCCTGATAGATGCGGCCGACATATTCGCCAACGATACCGAGCCCCAGCAGCAGGACACCGATCAGGAAGAACGCGACGCCAAACAGGCTGAACAATCCTTCCACTTCGGGGCCGACGATCAGGCGACGCACGAACATATAGAGCACGAATATCAGCGCGGCCAGTGCAATGATGACGCCAGCCACCGAGAATACTTGCAGTGGCACGACCGAAAAGCCGGTCATCAGGTCGAAGTTGAGTCGCACGAGACTAATGAATGAATATTTGGAGTCGCCTGCCGCGCGCTCCGAATGCGCAACCGTGATCTCGGCCGGCCGACGCGCAAACGTGCTTGCCAGAGCCGGGATGAAGGTATTGACTTCACGACACTGATTGATCGTGTCGATGATGCTGCGGTCATAACCTCGCAGCATGCACCCCTGATCGGTGATCTGGATGCGCGTGGTCCGCTCGCGTACCCGATTCAGGATCCGCGATGCAGTGCGCCGCCACCACACGTCCTGGCGCAAAGAGCGAATGGTGCCGACATAATCGGAACCCGCCTCCAGTGCAGCCAACACCTTACCGATCTCCTCGGGAGGATTCTGCAGGTCGGCATCGAGCGTTACGACATAGTCGCCGCGGGTGCGTTCAAAGGCAGCAAGGATCGCCATATGCTGACCGGCGTTGTGTGCCAGCACGATGACGCGCGTGGTATCCGGCCGGCGTTGAAACTGCTCGCGCAGAAGCGCGACGGACCGGTCGGAACTGCCGTCGTCGATGAACAGTACCTCGTAGCCGCAGCCGAGTGCATCGAGCGCGGGGTAGAGACGCTCGAACAACATCGGCAGCACGAGCTCTTCGTTGTAGACGGGAATGACGACCGACAGTTTCACGCTGCCTCCGTACCGACGATTGCCTCCACCGCATCGACCACGCGGTCCACGTCCTGCGTCCGCATCGCCGGAAACAACGGCAAGGTCACCGTCTCTCGGCCGACCCGTTCGGCATTGGGGAACTGTCCGTCGCGGTAGCCGAGCGCGCGATAGACCGAGAACAGGTGGATGGCGGGATAATGCACACCCACGCCGATTCTCTGTCGCTCCATTGCCTGAATGAACTCGAGACGCGTCATCTCCATGCGGTCGAGGGGCAGCAGAGGCGCAAAGATGTGCCAGCTGTGCCCTTCATCGCCACGCGCAGGCATGCGCACCGGAGCACGCGCGCCCCAGCGCTCGAAATAGCGTCCCACCAGCGCACGCCTTGCGGCGTTGAATTCCTCGAGACGCGCGAGCTGGCCCAAACCGACCCGTGCCGCCACATCGGATAAATTCGCCTTGCCGCCCGCCAGCGTGACGTCGAACTGATCGGCGGCGCTCTTGACGAGTCCATGAAACCGCTGCCGGTCGACCGTGAGCAGCTCACCTGCCGCATCCATTACGAGCGCACCGCCCTCGATGGTGGTCATGTTCTTGTTGGGATGGAAACTGAAGCAGATCACATCGCCCCGACTGCCGATGCGCTGTCCGCGCCAAGCCGAGCCGATGGCGTGCGCCGCGTCCTCGATTACACGCAAGCTGTGACGCTGTGCCAGTGCATAGAGGGCATCGAGATCGACTGGCAGGCCGGCAAAGTGCACCGGCATGATCGCACGCGTGCGCGGCGTGATCGCTGCCTCGGCAGCGGTTAGATCGATGTTGCGCGTGTCGAGATCGATGTCCACGAATACCGGCTTGGCGCCCACGCGCACGATCACGTTGGCGGTCGCAACGAAACTGAGCGCTGGTGTGATGACCTCATCGCCGGGTCCGATCCCGCAGGCTTGTAGAGCGATTTCGAGGCCGGCCGTCGCCGAGGTCACCGCTCGCACCGGACGGCCGCCCACATAGGCGGACAGGGCTCTTTCCAATTCTGCGACCTTGGGTCCCGTGGCCAACCATCCCGAGCGCAGCACTTCGACCACGCCGGCAATGGTCTCCTCGTCCAGCGTAGGACGCGTGAACGGAAGGAATTCCGTAACTTGTGCCATCGCAGACAACTCCTCAGGACCGCGCGATCAGGATCACGCCGATGATCACGATACCAATCCCTGCGATGCGCGTCGCCGTGAGTATCTCGCCGAACAGCCACCAGGCGAGCAGTGCGTTGACGACGTAGCCGAGCGAGAGCAGCGGATAGGCTTGACTCACCGGTACCCGTGACAGGCCCACCACCCAGACGAGCACGCTGATTCCGTAGGCGAACAGCGCTGCCCAGAAGGCAGGTTCCAGCGCGAGCAAGCCCGCTGCACCGCGCATGCCAGCGCCCGAACTGGCGATCGGGCCGGTCGCCCGCGTGGCCGCTTTCAATGCCAGCTGCGCACCTGCGTTGAGCAATACGGCGAAGAGCAGTATCGAGAAATCCGCGAGCTTCATTGCCGTGCCATCACGATCGAACGGCCGTCGCGACCAATCACCCGTCCCGGCAGGCCGCGTGCCGACAGTTCCGAGTACGCGCTGTCCGAGAGGAAGGCGACCGCATCACGCTGTGACTGCCATTCCGCGAAGAACTCGTCGAGTGTCGCCAACGATTTGCCAGGCGCCCGCTCCAACCCGTAGTCCAGCTCACCGCGGAAGACCACGAGACGCAGGGTGCGATCCAGGTAGAAAGGCGCGCTCTGTCGATATTGCTTGACGCTGTAGAGCGTGGTCTGTGGGCCCACGTGCGGGCGTATCTGCGTCACCAGATCGCGGGCTGTGCGCAGCGGCGGAAAATACGAGTAGGAGAACATCAGGGCCTGCCAGCCCAGCACTGCACCCAGTGCAGCTGGCAGCCAGCGCGCGGGCGTCGCTTCCGTCCGGCGCCGCTGCACCAACCACGCCACCACCGCGATCAGCGCGGCCAGTACGGCCCAGATCAGCACGCCGCGTGGCACCGCGTCCACGCCCGATTTACCTGCGCTCGCCACGCACAGTCCCAGTGCCGCGACTGTCATGCTGACGGCCGTCGTTGCGGCAGCGGTCGTCACTGCGCGCGGTGTTCTGAGTAGTTGTGGTGCCAGCAGTACGGCTGCCACCGGCATGATCGGCAGCACATAGGTGGCCAGTTTGGAGCCCGAGGCGGAGAAAAACACGAACACGATGATCGGCCAGAGACCGAGGAACAGCGCCGCCCGAAAACCCGTGGCACCACCCTCGCTGCGCCGTTGCCAGGTATCGCGCAGGGTGCTGCGCATGACCCGCCACCAAGGCAACAGCGCCAGCAGCAAGATGGGAATGAAGAACCAGGCCGGCTCGACGCGCCGATGCACTTTGGTCAGGAAGCGCTCGAAGTGCTCATGGATGAAGAAGAACTGCAGGAAGTCCGGGTTGCGCTGCGCGACCCACCAGAACCACGGCACGACGATCGTGAACAAGATCGCGAGACCCGATAACCACTGCATACGCCGCCAGACAGTCCAGTCGCGGCTCAACAGCGAGTACAGTACGAGCGTTGCACCGGCCAGCACCGGGGCGGCGATACCTTTCTGCAGCACGGCGAGCGCCAGCAGCGCCCAGGCCGCGAGCATCCACCGCCGCGCAGCGCTGGGGGCGGTTGCACGCTGCGCTACGACCAGTGCCAGCACTGCGCCGCCGAGCAAAGTGGCGAATGCGGCGTCCAGCGCGTTCAACTGCCCCACCAGCACGAAATACGGGCTGACCGCCAACGCGACGACGGCAGCCAGTCCGGTGTCAGGACTCCCATACAACCGCTTCGAGGTCATCCAGACCAGCGGCAGCGCGAGAAATGACAGCACCAGCGTCCACAGCCGGGCCGTCAGTTCGGTTTTGCCAAACAATTTGTAAGCAGCAGCCGTGGCCCAGTATTGCAGCGGTGGTTTCTCGAGATAGGCCACGCCGTTGAGGTGCGGCGTGACCCAATCGCCCGACACCGCCATTTCGCGGGGAATCTCCGCATAGCGCCCCTCGTCCGGCTCGAGCAGGGGCCGCAGCCCGCCGCTGGTGAACCAGGCGAGGCCGAGCAGCAGGAAAAACAAGGACAACGATCGCGTCATCGATCAGATACCGAGCGACCGATTGCCGTCGATCCGCGCCGGATCAATCCGGACCACCGTCACCGCCCGGCGCCTTGTTGACGTAATAGGCAATCGTGCTGCGGATGGCTGTGTCGAGGTCCGTCGTTGGCGTCCAGCCGAGCGCCTCACGCACGGCGTCGATGCGCGGCACGCGGACCTGAATATCCTGATAGTACTTGCCGTAGTAAGCATCGGCCGTCACGGCTTCGATGTTGGTTGCCTTGGCACGTTCGGCCAGTGCCGGGAATTCGCCTGAGATGCGCACGATCCGGTGCGCGAGATCATCGATCGACACACAGTTGTTCGGATTGCCGATGTTGAAGATGCGCTGCGAGGCCTTGCCTTCCGGGTTGTCCATCATGCGCAGCAGGCAGTCGACCGCGTCGTCGATGTAGGTGAACGAGCGTTTCTGCGATCCACCGTCCACCAGCTTGATGGTCCGTCGGTGGAAGACCGCCGAGAGGAATTGCGTGAACACCCGCGAACTGCCTTCCTTCGGCTCATCGATATTGTCGAGGTTGGGCCCGATGAAGTTGAACGGGCGGAACAGCGTGTAATCCAGCCCGTCACGTACGCCGTAGGCGTAGATGACACGGTCCAGCAGTTGCTTGGATGCCGCATAGATCCAGCGCTGCTTGTTGATCGGCCCGTAGGTGAGCGGGCTGGTTTCCTCGTCGAGCACGCTGTCCGGTGACATGCCATACAACTCAGAGGTCGAGGGGAACATCAGGCGTTTGCGATACTTGACGCAATGGCGCACCACGGCCAGGTTGGACTCGAAATCGAGCTCGAATACCCGCAGCGGATCGAGTACGTATTGCGCCGGATTGGCAATCGCCACCAGCGGCACCACCACGTCGCACTTCTTGACGTGGTACTCGACCCACTCGCGATTGATCGTGATGTCACCCTCGACGAAATGGAAGCGCGGGTCGCTCTCCAGCCCCCGCAGTTTGTCGTCACCCAGATCGATGCCGTACACCTCCCAGGGCCGGTTGCGCAGTATCGAACTGGTCAGCGCGCTGCCGATGAAGCCGTTCGCGCCGAGAATCATCACTTTGAAGGCCATTATGCGGGTCCTTGGATTTCAGTGGCCGGGCAATCCGGCACGGTAACCCTCGGATAATACTACCTCAGGGGGGCTCGAGCAGGCCTTGGACGGTCTAGATCCATGGGGTGAAGACTGGCTTGCCGCCAAGGGGGGCGGTCGGAAGACGTCCGGCGGTCCGACTGCGGTCGCTGCGGGCCGGTGCGGGCCGGTGCGGTCATGGGCCAACGACCGCCACACCGACCGGTACTATCGGCGGCGATTTGCTGGCCGCGTGCAACCTGCATAGAATCCGAGACCGGAAGCGGGTGTAGTTCAATGGTAGAACTGCAGCTTCCCAAGCTGCTAGCGTGGGTTCGATTCCCATCACCCGCTCCATTTTCCTCTCGAGGGATTCAGCAGGCTGCGTCGGGATTCCGCGATCAATCAATCGTCAGGTACGTTGGTGCTGCTGGGCCAGGAGAGCAGGGAATCGCGCTGCCGGTCGCGCCGGTTATCGCCCCACTCATATTTTACGGCTGAGTCTCCGACGGCAGGTTCCAGGCGAGAACCATGTTTGGCAGCAAAACGCCGAGCATGAAGAACGCGATGACGAAGGGCGTAAACAACTCGCGATGGAGAGTCGGCTGGCTAATCACCTCTGTCTGCACAAGTTTCGGAATAACTCATGCGATACATCCTGTCTGCGATGCTGACGATCGTTGGGATCATTCACCTGTTGCCCATGTCCGGGGTGGTCGGTGGGTCCCGTCTTCACGTTCTATACGGAGTCACAATTTCGGATCCGAACCTTGAGATCTTGATGCGTCATCGGGCGGTCCTGTTTGGGATACTCGGCGCGTTCCTAATCTATGCGGCGTTTCGTCCGGGCTTACAACTCGCAGCGTTGATCGTAGGCGCTGTTAGCGTCATTTCTTTCTTGGTGATCGCGGAAATGGTCGGCCGGTACAACACCGGAATCGCGCGGGTGGTGACTGCGGATATCGTTGCGGTCGTTTGTTTGTTGATCGGTGCGTTCGCTTACTGGAAGGGTCGAGCTACGATCGGGGTGAATGGATGACCGAGTCTCGGGTGGTGATATTTACCAGCACTCGAACGTCAGTATGAGAACCGTAGCCCTATAAATACGTAAAACGAATCTCGGCACTACCTGTAATTACCCACAGCACACCCTCAGAGGCGAACAGCGCAGCTAACAGATTGATCACTCAGTGTGTTTTGATATCGCCGAAACATGCGGCGGGCTTTCCCAAGCTGCTAGCGTGGGTTCGATTCCCATCACCCGCTCCACTCTCTTGATCGCTTCAACCCAACGCCCTCCGGACTCCCGGATGGATCCGCCCCCGTCGAGTCCATGTAGAATCATGTCGTTCGGGACAGGCCGTCGATTGGTCTGAGACCAGCTCTGCTCGAGGTCCCTCGCAAACGCGGGCGACGGGTTTGTAACGGATTCCTAGGAACTCGGTTACGTCGGGGTCATTGGTGTAAAGCGCTGCACGGGAGTAAATACCGAATGAAACATCCAATTTTGTTGGTCACAGGCCTTTTGCTTGGCGTTGTCCAATCGGGGACATCTGTTGCCGGCGACTTTGCAGTGACTTGCACGCTGACTGAAAAGCAACAGGTCACCGGCGGGATGCTGATCGGTACCAAGAAAACTCCTCAGCAGGTTGAGGTGCACTACCTGGATGGCGGGTTCACGTTCAAGTACGACGGGATCATGTATTCGTCGCCGCGGCTCGATGCCCAAGGCGTGGCGACCACGCCCGAGGGTCAGCAGTACATCTACTCGAAGGACGACCGGGCGTTTTCAGTCGCCGATGGCGATAAATATCTGGAACTGTCGAACTGCAAGTAGAGCAGCAGTCCCGCTTTGCTGATCAGGGGCCTCGGCCGGTTGCCTGAGCGATGAGCGCTGCGAGCGCCGCTAACCGGGTCGCCTTGATCTTTTTTTGCGTGTGGCTGGCGATCGCCTATGCGGCGGCGGATCATCCGCCGCCGCCGTCGTTCCTGTTTCTCGTTCTTGCTCTGCTGTTGTGCGCGTTGTTCGTGCGCCTTCGAGTGCCGACCTATCTGGCGTGGCACGCCCAGCGGTCCCGCGGCCGGATTGGTCGCGTGATATGCGAGGGAGCGGTTGGTGGCGGTGTCCTGTACTTAGTGCTGCTCGTCCTCAGTTCGGGTGAACCGAGCATCCAGCCGGACATCGGCGCCCGGCTGATCGGGGCTGGCGTGATGGTGGTGCTTGGAGCGACTAATGCACTCATGGTTTACGGCAGCGGCGTCACACTAAGTCTATGGACAGGTGGATTGGCTTGGAGACCTCTCCGGCCCGACCGAATTCGAGAGCGCTGCATTTCCGGACGAGACCCATCTGTTCGCCGCGACGATGACTGCCAGCTTTGATCTCGCGCCAACCTTTCATGTGCATTTCTCCGAGCGGCTGCCCCGGATCGTCGTCGCCGACGAGCCGCCGAAGTTTGACGGACAGCAGACCTGTTACCCTCTGCAAGGGTCCTGATCGATGCGGGGTAGCTCCACATTGATATACGCTGCATCGGAACCTTGAAAGGTTGTGTATTCCCGCCGGGAGATTCGCGATGAATCCAGGTTCCTACGTGGTGATCTTCGTCAGCAAGCGCACGGATTCGGATCCTGAAGGTTATGAGTCGATGGCGCAGAGGATGGTCGATCTCGCCAGCGCACAGCCGGGATTCCTTGGCATGGAGACCGCCCGCGGCTCGGACGGTATGGGCGTGACGGTCTGTTACTGGAAATCGGAGGATGCGATCGCCGCCTGGAAGCGCGACGTCGATCATGCGGCGGCCCAAACGTCTGGCAGACAGGCGTGGTACTCGCTTTACAAGGTCACCATCGCTCGCGTCGAGCGTTCCTACGAGCACCAGCCTTAGCTCATCCTTGATTCTGGTAAATGCAAAATGAAGGGTGTCCACTCACGCCGGCAAGGGCAATCTGCGCTAAATGACTTCTGCCAAAAGTCACTCAAGTTGCGGTGCACCCAATGAGATTCAATCAAATCGCCTCGCTGACCATGATCGTCTGTGCCGCGGCCATGTTCTCGCCGCGCGCTCATGCCTTCGGCGTCGACGTGTGCTTCAACTCGCCGACATCGGGTCAGGCGCCAGTACGCAACTGCATCGGTGTGGAGCAAGTCTGCCGCACGAGCAACTTGACGCCCTCCCAACAACTCGGCTGCCGCGTAGCCGCTACCGCTGACAGCATGAGCGGGTTGAGCGGCAGCAATGCGATCATCGGAGGTCGCAGCCTTCTGCACAGCGACTCGACCTACATGATGGCTCAGCTGCTCGGGTACACGCCGTGGCAGGCCTACCAGATCATGATCTATAACGAGGCGACCGACCAATCCGAGTACACACCGTTCAACCAGAGCGGAGCCCAGATGCTCACCGACGACGAGATCGCCAGCTGCCGTGGCCAGTGGGGCCCGGCGATGCCGCGACGGTGCCGGATCATCTCGCCCGTCATGAGCGGGGTATACAAGTTCAGCGACGAGACCGGCGGTATGCTATTGCACCTGCATGCCCGGTTCTCGCCGAATGGCGCCGCGCCACCGGCGATCGGATTCCCAGCCAATTACTTCTCAGCGGCCAACGCTCCCTACGAGCCGTTGCTCAACAACCTCCGCGAATGGGTCTTTGACCAGCGCAGCGATGCCTGCGTCGGTGGCATTGTCGAGCGTAGGGTCGGCGATCGCGGCCCTGCGGCTGCACCGTGCGAGCGACGCGAGCGCGTTCTGGATAGTCCGCAGAATTTCTTTGCCGCCGGCGTGACCCGTTTGCAAATCCCATTCTCGTCAAACCTAGGTACGTTGGTGGTCAACCAGTCTGATCTCGGTACCGTCGTCGCCTCGGATCGCAGCTTTCAAGGCTTTATCGCGCCGCAGGAGTTGGCTTTCGCAAAGATGGGCATTTTCCTGCACGCGCTTGGTGACCGTTTTTCTCATCACGCGTGCACTGATCGATCTTGGTTCTACCGCCAGCCAAGCGGTAATTTCACCAGCAAATACGATTCGGTGGCCTGTGGTCAAGGCAGCCATTTCCTGTGGCACGTTTGGGAGCAGGGCACCGTCCAGTCGACTGACAACCTCGATCCGCAGCACCAGACGATGCGGCCGACGCTGGATGCCGTTTTCGACCAATTGGTCGCGTACGGGCCGCTGCGAGGCGTGCCCGTGTCAGCGAATGTCGCCAAAAAGCAGCAGATCATCAATCAGCTGATCGCCGTGCTGGAAATCTATGACTCCCAGCAGCGTCTCGACGCCATGGTGCAACTGATGGATCAGTACCGGGTGCTGCCGCTGCCCGGACATGGCAGCGCGTCCTCGCTGACCATCGACCAATGGTTGACTGCGGCGCGGGCGCCCCGCTGAATCGAATCTCGAGCTTCTCGGGTCGAGGATCGGGATTCATTTGAACCGCCACTGTCGGTAGCGCAGCTTCAAAAAAAGAAGGCCCCGCAATGCGGGGCCTTCCTCGTCTCGGGTCTGCTGCGGCTCGTGCCGGTCTCAGAAATCCTGCGAGAATCGGATGCCGATCGTGCGCGGCTGCCGCCGGATGCCGTAGGTCTGCACGCCGCAGATGCCCACGTCACACTCCGCCGACAGATACATCGGTGCATCCTCGTTCGTGACGTTCTGAATGAAGAGATCGATGGCCCACGAGTCGTTCTTGATACCCGTGCTGAGGTCCAGCACCGTGCTCGCGGGAATGTCGCCCGTGATCGCGTTGTCTGCGATGTTGAGGTCAGAGGGGCGGCTGGTTTCATAGGCAAGGGCGCCCTGCACGTATGACTCGAACCCGCCGAGCGGGAACGAGTAGCGAGCCACCACGTTGGCCTTGAATTCCGGCGTGATCGGCAGCTGTGTGCCCTTCGGCGCCCAAGGAGTGCCGTCGTCGTTACAGCCGGGGCAATAGTCGTCCTTGAGCTCGCTGTCGTAGTAAGCAGCGGCGGCCGAGATGCGCAGCGCGTCCGATGCCGACCACAGCAACTGCAGTTCGGTACCGGTCACGTCCGCGGTGGGGCCGTTGTTGACCTGCGTGATGCCGTTGGCACCCGAGAACGACACCTGGAAATTGTCCCACTGCTCGTAGAACACTGCGCCGTTGAATTGCAGCGTGTTATCCAGCCACTGGGTTTTCCAGCCGGCCTCCCAGTTGGTGAGGAAGTCGGACTTGAAGTCGCCGGCAAACGGGTTGCGGTTGATGCCGCCCGGGCGATACCCCTCGGACCAGGTCGCATAGACCATGTGGTCGTCGGTGACTTTCCAGGTCAGGTTCACGCGACTGATGTGCTCGTTTTCCTTGATGCCTTTGTTGACGTTGAGGCACGGCGCGTCTTTGTAGTCGGCTTGCGACGGGCAGCGCCACTCGCCGTTCTTAGACCACCCCTGTCCCACAGGGGAGTAAGCGCCGGAGCCGCCGTTGGCCGGGTCGCCCGGTTCGTTGGGGCCATCGTTTTCGCCTGAGCCCGGGACACGATCGAAATTGAAGCCGAGGCCGAAACCGAAGAATCCCTTGACCGTCACTTCCGGCTTGAAGAAGCGCGCGCCCACCGTCAGTTCGAGGCGATCGGTGATGTCGAAGCTCAGGCTGCCGAACACGGCCTGATCCTTGTCCACACGATCCACGTTGTTGAGGTAGACGGTGTCCTTGAAACGGCTCATGTTCGCTTCGCCGTAGTTCATCAGCATGACATCGGCGAGACCCTCGACGAGGAAGTTCTGCTGGAAGTCATGCTTCTGCTCCTGCCAGAAGAATCCGAGCATGCCGCGCAGGCGCTTGTCCTGCGGCGAACTGACGCGCAACTCATGACTCTGCTTGCTGTAGCCGTCGTTGTTGGTGTAGCGGGCCACCGGCGGGATGGCGTCGCCGTTGTTGTCAAAGTGCAGGCCGGCAAAGTAGCCGGTCGAGTACTCGTTGTCGTACCAGAAAGAGTAGTCGGAATAATCGAAGGACGCGTCGACGTCGCGCTTGAGATAGTTGCCCGAGTAGGTCAGATCGAAGTTGCCGATGCGGCCTTCGATCGTCATGCCGATCTGGCTCCACTTGTCGTTGGAATACTCCGGCTTGAAGTGCGCGACGGAATTCTTACCGCCCACGATCTCCTTGCTGAGATCATCGCCCCACGAACCCTTGCCCTCTTGTTTCTGGGCCATGACGGTCGGGGTGATCGACCAGTCGTCGTTCAGATTGACGCGCAGCGCCGCGCGGCCACCGATGGTGTCGATGGTGTTGTAGTTTTTCTTGGCGTACCGGTTGTTGTTGATCGTGATGTCATCGTCCGGGTTGCTGGCATCCGCCGTGAAGGTCCGCGTGGCCTTGACGTTGTCGATCCAGCCCGCGTCTTTGCGCTTCCAGCCGACGAGCCGGATGGCAGCGTTGTCAGTGATCGGCAGGTTCACGAAACCTTCGGCCACGTAGCCCATGTCATCGCCATCGACGACGTTGCCTTCGAGGCCGTAGCCCGCGGCAAATCCCGACGGATCGGGCTTGTTGGTGATGATGCGGATGGTGCCTGCCTGGGAGCTCGCGCCATAGAGCGTGCCTTGCGGGCCGGCGAGGGCCTCGACGCGCGCGATGTCATACATGTGGATGTCGAGGTTGCCCTGCACCGTGGTGATGGGCTGCTCGTCCAGATACATGCCGACGCTCGGTTGGGAGGTGGTGGCCTGTCCATCCGCGCCGGTGGAGATACCGCGCATATAGACCAGCGAGAAGCCCGCGCCGGCGCCCAGACTGGGCTGCATGGCGACCGTCGGCAACATCTGCACGTAGTCCTTGAAATTCTTGACGTTCATCTCCTCCAGGGTCTGGGTACCCAGCGCCTGGATGCTGATGGGAACGTCCTGGAGGTTTTCAGTGCGCTTTTGCGCCGTGACGATGATCTCCTCGAGACCCGCCTGGCCTTCGGCATGGGCCAGCATGGCGGGGCAGGCCAGCAGGATGGCTGCCGCTACCGGCGTCCGCGGCACTCGTCGCACCCCGGTCTTTGTTACGGCCCGTGAGCCCGTCTTGAATCTGGAAACTCGCATGATCACCCTCCCGTTGGTCGTGAGTAGCATTTAACGCACGCGTGTATCTGAGTCAATGCGCAGCCGGCAACCCGGCCTGTTGGTATCGCGCAACACCTTGCTAAGCTGCGGGTGCGCGGTGAATTTTCTGGCCCCCCTCTGACGACCCAGGTCCGTGCCTCATGGCCCGGTCGGGGCTTCCCCGGACGCCGCAAACCTGGGTACGTCGGGGTAGGCCGGCAGCACGGGCCCGAGCGCGGCTGCCAGTGGGGCGAGCCACTGCTCATAATTCAGCCACTGCTCGACCCCATCCCGATTGATGGGGCGCCGCACCTGCTCGGCACTGGCCGTGCGCACGGGGCGGTCGTTCTCGAAGAAACGCAGGCAGCCCGCCTCGAAGGGCAGGCCGCAGTAATCGAGCAGGCGGCGTACCTCCGCCTCGGTGTCCTCCACCATGCGTTCGTGGAAGACGCGGTGGATGCGTCCGGGGAGCACCTCATCGAAGTGCGCCATCAGATCCACGTAGTCGTGATAGTACCGGCCCATGTCGGCCAGGCCGTAACTGAAGTTCTGGCCGTGGGCGTAGCACTGCTTGAAGTTCGAGAAACAGCAGCCCATCGGATGGCGCCGTGCGTCGATGATACGGGCGTTTGGCAGAGCCAGCTGAATCAAGCCCACGTACAGAAAATTGTTCGGCATCTTGTCGACGAAGAACGGCCGGTCGCTCTTGCGATGAATGCGCGTGCGCTCTATGTACTGCTCACCCAATTCCCGCAGCTCGGCCGCGCTCTTGGCGGCCAGCACCTCGGCGTAGGCGGCGATTTCCGTGGTGCCGGATTGGGCGCGCAGTTCTTTGGCCAGCGAGGTGATCTCCGGCAGTTCCATGGTGCCTTCCACCGCCGAGTGGCTGGAGAGGATCTGTTCGATCAGCGTGGAACCCGCACGCGGCATGCCGACGATAAAGATCGGGTCGGACGCCGGATTGCCAAACCCCGCGCGGGCTGCGAACAGTTCCCGGCTGAAAGCGCGCTTCAGGCGCTGGATCCGGTTCGTGTGGAGGTCCGCATCGTAAGGGTGAGCGGCGCGGTACAGCGCGTTGCCCTGTGCGTAGTGAGTGAACGCCCGCTCGTGCTGCGCAACGTCTTCACAGGCCTTGCCGAGCGCAAATTCGAAATGCAGGCGGTTCTCATCGCTGAGCCCGGGCAGCGTGAGCTGCGCGCGCATGGCAGCCAGATCCGCGTCACTGAAGCGGAAGGTCTTCAGGTTGGCCAGACTCCAGTACGCTTCGCCAAAGGCCGGATCTAGCGCGATGCTGCGTCGATAGGCATCGACGCAGTCCGCGTGCCGTCCCTCGGTTTTCAGCACGTGTCCATAACTCAGCCAGACCTTGGCGTTGGATGGGTATTCCGCCAGCAATTGGCCATAGATCTGGCTGCTGCGCGCGTATTCACCGATCCTGCCGAGCGTGACCGCATACAGGTTTCGATAACTGGGGCTGCGTGGCTCCGCGGCGAGCAGCTGCTCGATTTGTGCGAGCGCCGCAGCCGACTCGTTGCGACGATGCAGCAGCACGGCGTAGTTGTAACGCGCTGCTGCAAAGCCTGGCGCAAGTTCCAGACAACGCTCAAGCAGCTTGCCCGCATCGTCGTTACGCCCGTAACGCGCCGCAACTTCAGCCAGCATCCGGATCGCGGGCACGTCGGTGGGCGATTCCAGCAGGCGAGACTTGAGGAGTCGCTCCGCGGTCGGCAGGTCATTGGCCAGCATCGCGGCAGCCGCTTGTGCGAGTAGCGGGTCGCGCGTCGAACTCTGCACGTGTCGCGCGTATGCGGCATCCCCGCCAGCACTGTCGCCGATCGCCATGAGATGATCGCCCAGCACCCGCCACGCCTGCGGGTGGTCTGGCCGCAGTTCAACCGTACGCCGCAGCGCGCGCAGCGCGTCATCGCCGCGCCCGGCCTCTGCGACACACAATCCGTATTCGAAATGAGCGGCGGCCCAGCCGGCCTGACGTTCCAGCAACGGCTCTATCAGCTCTAGAGCGGCCCGCGTCTCGCCTACCCGGCGCCGCGCACTGGCCAGCACCAACAGCGCAGGGGGATGACCGGGGACAGCTTTCAGTATCGCCAGCGCCTGCTCTGCGGCGAGAGTCGGATCCTGTTCGAGCAACTGTGCCGCGTGCGACATCGCAACGCTCAGGTTGCCCGACGGCGCGGAAACCTCGTTCATCCCAGATGCTCCCCGCCCCATCGACACAAGACCAACCGATCATCAATCGCGCGAGGCGAAAAAGGAAGCCCTGACCATGCCGAACTGCTGCAATGCCTCGGCAATCGGCATCGGCCAGCGATGGGCTCTGCCAGGTTCAGATCTGTCAGAGCTCAGGTCTGTTTGCTGGCGCGCCAAGCGAATTCATGGCGAATCCGGCGAACCACCGGCCCGAGTCAAAATGCACTATCAATATACTACTGATGCCAATTATGCATTGGACACATCGGGCGCTGGTCTCCAGAATCACTTTCACTCTAGCTGCCCCGCGATGCGCGTGGGTGCAAAGGCTAGGAGTGGGTAACCCCGCAGCGCCCGTGCCGGCCCGTCCTACACCCCCCACCCCCGTAGGCGATCCGTCGCGCGGCGCGGCGGAGTTCTCGCGTCCTCAAGGAATGAACGATGAATCGCCAAATACTCTCCGCTCTGGCCCTCACCATGCTTGCAGTCTCGTCGATTCCGGTCGCGCACGCGGCGGAGACCGCCACCAGTTCTGGTTGGCGTCAAACCGCCTACCTGTACGGCATGGGCGCGATGATCGATGGTGAAACTCAGCTCGGCGATCTCAAGGTGCCCGTCGACGTCAGCATCTCTGACATCTTCAACGCCCTCGAGGCGGGCGCCATGGGTGCTTATCGCATCGAGAACGACGAGTGGGCGTTTTCAACAGACCTCACCTACATGGGGCTTGGGGGTCATGCGAAGACCAAAGGCCAGCGAATCGGCGGTGATGTCGACATCGACCAGCTGACTTGGATGGCCACGGGCGCCAAGCGCCTCACCCCCCACTTGGAGGGCTTGTTCGGTTTCGCCTATTTCGACCTCTCGACCGATCTCAAGGTCCGTCTGCCGAATGAGACCCGCAAGGCCAGCCGTGATGCGGACTGGTTCGACCCGATGCTGGGTCTGCGCTACTCCACACCGTTCGCCGATGGCAGCTGGACGTTCAACATGCGCGGCGACATCGGCGGCTTTGGCATGGGATCGGACTTCATGTATCACGTGACCGCGATGGTGCATAAGCAGCAGACGCCGACCGTCGGCTGGTATGTCGGATATCGAGTGATCGACTTCGACTACGAGGAAGGTCGCGGCAGCAAGTACCAGCGCTACAACCTGACCGAACAGGGTCCCGGGCTCGGGGTGTCCTTCTCCTTCTGAGTCGGGTCGCCGGTCGGCATCCCGGATCTCTGATGCGGACCGGTCCAATACTGGCCAGCTGCGCAACGCTGCTCTGCGCGGCTGCACAGGTCTGGGCCGAGCCTCCGATAGCCCATTTCGACCCGCACGGACGGTTACCTTCACCGGCCACGATGGAGCAACGCAAGGCGCTGCTCAGCGCTCTGCCCTTCGCCGACCGCCGTGATTTCGACGAATCGCAACGCGGTTTCATTGCCGCACCCCCCACCCGCGAAATCAAAGGCGCTGGGGGGAGGGTGGTCTGGAGCATGGCCAGCTACGACTTCCTCATGCAAGGCACGGAATTCACCAGCATCCATCCGTCCTTGCAGCGACAGGCTGTGTTGAACATGAGTCACGGCCTGTACGAGGTGGTACCCGGCCACATCTATCAGGTGCGTGGTTTCGATCTCGCCAACATCGCAGTGATTCGCGGGCAGACCGGGTGGATCATCATCGATGCCCTCAGTTGCGAGGAAACGGCTGCCGCAGCGCTCGCGTTGGTCAACCAGACGCTGGGTAAGCGACCGGTCGTTGCCGTGATTTATTCCCACTCGCATGCCGATCACTACGGTGGCATCAAAGGTCTCGTCGATGATGCCCGGCTGCGCGACGGTGGAGTCCAGATCATCGCGCCCGCCGGATTCCTCGACGCCGCGGTATCCGAGAACGTGCTGGCAGGCAACGCAATGACCCGGCGTGCGTTCTACCAATACGGACTGCTGCTCCCCCCAAGTCCCTACGGGCATGTGGACCAGGCCATCGGCAAGACCATTGCCAAAGGCAGCGCTGCTCTGGTTGCGCCCACCCGCAGCATCGAACAGGACTTGCAGGAAATCAGCGTGGACGGTGTGCAACTGGTGTTTCAGCTCACACCCGGCACGGAAGCGCCGGCGGAAATGAATCTCTGGCTGCCACAGCACAAGGCGTTTTTTGCGGCCGAAAATATCTCACCAACCATCCACAACATCTACACGTTACGTGGTGCGCTGGTGCGTGATCCGCTGCAGTGGTCGCAGCAGATCAACCGTGCCCTGTACCTATTTGGCGGGCAGGCCGAGGTCATGTTCTCGGCGCACGGCTGGCCGCGTTGGGGCGGCGAGCGCGTTGCGGAGGTGATGCGCGATCAGCGGGATGCCTACGCCAATCTCAATAATGGCGTGCTGCATCTGGCCAATCAGGGCGTCACCATCAACGAGATCCACAATATCTATAAAGCGCCGGACAGCCTGCAGAAAAAATGGCACGCCCACAGTTATCACGGGTCTGAGCAACACAACAGTCGTGCCGTCATCAACCGGTATCTGGGCTACTGGGACGGCAATCCCGCAACGCTGATCCCGCTGTCACCGGGCGAATCCGCTCCGTTGTACGTCGAGATGATGGGCGGTGCCAAGCCGATTCTCGCCAAATCCAGACAACTGATCGGCGAGGGCAAATATCTGCATGCGGTGGAGTTGCTGAACAAGCTGGTCTACGCGCAGCCTGACAACACAGTCGCAAAGCAAGTGCTGGCGGATGCGTTCGAGCAGATTGGATATCAGCAGGAGAGTTCCAGTCTGCGTAACAGTTTTCTCTCCGCCGCGCGCGAGTTGCGCTCCGGCGTGCCGGCGGGCCGGCTACCCCAGACAGCAGGGCGCGACACGATTCGCGCCATGCCGACTGGCACATGGCTGGACTATCTCGGCATCAGACTCGACAGCGCAAAAGCCGCCGATCTGCAATTCGTGATGAATCTGGTGACGCCAGACAACGGTGAGCGGTATGTCGTCGAACTGAGTAATCAGACGCTCACCAGCATCAAAGGATTTTCTGCGCCGATGCCGGATCTCACGCTGACGATCAACCGCAGTGATCTTGAAAACATCATGACAGGACAAAGCACGTTCGCGGCAGAGGCCGCAGCCGGTCGCGCCCGGGCTGTTGGCAGTCTGCATCTGCTGCAACGACTGCAAGACTGTCTCAGCGATTTCACGCCGGACTTCCCAATCATGCCCGGCACGCGCTCCACGCCAGGCGGTACGACCCGCTGAAAGCACGGCGATCGACGCCCCGCTTCCCTTTCATGACTTCTCTTGCATCCAGAGGTTGCCCACGATGATCAGCTATGCTGCCCGCTTCGCCGCAGTCGTATTCACGGTGTCCATGGCCGGATGCGCCTCGATCGGTCCAAAGACTGTGCCGGCCGACCGGTTCGATTACAGCACTGCGATCGCGGACTCCTGGAAGCAGCAGGCCCTGCTGAACATCGTGAAAATGCGCTACACCGACCTCCCGGTGTTTGTCGATGTCGCCTCCGTGGTGGCTGGTTATTCCTTGCAGACGGGCGTCACCGTCGGTGGCGTGGTTTCATCGGAGCGGGCAGTGCAGGGCAATTCCGGTTCCATCGGAGTGCAGGGCATCTACACCGATCGCCCAACCATCACCTACGTGCCGATGACGGGTGAGAAATTTCTGCGCGGCCTGATCACGCCAATCGATCCGCGGAACATCTTCTTCATGCTGCAGACCGGCTATCCGGCTGATTTCATTCTGTCCCTGACCGTCGAGTCACTGAACGGCGTGCGTAACCGCTCCACCTTGGGCGGAGTCGTTCGGCCCGCTGATCCGGATTTCATTCGCACCATGCAATTATTGCGGGAATTGCAGTCAGCCGGTGCCGTGGGCATGCGCGTGGAGGAGAGCAAGGAGAAGAGCACCACCGCCGTGTTGTTCTTCCAGCGCGAGGCCCTCCCAGCGGAACTACAGGCCAAGGTTGTCGAGATTCGCCAGCTCCTGCATCTGGCGCCGGATGGCCAGCGTTTCACGCTCAACTATTCTCCGATGCGTGGCGGCCCGGATGAACTCTCCGTCAACAGCCGCTCCATGCTGCAGATCCTCTCGGCGTTTGCCAGCTTCGTCGAGGTTCCGCCGGAGCATCTCAACGAGAAGCGGGCCATGCCGGGATTTGAGCGCACGGACCAGCGGGACGTCGGTCGCATCCGCAGTGGCCGCAGCAAGCCTGAACAGTCCTATGCTGCCGTTCAGTACCGCGGACACTGGTTCTGGGTGGACGATGGCGACTTCCAGACCAAGCGCGCGCTGACTGCGGTGATGTTCTTCTTCACCCTGGCCGAAACCGGTAACGCTGATCGTTTACCGCTGATTACCATCCCCGCACAATAGGTGGAGGTCAGAGTCGGGGGCTGAACGAAATGGACGGCACTGCAGTCACGCGTACACAACGGAATCTGCCGCCGTGCGGGTGGCGGGTTCATCGCTGCAGTCGCCAGATCCTTGCCCGCCTGGCGCTCGTTGCTTTGATGGGGACATCTACGGCGCTCGCTGCGCCGAAGACGGACGTCATCGTGCTGGTGAACGGTGATCACCTCACTGGCGAAATCAAAAGTCTCGAACACAATCGCCTGGAGGTCGGCACCGAGCACATGGGCACGGTACGGATCGAGTGGGACAAAGTCGCCCGGGTACAAACGCGGCAGAATCTCCTGCTCGAGCGCAGTGATGGAACGCGCTACTACGGCCAGTTGCTCGAGAGCGGTCGCGATGCCAGTTTGCTGGTCAGCCGACCCGGTGGTGGCAAGTCCGACACGGTCGACATGGGAGTCATCGTTCGCGCCCAACCGATCGAGGGGGGGCAGCTTCTGGAACGGCTGGATGGCTATGTCAGCGGCGGTCTCGATTTCGCGAAGGCCAGCGACCGGCGGAGTTTCGATTTCGCGGGCGGGCTCTCCTCCCGAACCCGTCGTCGCGAATGGTCGCTCGATATCGCAGCCAATCTCACGGATGACAGTGCCGGACGCACCAACGAACGTTACGAGCTGGATGGTCATTGGCGTCGGCTGATGGAACGGCGCGATTTCTATCAGGGCTTCGGCGAGCTTTCGCGCAATACCGAGCTGGGACTCGACATGCGCACGCTGCTGGGCGCCGGCTACGGTCGCTATTTCAGGCAAAGCAATTCGGCGGAATGGCTCGGGACCGTGGGTCTGGCCTATTCGCACGAAAATTATCGTGCCAGCCGTTCGGTAGACAGTCTCGAACTCGTGCTCGGCACGGAGTTCTCTTTGTTCCGCTACGATTTTCCAGAAACTGATGTGACTGGTTCTTTTGCTGTCCTGCCGAGTCTCACCCAGGCAGGTCGTGTGCGTGCCGAGGCCGATCTGCGTGCTCGCTATGAATTCATCGACGACGTCTACTTCGAGTTGAAGCTCTACGGCAGCTACGACAGTGCACCGCCGGGCGAAGAGACCCGCACCAGCGACTACGGCGCGATTACTTCTCTCGGCTACTCTTTCTGACGGCGCGTGGTGCTTTGCTCGGTGCTGTCGTGGCGGCATCGTCCGCCGGTTCCGATTGCACTGAAAGGCGCGCCGCGGCAAACCGTTGGACCAGTACTTGTTCTTCCACGGCGGTTTCCTGATCCGCCTGGAGCACGAGATCGCGCAATTTCGCTGCGGTTTGAGTCCATGGGCGTCCCTTCAGGCTGACGATGCCATAGCGCAGATGCAGCCAGGGTTCAGTACCGAGCAGGATGAATTCGCCGGCCTCGAGCTCGCGTTCGATCGTGGACAGGATGCTGCCGCTGATCGCGTTCGAGTTCGCGATGATCCGCTTGACCGCAGTGAGGCCGTTGCACCGAATGGCCGGGAACGGCCGTGGGGTGCCGTGTCGTCCCGCGCTCTTGCGGTGCGCAGCCATAATTGGCTCGAGCACGCGCGGCGGTATTCGGCTGGGACTCACGAATGGCCAACTGAGCAAATCAACCAAGCCAATGGTGCTGGCTGCGGTCAGAGGATGGCCGCGACGCGCGGTGAAGTGCAGTGGGTGCTCCACCGCCATGTGCGCGATGTCGATGTCGGGTTCTTTTTGCAGTGTGCTGGTTTCAGCGACGAAAAAATCGAGTTCACGGCTGCGCAACTGCATCAGCAGATTGTCCCAGTCGTCGGTGCGGATCTCGAGCGCCACGCCGCTGAATTGCTCACTGAAACGCGCTGCTGCGCGGCCCAAGACCGCCTCCGATGCATATACTCCGCCGCCGACGGTGACGCGGCCGGTACGCAAGGTGCCTTCACTGAACGCCTCGCGCTCGAGTTCATCCGCCATCCGCAACAATTCCCGGGCTCGTTCCAGATAAAGGCGCCCGAGATCCGTCGGTACGACGCCGCTGCCGCCCCGCAGAAACAAGTCGCTGCCAAAGCGACGCTCCAGACTCTGGATGCTGCGCGACAGCGCCGGCTGGCTGATGTGCAGTGCGGCGGCCGCACGGACGAAACTGCCATGCTCGGCGAGCGCCAACACTTGTCGCAACTGATGGAGTTCGAAGCTCACGGCGGTGTTTGGTCCGGGTGCGGGGCCAGATGGCCGCGGTGGGCGTGAGAGGGTAATCTAGTCATGCAGCAATGCTATGTCATTTATTTAATTTATGCATTGGACGCATGACTCAGGAACGTCCAAACTGCACGCGAGTGTTGTAACAGTGATCTCCACCAGTAAGCGGTCGGCGTTCCGTCGGCCCGCAGACTGGACTATGAGCGCCTGTATCGGCCGCGCACGCCGCGGACCTGCAGGCGCTTTTTTTTCGTGGGTCATCAACCCCGGCCTGCGCCGACGGCCGGCGGTGTACGAGGGTGACACCGTCATAGTGAGCCATCACCCCGGCCTGCGTCGTCGGCCGACGCCGTCAGAGTTGGCCGATCTCCGACATGCGCTGACTGAGCGAGAGCCGGTCAAGACTCTGCACCGGCAGGCTGACGAACAACGAGATGCGCTGTTCGAGCGCCAGGTACGCCGCACGAAATGCCCTGGCGATGTCCTCCGGGGTTCCCGTGGCTGCTGCCGGATCCGCTATGCCCCAATGCGCGGTGACCGGCTGGCCCGGCCAGTAAGGGCAACTCTCGCCAGCGGCGTTGTCGCAAACGGTAATCACGAAATCGAGGGTCGGAGCGCCGGGGCCCGCGAATTCGTCCCAACTCTTGCTGCGCAAGCCGTCAGTGGGCAGGCCGACGCTGCGCAGCAAATCGATCGCGTACGGATTGGCCCGTCCGGTGGGTCGACTGCCGGCGCTGTAGGCCTTGAACCTGCCCTCACCAAAATGATTGAGCAGACTTTCAGCGAGCAGGCTGCGCGCCGAGTTACCCGTGCAGAGGAACAAGACGCTATAGATGCGGTCGTTGGCTGCCATGACAGTTCCCATGCTGCGCTGATTGCGTGACGAAACCGTTAACGTGTCTTGCCAAATCGGGGCCGCCAGATCGCGAGCACCAGATTGACGTAGGCGAGGCCCATCAACAACCACAAAGCTCCCCACTCGATGCGCAACATCTCGGCGAGCTTGGCCGGGTTGCCGGACCCCACGGCGACTTGCGCAGCCAGTTCGGCGGCATGGCGGGCCGTACCGTCGACCTGCATCAGGGTGGCCTCGAACATCGCAACCCCAAGCAGCGCCTTGAGCCAGGCCCAACCCGCATTCATGTAGCCTTCGTTGAGCATCAGCGCGGCGAGGCCGGAGAGCATCACGATTTCGAGAGAGGGCACCATCAGCCAATGGGTGATGGTGGCGATGCCATGCCGCACGGCCGCGTATTCGCTGGTACCCACGTCCGGTGCGCTGACGATGAGCGCGATGACGGCCGCGAAGGAACCCATGACGCCGACCGTACCGAGTTCGTGCAGGGCTTTGACGAGTCTTTTCAGCATGGCCGCATTGGTTCCTTGTCACCTGAGGTCTGCAAGCCGTTGCCGGGTGCCTGACCCAAATCGATCGTAATTCCCGTTCTGCCTCTGACGCCAGACCGATAACATACGCTGGTCAGTTGCGCAGATCAGCCGTCCTCGCGGGGATTCCACCATGACCGAAACAGCCATATCACCCAGCCGAATTTCCGGCTCGCAGCCAGACTTCGGCGCGGCTGCTGCTGCAGTCCACCTGCCGGACGAGCCTTCCGTGCGGTTCGACTGGATCGACACGCCGGCCGGTCGCATGATCGCTGCCGCCAACCGCGATGGAATCTGCCTCCTCGAGTTCGCGAATCAGCAGCGGGTGGATGCGCAGCGCATTGCGCTCGAGCAGGCGTTGGGTTTGCCGCTGTTGCCCGGCTCGAACCACTGGCTGACACAGTTGTTTTCCCAGCTGGATCAGTATTTCGCCGGTCGTCGCCGCGCATTCGACCTGCCCTTGGTGATCCGCGGCACCGCGTTTCAGGAGCGCGTCTGGCAGGCGCTGATGACGATTCCCTATGGCGTCACCTGGTCCTATCGGGATCTGGCGGAGCGCATCGGTCAGCCGCGGGCGACCCGTGCAGTGGGTACTGCCAACGGCATGAACCGCCTCGGGATTCTCATCCCCTGTCATCGGGTGGTGAATGCGGATGGTCGGCTCGGTGGCTACGCCGGCGGTGTCGAGCGCAAGCGGCACCTCCTCGAGTTGGAACGCCTTCACGCAAGTTGAGGTGTCCTCTCCTTACCGCAGGCGTGCACGCCTCGCTGCGGGCCGCAGTCGAGGCGGGCCACCCCACGGTTGAGTGTTCGCTCGATCTGGAGCGGTCCCGAGTAACGGTGTCGGTCCACGCCGCGCAGTGGAGCGTGGCGGGACAGCCGTTTCCCTATCTGGAGGATTGTCGCGAGCGCACCGTTTACTACTGGAACGGCACGACCTTCGCGCCGGTTGCCCGCTATGACCGTGCACTCATCAAACTGGTGCCGACGACGTGGGGACCGCCCACCTTCGAGATCGATGGCATCAAGATGCTGCCCTCGGCGCAGGTGTCACCTTTTGCAGATGCGCGAGCCAAGGTCGAGCTGGTCGACCCGCGCGGTCGCCGTGTACTCGATACCTGCGGCGGGCTTGGTTACTTCGCCCACTGGTGTCTGCAGACAGGCGCGACCGAGGTCGTCTCCTTCGAGAAAAATCCGGATGTACTCTGGCTGCGCAGCCTGAATCCATGGTCTCCCGGCCCGGCCACTGCGCTGCAGCTGATCAATGATGACGTCACCACACGCATCGCCAGCCTGGCAGATGCCTCTTTCGATGCGATCCTGCACGACCCGCCGCGATTTGGGATTGCGGGCGAGTTGTACTCGCTGGTTTTCTATCAGCAGCTGGCGCGGGTGCTCAAACGCAAAGGGCGTCTGTTCCACTACACAGGCACACCTAACCGCCTCACCAGCGGTCGCAATGTACCGAACGAAGTGCTGAAACGACTGCAGCAGGCCGGCTTTTCGGCCGAGCTGCACGGCGACGGTATCTTGGCCCGCAAGATCTGAGCGGAAAACTGCGGTCTCTGCTCAGACTCAGGATTCCAGACCCTGACTTTCCAGATACTCGTCGTAGGTCCCGGAGAAATCCTTCCAGCTGCCGTCGGGCTTCAGTTCGATGATGCGATTGGCCAATGCACCGACGAATTCACGATCGTGCGAGACGAAGATCAGTGTGCCGGGATACTTCTCCAGACCGATTTGCAGCGACTCGATGGTTTCCATGTCCATATGATTGGTCGGCTCATCCATGATCATCACGTTGGGTTTCGTGAGTATCAGTTTGCCGTACATCATGCGGCCCTTTTCGCCGCCTGACAGCACCTTCACCGATTTCTTGGTTTCGTCACCGGAGAACAGCAGTCGTCCCAGCGTGGCGCGCACCAGTTGATCGTCGTCTGCCTTGCCGGTCCACAGTGACATCCAGCTGAACAGGTCGGTCTTCGCTTCGAATTCCGCTTGAGGATCCTGAGGCATGTAACCCGGCTGGGCGTTTTCGACCCAGGTGATGCGCCCGCTGGTCGGCTGCAACTCACCGGCAAGGCAGCGCATCAAGGTGCTCTTGCCGATGCCGTTCGGGCCAATCACCGCCACGCGCTGCTCGGCCTCGATCGTGAAACTGAGTCCTGAAAAAACGTCGCGCTCGGCGCCGGGATAGCGGAACGAGAGGTTCTCGACGGTCACCGCCGAGCGGTAGAGCTTCTTCGCCTGCTCGAAACGGATATACGGGTTCTGCCGCGTCGAAGGTTTGATCTCTTCGATCTTGATCTTCTCGATCTGACGGCGACGGGAGGTTGCCTGCCGTGCCTTGGAAGCATTGGCCGAGAAACGCCTGACGAATTCCTGCAGATCGGAAATGCGGTCCTTGGCCTTTGCGTTGGCCGCCTCGACGCGCGCCCTGGCCTGCGTCGAGGCCAGCATGAAGTCGTCGTAATTGCCGGGATAAATGCTGACCTGCTGATAGTCGAGATCCGCGATGTGCGTGCAGACCTGATTCAGGAAGTGCCGGTCGTGGCTGATGATGATCATCGTGGCGTCGTACCCGTTCAGCACGCGTTCGAGCCAGCCGATGGAATGGATGTCGAGGTTGTTGGTCGGTTCATCGAGCAGGAGCACGTCCGGCTGCGAGAACAGCGCTTGGGCCAGCAGCACGCGCAGCTTGAGCCCGGGTGGGATCTCGCGCATCGTCACCAGATGGCGCGACTCATCGATGCCGGCGTCGATGAGGATGCTTGCGGCTCGAGCTTCGGCTGTGTAGCCACCATATTCCGCGAATCGGCTTTCGAGCTCTGCAGCGCGCATGTAATCGTCGTCGGTCGCCTCCGGATTGGCGTAGATCAGATCACGCGCCTGCATGGCGGCCCACATTTCGGCGTGCCCCTGCATCACCACGTCGAGCACCCGCTGGTCCTCGTAGGCAAACTGATTCTGGTTGAGCTTGCCGAGGCGCATACCAGTCTGCAGCACGACGTCGCCCGCACTCGGCTCGAGCTCGCCGCCGAGGATCTTGATCAGCGTGGACTTGCCGCAGCCGTTGGCACCGATCAGCCCGTAGCGGTTGCCGTCGGAGAATTTCACGGAGACGTTCTCGAACAGCGGCTTGGCTTCGAACTGGATGGCGAGATTGGTGGTGGAGAGCATGGGCGTCGGTCGCAGGAGGGGGCGCGATTCTAGCTGACATTGGCTGTCAGGGTATGACTGGTCGGCTTTGGAGCGACGCGGCAGCGTACTCGGGTCGTCTGGACGGGCACATGGTTAGGTTGTTCGGTCTGCCGGGGAGCGGTCCGGAGGTTAGACTGCGCCTCCCGACCGCACAGACTGGAAACCGATGCGTTTGATTGCCACGTGCCCCGAGGAGACCAAGCCGGCCCTGCGGCAGGAACTCCAGGCGTTGGGCGCGCAGGAAATCACGCCAGCGTTTCGGGCCTTTGAGTTTTCAGCGACGCCGGAGCTGTACTACGAGCTCCACCTCAAGCTGCGTACGGCGAGCCGGATCCTGCGGGTGGTCCGTGAGGTGCCGGCACGCAACCCGCAGATGCTGTATTCGCAGGTCCGTCGCATCCACTGGCACGAATTGTTCGATGCACGACATGCCTTTCGGGTGGAGACCGTCGGCGCGGAGGATGAGGCGGCTGGCGTCGTTGCCAAGCAGGTGATCACGCAGGTGCGCGAGGGTATCCGCGATGAATTCAGCCGCAGCCTAGGCGCGGTGCCGCGGATCGACACTGCGGAGCCCAAAGTGAGCGTGGTGGCGCACTGGTCACGTGGGCGCTGCATGCTCAGCCTCGACACCTCGGGGAAGTCGTTGCACAAGCGCGGTTACCGCGAGTCTGGTCATCCAGCGCCACTCAAGGAGACGTTGGCCGCGTCGATCCTGCTGCTCGCAGGCTACGACGGCACGAAGCCGTTTCTCGATCCCATGTGCGGCAGCGGCACCATTGCGATCGAAGCAGCCATGATTGCGGTGCGTAAGGCGCCCCAGATTCACCGCCGCAAGGGCGAATTCCATTTCGAGTGGTTGAGCGATTTCGACAGGCCACTGTGGCGCACCATCCAAGACCGGGTTCGCGCTGAAAAGCTCGAGGCGCCCCCCGCGCCGCTGCATGCCTCGGACATCGACGAAAAGTATCTGGCGATGGCGCGTAAGGGTGCACTCGAGGCACGGGTGGAACGCTATCTGAGTTTTGCCTGTCAGCGCTTTCAGGATGTCGAGCCGCCGGCCGAGCGTGGTTTGCTGGTGACCAATCTGCCGTACGGCGAGCGCATCGGCAGCAGCGAGGGCGATGTGCGCCGGCTCTACGAAGAGGTGGGCGACACCCTCAAGCGCCGCTACACGGGCTGGCGGGCCGCCGTTCTGGCTGCGAGTGCTTCGCCGTATAAGAGCATTGGACTGAAACCGGCACGCAGCATCGACCTCATGAACGGCAGCATCCCTTGCCGTTTGCTGATGTTCGATATCTACGCAGGAAGTTTGCGGAGTCGTTGAGCGAGCGCGGACGCTAGAGGCTGTCGGCGACTGACGGGGGGGATAGCGAGCGACGAATCACGTGTAGCCGATCGGCACGGACGGTCGGATGGGGTGCAGGGCCCTCTGTGGACCCTGCGCGGGCGCTCGGCGTCAGGCGCTGCTGCTGACGCCGTAGCCAAACGAGTCGGCGAACTCCGGCCAGCGCGGCTGCATGGCCAGAGCGCTGTCAAATGAGCCGTGTTCAACGAACGACTGGCTGGTGATTTCGTCGCCCTTCTTGAGCACTCGCGTGACCAGTACCCCGTCGTCATGGGGCTCACGCGTCTCTGAAATCACCTCGACAGACTGGACGTGCAGAAACATTCCGAGCGTTTTCATATGGGCCTCCCTTCGTCATCCACCGCACCTTCCCGCGGCCCCTGTGTCGGAGCGCTGCCGGGATTCCCCTGTTGTAGTGCGGGCTCATCGGTCTGACTTGGTGCCCGGTGCTGGTACCGTTACCTCGCGGCTAACGGCATCAGCGTCTTCCTTGACGGATAGACTTATATCCCCAAACGCCAAGCCAAATGCTCGATAATTGTGCGGAATGATACATTAATGCTTTGTAAATGAAAGCTTTTCCCTGGCCCCAATCGGCACAGGCTGTTCTTCCAAAGAGCCTGCGAGCTCCCGGCCGGTCGTCCTCCCAGCCCTAAATCCGCGAGAAATCATGTCATCTGAGACCACTGCTCCTGCCTGGGCCCGCCGCCTGCGCGCCCTCAATGACTGGCTCATGTTCGACTTTGGCGGCGGAGCACGGCTTTGCAAATTGAGTTGGATCATCAATTTCCAGAAGGCCGGCACCTTCCTGGTCCTGAGCCTGCTGATGCTGTACTACTCGACGCGCACCACTGCAGCAACCTCGCTGTCCGCCTGGATCTATCTGGCGATGCACGGCTCCTACGGGCTGGTCTGGCTGCTCAAGGATCTGGCCTTCCCCGACCCCGCCTGGCAGCGCCGCGCGACGCTCGGCGGTGCCTGTGTCACCTTGCTTGGGCTGATCGCATACTGGTCATTCGGCTGGTTGTTGATATCGGGCCGGTCGCTGCCTGTCTATCCGGTGCCGGACCCCGTCTGGTATGCGCTGTGCATCACGCTGTGCATACTCGGATGCGCCCTGATGATCGCCGCGGACGCCCAAAAGTATTTCACCCTGAGGGTGCAACGGGGTTTGATCAGCGATGGCGTGCATCGCTACATCCGCCATCCGAATTATCTCGGCGAGATGATGGTCTATGGATCGTTCGCCCTGATGGTCTGGCACTGGTGGCCGTGGCTGGTGCTGGCCGTGATCTGGGCGACGGTGTTCGCCACCAACATGGTCATGAAAGAAGCCAGCCTGTCACGTTACCCGGGCTGGCAGGACTACCGTCGCCGTAGCTGGTGGTTGCTGCCCGGCCTGCTTTGAAACATCGGCGCAGGACGGATTGCTGCGGGTCAGGGCTGTGTCGGCGTATCGACGAGCTTTTGTTCGACCACCAGGTCGAGGAACCAGCGCTTCGATGATGCGTCAGCCGGAGGATTCGGTACGTCGTCTTCCAGAATTCGCAATCGATATTCGATACCAGGATGGTGGGTGAAACCAATGATCTCATCGTAATGGTTGAGCCACGGATCCGAGGGCTTTTCCCGGATTTGCAGGCATTCCATCGGCATCATGCCGGAGCAGGGTCGGCGCTGGGCCGCGACATAGATGAACTTGGTGACGGCATTTGCACTCGGCATCAGCTGCGCTGCAAAGCGCAACTCGCCCTTTGGCCCAGTGAGCATCAGGGTCTGCTCGTCCGCGCTGAGCTTCGGCCGGGATGCCAGAAATGCAAAGAACTCATCTTCGAACTGCGCTCCTGGACCCATACAGGCCATTTTGGTCGCTGCCATCGGTCCGATGACCAGCGTCCCCTGCTCGATGCTGTATTGCGCCCCGCCTCGGTTGCAGCCGCTGAACGCGGCCACTCGTCCATCGGCGAATTCCAGCGTGACCCGATTGGTTTCGTCAGGCACCTGCGCGGTCAGCGTCGATGCGGTGAGTGACCAGCGCGAGCGTTCGATTTTGTTCGGCATCACGGTGCTCTCAGTGGCCTCGGGGTTGCCGCAGGTCTGTCCAGGCCAGAGTTGGTTGAAGCGAATCGGCAGCAGGCTCATGCCTGCCTGCGCGGCGGAGGACGGCACTCCTGCGCGGCGAATGCGTCCCTCGAGGCTCGCCAGTACGCCTTGCCCCGGCGGTGGCCGCACCTGTGCCATGGCTTGCTCGAGAGCCACCGCGTCGCCTTCCTGAGCGACCGTCATGGACCATCCGGTCAGGCACTCGATGAACTCATTGCCGCGCGCTCCCCGTCGGTACATGCCCCGCAGGAACAGCTGCGGCTCGAGCGGCACGAACTGCTGGGTCCTCGCCAAAGTGTGTGGGCCCGCCTGCTGCGTCGCCGGATCGAACGGCAGCAGCCGATTGGCATCCGCAATGGCGAGGCGCACGGCAGCCTCACGGCCACCCCGAAGCAGTAATTCCTTGCCGTCAGTAGAGACTACCCAGCGTCCGATATCGTCGCTGGCGCCGCCGGCATCGGCGGGCTCGGTTCGGTGCACAAACGTGTGGTCAGGATAGAGCTGGACGATGGTCATGCTGGCGCCGCAGTCGACGCACGCAAAGCTCGCCGGCAAGACACCCGGAAAACCTGCGCCTGCCACCGCACCGGGCGCCGACGGCTTCGCCGCGTCTGGAGACCGATGCGGTGCACAGCCCGACAACAGAACCAACGAGGGATACAGCCCGGCGGCAATGAACGTGATGAGTCTCATGGCAAATGAGTTTCAGACATGCGACGGGAGGCTGCAAGTGCCCGTCTCGTGACTGCACGGCTGACGCTGCCGGTGGCTCCACCCATGTGACCGGCACCAGATCGTGACTTTTGGCACTGTTGGGGCGCAGTCAGCCCACCTAACCTGACCCTGCCGCTGCGAATGCGCGCCAGCAGACGGGGCAGCGGGGGAGGCAGCTTCAATGACGAATCTTAGGGGGGTTAAAATCATGGATGTTCGTGACGATCAGTTGCGCGGCCGGCAAGCAGTGGGTGGCGCGCTGCGCCTGCGTGGGATGGACCGTGCCGCACAAACCGGACGCCTGCGCAGTATCGGCTTCGCGCTCGCATTGGTCGCCATCTCGCTGACACTGGCCGGTCGGCTCGGCCACCGCGGCCCTGAGTCACTGCAGATCGTGAAGCAACCGGCCGATCTGACTGTCGCTCCTGGTCGGGCAGCCCGGTTCACGGTGGATGCGGGCGGCGACGACCTGTCGTTTCAATGGCAGCGCAACGGCAAAGACATTGCAGGCGCCGATCGAGATGAACTCGTCTTGCCGGTAGTTACGGCACAGGACGACTACTCACTCATCAATGTCGTGGTACGGCGCGGCCAGCAGGTCATTGCAAGCAGTCGGGCTGTCCTGCGCGTCACGGATGTACCGATCCGCGATGCTCAGGGTCGACAGCATGCGCTCATGTTCAAGGGTGAGCGATCGGCGAGCGCCGTGGTGCCTGCAGGGCAAGCACCGAATTAAACAACGCTTCATTGCCTCACGGGGGTGGGGGCTGAGGCCAAGGATGGTCTCTTTTTTGAACAGGTCGTAGGATGATCGCCATGGCACCAAGCGCCAATTCCCCCGGTGTTGCTCAGCCAGCGGGCATTCTGCTGGTGGATGACCACGATCTGGTTCGGCTGGGACTGCGCACCTTGATTGCATCGTGCGCGAGCGCGGCGGGCGGATCCGCTTCGATCTTCGAGGCACGCAGTCTGCAGGACGCGCTGAAAGTGTATCGCAGCAGTGGCGAGCAGATCGGTATGGTGCTGCTGGACCTCAACCTGACCGACAGCCACGGACTTGCTGGGCTGCAGAAGTTCATCCAGGAACACCCCGCAGCCCGCGTCGCGGTATTGACAGGGTCCGCAGACCCGACGCTGGCACGACGCGCCTGCGCATTGGGTGCAGCGGCGTTTTTGCCAAAGACCGCAGATCTGACGCACATTCTTGAATACCTTGTTCAGCAAGGTCTGCTGCCTGCGGCAGCAGATCGGGCCGGAGACCGGTCCGAAGTCGGGATGACTGCGCAGGAGCAACCCGCCACATCCCACGCGGCCAACGGCCGAGTCGATGCCGTGATCACCTGGACGGCGGGCGGTCAGAGGGTCGAATTGAGTCAACGCCAATCTCAGGTGCTCGAGTGGTTGCTCGCCGGACGCTCGAACCGGGATATCGCCGAACTCATGCATCTCAGTGAGGGTACGGTGAAGAATCACGTCTCGAATCTGCTGTTGCTGTTCAGCGTCCGCTCCCGTACCCAACTCATGAGTGTGCTGCGCTGAACGTATGGTAACGACAGCTCAGGAGAGCCCCGCACCATACCTTGGCGTCCTCAAGAGCGGTCTCGATGACCAGCGCGTCAGGGCAACGCAGGTGCGCACGCTCTACCGCGCAATGCGCAGCGCCACTGTGGCTGACGTGGCCCTGGCAATTGCTGTTACCGGCTTCTATTACTATTCCACCCATCGAATTTCGGTACTCGTCTGGTTCGCTCTGCATTTTCTGCAGACATTGCGACTGCCGCTCCTGCTCGCGTACTTCAAAGATCCCGATGCCGATGCCCGGACCGATCACTGGGAGCGCGTCGCCACTCGCGAACTTGGTATCAACAGTGTGGTTTGGGGTTTGGCGCCCTGGTTGATGCTGAAAGCGGAGACGCCCGGTCTCACTGCGCTCATGATCGTGGCGATCCTGACCATGAGCAGTGCAGGAACGCGCGCCGTCGCGTCCATACGCAAGGCGTATTTCGCCTACACCGTGCCGATGACAGTCGGCCTTGCATCTGCGCTGGCGTGGCAGGGAACCAGCTTCAGCGTCTTTCTCGCGATCGGTTGTCTGCTCATGCTGCGCACCACGCTGCAGTTCGCAATGAACCAGCACGACACGCTTTCACAGTCGGTCCAGCTGCGCTACCAGCAGCAAGATCTGTCAGAGCGGTTGGCAGAGCAGATGGCAGCGACTGCACGGGCCAGCGAAGAGAAGACCCGGTTTTTCGCGGCTGCCAGCCACGACCTGCGCCAGCCCATGCATGCCATCGCGCTGTTCGGCGCCGTCCTCGAGCGGGAATTGCGCGACCGTCCCCAGCATGAACACGCTGAGCGCCTCATGAACGCCGTACGTTCACTCAGTACTTCTCTCGATACGATGCTGGATGTGTCACAACTGGATGCCGGTATCATTCACGCCGACTTGCGCCCGACATCCCTGACCGCGGTGTTCCAGTCGTTGCAGCAGGTTTTTTCGGCACGTGCCGAGGAAAAGGGACTGCAGTTGCGCTTCCGGGTCACCCCGCTGACCGTCCTGACGGATGCCGAACTGCTGCGGCGTCTGCTTGCCAACCTCATCGAGAATGCAATCAAGTACACGGCCGATGGTGGCGTGCTGGTTGTCGTCCGCCCGCGGGGTAATGAGGCCTGGATCGAAGTCCACGATACCGGTTGCGGCATCGACGCCGTCAACCTCACGCGGATTTTCGACGAGTATTACCAAGTTGGTAACCCAGGCCGGAACCGTGCCCTGGGTCTTGGCATCGGCCTATCCATCGTACGGCGGCTGGGCGTATTGCTGGGACATCGCATCGAAGTGGCCTCGCAACCGGGACGGGGCAGCAGATTCCGTGTCGTCATGCCCACGGTGACCAGTTCGACGGCAGAGACGGGCCCGCAGGACGAGGAGGCTGACGAGCGCTCCAGCCGTCCGCTCCTGCCGCGACGGGTCTTGCTGGTTGACGACGAGGTCGACATTGGTCACGCCGTCGCGGCGTTGCTGCAGTCTCGTGGAGTAGAGATCGATGTCGTCGTCGACGAGGCATCTGCCCGGGAGCGCTTGCACAGGGGTATTGAGGAGGGCGAGCCCATCGACGTGTTGATCTGCGATTACCGGCTCGCCAATGACGTGGACGGGCTGGAGTTGGGTCAGCGTCTGCTCGCAGGGCTGGACCGACCCATCCCGATGATACTCGTTACGGGAGAAACGGCTCCGCAGCGCCTACGCCGCGTGCGGGAGAGCGGTGTGCGAGTGATCTTCAAGCCCGCCAGCGCGCATGTCTTGCTGCAGGCTCTGGCCGATCTGCACACGCAACCCTCTGTACAGACGACCGACAGGGTCGGCCAAACGGTCGCTGATGCAGACACCAGCGCAAGAGTCGAATCCGGCTAAACTGCAGCCTCCCTGAATTGCCGGAGGCTGTCCATTGATTCCCGTCAGCATGCACTACATCGGCGTCGAGCAACCCGGTGATCCACAGGTCATGCGCCTCGCTCAGACCGCCGTCCCCGTGCCGCGCGATGACGAAGTGCTGATCCGCGTCATGGCCGCTGGCGTCAATCGACCGGACGTGGCACAACGCCGCGGACTGTATCCGCCGCCGCCGGGAGCCAGCCCCATTCTCGGGCTCGAGGTTGCGGGCGAAGTGGTGGCGATCGGCGGCGCGGTGACTCGTTGGGCAGTGGGTGATCGTCTTTGCGCGCTCACCAACGGGGGTGCCTACGCTGAGTATTGTGTCGCACCTGCCGTGCAGTGCCTGCGCTGGCCGTCAGGATACGATGCAGTGCGCGCAGCAGCCGTGCCTGAAACTTATTTCACAGTGTGGGCCAATCTGTTTGGTCATGGCCGCCTGCAGCAGGGTGAGTCAGTGCTGGTGCATGGCGGCAGCAGTGGTATCGGGGTCACTGCAATTCAGCTGGCCTGCGCCTTCGGCGCTCGTGTGTATGCAACCGCAGGCACTGATGAGAAATGCGCAGCCTGTGAGCGGCTGGGTGCCACGGCGGCGATCAATTACCGGACCGACGATTTCGCCGCGCGCATCGCGCAACTCACGGACGGCCAAGGCGTCGACGTGGTGCTCGACATGGTGGGTGCCCCCTATTTCGAGCGTAATCTCAAGTGCCTCGCGCTGGATGGCCGCTTGGTGGAGGTTGCGACGCAACTCGGCGCGGTCGTCGAGCGGCTCGATCTCTTCCAGTTGATGCGCCGGCGTTTGACCATCACGGGTTCAACCATGCGACCGCGCAGCACGGCGCAAAAGGGGGCCATCGCGCTGGCATTGCAGGAGCGGGTGTGGCCGCTGCTCGATGCCGGACGGGCCGGTCCGGTGATCCATGCGGTGTTCCCGCTGCGGGCGGTCGCCGAGGCGCATGCGCTGATGGAGTCGAGTACGCACATCGGCAAGCTCGTGCTGCACGTCGCTGACTGAGCCCGGGTCACCCTGACCCACAGTGGGCAATGAGTCAGCGTCAGGGGCCAGAAATCGGCTGGCATAGGTGTTTATGCGGTTGTCACGGTGGTCGACGTGCCCCATCGTAACGAGTCAGCCGGATGTTGAAGTGAACGTGGACTCCGCCCCTGCATTAGTCCGCCAGCCCCCGCGTACCCCGATCGTCGGGGCGGCGGCGCTTGCCATCGTGTTGCTGTTGGGTGGTGGCAGCTGGTTGTACCATCAGGAAGCCGAGCGCATTCGCGGCGAGGCGAAGGCTGCCCTGGAGGTCATTGCCACCGTCAAGGCTGAGCAACTGAGTAGCTGGCGGACCGAGCGACTGAGCGATGCGCGCGTGCTTGCCGGCACGATCCTCGAGCAGCAGGCCCCTACGGTACTGCGGCGCGTACCGAGTGACCCGACAGCGACCGAGGCGATCGCACGCCACCTCGAACTCTCCCGCAACGCCTACGGTTACACTTTGGGATTGCTGGCCCTGCCGGATGGCGGGGTACTGCTCACGACCGACGGGCAACGGCGCGAATTGAGCGAAACCGAGCGGCGCTTGGTCCGCAGCGTGGTGAACGAGCGTCGAGCGATCATGAGCGGCGTCTTTGCCGCGGACAGCGGGGCGACGGCTCTCAGCACGATCAGCCCGGTGTTCGATCTCCAACATCGAGTGATCGCCGAATTCGTGCTGCGGGTCGATCCGGAGATCGTGGTTTTCCCGCTGCTTGATAACTGGCCGACGCCCACGGAGACGGGCGAGACGCTGCTGTTGACCCGTGACGGCGAGCGTGTGGTGTTCATCAACCATCCAAGAGCTTGGCACGGACCCCCGCTCGGGCTCGAGCTGCCACTCGGTGCGGATCGGGTTGAAGCTCGCGCCGTGCGCAATCCAAATGTCGGTGCCCTGGAGGGCCGCGACTACCGTGGCCACGCGGTCCTCGCCAGTACACTGCCTGTGAAAGGTACCGACTGGGTGCTGGTCACCAAACAAGATCAAAGCGAAATCCAAAACCGGATCATGGTCCGCGGATTGGAGATACTTTCGCTGGTCCTGCTGGGTATCCTGCTCACGACGGCCCTGATCTTTGCGCTATTCAATCTCCGTACACGCTATCTCTATCAGGGAATGTTCCGTGCGGAACGTGCCCGGCGCGAAGCGGAGAACGAAGCCAACGCAGCGCTCTACAGCATTGCCGATGCCGTGATCACGACGGATGCCTCAGGGGTGGTCCGGCGTCTGAATCCTGTCGCTGCCGATCTGACCAGCTGGAGTGAATCGGATGCAGCAGGGCAGCCGATCGACAGGGTGATCTGGGTCTTGGCGGAAGACACTCGACAGACGGTCGTCAACCCAGTCATACGGCTGCTCGGGCACGGGGAGCACGAACCCGAGCAGCGCAACATGCTGCTGGTAGGGCGCGACGGGCGGGAGACCCCCATCACGGCGACGGTCGCCCCCATACTCGACGAAACCGGAAATCTCGGCGGTGTCGTACTGGTCTGTCGTGACCAGTCGGAGGAACGGCAAGCCCAACGCCGTCTCGAGCGTGACGCGCAGCGACGTCGAGTACTATTCAAACAGGCACGCGATGGCATCGTGCTGCTGCGCGACGGCAAGGTATTGGAGGCCAACCGGAGCTTTGCCGACATGATCGGTTGGCCGCTGGAGGATGTGTCGCGGCTCGAGATCGCCGATTGGGATACCCGCTTCAGCGACATGGAGCAGTATCGGACCTCCATGGCACTGAATCCCTCTGTTTCCGACATCTCCGAAGCACGCTTCCGGCGTCGTGACGGCTCGTTCATCCATGTGGAGATCACCAGTTCTTCCGTCGAGTGGGATGAGCAGCCCGTGCTCTTTTGTATTTGCCGTGACATCTCTGAGCGCAAGCGCACCGACGACGCTCTGCGGCAGAGCGAGCAGCAGTTTCGGGAGTTCGTCGAATTCCTGCCGCTGCTCGCCTGGACGGCGCAGTCCGACGGCGCAACGTTCTTCTACAACAAGCGGTGGAGCGAATTCACGGGACAGGCAATGCCGAGTAAACCCGACAGCAGCTGGAACCCGCCGTTACATCCCGATGACCGCCCACGGGTCGTTCAGGAATGGCAAAAAGCCAAGGCGTCCGGCTGCGATTTCACCTGTGAATACCGCGTACGCCGGCATGACGGGGTGTATCACTGGTTTCTGTCACGTGGTGTACCGTTGCGCGATGAGCAGGGAAACATCTTCCGTTGGGTCGGCACCTCGGTCGACATCGACGAGATGAAACAGGCGGAGGCCGTACTCGAAACCAAAATCGTCGAACGTACTCACGACCTCCAGCTGGCGCGCGATGAGGCACGGGCTGCCAGTCGGGTGAAGGACGTGTTCCTCGCCACGATGTCCCATGAACTGCGTACCCCGCTGAATTCGATCATAGGATTCAGTGACCTCATTCTGGCGGGATTGACCGGGCCGATCACCGACGAACAACGGCTGCAGCTCGGCCTGATCAATCGCTCGGGCCACCAGTTGCTCGAGCTGATCAGCGATGTGCTCGACATCTCGAAGGTCGAGGCGGGTCAGCTCAATATCAATATCGGGCCGCTACCGATGCGCGAACTGCTGCAGGACAAATTCCGGGCATTCCGTTTGCAGGCCGAAGACCACGGACTGCACCTGACCTGCGATATCGACGCCGCGGACGTGACCGTGCTCGGCGATGGCCGCCGCGTGCGGCAGATATTGGCCAACCTGCTCTCGAATGCGATCAAGTATTCCGATCGTGGACAGATCACGCTGCGAGCTTTGCGCAGCAGTGATGCGTTGCGTATCGAGGTGCAGGATCAGGGTATCGGTATCGCTGCTCGGGATTTGCCGCAGCTGTTCACGCCATTCCATCGCATCGACGGCGATGGCTCGCGCGTGCGCGAGGGTACCGGGCTCGGTCTGGCCATTGCCAAACGTCTGGTTGAATCCATGAACGGTACGCTCGGTGTGGAGAGTCAACCGGGAGTCGGCAGCACGTTCTGGTTCACGCTGCCGCTTGCGCCTGACACCGGCAACGCGGTTGCCGATTCCGCGTTGGCGACGGCAGCGGAAAGGGCGCGGGGCGGAGCGTGCCTCGCGCCTTAGCCGTTTACTTTGCAGCGCCGGCGGGCTTGATTTCCAGCAGTTCGACGTCGAACAAGAGCACCTGGCCCGCGAGCGGACCCTGATCTCCGTAGGCGAGCTTCGGTGGGATCACCAACTGGAACTTCGCGCCCGGCTTCATCAATTGCAAGGCTTCCGTCCAGCCTTCGATCACGCCATTGACCGGAAACACTGCCGGCTCGCCGCGCTTGTAGGAGCTGTCGAACTCCTGCCCGGTGACCAGCGTGCCGCGGTAATTGACCGAAACGGTATCCCCGGCCGAAGGGGACTTGCCCGCGCCCGGGTTCACGACTTTGTACTGCAACCCGCTGGCGGTGGTCGTGACGCCCGGCTTCTTTGCGTTCTCGGCAAGATAGGCCGAACCAGCGGCAGCGGCCTGCTTTGCCGCTTCGGCCTGCATCTTGGCGCGGTTCTGCTGCACGGTCTGCTGCAGCTGGGTCAGAGCCGCCTGACGGTCGGCGTCGGAGAGTTTGGCCGGTACCCCGTTGCGTGCGTCCTCGAAACCGCGTGCCAGTGCGTCAGATTTGACGTTGGCGCCCTTCAGGTCACCACCCAGCTGGTAGCCCAGCGAATATCCGGCCTTGGCCGCGGCATCCATGGACGCTGCTGCGGCGCCATCGGCTGCATGCGCGGCTGGCAGCAGCGTGGTCGAGGCGGTCAGCACGGAAATCATCGCACGGCGCAGCATGGTCATTGATCGGACTCCTGATCCGGACGGTTGTCCGGGAAATTTGGTTCGGCATGTTACGTGTCCGCCAGCGTCTGCGCGACAGATCCGGCGCTTTTTTATTCCCTCACGCGACCGATCGCCGCAGTGATACCTGCCGTTGGGTTGACTTGCTGCCGCCGTCGAAAGCACGATTCCGCTGCCGGGGGGGTGAGTCGGCTTTATCGGGAGGTCTCATGGCTGGATTGGGTTGCTGTTTGTGGTGGTTCCTCGCAGGTGGTCTGCTGGGGTGGCTGGCAAGCTGGCTGCTGGGCCGGACGCTGGGCCGCAGCGAGGCGGACTTCGCCAAGGCGGTGCCTGCCGTGACGACACACGCGGGTCACTCTGGCGGGGCAGTCCGTGCGTCGACCACGACCGCTGGCTCGTCGCAGTCTGTCGCCGTCTCTGCTTTCGCAACCCACACCGCCGGGATCGATCTGTCCGCCGCTCGGGCGGCCGGATTCATGATCAGTGGCGTCGACAATTTCGAGGCCATCGAAGGCGTCGGTCCTGCCATTGCGCAACTGCTGCGCAGCAACGGCGTGAGCGGCTTCGGCGCACTGGCTGGTATGTCGGTTCCAGCGCTGCAGGCCCTGCTCGATGCTGCTGGCCCGCGCTTCAGGACGGCCAACCCGGGCACTTGGCCGGAGCAGGCGGCGCTGGCAGCGGCCAACCGCTGGGCTGACCTGCGCAAGTTGCAGGATGAGTTGATCGGCGGCGTGCGCCGGGTCTGATGGGGGCCTATCCATGACGACTCTCATCAACGGGCGTACGCCCGAACAACACGCGGCATGGAACCGCTGGCACGCGATCATCGCGGCCCTGCTGGCCCTGTTGTTGCTGGTGCTTTGGTTCACCGGCAAGGGGCCCGGCTACGCGAGCGGTTCGGGCAGTTGCTGCGGTGCTCCGGCACCGGCGGTTGCGACCAGCACTGCCGTAGCCCCAGCGGTCGTAGCGGACGCCGACGCCGATGGCATCCCTGACAGCGAAGACAAGTGTCCGCAGACCCCGGTCGGGACTTCCGTCGACCTCGCTGGTTGCCCGGTTGCTGAAGCGGAGGCGGGCTCCACTCGGTCGAATGCGGACCCGGCCGCCGAGGGCCGCACTGATGACGATGCCGCAGCAACTGCTCCCGCGGTACCGGCAGCCAATTTGTACTTCGCCGTGGACAAGTTCGACCTCCCTGCGGACTATCAGGCGACGCTGTCTGACGTGATCGCCCATCTGCAGGCGAACGCGAGTGCCAGAGCCGTGATCTCGGGCTATCACTCGCCGGAGGGCAACAAGGCCTACAACATGGAACTGGCCAAGAACCGAGCCAAAGCGGTCCGCGAGTACCTGAAGTCAGTGGGTATCGATGAGTCGCGCATCGAGCTGCGCAAACCGGTCGAGACCACGGGCAGCGGCTCGCTCGAGGAAGCGCGCCGGGTTGAAGTCAGCGTGGAGTGAGTTGCTGCGACCTCTGTCGCCGGGATAGGCCGGCGACAGAGGTACGCGTCCATGGGCGAAAGCCCGGTTTCAGCGTGCGTAGACCGGATCGTTGCGGTCGCGGCTGCCGATGATCTGCAGGGTCTTGAACATGCCTTCGCTGCGCAGTTCAGTGCTTGGCTGGTTGAGGTTCCAGTCCATCACAACCGTGCGTTTGGCAATGCGCCAAATTCCATTGCGCTTCTCGAGGCGGTCCACATACCTGCCGCCGTAGATGAAATCCTGCGTCTGCCCGAGGTCGACCTGGCCAGCGAACTTCTTCAGGTAGTTCTCGCCAAACCATTCGCCCACCTTGGCGCGCGTGCCCGCAACCTTGTGATAAGCGAACAGATACGCCTCCGTGTGCGCGACATCGCCGTCGAGCTCCATGTGGATGTTGCAGATGGTGTGTTGCGTGACTTCAAACCACTCTTGTATGCCACGGATGATGAACTCCGCAAACTCTTGCGCGTTGCCTGCAAAGACGCCGTGGTCGTCGTAGCCGTCCTCCCAGTAAACGGACTTCATGAGTTCCACATCGCAACGGTCCAGCGCGCGGCAATAGCTGGTAAGCACGTGATAGATCTTCTGCCGGTCGATGAGTTCCTGCAGTTCTCGGCTGTGCTGTGTCATGCGTGGCTCCTCGGTTGAGTTGCGGCGGGTCTCAATGCAGTGCGTGCGCCGTCATTCCAGCGGCGGCTGTCAGATGTGCAGCAGCGCAAGTACGCCGATCAACAGTCCGGCACCGGCGAACGCATAAACGAGTCCCTGCATCCAGCGCCGCCGCGTGATCAGTGCAATCGCCGCCATCGCAATGGCGACTTGCAGGGCCGTCGTGGCCTGCGCCCAGCGGTGATGCAGATGGATCTGCTCCTCGGACTTGAGGTCCCACGCCGCCGACTCCTTTTCGAGTTCCTTCGCGGCGTTCTGGATTTCGCCCTTCTCGCGCTCATAGCGCGCGATGTCGGCCTGCAACTGCGGCATCTTGTCTGCCGGAACGACCAGTACGCCGAGTTCAGCGACGTTCTGCTTGGTGCTCTTGGACTGGAAATAACTCCATTGGTTGGCGGCTTCGGTCTTCTTGATGGCCGCATTGTTCTTGAAGAGGCCCGCGCTCGCCTGAGTAGCGCCAGCGAGGTACGAGCACATGGCCGCAAGAATCGCCAGCAGCGCGGTAGTCACTGCGATCCGACTCGCGAACTGGTCGTGCGCCGCCGCCTCGGCAGCGTGTTCCAGCTCATGATCATGGGGCCCGTGTACGTGGAATCCAGAACCTGACATTGCTACCTGCCTGTGATGTGAGTGATCGGAGAGTCTCGCTCTCCCGAAGCGTGATGTACATTCGCCCTCAAGTGGGCTTACGGGTCGCGTCCTTGGCTGATTGCAGCGCGCGACGCCGTACGTCTAACGCCTGTCCCGTTTCGCGTGCGAGCTGCGGACTGGTCTCGAACAACCGCTGAACCGTTTCCGGTGATATGCGCACCACGACGGTATCGACCATGGCAACTGCGCGCCGGTCGGTCGCCTGGCTGCGGTTCAGACCCGCCTCGCCGAACAGCTCGCCTGGTTCCACGTTGGCAAAATCGATGTTTCCGCTCTCGTGCGCGTATTGCAGGGACACCAGGCCGGAGACCACCACGTACATGCCGTTGAGTTCCGCTCCCTGCTCGAAAATGACCTCGCCCTTGCCGAATTCGAGTGGCGTTGCGCCGCTCCGCGCTTCGGTCGCCGTCAATGGCGGGATACGCGGGAACCGCTGCAGCAGTTGAGTGACCGTCGGGCGCGGTTTGCCAAACGGCTCGTTCGCCTGATGTTCGACACTCATCTCGACCGGGTACGGCATGGTGAGTCCCGCGCGGCGCGCGCCGTACCAGATGCGGGTCATGAGCTCGTTTCGTGCGCTCCATCGGTCCGCCTCCGCCGTGCGGTAGATCACGCGGTAAGTAATTCCGAAGTCACCGAACTCCCACGTCGAAGTGATGGGCGGTGGATCAGTGAGTACCCCGGGAGTAGCCATCGCCACCTCGAGCAGCATGTTGCGCACATCATTCGGGGGATCGTCGTAGCAGAACGCAATCTCGACGATCTCCATGCGCTCATGTCGCGGGCGCGAGTAATTGGTGATCGTTTCTTTGTTGAGTGTCGAGTTCGGGATGATCCGCGTGATACCGCCCAGCGATTTCACGTGTGCCGAGCGCCAGTTGATTTCCTTGACCACCCCGGTGACGCCGGTGACCTCGATGTCGTCACCGACCTCAAACGGGCGCTCCATCAGCAGCATGATGCCCGAGAAGAGATTGCCGAGCGGTTCCTGCAGGGCGAGGCCGACCACGATCGAGCTGACCCCGAGTGCGGTGAGAGCACCGGAGAGGTCCTCGCCCCAAACCTGCGAATAGACGATCGCTGCAGCCAGTGCCACCAGCAGCATGCGAATGAGATCGCGCAGCAGTCGTGGTACCCGCGTCGGCCAACTGCCAGCCGGCGCCGACTCGAATACCACGCTGTTGATGATGCCAAGGACGCCAGCAACGAGCAGTATCCACAGCAGCGTGTGGGCGAGCCGGACCCAGATGTTTTCCGCCGGCCACCCGACGATCTTCGTCAGGAACAGCACCAGCGCAAGGGCGGGCAGGAGCCAGTTGCGTATCCAGCGCAGAGGCACCTGAAGGTGGTTGCCCCGTCGTGCGAGCGAGCCAACCAATTCATTGAGCAGCAGCAACGCCAGCGGGAAGCCAACGGCAAGCGCGAGCCCCCAATGCCAGAACTCGCGCAGGACCCCTGCAGCGCCGTTCACCCCGCGGCCTCATCGAGCACGTAGTGCAGCTCAACCATCCCCATGCCGCGGATGTCGGCGCTGAACGCCGGGCCAAAGGGCACCGTGTCGCGAACGCGGTCGTAGACGGCGCGCGTCACCTGGATCGAGGTCTGACCATCGGAGGCCATGCCTTTGACCAGCTTGACCGTGTCGCCCCAGAGGTCATAGATGAAACGACGTCGGCCCACGATACCGCCGGTAACCGGGCCAGTGTTGATGCCGATTTCCGCAACCAGCCCCAAGCCGCGGGCGCTGTTGAAGCGGCGCACGATGCGTACCACCTCGCGTGCGAAATCCACCATGCGTGCGGTGTGGTCCGGACGTTCGATGGACAGACCGGAGGCCGCCAGATACGACGAGCCGATGGTGCGCACCTTCTCGACACCGAAACTCTCGGCGGCCTCGTCAAAGGCGGCCACGATCTCGCTCAGCAGACTCAATGAAGCCTCGTCGCCGAGTTCGCTCGACAGGGTGTCGATACCGAACAGGTTGACGAATGCGACCGTGACATCTGCGAACGATTGCGGCGCGTCCTGTCGCCCCTCCTTGACCTGTGCGGCACCGGAAGCGGGCAGCAGGCTCTGCAGCAGCCGCTCGGTCTCCTCGACCTGACGGGCAAGTTGCGCTCGGCTGTCGCGCAGGCTGCGTACCATGTCGTTGAAGGCATCGCCCAAGACTCGGTACTCACGTGAATGGGCGGTCGGTACTTCGACATCCAACTCGCCGGAGCTGACGCGTCGTGCCCCCCGTACCAGATCGGTGATCGGCTTGGTCAGCGCCGAGGCCAGCCACAGCGCGAGCAGCGAGGCGAGCAGTCCCAGCCCGACTGCCGCAATGATCGCCTTGCGTGCATAGTCGCGCAGCGGCTGCATGGCCTCGCTGCGGTCGATTTCCGAGACCAGAGCCCAGCGTACGGAGCCGAAGTCGATGGGCCCGAATGCACTGTAGACGGGCATGCCGCGGTAATCCTCGGTCTCGACGAGACCGCGTTCGCCGTTGAGCGCCTTGAGCACGGACTGGTGCTGTACGGGCAGTGTCAGGATCGTGGTCTTCTGCAATTCGATGGCATCTGCAGTGCGATCGGAGATCGGCGAATTGCGCATGCTCTTCGCGAACGCCTTGGGGTCTTCGAGGATGAAACGGGAGTTGCTGCGCATCAGGTGGTCTGAACCCACCAAGTAACTCTCGCCCGTCTTTCCCATCCCTTCGCCTTTCCAGTCCCGATTACCCGTCAACGCATTCTCCAGGGGTTCGATCGGCAGACGCAGCGCCATGATCGCCACCATGCGGTTGCCGTCGAAAACCGGCGTCATCAGGAACGCGCGCGGCGCGCCGAGTGCAGGGCGATAGGCTTCGAAGTCGGCGATCTCATAATCGTCGACTTCCTGACTTTCGCGCAGCTTCTTGGCCACTGCGGCCATGTTACTGGCTGCGTAAGGGCCGTCGATGAGGCTGGTGCCAAGCACGGCGGATGCCTGGTAGCTGAAAAAAACCTCGAGCGTGATCGGATCGATCAGCGTGATGTTGTCAAATCCCAGTCGCGTAATCGTTCCACCGAGTAGGGGGCGCCACTTCGCAAGCAGTCGCCCATAGTCGCTGTCGTCAGTGCTCGACTTGAGTTCACCGCCGCCCGTGTAGGGACGTGCGCCGTTGACGAGATAGTGGAAATGCAAGTACCAGCCGGCGTTGTTGGTCGGCAGCAATGCGCCCGGCGCCGCGCTGATGTTCGACTGTCGTTTGAGCGCCGGACCGACCTCAGTTTCGTAGTACTGCTCCACCGCATCCCGCATGCCGAGATTGATCTGGGCAGAGTCGAGCTTGCGGAAGGCATCCGCTAGCTGGGTTGCGGCCTCGGTCACCGACGGCAAGGCGGAGAAACCCAGCATCTCGTGCGTGGTCTTGGTCAGTGCCGTTTCGACCGCCGTTGACTTGGATCGCTGCAGACCCAGCAGTTGGCGTTCAGCCGCGTCCTGCAGGCCCGCACGTGCACTGAGATAGCCCAACCATGAGACGGTGAGTATCGAAGCCAGTGTGATGAGGACGATGGTCGCCAGCAGTTTGGACTGCAGGCTCATGGCGCGAAGAAAATTCATGCGAGTTCCCGCGTCTCCCGTAACCGACTCAGCCTATGCCCGCCCCCCGCAGGAGCCAAGCATACCCGCTTCAGCAGACGGTGGCAGCCGCGACGCGACGGGGAACCCTGAACCTCAGCGACTCGACAGGTAGCGGTCGCATACCTCGGCAGCACCGCGGCCCTCGTTGATCGCCCAGACGACCAGACTCTGGCCACGCCTGCAGTCGCCGGCCGCAAAGACCCCCTTGAGGCTGGTCTCGTATCGACCGTAGTCGGCTTTGACGTTCGAGCGGGGGTCGGCCTCGAGTCCGAGGTCGCGCAGCAGACCCTGTTCCGGTCCGAGGAAACCCATGGCAAGCAGCGCGAGTTGCGCGGGTCGCCGCTGCACGGTACCCGGCACCTCGACCGGCACCAACTGACCCTGTGCGTTGCGCTCCCATTTGATCTGCACGGTGACCACGGCCTCGAGCGCACCCTGCTGGTTGCTGACGAATTCCTTGACCGTGGTCAGGTAGCTGCGCGGATCCGCGCCGTCGCGCGCCGCAGCCTCTTCCTGACCGTAATCCACCTTGAGCACTTTCGGCCACTCCGGCCACGGATTGTCGAGCGCACGCTCGACGGGCGCCTTGGGCATGATCTCCAGCTGCACGAGACTGCGGCAGCCCTGGCGCAGCGCGGTCCCCACGCAATCGGTGCCGGTATCGCCACCACCGATCACGATGACGTCCTTGCCACGCGCATGGATCGGGCTGTGATCAGGGCCGCCATCGAGCAGCGCCTTGGTGCTAGCAGTCAGGTATTCCATTGCAAAGTGCACGCCCGCGGCGTTGCGGCCTTCGATGGGCAGATCGCGCGGCAGCGTGGCTCCGGTGCAAATCACCATCGCATCGAAATCACGCAGCAGCAGCTGAGCCTCGACGTTCTCGCCGACGTTGGCATTGCAGACGAACTTGATGCCTTCCTGCTCGAGCAGCGCTATGCGGCGTTCGACCACCTCGCGCTTGTCGAGCTTCATGTTCGGGATGCCGTACATCAATAGACCGCCGGGCCGATCCTCGCGCTCGAGCACCGTGACGAGATGGCCGGCACGGTTGAGTTGCTGCGCAGCGGCAAGTCCGGCCGGACCGGAACCAATCACGGCGACACGTTTGCCGCTGCGTTGAGCCGGCGGTTCGGGTATGACCCAGCCCTCATCCCAGCCGCGGTCGATGATTTCGTTCTCGATGTTTTTGATGGTGACCGGCGGCTCATTGATGCCGAGCACGCACGAGCCTTCGCAGGGCGCCGGGCAGACTCGGCCCGTGAATTCAGGGAAGTTGTTGGTCATGTGCAGGCGGTCGAGCGCCTCGCGCCACAGACCGCGGTAGACCAGATCATTCCACTCGGGAATCACGTTGTTGATCGGACAGCCCGAGGCCATGCCGCTGATCAGTTTTCCGGTGTGGCAGAACGGAACACCGCAATCCATGCAGCGCGCGCCCTGCTGCCGCAGGCGCTTCTCCTCGAGGTGCGGATGGAATTCCTTCCAGTCGCTGATGCGCTCGAGCGGTGCCCGATCCACCGGCAGCTCGCGCAGATACTCAATGAATCCTGTTGGCTTGCCCATCTTCGTTCAGTCCCGAACCCATGCTTGCTTGATGCGATCCAGTTGGCCGGATCAGTTGCCACCCACTCGCGAGGTGTCACGTGCGTTCTCCTCGAACGCCACCATGATTGCCTCATCTCCCACCAGACCCTGCTCCTCGGCGCGCGTGATGCACGCGAGCATGCGTTGGTAATCCTTGGGGATCACCCGCACGAAGCGCGGCAGCATGCTGTCCCAGGCGTCGAGAACCTGACGGGCCTTGTCGCTCGAGGTGTGCTCGAGGTGCCGCTCGATGAGTCGGCGCAGCACGGCCGTATCGGCCGGATCGTTGACGCTCTCGAGGTTCACCATCTGCTGGTTCACGTGACTGCGGAAAGTGCCCGCCTCGTCCAGTACGTAGGCGACGCCACCGGACATGCCGGCGCCGAAATTGCGCCCTGTCGGCCCCAGCACGACCACATGGCCGCCGGTCATGTATTCGCAGCCATGGTCGCCGACCGCTTCCACGACCGCGCTGACCCCGCTGTTGCGTACGCAGAAACGCTCGCCGGCCATGCCCCGGATGTAGACCTCGCCGGCGGTGGCGCCATAAAGCGCGACATTGCCAACGATGATGTTGCTGGCGGCATCGAAAGTCGCTTCGCGCGAGGGGAAGACCACGAGCTTGCCGCCCGAGAGACCTTTGCCGACGTAGTCGTTGCCGTCACCTTCCAGCGAGAGAGTCATGCCGGGCGGCAGGAACGCGCCGAAGCTCTGCCCCGCCGAGCCGCGGAAGTGCAGCCGGATGGTGTCCTCGGGTAGTCCCTTGGCACCATGCCGTCGCGTCAGTTCGCTGCCGACGATGGTGCCCGTCACCCGATTGACGTTGCGGATCGGGAGATCTGCAACCACTTCTTCGCCGCGCTCGAGCGCTGGCGCGCACAGGTCCAGGAGTGTCGTCACGTCGAGCGCACGATCGATACCGTGATCCTGCTCGTGCTGGCGAAAGCGTCCCCAGTCCGGATCGACCTCGGGGGAGTACAGCAGACTCGAGAAATCCAGGCCTTTGGCCTTCCAGTGGTCCACTGCCTTACGCGCCTCGAGACGGTCGACGCGACCGACCATCTCTTCGATCGTGCGGAATCCGAGCTGCGCCATGATCTCGCGCAGGTCCTGCGCGATGAACTGCATGAAGTTGACCACGTGCTCGGGCTTGCCCTTGAACTTTTCGCGCAGCCGCGGGTCCTGGGTCGCGACGCCGGCCGGGCAGGTGTTGAGATGACAGACTCGCATCATGATGCAACCCGTCGCCACCAGCGGTGCCGTAGCGAAGCCGAATTCCTCGGCACCGAGCAGCGCGGCGATCGCAACGTCGCGACCGGTTTTCAATTGCCCGTCGGTTTCGACCGCAACCCGGCTGCGCAGATTGTTGAGCACCAGCGTCTGGTGGGTCTCGGCGAGGCCCAGCTCCCACGGCAGACCGGCGTGCTGAATCGAGGTCTGCGGCGACGCGCCCGTGCCGCCGTCGTAGCCGCTCACCAACACGACGTCGGCGTGCGCCTTGGCGACGCCAGCGGCGATGGTACCGACGCCGACCTCGGCCACCAGTTTGACGCTGATCCGCGCCTTGCGATTTGCGTTCTTGAGGTCGTGGATCAGCTCGGCCAGATCCTCGATCGAGTAGATGTCGTGGTGCGGCGGCGGCGAGATCAGGCCGACGCCAGCCGTGGTATGCCGGGTCTTGGCGATCCACGGGTACACCTTGGTGCCGGGCAATTGTCCGCCCTCGCCGGGCTTGGCTCCCTGCGCCATCTTGATCTGCAGTTCGCGCGCGTTGACCAGATACTCGCTGGTGACACCAAAGCGGCCCGATGCGACCTGCTTGATCGCTGAATTTCTTGAGTCGCCGTTCGGCAGTGGCACGAACCGTTCAGGATCCTCGCCGCCTTCGCCGGTATTGCTCTTGCCGCCGATGCGGTTCATCGCGATTGCAAGCGTCTCGTGAGCTTCCTTGCTGATGGAGCCATAGGACATGGCGCCCGTCTTGAAGCGCTTGACGATACTCTCGACTGATTCGACCTCGTCGACGGGTATGGCGTCGCCCGGTTTGAAATCGAGCAGGCCCCGCAGGGTGGCGAGCTGGGTCGACTGCTGGTTGATGAGTTCGGCGTAGGACTTGTACGTCGCGTAACTGCCGGTGCGCACGGCCTTCTGCAGGCGATGGATGCTCTCGGGGTTGAACAGGTGATGCTCGCCCTCCGCGCGCCACTGGTACTGGCCGCCCACCGGGAGCGTGTGCCGCGGCGCACCGCGTTGTGCGAACGCAGCCTGATGGCGCAACAGCACTTCCTGCGCGATGACGTCGGTGCCAATGCCGCCGACACGCGACGCAGTCCAGCTGAAATATTCGTCGACGACATCCTGACGCAGCCCGATCGCCTCGAACACCTGCGCACCGCGGTAGCTCTGCAGCGAAGAGATGCCCATCTTGGAGGCGACCTTGATCACACCCTTGGAGGCGGCCTTGACGAAATTTTTGCAGGCCGCCTTGTGGTCGATACCGGTGAGCAGTCCCTCGCTGATCATCTGGTCGATGGTCTCGAACGCCACGTAGGGGTTGATTGCCGACACGCCGTAGCCGATGAGCAGCGAGAAGTGATGCACTTCGCGCGCATCGCCGGTTTCGAGCACCAGGCTCGCGTGCGTGCGCAGGCCTTCGCGGATCAGATAGTGGTGCAGACCCGCGACAGCCATCAGCGAAGGAATCGGGGCGAAATCCTTGTTCACGCCGCGGTCACTGAGAATGAGGACGTTGACTTCCTCCTCCTCGATCAGCCGGCGCGCCATCAGGCGCAGCTCCTCCATCGACTTCACGAGACCTTTTTCGCCACGGCTGACCCGGAACAGGATGGGCAGTACCCCAACCTTGAGTCCGGGCAGGTCCATGCGCCGCACGCGGGCGAATTCCTCGTTGGTGAGGATGGGCCATTTGAGTTCGAGCCTGCGGCAATCCCAAGGTTGCGGGTTGAGCAGATTTCCCTCAGAGCCGAGACGCGTCTCCGCGGACGTGATGATCTCCTCGCGGATGCAGTCGATGGGCGGATTGGTCACCTGCGCGAACAGCTGTTTGAAATAGTCGTACAGCATGCGCGGCTTGCTGGAGAGCACGGCGAGCGGCGTGTCGGCACCCATGGAGCCCACGGCCTCGACGCCATCACGAGCCATCGGTGCGATCACCACGCGCTGATCTTCGAAGGTGTAGCCGAACGCGACCTGCCGCTGCAGCAGACTGTCAGGGTCAGGCTGCGGCAGTTCGGGAGGCTGCGGCAAATCATCGACGTGGATCAAGTGCTCATTCAGCCAATCGCGATAGGGACGCGCGCCTGCGATGCTGCGCTTGACCTCCTCATCCTCGACGATGCGTCCCTGCTCGGTATCCACCAGGAACATGCGGCCCGGCTGCAGGCGACCCTTGCGCGCGATGTTGGCGGGTGGCACGTCCAGCACGCCTGCCTCCGAAGCGAGGATCACCACGTCGTCCTTGGTGACGTAGTAACGCCCGGGTCGCAGCCCGTTGCGGTCGAGCACGGCACCGATGACCTTGCCGTCGGTGAAGGAGATCGACGCCGGGCCGTCCCACGGCTCCATGAGGCTCGAGTGGTACTGATAGAAGGCGCGCTTCTGATCGTCCATGCCCTCGTGGTTCGACCACGGTTCCGGGATCATCATCATCACGGCGTGAGGCAGGGATCGCCCGGACAGGTACATGAGTTCGAGGACGTTGTCGAACATGCCCGAGTCGCTGCCGTTCGGATTGACGATCGGGCGGATCTTGCGGATGTCGTCGCCGAACAGGTCACTTTCGATGCGTGCTTCGCGCGCGTGCATCCAGTTGATGTTGCCGCGCACGGTGTTGATCTCACCGTTGTGTGCGATGAACCGGTAGGGGTGGGCGCGATCCCAACTGGGGAACGTATTGGTGCTGAACCGGGAGTGGACCAGCGCGAGGGCGGTCTCCATCAGCGGGTTGTGCAGGTCGGGGAAATACTGGTCGAGCTGGGTCGTCAGCAGCATGCCCTTGAAGACGATGGTGCGCGCGGAAAGGCTCACCACATACCAGTATTCGGCACCCGGCATGGTGGACGTGCGTATCTCCGAATAGGCCCGCTTGCGGATCACGAACAGGCGACGCTCGAAGGCCAGATCATCGGCGATAGACGGATCGCGGCCGATGAACACCTGCCGCATGAACGGTTCGCAGGACCGGGCGGTCTCACCCAGCATGCTGTTGTTGGTGGTGACCGTGCGCCAGCCCAGCACGTGCAGGCCCTCGGATTGCACGACCTGTTCGAACTTCTGTTCGAGTTGACGGCGTACGCCGGGGTTGCGCGGCATGAAGACGATGCCGCTGCCGTACTGCCCGGCTTCCGGCAGCGCGATGCGCGCCTTGCGGCAGACATCGTCATTGAAGGCGTGAGGCATCTGCAGGAGCACGCCGGCGCCGTCACCCGTGTTGACCTCGGCGCCGCAGGCGCCACGGTGGTCAAGATTCTTCAGAACCTGAATGGCCTGCTCGAGGATGCGATGCGACTTGCGGCCCTTGACGTCCACCACGAAGCCAACGCCACAGGCGTCCTTCTCGAAGCGGGGGTCATATAGTCCCTGTTTGGGCGGCGGCCCCAGTCTGGCCGGCACGCTGTCGCTGACGGCGGGCTGTGAATCGGATTTGTCTGCGCTCATATCTGCCCCTCGACCCCGCTCGTTCGATGGGGCCCTCAAAATCGTCAAGCGTGACTCAGGCGGGCAGGCTACCGCGGCAGCGAACCCCCAGATGGTCCGGAGTCGAACGTGGATGGGACACTCATATGACACGCGACCGCATTGGCGTCAATGCACTGCAACAAAACCCTGCCCGCCGCGCTCGATCCTGAATCAGGGGCGGCGGGCGGTCCGCTGCGTCCATCCACCCTGCTGATTCGTACCAACTGAACCATTTGGGTTCGCCCGCGGCGGCTCGCCCTGCTATGTTTTCAGCGCGGATTAACTGGAGATCTTGCCAAAATGAATGCTACCTCAGCGGCTGGCGTTGCTGCCGGCACCCTTGGCCTGACCTTTGGGCTGTTCCTCGTGTTGGCTGCCGTATCTGGCCTGATCATCGGGGCCTTGGCGCGCTGGGTGCTCCCTGGCCCGGACCCGATGAGCACACTGCACACCATGGGTTACGGCTTGGCCGGCGGATTTCTGGGCGGCCTGGTGGGGGGATTGCTAGGTCTCCAGGCGCGCGGCCTGCCGGGATTGTTGATCGCGGTTGCCTGCGCGGCGCTGTTGATCTGGTATTTCCGCCGCCGTAAGCCGAGATGATTCGACCCCCGCCCCCGGGCGGGCTCGGGCGGGGTGGTAACCCCTCTGCCATGGACGTCGCCCCGCCGCTCGCCGGCGTATGGCTGGATGACCCGGGCAGATTCGTCAGGTTGGCTGGATGGCCCGTGGTGTCCGTCTCGCCGCGGTCCGCTGCAGCGGACCCCCTGTCTCCCGGCGCCTGCTCAGACCCCGTTGTCGGAGACGATTGAGCAGGGCAACCGCCCGGTCGAGTGCGAGGTCCAAAGCCGCCCGCCAGTCGCTCGCCGACGCAGTGACGACCACGCGCCTCGATTTGTCCGACACGACCTCCACCACGCATCGCTTGTCGACGCCTCCGCGTGGCCCGTTGACGTCCGTGAGACGGACGACGGCTTGGGAGATCAGCCAAGCCTGGCGGCGCAGCACGAAACTGACCCGGTCGTGCACCCACTGGCTGAGCGGCACGACCTGAGGGTCGTTGGCCTTCAAACGCACCTGCATGTTCCAGCGCTCCTGTGTGTCGTGTCTGTCACGCAGGATGCCCGCCAACCTCGTCGTCACCAATGCATCGTTTCCAGCGGTCGACTTCGGAAAAGCCGAAGTTCGCCGGACATCACTTACCCGCGTCGTGCAGAACTCAGGACCTTCTGCACCAGCGGGTGATGCAGGCCGCGCCGCGAGCGTATCGCGTGAATCTCTTCTTTGACCTCCTCGCTGCAGCCGAGCAGACGCAGCCCCCGCGTCAGCGCGACGTCGGCGGCGCCCAGACGGCTGACCGGGAACACGCCTAGACCCTGCGCGGCAAACAGGCTCAGCAGCGCACTGTCTTCGAATTCCCCGACGATACGTGGCTGGATGCCCTGCGCGTCGAACCAGCGCTCGAGCCGCTGGCGCAATGCCGAGTGGTGGGTCGGAAGCAACAAGGGCAGCGTGGCCAGCGAGCCCGGGAACGCGTCGACCTGTGCCTTGTGCACCATGCTGGTCGGGCCATACCAGTCCACAGGCGAATCGATCAGCCGCTCGCTGGTCAGACGCAGACTCGATTGGTGCGGCGGGGGCTGGCAGGCGAGCACCAGATCGAGTTGGTGCAGGGCCAATTCGCCAAGCAGTTGCTCGACCTCGCCCTCGTGGCAGACCAGGCGCAGGGAGGGCGTAGCCAGCACGGGCTTCAGCAACTCATGCACAGCCAGCTTTGAGATTCCATCCGACAGCCCGACGGTCAGCCGCGGCTGCCGCCGGGTTGCCGCGGCACGCACTTCTTCCGGGATCAACTGCCCGAGTTGGAATATCTCCTCGGCCCGCGCCAGCGCTGCCAGGCCGGCTTCGGTGGGGGTCAGCCCGCGGCCAGCCGGCTTAAGGAGCTGGTGACCGAGGGATTTCTCCAGCTCACGGACCTGGGCGCTGATCGTCTGGATGGCCATGTCGAGCCGCTCGGCCGCGCGCGCGAAGCTGCCTGCCTTGGCGACGACCCAGAAATAATAAAGATGACGGTAATTCAACACAGTTTCCTCACTTCGGAAAAACCGAAACCAAATTCACGTCAAAGCTGGTTCTTCCGACAAGCTGAAAGACGCACCATGCCGTCCCTGTCACAGGATGTAATACCTGATGGACAGCCCCGACAGCGACGGGTTCCCTGAGTTCAGGTTCGCCGCATCGGCGACGGTGTCGATGCCTCTCGACCGCGCTGCCGACGAATGCCACTGCTCCCCTGAGTGAAAAACATGGATTTTCTGCTCTCACTGACAATGACTGATTTTCTCGGCAAGCCGGTCTGGATCTGGCTCGCCTTCCTGTGTGTGGTCGTCACGCTGCTGGCGCTGGATCTCGGCGTGCTGCACAAGGCCGAACGTGAGATCAGCGTTCCTGAGAGTCTGTTGCTGTCCGCGGGTTACATCGGCGTGGCCTTGGCGTTTGGCGGCTGGATCTGGTGGCAACTGGGCACCCAGAGTGCGATGGATTACTACACCGGCTTCCTGATCGAGAAGTCGCTGTCCATGGACAATGTCTTTGTAATCGCACTGATCTTCACGTTCTTCGCGATTCCCCGCCAGTATCAGCACCGCGTGCTGTTCTGGGGCATCCTCGGCGTGATCGTCCTGCGCGCCGTCATGATCGGCCTCGGGGCGGCTCTGGTCCGTGAGTTCAGCTGGGTCCTGTACCTGTTCGGGGCCTTTCTGGTCTTCACTGGTATCAAGATGTGGTTCATTGCCGACCACGAGCCCGACATCGCCAACAACCCGATACTGCGCTTCGTCCGGCGCCACCTGCGAGTCACCGAGGGCCTGCGCGGCAATGCGTTCTGGGTTCGCGAAGCTGACCCGATGACCGGTAAACGCGTGAGGTTTGCCACCCCCCTGTTGCTCGCGCTGGTGCTGGTAGAACTGGTCGACCTGGTCTTCGCCGTGGATTCCGTACCGGCCATCTTTGCGATCACGACCGACCCATTCATCGTCTACACCAGCAATATCTTCGCCATCCTCGGCTTGCGGGCGCTGTACTTCGCGCTCGCAGCGATGATCCACCGCTTCAAGTACCTCAAGTACGCGCTCGCGTTGGTGCTGGTGTTTATCGGGGCCAAGATCTTCCTGGTCGGTATCTTCGGCAAGATTCCTGCCGTGATTTCCCTCAGCGTCACCTTTGGTTTGCTTGCGGGCGGGGTGCTTTACTCGCTGTGGCGAACCCGTGATGCGCAGGTCGGCGCGCTGGCATGAGCGCCCAGGATGGCCTTTTAGTCGCGTGATAAGTAGTTCATTAATCTTTTCAATAATTTGTAAATATTATATTTCGAAGCAAATCTTTAAATTTTTTATTTAAAATAGGGTTGGGGTTGGGCTGGCGGGCCGAGGCCCATGGTAGAATGCAGTCCTTAGTTCTCGGGGCCCCTCGGTCATCGAGGATCCGGCGGCCAAGGCCGCGCGTGCCACCACGCATCGGGATGGTGTGACCAATGAACTCTCGGCGCCCGGTCATGGCTGCGCAAAAGCAGCCCCTGCAAGCTTCGTCGTTCCTGCTCGCGCTCCTGCTTGGCAGCGCGTTGCTCGTTGGTCCGGCAGCGCGTGCCGACGACTCCGCAGATGCCGGACTCGCCGATGCGGTCACGGACAGCATCGCCACCATCGTTCAGGAAGGGCTGGTCTCTTGGTACGGAGCGGCCTTTCACCAGCGTCCCACTGCCAGTGGCGAGTTGTTCGATGCCGGGGCTCTGACGATGGCCCACCGTCACTTGCCGTTCGGTACTCGCGTGAGGGTTACCAACCTGCGCAACGGGCGCAGCGTGGTGGTGCGGGTCAATGACCGTGGTCCCTTCGTTGGCAAGCGAATCGCGGACCTCTCTCACGCAGCCGCGGCGAAGCTCGGCATGCTGAGCAAGGGCATCGTGCGCGCAAGGATCGAGGTGCTGGGAAAGTGATCGCGGGCTGAAGGGCCCGAGGTCGGCTGCACTGGAAGGAATCTTGGGGGGGTGGGGTACGACACCGCCCAGCACAGCGACCATCGGGCGAACGAGATTTTAAGCTGACCGTGTCTGCGTCGATGCACCAGAATGACGCAAAATGAATTTTAGCTTGGGTAATTCCGGTCTATGTAAAACCACCTCGTCCGCTCGTGGAGTGGCTGTGGGCTGGAGCGTTGCGCATCGGGTGCCGGCCAATGAATTGCGTGATCTCCGCGATGGCTGCCGCCGACTCCGGCAACCATCGGAACGCATGGAAAACATGCGGCAAGTCGATCCAGATCTTCAACTCTGACGGCGTGCCGGCTTGCAGGGCGCTTTGGTGTGCGCGCCGACTGTCATCCAGCAATATCTCTGTAGAACCCACATGAAACAGCAGGGGCGGCAATCCGTCCCAGGTTCCGAACAGCGGCGAGACTCGTGGGTCGCGCCTCGACTCGGGGGCGCAATACAGATTCGGAAAGCGTTCTCCCAAATCCAGCGAGAACATGGGGTCGGCGGCTGCATTCGATCTCAGCGACGCGCCGGACAACGTGAGGTCCGTTGCCGGTGAGAGCAGGGCGGCGCAGTCGGGCAATGGCAGTCCGAGGTCACGCGCGCTCATCAGCGTGGCCAGTGTGAGGTTGCCCCCCGCGGAATCTCCGGCGATCACAAATGCCCGCTCCCGTACTCCAGCCTCGACCAGCGCCCGATAGACCGCGAGACAGTCATCGGCTCCGGCTGGAAACGGGTGCTCGGGTGCCAACCGATAATTCACCAACAGGACCCGCATGCCACTGTGCTGGCTGAGCCGCGCCGCCAGGCCCAGGTAGGTGGACGGCAGATTCATGCACCACGCGCCACCGTGCAGGTACAACAGCACGCCGCGCTGCGCGAGCGGCTCGGCACCCACCCAGACCGCCGGAACGCCGGCGATCTCGACCGATATCGTGGGCACGCCTGGCGGGGCGCCGCCGATCCTTGCGTCCATACGGGCGGCGTGACGACGCATGGACTCGATGTCCGGCCGCTTGCGCCAACCGGCCTTGGTAATCCTGCGCAGGCAGGCATTGGTCAGTCTGGCTCTGAGGCTGGGCATCACGGTGCCAGAAGCTGCCTCACTCTCGCTTGTTCCGCGGGCCGCAGGAGCGGTTGAAACAGAGCCACGAGGTGTCGGATGCCCTCGCGGATGTCGCTCGCCTGCATGGATCGGCGCTTCGACATGACCTGCCAATGCGTGGACCACTGCGACATCACGATCCAGGCGTTCGCTGCCAGCAAATCAACCTGTTCGGCATCGGCGGTCAGCCACCCCGCCTGTGCCATGGCGCTGAATATGCTGCGCGCGTTCGCCTGCATGGCGCCGGCGAGTTCGCGATAGCGCTCTCGCAAGCCCGGAACGTCGCGCAAAAGCGTCACGATGTCACGGTAAAACCAGCGGTGCGCCCAGAGGTGGCTGAAGATGCGGTCGAGGTATCCCAGGATCTCGTCGAACGTGTGTGTTGCGCCTTGCGGCGGAACCAGTATCCGCTGCAGTTCTCGTTCGATCTCGCCGTACAGGCTGAGCGCGATCTCTTCCTTGTTGGCGAAATGGTAGTAGAGGTTGCCCGGGCTGATCCCAGCCGCGGTGGCGACATGACGGGTCGAGACGGCATGCACCCCGTCACGATTGAACAGGGCTGCTGCCGAGCGCGTTATTCGGGCCCGTGTTTCCGCGGTGATTGATGACGCGCTGCGCGTCACGGACGGCTTGGCTTTGCGTGGATCCGGCATGCTACGAGTATAACCCGTCACGCTCAGCGGGTTGACACCGGCGCACAACGGCTGCACGATGTTTAGAACAAATGTTCTAAGATTGCTTGCGACGCGTGTTGTGAGGTTGCGATGTCGATGTCCACCTGGGTCCGCTTCAGCGGGGTTCATGTTCTGACGCTCATCACCATGCTGGGCCTGTGGTTGGGTGGCGGTTGGACCTGGCTTGGTTTCTTCGCAATGTATGGTCTGATCATCGCCGGCGACGAACTGCTCGGTGACGACTACAGCGAACCGAACTACCGCCAGCCACGTCGGCTCGACGTGTTGCTCTTCGCTTCTCTGCCGATGCTTTTGCTGCTGTGCCTGCTGTACGCCTGGCGGCTGGGTGAAATCGGATCATCGGCCGCAGCGAGTCTGCTGGTGGCCAGCCTCGCCACGATGCCGTCGCCTACCCAGGTTCTTGCCGCGCTGTTTTCGCTGCTCGGAGCGATCCTCTCCGTGGCTCTCACGTTGACGGCGGCTGGCACCAACGTCGGGCACGAGCTCAGCCACCGCACCGGCGACGCGCGCGCCATGACCTGTGGCCGTTGGCTGCTCGCGCTCACACTAAATGCGGACTTCGCAATCGAGCATGTGTACGGTCACCACCGATACCTTGCCACCACCCGCGACCCGGCGTCGGCCCGTCGCGGCGAACACTTCTACGCCTTTCTGATCCGATCGATCGGCGGCCAACTGCGCAGCGGTTGGCAGATCGAGCGCGGCCGTCTGAGCCGCCTGCAGCATACGGCCTGGTCCTGGCGCAACCGTATCCTGCGCGGTTGGGTCATGTCGGCCTGTATCGCCGCCGTGTTCTTCAGCATTGCGGGTTGGCTCGGGCTGGTTGGCTTCCTGCTTGCAGCCGCCGCCGGTCGCAGTGTTCTCGAGGCCGTCAATTATTTCGAGCATTACGGGTTGGTGCGGGCGGTGGATGCGCCCATCGAACCTCGGCACTCGTGGAACTCGAACCGTCGGGTGAGCAATGCCGTGCTGTTCAATCTCGCGCGTCATTCGCATCATCATGCCGAGGGGGACGCAGCGTTCTGGCATCTACGCGCTTATCGGGATGCACCGACTCTGCCTTTCGGTTACCTGACCTGCATGCTGCTGGTCTTCGTGGCGCCGGGCTGGTACCGGCGCCGCATGACACCGCTGCTGCTCGAATGGGACCGCCGGCACGCGAATGCCACTGAGCGAACACTTGCCGCGGCCGCCAATCGACGCAGTGGCTTGCGGGCGCTCGAGACGGCTGCCCAGCAGGCGTGAGCCGTGCGCTGGTTCCCGCGTTCACGTCCCAATCCGCCCGGGCCGGCCACAGTCACCGTCGAACCGCTCGGCTGGCGGATCGAGGTGGAGCAGGGCCAGACCCTGCTGCAGGCAGCGCTCGCCCGTGGCTTGCCATGGCCGCACCGATGTCGGGTCGGCAGCTGCACCACCTGTCGCTGTCGCCTGCTCGACGGCGAGGTGCGCGAACTCACCGACACCGCATACGTCATGACCGAGCAACAGCTGGCAGACCGGACCATTCTCGCTTGTCAGAGTCAGCCGCACGGGGCCCTGCGTGTGCATCTGGACCCCACACGCGTTAGGCTCACCAGCGATGCAGGAATCGATACTCAGTCACCCTGACGCGCCGGTCGACGTGCCGATGGTGGACGGCGAATTACGTTACTGGCCGACGGCGTTTACCTTGGACGAAGCTGACGATTTGTTCAGTGGACTGCGCACCGGGATTGCCTGGCACGGGGAAGAACTGCTCATCTTTGGCAAACTCCGTACCGTGCCGCGTCTGCTCGCTTGGCACGGCGAGCCAGACGCCTGCTACCGATACTCCGGCGTGACCCATGTGCCACGCCCGTGGACCAGGGAGTTGCTCTTCGCGCGTCACCGTATCGAGCAGTTGACTGGCCAGCCCTGCAACAGCGTGCTGCTGAACCTGTATCGCGATGGCAGCGACAGCATGGGTTGGCACGCCGACGACGAACCCGAACTCGGTCGCAACCCCATCATCGCGTCGGTGTCATTGGGTGCCGTGCGGCGTTTCCGACTCAAGCACCGCACGCGCAAGGACCAGTCCATGACGCTGTCGCTGGGTCATGGCAGTCTCTTGTTGATGAGCGGCACGACGCAGCAACACTGGCTGCATGCGCTGCCGAAGACCGCAGCGGACGTGGGCGAACGCATCAACCTGACCTTCCGACAGGTGCTGCCCCGCTCCGGTTGACTTGGCTGGTGTCGTCCGCAGCCGCCTGAAGCGGGACAGACCGCCGCGGATTTCAGTGTGCCGGAGCGGCTGTTGCAGCGGCCTGCTGCGCCGCGCGATCCTGATTGGCGCGGGCCACGATGTAGGCCTGGATGTCACGCACGTCCTGCGGACTCACCAGATCATCCAGCCGCGGCATGCCTGCGCCGTGCAGGGCGCCGTCCAGAACAATGCTGTTGAACACGGCATGTTTTTGCACGGTCAGCATGCGCAGGTCCGGCAGCACGCCGCCCGAGACCACCAGAGCACCGTGGCACACCATGCAGGTCGACATGTATTTGTACTTGCCGTTGCTCAACTGGGCTGCGCTTGCCGTGAGCTGCGGTTGCTCGGGAATGCGCAGATCCTTCTCGGCGACCGTCGGCATCGTCGCCGTGCCGCCCAATTTGAAGGCCAGCACGTAGCCTTCGTTCTCGTAACGGCCGGACGCCATCGTGCGCGGATCGCCGCCCGATATGGCACCGACACCGCCATAGCCTGCCATCACGGCGACGTATTGTTCGCCGTCCACCTGATAGGTGATGGGCGCCGCGACGATGCCGATGCGCGTCGGGAGCGCATAGAGGACGCGACCGCTATCCGCAGCGTATGCAACGAAACGACCATCACCGGTGCCCTGGAACAGCAGATTGCCTGCAGTGGTCAGCACCCCGCCGTTCCAGAAGGCGCTTTGTTCGATTTCCCATACCGTTTTCTTCAAGCGCGGGTCCCACGCCTTGAGGAAACCGCGCTCTGGTGGCAGCGCGCCCTTGAACTGAACGAGCAGCGATTCGACCGTGTCCACGAACAGATTCCAGTCGATCCCCGGGTTCCAGAACATGTCGCGACGCGTGTACTTGCCGGTCTGCAGGAATTCCTGCGAAGGCGGATAGATCCCGAGCGGTTGCATGGCCGGTATATAGACGAGGCCGGTCTGCGGGTTGAACGCCATCGGTTGCCAGTTGTGCGCGCCATACGGAGACGGAGTCACCAGTCGCGTCTCGCGCGCGTAATTCGCTTCGGGAGTCTCCACTGGGCGACCCGTCTTCATGTCCACATGGCTGGCCCACGTGACGGGTGCGTACTTGTCGGCTGCAAGCAGCTCACCGGTGACGCGATCGATGACGTAGAAAAAGCCGTTCTTCGGGGCCTGCATCAGCACCTTGCGCGTCTTGCCATCCCAGTTGATGTCAGCCAGCAGGATGTGTTGCGTGGCGGTGTAGTCCCAGCTGTCGGCCGGCGTCGTCTGGTAATGCCACTTGAGACGCCCGGTGTCGGGCTGCAAGGCGAGTATCGACGAGAGGTACAGGTTGTCACCGCCCCCGGGCGAGCGGATCGCGCGGTTCCAAGGCGAGCCGTTGCCGGTGCCGACGTACAGCGTGTCGAGTTCAGGGTCGTAGGCCATCGAGTCCCAGACCGTGCCGCCGCCCCCGCCGATCCACCACTCTCCGTGCCAGGTTTGCGCCGCCGCCGCCAACTCCGGATGTTCAAAACCGTCCTTGGGGTTGCCCGGCACGGTGTAAAAGCGCCACGCGAGTTTGCCCGTCTTCGCGTCATAGGCGGAGAGGTAGCCACGCACGCCGTATTCCGCGCCGCCGTTGCCGATCAGCACTTTGCCTTTGACGATGCGTGGTGCGCCTGTGATGGTGTAGGGCTTGCTGCGATCGATGGTGAGTACTTCCCAGCGCTTGCGACCGGTTTTCGCATTGAGCGCAATCAGGCGCCCATCGAGCGTTGCGACGTAGACCGAGTCCTGCCAGAGCGCGACCCCACGGTTGACGGCATCGCAACAGGCATTGCGTCCCCACGCCCGTGGGACCTGCGGATCGTACTTCCACAGTTCGCGCCCGTTACGTGCGTCGAGCGCGTAAACGACACTCCATACGCCAGTCGTATACATCCTGCCATCGACGACGATCGGCGTGGCCTGCAATCCGCGACGCGTACCGGTCGCATATGACCAAGCGAGTCCGAGTTGCTCGACGTTGCCGTCATTGATGGCCCGCAGCGGACTGTAGCGCTGCTCAGCGTACGTGCGGCCATGGGCCAGCCAATTCTGCGGCTCCTGGTCTGCAGCGACGATGCGCTGTGCGGTAACTGCGGCCGTCGCAGTGCTGCCTAACTGCAGTGTCAGGCCGGCGAGGGCGAAACACCAGACAACACAGGGCAAGAAAAGCTCTGCGCTCATCGTGACTAAGACCGTCATCGTGGATTTCGCGGTAGCACCCATGCCTGAATCTCCCTGGACTGACGACCGAAGCCAACCGATGTCTTGGCAAAAAACTGATAACAACCGTACCGGCCACCAGTTTCGACCGCGACCGCGCACCTGACAAGCACTGCTTTCAATCCTTCGTGAGAATGTCCAATATCGTTACAACCGTTCGGCTGGGAGCTGGCAAGTGGGATTTCAGGAGTACGGTCGGTTCGATCCGGTCGGCCTCGCGGAACTGGTCGCAGCGGGCGAGGTCAGCCCTGCGGAGTTGCTGGATGAGGCGCTTGCCCGCACCGCCGCCGTCAATCCCAAGGTCAATGCCGTCATTCATCTCATGGAGTCGGGGGCTCGTGCAGCGATTGCGGCCGGTCTACCCAAGGGGCCGCTGCGCGGTGTGCCGTTCCTGTTGAAGGATTTGCTCACGGCCTACGCCGGCGAGCCGATGCGTTCGGGTTCGCGCCTGTTTCGTGATTACGTGCCCGTCGAGGACGAAGAGCTCACGCGCCGTTATCGCCGCGCCGGGTTGGTCATGTTCGGTAAGACCAACACGCCGGAATTCGGTGTCAACAATGTCACTGAGCCCGAGTTGTTCGGTCCGACCCGCAATCCGTGGGATTTGCGTCTGTCACCGGGCGGATCGAGCGGCGGCTCTGCTGCCGCAGTTGCCGCCCGAATCGTGCCTGCCGCGAACGCGAGTGACGGGGGAGGCTCAATACGGACACCCGCGTCGAATTGCGGTCTCGTCGGTCTCAAGCCCAGCCGCGGTCGTGTGGCCAGTGGGCCTCATGCTCCCGAGGTCTGGTTTGGCTTCATCGCCGAGCACGCGATCACCCGCACGGTACGCGACTGCGCTGTACTGCTTGACGCCTCGGCCGGCGATTATCCGCAACAGTTGCTGCGCCTGCCCGGCGTGGGTCCAGACGCATTTTTCGCCGCGACGCGAATGGCCGCACCCCGCTTGCGCATCGGCGTTTCATTCGACCCTGGTTTGGCGACGAATCTGCATCCTGAGAACCGTCGTGGGCTCGAGGCCACGGTGCGCGCATTGCTGGATCTCGGTCACGACGTCGTGGAAACTCGGCTTGATATTTCCGCCGATGAATTCATTCCGGCCTACGTGGCGCTGGTGGCAGCCGATGTCGCTGCGACACTGCGCATGTCTCCCGCGCTGGTGGGGCGCGCGGCCCGTGCGACGGACGTGGAACTCGCCACCTGGGTGCTGGCCCGCATGGGTGAAGCGCAGTCGGCCGCAGATGTCACCTTGGCGTTATGGGCGCTGCAGTCATTCTCCAGACGCTGGCTGGCCTGGTCCGCGTCATTCGACGTACTGCTTACGCCGACGGTCGGTTTGCCACCGCTACCCATCGGGTCACGAGCGCTGCCGAAATTGCAACAGGCGGCGTTGCGTCTTTTGACTGCGCTGCCTGGTGCGGCCCTGCTCAGCCAGCGCCAACGGATCATCGAGGCCTTCAGTCTCGTGTTCGAATCAGCGCCCTATACGATGGTGGCAAACGTTACGGGCCAGCCGGCGATCTCATTGCCGCTACACTGGACCGCCGACGGTTTGCCGATGGGTATGATGTTCACTGCGGCTATTGGCGATGAGGTCACGCTGCTGCGGCTGGCGACCCAACTTGAGCAAGTGCTGCCATGGCGCGACAAAGTCGCACCCCACGCCATACCCTGAGAGCCACATGCGATGCTGCTGCAACTGAGACTGCTGTTTTACGCGTTGATCCGGCCCTGCAAGTGGCCCTTGTCGCGGGTCATTGCGATTCCGCGGCCGTTACTCATGATGGGTGACGGCGCGGCGCAGCAACTCTGCCGAACGCTCGCCGGATTCGGTCATCGCCGTGTCCTGATCGTCACCGACGCCATGCTGGTCAAGCTGGGGCTGATCGAACCGTTGCGGGTCTCATTGGTCGGACATGGCATCGATGTGGCGATCCACGATGCCATCACGCCTGATCCGACCTATCCGGTGATGGAGGCAGGGCTGGCCGCCTTGCGAGCGCATGGCAGCGACGCGATCCTCGCGGTGGGTGGCGGATCCGTGATCGACGCGGCAAAAGTCATCGACGCCATGCACGTCACGGGTAAATCACCGCAGCAACTGATCGGAATGTTGCGCGTGAACCGACCCATGTTGCCGCTCTATGCCGTTCCCACCACGGCCGGTACCGGTTCGGAAGTGACGGTTGCCGCGGTGGTGACTGACCCCGCGAGGCATCGGAAAGCCGCGGTGATCGATCCGAAGCTGGTTCCGGCCGCCGCCGCGCTCGATCCCCGACTCATGCAGGGTCTGCCGCCACCCATCACCGCGGCCACCGGCATGGACGCGTTGACCCATGCGGTCGAGGCCTATCTCAACCGCTGGCCTCACGCAGATACGCCAGCGCACTGCAGAGCTGCCGTGCGCATGATCTTCGCCAACCTGCCGCGCGCCTGCGCCGTGGGCACTGATCTCGAAGCTCGTGAGACCATGGCGCTGGCAGCGTTTCTCGCCGGTCTTGCTTTCACCAAGGCCTACGTCGGATACGTGCACGCATTTTCCCACAAGATCGGTGGCATGTACGGCGTGCCGCATGGGCTGGGTAATGCGGTCGCGTTGCCTTACGTGCTTGATTTCCTCATCGATGCGCCTCTGGCGCGCCGGCGCATGGCGGACCTGGCACTGGAGATTGGCGCCGGTGCTGCAGGCGATGATCCAGCCGATCTTGCTCGGGCATTCATCATGCGAGTGCGGGAATTGAATGCTGCGATCGGGATACCGCAGCGCATGCCGTCGCTCCAGGCGGCCGATGTGCCCACGATCGCCGGCGCAGCGCTGATCGAGGCCTATCGCGATTATCCGGTGCCCAAGGGCATGACATTGCGGGAAGCAACCCATTTGCTCGAGCGCATGCTCTGAGCGCCGCAGATCGCGCCGCGCCTGCCGGCGTCGACCCTCATTCAGCAGGCGGCGCGGCTCTCTGCAGCAGTTCCTGACCGTACATCTCGCGTAGTGCTCGCTTGTTGATCTTACCCGTGGCAGTCATGGGCAGCGCATCGATTGTCAGGACCTCATCGGGCAATTGCCATTTGGCAAAAGAGTTTGCAATGTGGGCCAGCACGGAGTCGCGCTGCGGCACTTTGCCCGGTCGCGGCACCACGAGCAGGAGAGGCCGTTCATCCCACTTGGGATGCTTGACCCCGATCGCAGCCGCCATCAGCACGTCCGGGTGTCCGCACGCGCAGTTTTCGAGATCCACCGAGCTGATCCACTCGCCGCCGGATTTGATCACGTCTTTTGCGCGGTCGGTGATTTGCAGATAGCCATCCGGGTGAATGACCGCGACGTCCCCGGTGCCGAACCAACCGGGCTCGGCGTGCGCTGCGGAGTCCTCCAGTCGATAGTAGCTGCTGCAAACCCACGGGCCCCGGACCTTCAGCTCACCCGCCGACTTGCCATCCCACGGCAACTCACGCCCATCATCGTCGACCACTTTCATCTCGACGCCGAGCAGACCGCGCCCCTGCAGGGCACGTATCTGCAGTTGCTCCTCGAGCGGCAACTGGGCCGTATCTGCCCGCAGCGAGCCGATGGTGCCGATCGGACTCATCTCGGTCATGCCCCACGCATGCAGCACTTCGACGCCCTGCTCGACGTGATAGTCGCGGATCAGCTGTATCGGTGCAGCGGAACCGCCGACCAGAGTCCGCTTCAGCGTCCGCAACTTACGCCCATGCTGGCGCAGGTGGTTAAGCAGCAGTGTCCACACCGTCGGCACGGCAGCTGCCATGGTGACCTGCTCCTCGTTCATCAACTGCTCGAGTGTCGCGACGTCGCCCATCTTGGGGCCCGGAAAAACCATCTTGGCGCCCACGCCGACGGCGGCATACGGCAGGCCCCAGGCATTTGCGTGAAACATGGGGACGATCGCCAGTACCGTTTCGCGTCCACTGATGCCCACGGAATCGACCATGCAGCAGCCGTAGGTATGCAATACGGTCGAACGATGGCTGAACAGCACGCCCTTGGGGTTGCCTGTGGTCCCGGACGTGTAGCACAGAGCGCATGCGGCGTTCTCGTCCAGTTCCGGCCAGTCGAACTGTTCACTGTGAGGGCCGATGAACGCCTCGTAGGACGTCAGTTGACCGGCAACCTCTGCCGGCATGCACTGGTCATCGGACAGTACGATGACCTGCTGGAGCGTCGGCGCGCGTCCTTGGAGAGTCTTGAGCAATGGCAGCACCGTGGGATCGATGAAAAGGACTTTGTCCTCGGCATGATTGACGATGAACTCGATCTGTTCGGGGAACAACCGAGGATTGATGGTGTGCAGCACGGCGCCCATGCAGGACACCGCGTAGTAGATCTCGAGGTGCCGGTAGTCGTTCCATGCAAGCGTCGCGACTCGATCGCCTTCTTGCACGCCCGCAGCGCGCAGCGCGTTGGCCAGTTTGCGGGCCCGGCGGAACACATCGCCCAGATTGCAGCGGTGCCGCGGGTTGTCATATGTGATCGAAACTACCTCGGTGCCGGGATGATCCCGCTCGGCAAAGCGCATCAAGCCGGTAATGAGCAGCGGCGTGTTCATCATCAAACCTTGCATGCAGTGCTCCCTGTTGGTACTTGCTGCGACCGTCTGCCCTCAGATCATCTTCTGCAGGATCTTGAATTCACGCTCGAGGCTACGGGCGATTTCCTCGCCTGCGAAACCTGCGATGACGCTGCCGAGCAACGGGATGGCGCTGCTCACTTCAAAATTCCACTCGACACTACAACCACCGCGCGTGGGTTGCAGCGACTTGGTGCCGACGATGCGTACCGGGACGCCCTTGATCTCGACGTTGATGTCCGCAGAGTAGCCTTCACCGTCGGCACTCCATGCTTCTGTATGCGAAACATCGTTGCTGGCCGGGACCAGTTTGCGCAAGGCGGCCGGCGGGTTGGCTGGCATGCGTCTGGTAATCATGAGTTTGATTTTCGGTGCACGACCCTCGCGCTTGATGCGTTGATCCGTTCCGCCCAGCTGTTGGTAAAGGGATTCCTGCGCCTTCTGTTCGGTACAGAGCTTGAACGCCGCGCTGGTTTCAGTCTTGAGGGTGTGCTTGACGTGAACCTTCATGTCCGTTGCCCCGCCGGTTCAACTGTTGAACAAATGCTGCAGGAACAAGGATACCCCCTTGACCAGCCCAACCAGCAACCCGGAACCGAGCGCCGTTGCCGCCGCCGTGGCCGCAAATCCAACCAGCGCGGCGAGACCGTCGTTCTCGAGCAATGCCAGTGACAGGATGCAGATGATGATGGCGGTGGGTACGTTGCCAAACGGGATTGGCAGAATCAATGCGAGCGCGACCAGTGCGCAGAGCAGGCCGATCAGTCGTTCGGCCAAGCCATCCGTCAGCCAGATCAGCCGCGGCTTCAGCAATCGCTCCGCCTTGCGTATCCAGGGCACGATGTGGTTCATCACCTGTGCGAAGCGCTGCCGTGTGACCCTGCGGCGGGTGATGAATGCCGGCAGCCAGGGTTCCCGCCAGCCTAGCATCAGCTGCACGGCGAGAAACAGCACGGGCATCCCGAGTATGGCGGACACGCCGGGCGCATTGACGGGCAGGCTGTTCGGTGCCGCGAAGACGAACATCAGCGCACCAAAGGCACGGTCGCCCATCGCGTGGCGGATGTCCGCGAAGGAAATCTCCTCGCGATCTGGATCATTCGCGAGCTCGGTCAGCACATCAGACAACCGCCGGCGTGTACGCCGCGGGTGGGCGGATGAGATTGATTTCATGGCGGCATTACCGCACGCGAGCGTGGCAGTCGGGCATGGTTACACTATAACCCGGACCGGCGCGTGCCTGACCTTTACAAGATTTCCCTCTGAACCTGATGGGCTACCGCAAGGCGCGCGCCTGACAAACCCATTAGAATCGACTCCTCGGAATTATCTCCAAGCGAGCGGGTCTTGAGCACGACTGCACAATGGTGGCCTCTGGTGCTCGCCCTCGCAGCAACCGGTGCGATCGCTGGTCTGATCGCCGGTCTGCTGGGCGTGGGTGGCGGCATCATCATCGTGCCGGTGCTGGATTTCGCTCTCATCAGGCTCGGGGTCAGCCCAACCACCTCGCTGCACCTGTCGGTGGCGACGGCAATGGCCACCATCGTACCCACATCGATGTCTTCGGCACGCACGCACGCCCAGCGCGGTGCCATCGATTTTTCCATCGTCCATCGCTGGGCGATACCCATCTTGATCGGTTCGCTGGCGGGTGCCTTGCTGGCATCACGGGTATCAGGTCAGGCGCTCGCCGTAGTGTTTGGAGCGGTCGCACTGCTCGTCGGCATCAAAATGCTGTTACCGCTGGATGGCCTGGTGTTGCGTAAAGCGTTGCCGTCCGGTGTCGTCGGCGCGCTGCCGCCGCTGGCGATCGGTCTGCTGTCGGCGATGATGGGCATTGGTGGCGGCACGCTCAGCGTGCCGACCATGACTTTGTGCGGCGAACCGGTACACAAGGCCGTCGGGACCGCGGCATTGCTGGGCTTGTGGATCGCGGTGCCCGCCACCCTCGGGTATCTCATCTCGCCGCTGCCCGGCGGTGAGGTACCGCCGCCGTGGACGCTGGGTCAGGTCAGTCTGCTCGGTTTCATCGTGATCGCGCCGACGGCCTGGCTGCTCGCGCCTCATGGCGCCCGGCTGGCTCACCGTCTCAACCGGCGCCATCTCGCCATGGTGTTTGGCGTGTTCCTATGTGCCGTGGCCTCGCGAATGCTGATTCGGGGCCTGCAGGGGTAGGGTGGCGCAATGGGTCCACTGCGTCTTGCAATGTGGTCAGGTCCGCGCAACGTCTCGACCGCTTTCATGCGCTGTTGGGGCAATCGCCTCGACACAGCGGTGGTGGATGAACCGTTCTATGCGCATTACTTGCGGGTCAGTGGCATCGATCACCCCGGACGCGATGAGATCCTCGCGCATCATGAGACCGACTGGAGACGTGTGGTCGAGCAGCTGCTGGCGCCCTTGCCGGACGGCGTGCAGATCCTCTACCAGAAACAGATGGCGCACCATTTGCTGCCGCACATGGGTCGCGACTGGCTCGACGCGATGTCACATGCCTTCCTGATCCGCGATCCGCTGCCGATGATTGCATCGCTGGGCGCAAAGCTGTCGGATTTCGATCTGCTTGCCACAGGCTTGCCGCAACAGGTCGAGATCTTTGATCATGTCGTGGCTGCGACGGGGCGTGAGCCGCCGGTGGTCGATGCCGCGGACCTGCTCGCTGCACCGGCCGCCGTACTCGCCAAGCTGTGTTTGACACTCGATGTGCCTTACTCAGACCGCATGCTGTGGTGGCCGCCCGGTCGACGCGATACCGATGGCATCTGGGCACGCCATTGGTATGAACGCGTCGAGTCATCAAGCGGATTCGAGCCGCCGCCCGCGCGGGAAGTCCCGCTGCAGTTGAGCGCCGGCCAGCGCGCGATCGCAGAGCAGTGCCGTCCCCTTTACGAGAAACTGCGCCGGCATCGTCTGTCGGCTTGAGGGTCCTTCAGTCGTGAAACAGAATTTCGATGAGCGCAACCGCGATCTGATCGTCAACATCAACGGTGAGTTGCTGCATCGTGATCGTGCGGGCGTCAGCCCCTTCGATTCGGCGGTGCAGGGCGGCGATGCGGTATGGGAAGGCTTGCGTCTCTATCAGGGACGCATTTTCCGGCTCGAACAGCACCTCGACCGATTGGTGAGTTCAGCCAAGGCGCTCGCATTCACGACCATACCGTCACGCGCCCATCTCGTCGGCGAGGTCCGCCGCACACTGATTGCGAATCGAATGTACGACGGAGTCCATATCCGCCTGACCTTGACCCGCGGTGTGAAATACACCTCGGGGATGGACCCACGCCTGAACACCCGGGGGCCAACGCTGATCGTGCTGGCCGAGCACAAGCAGCCTGTCTATGCCAAAACAGGGTTGACGCTGGTCACCTGCAGTGTCCGCCGATTCCCCCCTGATTGTCTCGACCCGAAGATTCACCACAACAATCTGATCCAGTCGATCCTGGCGAAGATCGAAGCCAACGTTGCAGGTGCCGACGATGCGCTCATGCTCGATATCCGCGGCTTCGTTGCTGAGACCAACGCGACGCACGTTTTTGCGGTCGAGCGCGGCAAAGTGCGCACTCCACGAGTGGTGGCTTGTCCCGAGGGCATTACCCGCGAGGCCGTGCTCGAGTTGTGTCGCGATCACTCGATCCCGCATGAAGAGGCTGATATGTCGCTGGCCGAGTTCTACCGTGCGGATGAGATGTTCTGCACTGGCACCATGGGCGAATTGGCGGCCGTCACACGACTGGATGGCCGGGTCATCGGCACGGGCGAACCCGGACCCATGACTCAGCACCTCACGGAATTGTTCCGCGATCTCACGGAGAATGAGGGGACGCTGCTGGTCTCGGCAACCTGAGCTGGAGCGACGATCCGGTTCAGTAACGCGCCGATGCCTGCTGCAGCTCGCGCTTGATACGCTCACGCAGCGTGTCCGGCGCCAGCACCTCCACGTCCGCGCCGTACTTCAGCACGTCCATCACCAGTTCAGGCTCCTGTGAGTAGGGGAACTTGAGCAGGTAGGACCCGTCCGGCTGCGTTTGTCCCACCTGTTTCGGGTGCCAGATCTCGTCCGCCACCCAGCGCGCGCGGGTCGGCGTGAACAGCAGCTCGGCCTGCTGCGTCGCGGTACCGCCGAAGATGCCGTATCCGCTGGCGAAGTGCCGGTCCAAGACGTCGTCGTCGATTTCCTGCGCGGGCTTCGCACTGATCTGCGCCTGCTCTATGGCATCGACGCCGAACGAGCGCAGCGCATCGCGCGTGTGGCACCACGCATCCAGATACCAGTTGTCCCGGTAGTGGACCAGCCGCTGCGGTGAGACTTCGCGTTCGAGCTTTTCGCCCGCCGGCCGGCGCAGGTGCACGATGTCAAGGCGCCGCCGCGACAACAGTGCCGAGGCGAGCGTGCGGAAATTGGCCGGCTGAACCCGCCGTGAGGCCATGGTCAGGATACGGATGCGCCGTGCGATATCGTCGACACTGTGATTGCTGGACTCCAGCAGCGATCGGACGCGCTCGCGTATCGGACGAGTATGTTCCGCCAGCAGGCCCGGTTCGAACGCAGCCAGCAATTGGTCCATGGTCATCAGCGCCTGCAACTCATCGGCAGTGAACCACAGCCCCGGTAATGGCCACGCCTCGCGGTCGGCGACCTTGTCATCGAAGCGGTACGCCTGATGCTCGTGGTCATACAGGATCGGAACTTGCAGCCGCTCTCGCATGTATTCAAGGTCGCGCTTGAAGGTTGCCCGTGAGATTTCGAGCTCCTCGATGAAGCGCTGCGTGGTGACGTGGCGATGGGTTCGCAGCAGTCGCTCGATCAATTGGAAACGTTCAGAACGATCCACGTGCTTCGCTCCTTGGGTAAGCGGGCTACTTCACCAGGCAGGCTATCTCAACGGCTTCCCTTTGCGTCGTCAGATAGACCGCAAACGTCCCCAGCCAGTGACCGCCTTCATAGTGCTCGCCGGTCACCGCCGGCAGGGCCGCCTGTGCATGTGCGGCTGCTGCCGCGTGCAAAGCCGGCAGTCTGCGGTCGGTGAGCGGCAAGGCGCTGGCGATGCCCTGCAACATCCACGCGCGGCTGAGGTTGAGTCCGTCGATGTGAGCGAGCTTGGGATCGCTGCGATCGCTCACCACTGCG
>Ga0114972_10000030_pt1 | contig 86777 bp, 80 predicted proteins | sample M_140807_EF_Meta_FD_87354 | JGI IMG/M metagenome (GOLD analysis project Ga0114972, IMG submission 87354) | Freshwater microbial communities from Lake Montjoie, Canada to study carbon cycling - M_140807_EF_MetaG | ecosystem: Environmental > Aquatic > Freshwater > Lake | place: Lake Montjoie... | reverse complement strand
TGATACTGGCGTATGGAAAGGCTGTGACCATCAATATCCCCAAAGCCAGAGTTATAAGCGCAACTCCACCTACCATGAATGGACTTACCCACGGCTCAGGCATAGCAAAAACCATTGCAGCCATCGCGGCAGCAGCCCCTGGCGAGGGAAGCCCCGCAAACGAGTGCAGGGTTGGAGGTGCTACATTAAATCTGGCGAGTCTCCCAGCGGCGCACACTCCATACAAAAACGATATGAGTACGCCGAGCTCATCCGCCTGCATCTGGACCTTGAAGCACCAATTATAAACAAGAAGTCCTGGCGCAATTCCAAACGATATAAGATCACTAAACGAGTCAAACTCCACCCCAAATGGAGACGTCGCATTGAGTCTGCGAGCAACGCGACCATCGAGACCATCCAATAAAATCGCAAACAGTATCGCGAGCGATGCCTCCTTGAAACGACCCGATGAGCTATAAATAATCGAGAGGAAACCGCAAAACATATTACCTACGGTAACCGCATTTGGGACGAGGAAACGGCTGCGAACGACTCTTCCCTTTATTCGCTCTCTCCGCTCCTCACGCTCGGCTAACGTTAATTTTTTCATATGCAGCAACTCACCTTTTTCGATCCACCCACACAACACGACCTCCCGAGCGTCTCCGCTCTTGGGCGAGCTCCTCGGTAAGAATCAGCTTAACAATCGCCTCTTCTTTTTCGGAGAGCAGCCAGCCTACATCGTGAATCAAGACACACCGGCCCCTCAGGGGAAGATTCCGAATTAATCGATAAAGCACTCGCAATCCAGGAGAATGTCCATTTACCTGCTCTGAGAGAGAGATAGCCCCTCCTCCTGCACCGATTATCCACTCGATACCACGGGAAGCATACCCCACCCAAGGAATACGGTAAATGAGCTGTTCAAGTGGTATCGAACGCAATGCAGACAATGGAAACCCAAAAAGCAATGGAGCATCCCCATTACCCCGTATTGCCGACTCGATCTCTCGCGCAGAGAGCCCAAGGATACGAGCTTCCGGCACTCGCGCTGCAACCTCTGCAATTAGTCCATACAACCCAGTGAGCTGACCTACCTCCCCCTCCTCCTGTAAAATCTCTGCCCCGCTACATCGTACTAGAGAGAATCGGTCGCCGGAGCTTCGAGGAACTGCAGCTACTGTTGCCTCGAGAAGATCGGGATCTAAAAGAGCAGCTTGATCAACTGAAAGCCGTATTAGGTCACCTGGATTTAATATGTCTAATCCTCCAATCGTGCCCAGCGCATCGTGATATCCAATTGCGAATATTTCGGCTCGCAACGTATTTGCGTTAGTTGCGCCAGCATCAACCGAGCAAATTTTTAAAGGGCTATACAATTGGCTCCGCGATAAACACACAACACCACCGATTGAATTCGCCATTGAGGCAAAGGTATCGCATTCAGAAAGCTTAACTACCTCTGACTCATCAAGCTGATTGATAAAAATCTGCACTCCAGTCACTTGAGCACATCGCAAACGGCATAATGCCAACCGAATAAATATATCGGGTGGTAGCTGCTCGAGGGAAATTGTGAGCGGCAGGTCAAGCACTGATTGAGCTTGGGTAATGACGCTTTGAAGGAAAACGGTATCGACTTCACCTACCTGAGCAGTGGTGAGTAGTTGATCGATAAATTGAGCGCTCTCTCGCAAAGTACCGGCCAGAATTTCGCCAAGAGGACGATTAAGGAGAGTGAGCCCACTAGAATCTTTTCTTTGTTTTATAGCCCGCCGAGTCTCACGGAATGAGGGTGGTGAAGAGGCTGCACCACATTGCTGACATCGCGCTGACGATCCAATAATTCCCACCCACTGAATGGAGGAGTCGCCCCGTCTCACGATTCCAACATCGATCCGACACGGATGTAATCTCGCTTGTTCCCTCAGCCAGCTCTCTGCATCTCCAACTAAAAGGGGTAATCCGCGAGATGACACTACGACCCACTCCTGCGCCATCGAGTCACCTCGGAACTCTGTGTCATCTTCTAATAAAAAAACCCTTTCATTTCTTACAATTCGTGTGGCTTCAAAATATTTTGCAAGCTCCTCGAGTGGTGGCGCACCCTCCTCTCGCGGTATCGCGCAGACTACATTACCGCCCTCCAGCTCAGACAATTTTACTGATACATCCGCGACAGAGTCTCGACAAACAGTCGCGCCACATTCCGGGCAAGACCATCCTCCTATCGTTCCCCACAAAGAAACTAATAGTGGATCTATTCCAAAAAACTCTCCAATCGTTCCACCACGATGCAAAGGATCGATTAAAACCATCCACCGCTCGGTCTCGATTTCAACATTAGGATGCGCTGCGCTTGCCCAAGCGTCGCTATCTTTACGTTTCCCCTCCTGTTCTAAAACCCGCTCCTGCGCAACTCGCCAGATACTCGATAGAACCCACGGATCTGAGCTTTTAAGAATCGAGATCCCCTCGGGTGAAAAAGATAGCGTTGTTGGTTGGTTGTCTAAAAATTGAACTGTGATACGGGTTTGCATCGTATTACTAATGACAAGGACTTAGGTTCTTATGAACATCAATGGGGCAATGTGAGGTCTCGGAATGAGGCGTTGCGCCGAATTCGACTCGACTAAAAGGGGGACCTTTTGTGAGATAGGCTACCTCAAAAGCCGCCAAGGGTGTAGGATATCTGGTCTGTTGAACTGCGAAGCTCAGATGTTTCCAATACATATTCCGTTTCTTTTATTAACCATGAAACCCAGCCGTTTGCCGATTTTAAAATACCTTCCGATAACTTCTCGGGGTTGGTGCATCATTGCGGTTGCCGGATATTTTCTCTTCGGCCCGCCCTCTCAAGGTTTTGACATTATTGCCAGCTACTTGGGATACGGAACAGTGGCAGCCGTTGTTTATAGCATCTGTTTAGGAGCGCTATCGGGCATCATGATTCGGCGCCGCTGCATAGTCGAGCTCGCTCCACTAGCCTCTGCCGAGGGTCGATTTATAGCAGGAAATCGAGTTCAATTATCGGCAACAGCAACTATCGGAACCCGCCTTCCCTTTTTTCGGCTCACCATCACACCCATTTGGCCAAACTCGAGCGTTACTCATCCGATACCGCAACTCCGTCACGCTGAATCAGGGAGCTATTCAGCGGTCTTTCCAGTGATCCTTCCTCATCGTGGCGAGTGGCTCGTTAGCGAGTATCGGATCAGGTATCACGATCTACTCGGCATTACCTCTTTCCAGTGGCGTGGCGCTTTGCATCACCCTCTTTCACTCACCGTATACCCGCCCGATGCACCGAGTGACAACCTGCCGATCGTAACTCTTCGGCGCAGCTCGGGCGATCTTGAACTCGCCGACCAAACTTCTGAGGGCGATTATTTTGACCTTAAACGTTACGACCCTGCCGATGGTATTCGCCGAATCGTGTGGAAGATTTTTGCACGCACCGGTCAACTCGTATCTCGACACCCCGAGCCCCAAACTCAACCGGAGGGTAAAACCCTTGTTTTTGCAATTGCTGATCACCTCGAGGACCGAGTGGCTGCAAGCGCGTATCGTTATGTTGCGCGGGCGGAAGAGGTCGGTATGGAGATTCGATGTGGCTGCCTCGGAATGAATGGTGAGCCGCTGGCGCGCAACCGCGAGGAGACTTTAAGCCTTCTTCTAAAGACCGTTTGGGAGAGTCATCACGCCGATCTAAATACTGAGATTGGCAATTTCATATCGCTTCTCTCAACGGAGGTCTCCGATGGTCCTATGCGTCAAATTGCACTGTTTATTGATAATCGGCGATTAAAAAATCCTCTTACTGCGACAATTCTCCGAGAATTAACTCAATTACTTGCTGCCCAACAAAGTGAACCGGTTTGGTTTGTGGTCGGGAGCAAGAGGGATAATGCCTCGATAGAAGATCAAATTGAATCGCGCGCGATGTCACGAAATCGCTCAGTAACGCTGGCGCGATGGTGGCTACTCGGAAAGGATCATTCAGCACTCAATTGGAGATCCGAAAGAAAGCTCGATATTGCTGAAGAGATGACTCTCAGTCAACTTGGTGGACGGGTGGTGTTGGTTTAAAGGTTTATGGTTTTTTTTCAAGGAGTGTAGCGTTGATTACCTCAGCAGAAATTGTTACCTCTCAGTCTGCCGCCCCGCGGAAGGCCCCCCTCGTAATTGCCCTCGTCGCGCGTATGCTTCTTTTTTTGAGCGCGCTCTTTATTGTTGACAATCTGGTCGACCTCGCAAGCTATCCGTTTCTACTTCTTTTCTCGGGATGGATTGGTATTGCTCTTGCTGCGATTGTAACTTCATCCCGATTAACGACCCGTGGATTGTTGACGGTTGCGCTCTTGTGCTTTCTCATATTCAAACTTCTTCTCGCTATATTCGTCCGACTTCCATTTTCTCATTCAGTATCATCACTTACACCGTTTGTTATCGCAGAACATAGTGAATTAGCTGTAACGATTTTGCTGCTCCTTTTTGCCTCATCAATCGGGGTGTTTCGACACGCTGCGGCGATAACGGCCGAATTACTTTTGCTTCTATTGGGTTTTGTTGCGTTATTGTCGGCGCACCGCGAGCTAAGATTCGATAAACCGAAATGGATCGCCTCTCTCGCTTGGGACCTTCATCTAGAATATCTTGCTACTTTTCTATTGATAGCGGGTCTTTTCTTTGGTTGTATCGTTAGCTACATTGCAGCTCTCTCAGTTAGCCTCGATCGTAGCGCAGTCGTGAGCGCTACTGCACAACGATCGAGAAGGCTACAAAAGCCGTTGCGTATCGTTCCAACTCTTGCTCTTGTTGGCTTGCTCTGGTTTATTGGGGATGCTCTTTATCGTTCAATGCAGCAAAGCGTTGGATCTCGGGCTGCCAACGGTGTAGGACAAGAACAAAAGGAGGGGCTTAGCCCACTTGATTTCAACTCCGCTGTTGGGGGGACTTCTCAACCAGCCGCGTTAGTTCGACTCGATGGCGATTATCTCCAGAATCCTTTCGGGAAAAAACTATATCTGCGGGAATCAGCCCTATCCCAAATGGGTCATAACGAGCTGGTTATAGCGCCACCTCAATTTGATCAGGATGTATCCAAGCTTCCCCCTGGCAAGCGATTTGAACGTGATGAGGATACTGATCTGAGCGGGAGAATGCGGTTACCGCAATCGATTTTCCTTATCGGAATGACAAACTCTCCATTTGCTATTGATTACCCAATCAGCTTATCTCCACTTAAGAATCCCCGTGAAGATAGGTTTAAAGCGGCCTATAGAGCGATTTCTTTAGCACCTAACTTTTCTCTTAATGAATTACTCGATCGCGATGTTGGTGATCCACGGTGGAGCAGCGTCGAGCAACTTCATTACCTCATATATCACCCCGACTATCGCTATACCGAATTCGCGAAGAAGATAACTGCTGGCATCACGAATAAAGTTCAACAAGCATTCACCATCGCTGAATGGCTCTCGAAAAATGCGATCTACACCCTACAGCCCAACCATCAGGTTCCTGAGGGCGGAGATCCGGTCGAGCCGTTTCTGTTTGGTGATCTTCGGGGCTACTGTGTGCACTTTGCGCACGCGACCGTTTATCTTCTCAGATCGCTTGGCATACCATCACGGATTGGAACTGGGTACATGACCGATCTTAGCCAGTCAAAGGATGGTCACATTTTGCTTCGGATGAGTGATCGGCACGCCTGGGCAGAGGTTTATATAAGTGGTGCTGGCTGGATACCGTTCGATACGCAGCCCGAAAAGGTTGAAAGTCATGCCGATTCACCCGTTGATGGAAAGGCTCTTGAGGAGTTGATGGGAATGATAGGACCTGATGAAGAGGTACTCCCTTCCTCAGATATAGCGAACGAATTAGGCTTTGAGCCACAGCAATCGCGTTGGCATATACCATCGCCTCGCCACCTCGGAACCTTTGCCGGCGCAGTGCTCGGATTATTCCTCCTTTTGAAGCTATACTTGCGATTTTCTTGGGTGTTGCATCGAAGCTATACTGGTCGACTCCGGGCATCTTTTCTCGCTATATTGAGTCTTTTGCGAGATGCCGGTTATGAAAGAATGATCGGAGAAACTTACTCTGAATATGAATCGCGGATATCCACCTCAATCGGCGTACCTTGTCTACTTTTACGTCCCGCGCTTCTCACCGATATATATGGCCCAATGCGCTCATCCGTTGGTTCAACTAGAGAGATAGATCAATGGCGAGCTCATGACATTGAGGCGATAAGAAGAGGTTTGGCGAAGAGGCAATTTCGTGCAATCGTCTCGCTGAGCTCAACGCTCGCCTTTCTTCGGGGGCGCCTTTCATGAACCTGACTGCTTGCAATTATTTTCGATCACTCCGAATTATTCTTCTTTTATTCATCCTTTTCACAGGGGGCCAGTGCTTGACAGGAGATCAGCGCTGCCATTTCGTGCAACCTGCTCATGCACAGCCATTTATTCCAGATATTTCCGATCCATGGGGCGCCCCTCCTGAGGATATTGAAGGCGAAACTTCTCTCGAAAATAAATCAGCAGAAGAGCTAACTACTCGAGCAGAAGAACTTCTTTCTGACGATTCCCATCTCCTTGAGGCTCGCACAATCCTTCTCAACGCCATTCGCAAAGATCCCTCCTATTATCCGGCCCACCTAAGTCTCGGGTACTACTACTTGGCGCATGTTTCCCACTTTCGCCTCGCAATGAGATACATCAAAAGAGCTCAACAGCTCTTTTCTGAGCAAAAGGGCGAACCTCCGTACAGCAATCGTCTTGTCGAGGCTCATCACGCTCAGATTCTCTATCTGCTATCTCAGGCACGTCTCAATCTTGATGATTATGCGGGTGCTCTTTCGGTGCTCGACACCATAAAGTCTTATGGATATTTTACACCATCGTATGCGGGCTCACGGGCTTGGGTGTTAATGAAACTAGGTCGAGTTGACGAGGCTATTCGTGAGGCAAAGATGGGGCTTCTGATGCGAGCAGAGCCCGCTCGCACTCTCAATATGCTCGGTATCCTTCTCTCAATGAACAATCAGCCAGAAGCTGCACTCGAAGCTTTAAAAAGAGCGGCCGCAATCGAAACAAGTCTCGGCAAGCAGGGACAACCGGCAACTCCCATCAATAACAGCGGAGAGGTTTATAAGGAGATGTTCGAAGATGAAAAAGCGGAGGCCTCCTGGATAAAGGCAAAGTCTTTTCATGATGGGTGCGAACACGTATTGCCGAGCCTCAATTTGGCTCTTCTATATCTTGATCAGCTTAAACTCCGCGATGCTGAAGATGCCATCTCTTCTTTTTTATCGTGTGTTGCACAATATACTCTTAGAAGCGACGAGGAACATCGCGCCCTCGTAAATCTCGCTCGTGCCAGATTTAAACTTCACGGAGGGAAGCCGGAAGAAGCACTCAAACAGCTACAGGAAGCCTTCGATAATATCCAATGGTTTGGGAAAATAGGAACCAATCAAGATGACCTTGAGATAGGAATAACAATAACAAAGGCTCAGGCGTGGCGGGCGCTCGCTGAACGGATGAGATTCAAGATCCCCGATGGAATAGTAGAATCAATGCAAAATCGGGTTCTCATTGCACAAGCCCGAGTGGCGAGTTGGTGGTTCTTTCGAAAAGCGGCTCGGGTTCTTGTTGAACGGTTAAAGAATATCGAGGATCTCACGATCCGGAATACCGACAGTCTGATTGAATACAGCACCTTTGGATCAGTCCTCTCCGTCATTCCATCGGCGCTCTTTGAGCGAAGACTCGAAGAAGAGCTAAATAGAGATAAACGGCCATTGGCCCAAGTTTATTACGCTGCATACAGGGGAGAGAACTACCTACGAAATGGAAAACATAGCCTAGCTATAACGACACTAAAGGATGCGCTGCAAAAGTGTCGCCCCACTCTTGATGATGGGCTTCGTCTTAGAATATTAATTCTACTCGCTTCGGTTCTTGAACCTACTTCATCAGATTATGCTAAGATGACGGAACAGATATTCTTACTTTCACCTCCAGCTCTCCGTAATGCGGGTTTGCGGTTGCCAGCTGCGGTATTTAATACAGATAGTCGTACTGTTCAGCTTCTGAAGCGAGGAGGGTTTTTGCCCGTGGAAACGGGTTCAACTCCGTTCACAATCGAAGAGGATAAAAATAGTGTAAATGGACTAAACCTCGTGATTGCCTCTGGGAAGATGCAGAGAAAAATAAGTGCTCAGGGAGAGAGCCTCGCTCAAGCAATCAACAATCTAAACGAGGCCACCTTTACTGTCGCAGGATCAGTAAAGAATTCTAAATCGTTTCCTAATTCGCAATAAACTCGTTCCACCTATTAACGCGCAAATGGAGTTAGCACCCATGATTCAGGAAGCAGTTACTGTCGCCTCAGCATTAAGGACCTCCCTTAATCGGGTTATCCGGGGGAGAGATGACACAATTTCTCTCGTCGTTGCAGCAATACTTGCTGATGGTCATGCACTACTGGAAGATTATCCAGGTTCAGGAAAAACTACCCTCGCCAAAACGCTGGGGAGACTCATCTCGGCCGATGAGGGAGGCAACAAAGATTGTTTACCATTTCGACGTATTCAATTTACACCAGACCTTTTGCCCGGAGACGTGCTTGGCGTCACAGTTTTTGAACCTCAAACAGGAACCTTTCGGTTTCAGCATGGACCAATATTTGCTCACGTTGTGCTTGCGGATGAGATAAATCGGACTGGCCCAAAGGTTCAAGCTGCATTTCTCGAATGTATGGCGGAAAAACAGGTCACTATCGATAATGTCACTCGCCCGATAGACGATCTTTTTTTCGTCCTCGGCACTCAGAATCCGCTCGATATTGCGGGAACCTACCCTCTTCCAATAGTACAGCTTGATCGCTTTTTGATGAAGATTCCGATGCCCTATGTGTCGGCATCTGTCGAAGAGGAAATACTCCGTGATGCCGCGACAATACATCATGATGTCGAGACGATTATTCCAGTGGTAACAAGAAGTGCCATTCTCGCTGCGAGGCGAGAAACTCGAGCTGTTCACCTTTCACCGGCGATTCGCCAGTGCATCATCGCAATTGTTCAGGCAACTCGCACCTCTCCGCTGATACAGTTTGGTGCCTCAACCCGAGCCGCCCTCATGTTGCAGGCAGCCGCTCAGGCTTGGGCAGTTATTCAGAGTCGCGACTACGTTACTGAGGATGACATAAAACAGGTCTATTCTCCTGTGCTCCTCCATAGATTAAAGTTTCATCCTGGACCTCAGGAACCAAAACAAGTCCTTGAAAAGATTGTTCTTCCTCATCTAGAGCGACTTATATCTTCTCAGGGCAGACAAGGCTAAATTGCCTCTGCACCCCGCCTTTTGGCGGACTCTGTCCGCCATCTCTCATAGGTTTTTAGAGGGTTTTAGACCTTTCGAAGCTGGGTAGCCGCGAGCAAATATATATATTAAATCCCAAAAAAATAGCGTTTGAGAGCTCCTCGTCGCCGATACCTCTTGTAGCTCGGGGTAGTTCGATCATTCGCCGCGTATGTTGCGCCGTCTGATTGAGACCTGTGGTGATAAAAGAGGTGCTGCGTGCTTAAGGGATTACTAATTACTTTATTTTTAGGGAGCTTTCTAAGCATCGCATTCTTGTTTGGTGCGCCCTCTTTAATCGAATCGTTAGCTCACGATCGCCTTCTTATCTCTGTTACTCAATCAGCTCCAATGTTCGGAGTATCGGTGCTCTCTACATCTTTCACATCAGTCTCAACGGCTGGTTTACACACGGCTCTGCTCGGCTTTCCGGATGTTACCATACGCTTTAATCAACCAACTGCATTTTTTTCAGTACCTTTTGTTAAAATATCCGATAAAACTCCCACATATCAGGTGACCGGCTCTGATATCTCAATTCAAACCGGACCTCGGTCACAAGACGAGGGCTCTCTCTCAGGTAATCGTCTGATTATTGCGCCAGTTCCACACTCGTCACTAGAGCGGGAACTCTCATATGCATTGGTCGTTAATTATCAAGAAACCCCCGTTATCAGTCTAGAACATATATCTGCCGCGCTTCCCCACGCCAATAGCGACCCTCAACACACACTCAACGGGGGATTAGAAACTACAATCAGTTCAATAATTGGCAATGGAGCTATTCGACCATTTTCCGCGGTTGGGGAAGTAACCATCCCTCAGATCCAAAGACCGATTCCTCTCACAATTAAAAAGGTCGGCAGCAAGAATTATTTAACCCTTGATAGAGCATCATTAGAAGTACTTCAACTGCGCGATCCACTTACCGCCGCTGAGCTAGCTAATTTTGAGTTTTCGCCTCTCTTATTCTGTTATGTGACACTACTGCGAAATTCAGCAGAGCAGTTCGCACACCGAATAGTCTCAGAGCAGTCCGATATAATAGGCAAAACGAAAGTAATCTCTGAGTCAGCGCTGCGAATAGCCATATACGGCTACCTCGTCTCACAGGTATTTGGCTCACAAGGAGGTGATGAACTCGGAAAGCTTTACAATGATGAAAAATCAGAGAATTCAACTCTCTTCCCCGACAGTGCTAGCCCCGCTCCTGAATGGGATCCAAAAGAGCTATTTGAATTGGGGATTGAGCTATGGGAGAAAGAGCGAACACCACCGCGAGAATTAACACAGGTGGTTATTACAAGATATCTATCGCTAATCAAACAAAATCGGCATATGGGCCGAAATGATTTTAAGTAAAATAGAGTAAACATGATTCATCAATTAGAGCTGATGAAGTTAGCTAAACAATAAAATGGGACGCTCAAACATTGAGGTGGGAGACCTCATTAATAATCGCTATCAAATCATCCGCCCACTCGGTGAGGGTGCGATGGGACAGGTGTTTCTTGCTAGCGATATGCTACTTGGAAACAATCAGGTAGCTTTAAAAGTCCTTAACAAGAGTCTGTCAAATGCGGATGAACTTCTGAAACGGTTTTTTCGTGAAGTCGAATTAATGAATAAGGTTAATCACTCCGCGATAGCGCGCACATATGATGTTGGTCAAGACCAAAATCTAGTCTACTTTTCGATGGAATATCTTGAGGGTCCATCCCTCGACGTTTTGATCAACGACTCACAATCTTTGGCGATTGAGAGAGTATGCTCACTTATTAGCCAGATTCTCGAGGGTCTAGAAGCTATTCACTCTCAGGGGATTATTCATCGAGATTTAAAGCCGAGCAATATTATTGTTCTTCCAAATGACGCGGTAAAAATCACTGATTTTGGAATTGCTCGAAACCAGAACTCTCAACTGACAGAGGTTGGAGCGATTTTAGGGACTCTCGAATATCTTGCTCCCGAGCTAATTCTCGGTCACAACGTCACTCATCACGCAGATCTCTACAGTGCAGGATGTATCCTATACAAACTCCTATCCGGCAGACTGCCATTTGATGCGGCAAATCCCGGCAAACTACTTCTTGCTCATGTCGAGCAATATGTACCGCCACCAATCAATTATCGACCCGACACTCCACAATGGCTCTCTCATCTAACGATGAAGCTGCTCGCAAAAACAACTCGAGAGAGAGTTCAGTCAGCACGTCAGGCTCTCGATATTATTAGGTCGCATCAAACCCGTACTTCAAATGGAACAACTCAAAATCCAATTCCGATCGATACTAGTGTGGTATTTGATCGACGAGAATCGGCAAAGATCGCGATTTCTCGCCGAATGCAACAAGCAGAAATAAACGCTCTCATTTCTCAGAGAAAACGAACTCGTGCCCTTAACTTAATAGTTAGCTGTGCAGGTATTCTTCTGTTTGTCATCGCACCGTTGGCTATCGGTCTTTACCATTTAAGCTGGATATGTCAGATCCTGATGCTTCGATGACAGAGCTTCATACCAAGATGCATTCCAAGTAAATACGCTTGATTGGTTCGACTCCCAAAACATTTATCGCCCATGTCGAGGTTATCACGACAGACACCACATCTTTTAGCTGAGCCATATTTCTTGTTAGGTCAGCCTAAAATGTACCGGGCTGGCTATCACCCAATATTTTGGGTAACCTCCTCAACATGGCTAAAATACGCATCACTGATATTACTCACGCTGGGGTTGGTTGGGGCACCGATGACTCAACTTTGGGAGTCACTGTCGCGCCTTTTTCGCTTCCGGGCGATCTAATCGAGGCTTGCTCTCCGACGAACAATACGCCCCATCCAACGTTAGCCTATACCATAGTTGAACCATCGCAATTTAGACAAAGTGCTCCCTGCTCTGCATTCCCAAAATGCAGCGGATGCTCATTTATGCACGCTCTCCCCACCTGGCAGATTGATTTCAAAGAGCAGATGGTAAAAAAGATGCTCGGAGAAACCGCAAAAAATGCCCGATGGGATCAACCATTGCAAGGCATTACGGAGCAGTATCGCCGGAAAGCCCGTTTAAGGGCCCGATGGGACCCAAAATCGAATACAGAATTTATTGGATTTAAAAATCGATTCGGCAGATTTATAGCAGATGTAGAGCAGTGTGAGGTACTCGCACCTCCCTTTAATTCGCTCATTCAACCACTGCGAGATGTTATTGGAAAACTCGATGCCCGAGCCTCTATCCCACAGCTTGAGCTCGCAGTTGGCGATAACGACGCAGCTCTAATACTCCGTCACCTTTCACCTCTTACCACAGAGGATCGAGAGACTCTTCGGGCTTTTGCAATTAAGTCCAATATCCGCCTATTTCTACAATCAGGTGGTCCCGATTCAGTAGAGCTTCTTGCCGCAACCTCGACTGACCCACTCTTTTTTACCCTCCCATCGTTTAACCTTGTTCTTCAATTTTCTCCACTTGACTTCATTCAGGCTCACGGAAAATTAAACGATCTTCTCGTTTCCTCCGCCATTGATTGGCTAAATCCTAAATCTCACGAATTTATCCTCGATCTCTTCTGTGGCCTCGGGAATTTCTCGTTGCCTATTGCTCAACGAGCAGCGCAGGTCATCGGCATCGAGGGAAGCTCTGCGATGACCGAGCGCGCTTCGTCGAATGCAGCTCTTAACGGAATTACAAATACCACATTTTTTGCCTGCGACCTTGAGCAACCAATAGCCCAACATTCCTGGTCTCATCAGAAATACGACGCTATTTTGCTAGATCCTCCACGCAGCGGAGCCAATAATATTATCCCCGCGTTATGCGAAATTTCTCCTTCGCGCATGGTGTATGTATCTTGCAATCCAGTAACCTTTGCTCGAGATGCGATCCTATTAAATTCGTTCGGCTATAATCTCTCCCGCGTTAGAGTTGCCGATATGTTCCCTCACACTGAGCATGTTGAGACGGTCGGATTATTCGAACGAACTTAAGGATTGAAAACTTTTTTTAACGGATGTGTAGCTTGCGGAATTTCGAGCTAAAAAAACGAATCCGCCTAGACGTTTTTCGTCAACGCGACAACCCGCTCAATGCCCGAGAGATCAGTAATGGAGCGGAACGAGAAATCTGCTGGGACCAAATTATCACCAATGATCGCCGCCTGTTTGCTCCCGACTTCACAAAGTATGCTCCCTCCCTCTCGTATCAGTTTTGGGCACTTTTCAAGGATATCTCGAATATCGGAAAGCCCCTCTTCCTCAGCGAACAGCGCCTGAGTGGGTTCATAATCGGTCTCTGGTGACCGGCAGGTATCACTCCGATCAATATATGGTGGGTTCGATATAATAAGATCAAAATCAGCAGAATTACGAAACGCAGAGGTCCAAGACATCGCAAAAAAGGAGACTCTAACGCTATGTCGATCAGCGTTTCTTTTCGCTATTTCGAGCGCGGCGCAACTTCTATCCACCGCCAGCATAACTATTGGAATTCCCCGTTCTCGGCACTCATGCGCAATAGCCACCGGAATACATCCACTACCGGTCCCAAGATCAACAACGCGACACGGCTCACCCCCCAACCTGTGTCGATTGTATGAAGAAATTAAACGCACTGCTTCTTCGACCAACACCTCGGTATCTGGACGCGGAATCAACACCGCTGGAGAAACCTCGAAATCCAAACCCCAAAATTCCTTTAATCCCGTCAGATAAGCGACCGGCTCATGGCGAGCTCTTCTTGCAATAAGCTCAGCAAAGGAAACTGCGATACCTGCTTCAACCTGTCTAGTACCATCAACAATCACAGTCAGCCGCGAACACCCTAGAAGATGCGATAGGATCAACTCTGCATCCAACGTCGGACTCGGACTGGTCGCCGCTAGGATTTGCGAGCCCTCTCGAAGTAAGGAGGATATAGAAGAACCGCTACGCATCGCCCCTTTGCAGAGCTTCAGCTCGCGCGGCCGATATAATTGGATCAATCAGCTGATCGAGGTCACCCTCCATCACCTGATCCAGTGAATAAATAGACAAATTTATCCGATGATCAGTTACTCTGGATTGAGGGAAATTGTAGGTACGAACCTTTTCCGAACGATCTCCTCCACCAACCTGACTCCGCCGATCCGCCCTTCGCTCAGCGTCAGCCTCCGCCTGTTTTTGCTCTAGTAATCGTGCCTTTAAAACACGAAGAGCTTTTTCCTTGTTTTTAATCTGAGATTTTTCATCCTGCATCGCTACCACGATTCCAGTCGGCAAGTGAGTTATTCGAACCGCAGAATCGGTTGTATTCACACTTTGACCTCCCGGGCCACTCGAGCGATAAACATCGATTCTCAGATCTTTTTCGTTCAACTCTACCTCAACATCTTCGGCCTCAGGCAAAACAGCCACCGTTATCGTGCTGGTATGCACCCGACCCTGAGCCTCGGTCGCGGGAACCCGCTGAACTCGATGCACTCCTCTTTCGAATTTAAAACGACTAAACGCCCCATCGCCATTTATCATAGCGACAACCTCTTTAAATCCGCCAACCGAAGCCGCATTCGAACCCATCAATTCAACTCGCCAATGGCGTCCCTCGGCATAACGGCAATAGGCACGAAAAAGCTCCCCCGCAAAGAGGGCCGATTCATCACCACCCGCACCAGCACGGATTTCAAGTATTACGTTTTTTGAATCGTTCGGGTCCTTCGGGAGGAGCAGGTATTGCAGCTGTTCCTCAAGCTTGTCGGACTCTCGTTGAAGAAGGACGTACTCCTCCTGAGCAAGTGCCGCCAGCTCTTTGTCCGTCTCTCGCTCAATAATATCTTTACTACCCGATATCTCCTCTAACACCTTTTTATAGGCCCGAAAGGTGGCCACTATCTCGGTTAGCTCTTTGTGTTCCCGTGAGTATTTTTGGAAAAGGGCTCTATCAGAAACGATATCCGGCTGAGAGAGCATCTGCCCTATCTCCTCGTAACGCTCCTCAACCGCCTGCAATTTTTGCTGCAACATGCTTGATCCTTTTAACTTCCCTGTCGCGGGCCCTTTAGAACAGCTTACATTCTTGATCGAGATATGGCTCTCGGGCAAATCAGTTATCGCTCAAGTGCGTTAAGGGTAAGAAAAGAATCTGCCAGAACCCAGGAATAAAAAATTGTGCCCCTCCCCCTTGAATTACCTCAACCGGGTGTCCATAAAGGGGGCGGACCTGAGGGGTAGCTAGTGCATCCCCTACCGAAAAGCCAGATAGGATGTCCAGAACAGCCTTCTAGAGAAGTGTTTTAGTGCTCAGGACGTTTCCTAATTGGCGATCGACAGAGTCCAACCAATAGAGTCTGAGCGCACTATTCTTGGAAGAGACTAGTGCACTTAGAAAGCTGGTAAAGCACCCCCAAACAGGGTAGAGTCCAGCCCGAGGCTCCCGGCCCTTCGCTTTTCAACATCAGAAATATGATGGTGAAATTTATCATGGCGAATTGGTCTGTGAGCAGATTGGTCTGGTGGTGAAGTTAGTCGTTAGCAGTAGACATTACCATAGTACATGGAGATCGTGTCGTATGAGCGAGAAAACAGAAAAGACGCTTGATGCAAAGATTCGTCCGTTACAGGACCGGTTGATCGTAAAGGTACTAGATGGCGATGAAAAGACCGCCTCTGGCCTTTTCATCCCCGATAGCGCTAAAGAGAAGCCTCAGCAGGGAGTTGTTGTAGCCCGTGGGAAGGGTAAGGTTCGTGAAGATGGAACGGTCCAACCTCTTGACCTCAACCCAGGCGATAAGATCCTTTTCGGGAAATACTCAGGGACAGCTATCAAGATTGAAGGTGAAGAGTTCCTGATTATGCGTGAAGATGACGTCCTTGGCGTTCTTCAGGCATAAACAATATCTGATAATTCACAGTTTAACGCTTTGAATTCATTAAATATTTTAATTTAGGTGTATCAAATGGCAAAAGAACTAGAATTTGGACTTGATGCCCGCAACGAAATTAAGCGAGGAGTTAAGACTCTCGCTGATGCGGTCCGAGTAACCATGGGACCAAAAGGTCGTAACGTCGTCATTCAGAAAAGCTTCGGTGCTCCAACTATCACTAAGGACGGAGTAACGGTTGCAAAGGAGATCGAGCTTGAAGGGTTCAAAAACATGGGAGCCCAGATGGTTAAAGAGGTTGCATCAAAGACCTCTGATGTTGCGGGTGATGGAACAACTACCGCAACGGTCCTCGCTGATGCAATTTATGACCAAGGGATGAAGCTCGTTGCCGCCGGCCACGATCCTATGTCGCTCAAAAGAGGAATCGATGCAGCCGTTGAGGTTGTTGTTGAAGGTCTTCGTGGATTGAGCCAGCCAACAAAGGGCAAAGAAGACATCGCTCAGGTTGGTACCATCTCCGCAAACGCAGACAGAGAAATCGGCAGCATCATCGCTGAAGCGATGGAGAAGGTCGGAAAAGAAGGCGTCATCACAGTTGAAGAAGCAAAGGGCCTTCTTACTGAGCTCGACGTAGTCGAAGGGATGCAATTTGACCGAGGCTATCTCTCACCGTACTTCGTAACCAACGCAGAGCGGATGGAAGCAGAGATTGACAACCCCTTGATCCTCATTCACGAGAAGAAGATCTCGAGCATGAAGGACCTCCTCCCGATTCTTGAGCAGGTTGCCAAGCAGGGCAAGCCTCTGATCATCATCGCGGAAGAAGTTGAAGGAGAGGCTCTTGCTACCCTAGTTGTTAACAAGATTCGTGGAACACTGAATGTATGCGCCGTTAAGGCTCCTGGATTCGGGGATCGACGGAAAGCAATGCTCGAAGATATTGCGATTCTTACCGGTGGAAAGTGCCTCACCGAAGATATCGGTATCAAGCTTGAGAACATCACCCTCAGCGACCTAGGTCGTTGTAAGCGAGTTGTGGTAACCAAGGATACTACAACCATCATCGATGGATCAGGTGACAAAGAAGGCATTAAGGCCCGAGTGAGCCAGATCCGTAAGCAGATCGAAGAAACAACCTCTGACTATGACCGTGAGAAGCTCCAAGAGAGACTCGCAAAGTTGGTCGGTGGTGTAGCTGTGATCAACGTCGGTGCAGCAACTGAAGTCGAGATGAAGGAAAAGAAGGCTCGTGTTGAAGATGCTCTTCACGCGACCCGCGCTGCTGTTGAAGAAGGAATTGTTCCTGGCGGTGGCGTAGCTCTTATCCGAGCAATCGAGAAGCTTGCAACACTCAAGCTCCAGAACGAAGACCAGAACTTCGGTGTGAAGATCGTTCGCGAGGCGTGTCTTGCTCCTCTTCGAACAATCTCCTCCAACGCTGGTGCTGAGCCTGCAGTCGTCATCGAAAAGGTCAGAAACGGCAAGGATGCCTTCGGGTACAACGCCGCAACTGATCAGTACGAAGACCTCATCAAGGCTGGGATCATCGATCCTACCAAGGTCGTTCGAAGCGCTCTTCAGAATGCAGCTTCCGTTGCTGGGCTGATGCTCACAACTGAGGCCATTATCGCTGACAAGCCAAAGGACGAGAAGGATGCTCCTGCACATCCAGGAATGGGCGGAATGGGCGGAATGGGTGGCATGATGTAAGTGCCAGAAACGCCACTGGAGGTGAGAGGCGAGCAATCTCCCTCTCACCACAAGGTGGCTAGCTTCCCAGCGAATAAAAACGGGCCCGTTTTGGTGAGATAGGTTTCCGCCAAAACAGGCCCGTTTTTTGTGTTTCTACCGTTTTACACCCTTCATTCTTCAACCTTTAACCAATTTTTTCGATCGAAATATTTCCCCTCAACTATCAGGTTGGCAGTTTGGAAAAGTTCGAAAAAAAATTGCTCAAATCCATCAATCTATTTCGTTATTGTGGTAGGCGGCGAGTATGTACGAATGTATCGAAGTAGTCGGGAATGGCCCGCTTAGAGGCACAGTGCGCGCCGGTGGCGCAAAGAACGCAGCGCTTCCCCTTTTAATGGCGACTCTACTCACCGAAGAGCCCGTCAGATTTACTAATGTACCTGCGCTCGAAGATATTACCCATGTGCGCCACCTTCTTGAGTCTCTCGGCTCAACGATGGACTACTCTCTTGGCTCGGTTAGCATTCAAACAAAAGAGATTGCTCGAGCTGCAGCAAGCCACAGCCTCGTAAAAGCTCTCCGTGCCTCTTTCTGGATATTAGGGCCGCTTCTTGCGCGTTGTGGTGAAGCACACGTCTCCCTTCCTGGAGGGGATATTATTGGCGCTCGCCCAGTGGATATTCACCTTGAAGCACTCACTGCAATGGGCGCTCAGATCGAACTTAAGCATGGGGTGGTTAATGCCTCGGCCCCAAATGGCCTTAGGCCCGCTCATATTACCTTTCGTTATCCATCGGTAGGTGCGACTCATCAGGTCCTAATGGCAGCAGCTCGGGTGGCTGGAACGACCGTAATTGATGGTGCCGCAAAAGAACCTGAGATCGAGGCGATGGCCGATCTTCTCTCTCGTATGGGAGCATCCATCGAAGGAGCTGGCAGCTCACGAATCGTCATTACCGGCACCCCTCACCTACGTGGCACATCGCTCGAGCTGATGGGCGATCGGATCGAAGCGGGCACATTTCTCTGTGGAGCAGTCGCTACTCGTGGATCTGTTACCGTTGAAGGGATTGTCCCTTCGTACCTCGGAGCCCTCCTTACTCTGTTCGAGGAGATGGGATGCAGAGTCGAACGTTCGGCCGACAAGGTGCTGGTCGATGCACAAAACGACCTCCGAGCGGTATCTACTGCGACCGGCCCTTTTCCGGATTTAGCGACCGACCTTCAAGCGCCGCTTCTGGCTGCTCTCTGTACAGTACCCGGAGAAAGTCTTATCGAGGAAACGGTCTATGAGGCTCGTTTTCGGCATGTTGCTGAATTGTGGCGACTCGGTGCTCATATCGAGCTATCTGATCGTTCTGCAAAAATAATAGGAGTTCCTCGATTAAGCGGAGCTGCAGTTGAGGGGCATGATATTCGAGCTGCTGCGAGTTTAGTCATCGCTGGGCTCGCGGCCGAAGGTTCAACATTCATAAGCGACCCGCATCACCTTCGTCGAGGATACGAGCACCTTGAATCCAAAATTGCGGCTCTTGGTGGAACACTATTCAACCGAATCGCAGATGCAGAGGACATTATGTTTACGGGATGCTAGGGCAGAGTATCACCTGTCTAGAAGCTTCAGGTTCGCTCTGATACGTTGGCTTAAATTTTTAGTTTCAAGAAAAATATACTCCTATACAGGAAACTTTCTCCTCCAGAAATCGATACTAGTAGCACATTAATTGAGTCGAACTCTCTTCAAAAAAAGCGCCAATATGGGCGCTTATTCCTAATTTAGGAAGAGAGTACTCGGCTTCAGTGTTCTTTCGTATCAGTATTATTTGTAAAGGAGAAAAATATGAATATTCCTAGTGCTGTAAGTTGCAGAGTTCGCTATCCCGTCACTCCTCAACCAACAAGCAAAGGTACTCAGAAGGAGACATACGCGCGGAACTTCGCGGAAACTGCTCAATCTGAGCAAGATAAACTAACGCAACTTTATTCACTTTCTGGCCAAGGCTATAATAAAGATGTGGCAGACCAGTGGAGCCGTGAGTTAGGAAGACCCGTGACCAAAGATAATTGGGAGTCGATACTTCGGGGGAAAATAGAAGCTCAAGGGCAGAAAGCCAATACGGCCTATCAGAACCTGACAGCGATACAAAACATTTTAAAGAATATTCACGATATGATCATGACTTCGATCCGCAACTTGCGATTGCAATAGTGACTAATTAGTTGGCCCTGAAAAACCCCGCCATGGTTTTTCAGGAAGCACTAACTATCTTTTGATTCATGTCCCCTTGGAGGTAAGTTTATCAAAGCTCCAAGGGGACATGATTACATGAAAGTAGACCACTAACCGCATTAACCCTCAATCCTGACAACCGTAAATGGATTATTCTCATTTTTAGTCTCAGCAATGAGGAGAGTATAGAGCCCTTTTTCTTTAAAAACTGTATTGGGTATGAATGCTTTTAAATCTTTTGTGCCCTGATCGGTAAGCCACAAAGAGTAGGTTCCTGGAAGTCCAAGTATGTAATCTGAGCTTCCTCCTAATTGAACACCTCGAATCGTTGGAGGAAAATCGTCTACGGAGCTATTGGGGGGAATCAGGTATAGATCAACCGAATTTAATTTTGCGGTAACACCGATCGCGCGTAATTTAACGGTTCCACTTGGCGGTTCATCAGCATCATCGAGAATTATCGTGCCGCGAGGATTTTGCCGACTACCATACACGAGAAAGGTCTGATCTCGATCATCACTAAGAGAAGCCGTTGATTGAGCCACGGCTGTAAGAGACCCAGAAGCCACTGCCCTTATATCTCGAGACCCACTTGCAATTGAAAAATATCCGGTGCTTTCGAGATACCGCATCTTTTCAAATGATAGTCTGCCATCAATCAAAATATCTATCGGCTCAATTTCGGATAGACCATTTATAATGCGCAGATTTGTTTTTAAATCTCGAGCTCCCTGATTTCCGCCACATCCAATTATTAGAAGTGATACTCCCAAAAAAAAGGCCCCGCAAAACCCTTTGATTGATCTATTCCGCGTCCAATTCATAAATGCTCCAACAATTATTCCCTTGAAACCTTACTTTCCACAGAATACTTACACAACGAGAGAAGACAACACGATTCACAACGAGGGCGTCGCGCAATACAAACGGCACGACCGTGAAGAATTAATCGGTGATGCAAGGAGCGCCACTGTGAAGGCGGAAAGCCGCTCCGTAGCTCTTCCTCAACCATAGATGCCGTTGCACCTTGTGCGATACCTAGTCGACGCGACACCCGAAAAACATGGGTATCAACCGCTAGACCCGGCTCAGTTCCCCGCTCACTGACAACAACATTCGCCGTTTTACGCCCAACCCCGGGCAGCAAGACCAACTCATCAATCGTGCCGGGAAGATTGCCCCCCCACTGTAGCACGACTAATTCTGCTAAACCCTTAAGATTACGAGCTTTTGTTAGATAGTAATTAATCGGTCTAATAATAGATGCTAATTCTTTTTCATCAGCAACTGCTAATGCCTGAAATGATGGCCATCGAGCAAAAAGGTGTGGCGTTACTTCATTAACCTTTTTATCGGTGCACTGAGCCGAAAGTACGACTGATACGATAAGCTGATAATCATCGACAAAATCTAATGCGGATTTTGCTTCCGGATACTCTAACTCCAGCAATGATAGAATTCGGGCCTTTTTTTTCGCGGAGAACTGCCTCATTGGAACGATCTCTTTAATACCCGCTACTAAAGCGCTACCTCAATCGCTAACCGTGAATGCTGCTCTAAAACCTCTTTCGAGAGCGGTGCAACAGTCGGCATTGTAGTTTCTTTCAGCAAAGTATCTATCCGTTTTTGAGAGATCGCTATATTTTCTGCAAAAATCGGGTTTTCTCTTAAAGTCCTTGAGAACGTTTGGGCCATAGCTAAGACATGATCTATTTTTGGTTGCAGGTATCGGGCGACGATCGCCATATCGCAGCCAGCATTAAATGGCTCAGCAATTCCATCTTCCTCCTCTATCCGCCGACTGATCGCTTTCATCTCGAGATCGTCAGAAACTATCACCCCTTCGTACTTCAATTCTCCTCTTAATAGCTCCGCTATGAGAGTGCGCGAGAATGTTGCAGGTTCAACGGGGTCAATTGCCGGAAAGAGAACGTGCGCTGTCATCACCATCGGTATTTTCTCACGACAAAGGAGCTGAAACGGCACAAGCTCGCGCTGAAGGAGGGTTTCACGAGAGATTGGTAAAACCGGTAGTTCAAGGTGTGAGTCTGTGCTCGTATCTCCGTGTCCCGGAAAATGCTTCGCACAGCCAATAACTCCCGCTCGAGCAAGACCTCTCGCGTACGCACCGGCATATTCAGCAGCTTCTTGGGGATCGGAGCTAAACGCGCGGACTCCGATTATCGGATTGTGCGGATTCGAGTGAACATCCGCCACGGGGGCCCACGAAACATTAACCCCAAGCGAGAGAAGCTCTATTGCTGTAGCGTGTGCTACTTCTTCGGCCCGCTCCCTCAGGACGGCAGCATATGGGAATCGGGTAATGGGGTTCGGCGTTCGAACCACCCATCCTCCCTCATGGTCTAATGAAATAAACATTACCGCCCGACCGGCGTATTTCTTAATATCTGCAATTAGCAGTTTAAGTGATTCAAGCCACGACTCGTAAGGATGACCATGTCTGAAATTGCGGGCCAAAAGAAGAACTCCAACAGGGCGCACAAGCTCAAGGACCCTCTTGTCATCCTCAGAGAGGGTTGGTCCTGAAATACCGAGAATCAGATGATGGCCAAAATCGACAAGCTCCGAACCCTGTACCAATTTACTCACCATGATTTTCACCCTGTAACTTTCAATTTAGAAAATTTGAAACTAGAGATCGGGTCTTGTGCCTCTGATAAAGCGCTTCCCTCCTCACCCGTCTCACCGTATCCTGTTCGGGTCTTGCGAGTCAAAGCTAATTGCTGAGAGATGATATATGCAAAGTTGGTACTTCGGCATTAAGGGGGTTATGATTCGTCGGGAAAATCGCACTAAGCATTCGATAGTTACAAAATATGAATGACAAACAGCGCACCGCTAATGAGCCATCTCGGATTACTACACCATGGATTGCTGATGCACCGAGGCCGATAACTTGCCTGACGGCGTACGACTATACGATGGCGGCACTTCTTGATCGAGCGGGGATCGACATCATACTGGTAGGCGATTCGCTCGCATCAATAGTGCAGGGCAAAGCGACTACCTTGCCGGTAACGATGGATCATATGACCTATCATTGCGCCTGCGTAGCGGCTGGAGTGAATCGGGCTCTCGTGGTTGGTGATATGCCCTTTTTGTCCTATCAAGTCTCGCCACACGATGCAGTCCGAAATGCGGGGCGGCTCGTTCAGGAGGGAGGGGTCGGTGCGGTAAAATTGGAGGGTGGCGCCGTTGTTGCGGATGCAATTCAAGCGATCGTACGGGCTGAGATCCCCGTTATGGGTCATGTAGGGCTTACTCCTCAATCAGTACATCGGATGGGGGGATATCGGGTTCAGGGAAAAGGTATCTCGGGGGACAAGAATCTTCGATCACGAACCGGTCAACAGATCGTCGATGATGCGATTGCCGTCGAAAAGGCGGGGGCATTTTGCATTGTTGTAGAGGGAGTGCCCGCTGAGCTTGGCTCTGAGATCACTGAAGCTTTAACTATTCCGACGATTGGGATCGGTGCAGGAAACGGTTGTCGTGGTCAAATATTGGTGACTCACGACATGCTGGGGCTGTCGACCCGAGAAATTCCAAAGTTCGTAAAGCCGTTTGGTGCGGTCGGAGATGCGGTGGTACAATCGGTACAGGCTTACATCTCAGAGGTTCACTCGCACCAGTTTCCTGGGCAGGAGCACTCATATACAAAGGCAGACTCTTCAAGGAGGCTTCCCTATGACGTTATTTAGGTCGATGCTTAGGGCAAAGATTCATGGAGCTACCGTTAACAGAGCTGAGCTACTGTATGAAGGAAGCATCGCAATTCCTCTCCCACTCCTCGAGGCGACCGATATGGTTGCAAATGAGGAGGTTCATGTTTGGAATGTAACCCAAGGCACCCGGTTTCAAACCTATGTAATTCCGGGCAACTTCGGTTCAGATGAAATATCGGTTAATGGAGCAGCTGCTCACTTGGTCAAACCTGGCGACATCGTTATTATCGCTGCCTTCTGCGCGATCCCTGAGGAGCAGGTTCGACAACACACTCCGAAGGTTATCTTTGTTGACGAAGGTAATCGGATCAGAGAGATACGCGCTGAGCACCTTCCTTCTTCATAATTCAGCAGCAAATTTGGGCGATTCTGCTCGGTTTTAGGTATTCTCGATGACAAGTCCTCAGCCCTCTTCGGGTGAAAAAATAATCCTCGTCAATAAAAAAGCTCGCTTTGAGTATCATATACTCGAAACGCTCGAGGCTGGTATTGTGCTAACTGGTGCAGAAATTAAATCGGTCCGAGGTGGTGGGATGAATATCGAGGAGGGGTATGTGCGCCCCTTCTCTGATGGCATGTACCTTCTGGGGGCCAACATACGACCATACGCTCAGGGCAATCAAGGGATGGCAACTTACGATCCGATCCGTCCCCGCAAACTACTATTGCATCGACGCGAGATCGATTTCCTGAGAGTACGAGTCGAGCAAAAGGGTCTAACTATCGTTCCGCTTCGGGTCTATCTAAAGGGTGGTCGAGCAAAGATCGAGATAGGCCTTGCTCGTGGAAAGGACAATCCCGACAAACGTGCAACGATTCGGGAACGGGATGCAAAGAGAGAGGTAGCTCGGGCTGTCAAACGAGGTTAGCGGATAGCCGTAATTGGCCCTGGGTGCAACAACAGAAAACGCTCGGTTAGATCAATTAAGGCCACCGTTCGCCCGTCGATTATAATCGGCTTCGGTATCGGGCAAGCAGCATCCGATACACTCGCAAAAGCTGTTTATCGGTAAGATTACCCGACTCAATAGCATCGCGGACCTCGCCCAAGTAAGTACCCGCGGAGTTATAATCATTAAGTCCGAAAAGGGATAATACCAAAAGTAGAAGAGCCTCAACCGAATGAGGATCTGCGGTAAAGGCTCGCTTTGCCGCATCCGCTGCATCGGTATACTCTCGCTGAAAAAGCGCAATTATCGCCCGCGCAAGCAAAGCTGGAGTAAAATGAGGAACTACATCGACGAGGCCGTCAAAAATTAGCGAGGCCTGCCGCAGATTGCCGCTCTCAAGATAGAGACGACCGAGCGCATAAATGTGCTCCACTTCCTCGAGAGAATAGCCTCTTTTGAGGAACTCGGACTGAAGATGGCTTAAATCACTCTCTGCTGTCATGCTCCCCCGGCCAGATCGGCCCCTAACCAATCAAGAACCTGTCTTAACATCGCCTCTTCTGAGAGATATCGCTTACGCACCTCTGGAGCAATCTCACTCATTTCCATCTCTGAAATCGCCTGACGTAAACGCTCGTGCCGCGCAAAAAGAGAACTCATGAGGGGACGTAACTTCGGAGCACTCCCCCTTACCGGAAGCAAAGTAACGATCGGATACATTAACGGGGTATCCGGCAACTCAAAAATAGGTTTGTGCGCCATGCCACCTAACTCCTCTCGGGGAACTTGGAAACCAAATTGAGGACTACTAGTTACGTCCGATCTGCTTTTCGACCGACGAATAAGCGATTAACGACCCAAAGCATTAAAGAAAAAACAGCAAGCCCACCCCCTAAGAATACCAACCAAGCCCGAAATGCGACAAGCAGATTAGTTCCATCACCCCCCTGCCTCAGAAATAAGACAGCAGCACTAATCCAATAATGAAAGGTCCAGTAGCTAACGATTATGACCGAGAGAGCCACGAAAAACGATAAGAAAAGTTCTAATCCACGCGAATTTTCAGATAGTTCACCACATTGAGAGAGCCGAGACGATATCAAAGAGGCAACGCAGCTGCTGATTATCATGGGAGCAACTAACCACACCAGTAGCGGATAAAGTTGCCGCAGAGAATCGATAGAGACTGACGAACGAGAGATCTCATTACTTAAAATCGGCTGTATCCGCGAGAGGGCTGACAATGCCCATGGAGCAACGAGAATAAAAGATAAGAGAAGAGCTGCAACACGACCAGACTCAACCATCCAGTGACGGCTCGATATCGCTTCTTTTCTACTTTTCATCAAGTCCCCGTCAAAACCATCTCCTCATGCAACTCACTCAGCGAGGAAGCGACGTTTTCAGAATATATTCTGCCGCTACACCAGCCAAGAAGATAAGAACCGAGAGAAAAAGAGCTAATTTAGCAACCGCTAAGAGACAACTAGAGCGCGAGCTACTTCGATCGAGCCACCACACCATAGGTAACATCGTCACACCAATTATAAATACCCCGCACCCTGCAAGCACGCAGACCCGCCACAGAAAGCCAATAGCAACAAAGCCAAGAAGCGGATAACTTAATTCGCTTGAGGGGCCCGCAAGAGCGGCAATATCCTCAACCTGCAAAAAGAGAGTGCTCCCTGCCAGACAGAGCACCCAGAGAGTTAAGGAGGGAATTGATGGAATCCTTCCAACTGAGGATATAACCCACGTCGCTGACCATGCGGCTAAAGCTGGTCCTCCATAGAGAAGTGCAAGAATGGCGAGTTCTCTTCCATAGAGCACGTTTCCGGATGATGTAACAAATAAGACTCCAATTAGTAAGCCGATAATAATCGAACCCCAATCCCAGTCTTTGGCCTCATCCATAGAATCCTTTTCAACCGAACGCCTGCTTTCCCAACTGTTGAAGTAGGACCCAAAATCGTTCCCAGAGAGCGACTGATGCAGCGATACCCGCAGCCAACCTAATCATCAAACCAAGCGAGGCATCTTTAATCCCCGTTAACCGCTCAAACAATCCAACAAGAAGAGAGGCGGCAACTACTGCTCCGACTATTGGAATGCCAACAAGAAAAAAAAGGTTAAAACTCACAAGGAGCATATCTCTCAACTCAGGACTCACTGTAGTTGGCTCCTTTTAATAATCATCTGTCACTCGTGCGTGGAAAGGTTCTATCTTTTATCTAACCTGAAATCGTTCTCATAACTAGAGACCATCCATCAAGTGCCAAAAATGCGAGTATCTTTGCTGGGAAAGAGACCATCTCGACCGATAGAGATGAAATGCCTACTAGTGAGATGAGAACCGCGAGAAAGATATCAATCACGACAAAGGGAACGAGGAAAGTTACCCCCATCTGGAAGGACTTCCGAAGCTCTGAGAGCGCAAACGCTCCGAGTAAGAGAGAAAGCTTAGGCTTATCGACAACAGTTGAAGCCGAAGTATCACCACCAGCTCGATTCCGAGATATTTTCAGGAGCTGCTCGAGAACAACTGGATCGGTCTTATTCACCAAAATCTGAGCGATTTTATCGTCAGCCTCCTTTGATTCCTGTTTGATGGTCGACGAATTGGAGAAAGAAGAGATCTGCACATCACTTCCAGATGGCAGATCTGAAAAAGAGAGTGCCGCGGAAACTAGTAAAACTGCTAACGCTGATGGTAGATCGCAAAACCCGAGCCCTCGTCGAAGAATTGAAAAGACAAAAAGAATGCGAATAAATGAGGTGAGAAAAAAGAGAGAAAAGAGAAACGAAGGATCCACAAAGAGTCTCCCAACTTTTCAGGTAGCTAGTCGGTAGTGATGCCAGAACAAGGGCGGGAAACAACAAGACTTTCTCAAAACAGATAATTTCAGCCGAACCGATTCGACTAATCGACCTCGACCGCAAATCTTCCCTTGTAAGAACGGAGCACTCCTTTCCCAGATTTTACTCCATTTACCCACAACTCTATTCGATCACCGAGCGGCAATCCGGTGTCGATAACTACTCCTGGCTGACACCACTCTGCTATCATAGTTGAATCGCAATCTATGGTGCCGAACACTACTGAAAAACGATCAAACCCTTCAGGAAAAGCGGGAGGTGGCGATTTTATTAAAACGACCTCGCATCCAAGATTCGATTCAACTTCACACATACGGGCACTAATAGAGGTTGAATCGCCTATCCGAAGTACAAAGTTGTCGGACATTGCAACATCGAGATCGACCGCTTGCCCCGAACGCAGATACTCCGATAAAGCTGCAGGCGGCACGGCAAGTTGAGCAATCTCAAAAAAAGCCTTCTGTGCGGACGGAGCAGCTCGATTTAGCGACAGCAGCTCTAATCGCCACAACCTATCAAGCTCATCGACCAAGGTTCCTGAGAGAAAAAGGAAAAGAGTTGCTGGTCGGCCATTTATCATGGCGACAATCTTTACCGCACCTCCATATTCATGAGAATCAACCTGGATACCTCCGAACACCCGTACCCTGCCAGTCTCTTGACCTCCCCAACTTATCGCCAAACTTCCGAGCAGCCGACGTCCTAAGTATTCCAACACAACCGATCGAGCTTTTGGTGTCGAATCGGGAACAATTGCGTCCAGTATACTGCTCTGAAAACTGCTATCTGCTCCAACGACGATAAAATGCTTGCCCAATGCGAGCATTACTCCCTGTTCCGCCATCTGCGGCGGGTTAAGAATTGGACGAACCTCAATGATTCGGATATCAGCCCCCACCGAATGAATCAGCGGTGTCCAGTGAAGCATAAGATTTGGAACCCAACGCTCCGGTTTACTTCTGAGAAATCCTCGCGAAAGCTCGACTTCACGCCTATCAACCCGCCGAAGCAAGCCGTTCGGTTCCCAGGGAGTCAACTCAACATCTTCTGAAGATTCTTTGAGACCGCTATTAGTATCATTCATGAATCGCCTCCCTCAGCTCAGTCCCGAGAAGAGGAATCCGGACGTCACTCGTCAACTCTGAAAGCATCTGGGATACATCCCCAAGTTCTGCCCCTGAATGAGCATCCTGCTCAAGATAGGTAGCGGCCTCGCGCCCATCCAGCAAAACCGCTATCGCTACAAGCGCCCGTTGCGTCGACGGTAATCTTCTGAAACGGTCTAGGTCTATCATCTTCCCTCTAACAATATCAGCGGCCGGTCTAATTATTGAAAATTCTCACTTCAGCGGAAAGTGACCAGATCATCGGGCAACCGATGAAACGTACTACTTCGCTAGTTGCAAACCATTAATGAAGGTAAAATCAAATTGATCCTCTGAAAGTTCTGGCACAACCTTACGGACTATCGCCACGACCTCTTTCCGAACATCTTCGTTATCCTTCATTTTTACGACTACCGTCATGGTCGGACCAGCCCTCCTTTTTTCTGGCACCGCCGATGCGACTTCAGAAATTGCGTGCAAACGAAGAAGGACTCGAACCGCCGACACTCCTGGGAAGAGAGCTACCTGCTCCTCAATCTGAGCACTAAGCGCCCTATCCATTCTGTGTCGCTCAACGAAAGAGGATGAGGGAAGCAATCCGCCCTGATTTCCTAGGAGAGCATCGCTGGATAAAGAATCCGGCGATGGAAGCCCCGCAGAGGCAATAGCCAGCGCAGCTTCTCTTTTTTGTGAACTCTCAGTTTCAACTTCGAATTCAGACCCCCTTCCTCCACCCTTTGCGACTATTGAGCCTTCGATTCCCCGCGCAGCAAGTAGACCAACTACCTCAAAAGCTTGCCGCTGGTTCAGATCCCGCACAACGGTTTCACGACAACCACAGAGTACGCAAACCGTAAAAATGCAGGTCGCCAACCCGTGAACGCGACCCACTACAAAATTCGTTACGGCCGGAAATTTCAAATTCACGAGATGTTTTTTTAATCAATCTGGGTGCACCAGATCGCTTCGTTACACTTTCCTAGCGAACTCCCACATAGGGCACCAAAGACACAAGAAACTCAACATCACCAATACGAACCCAATCGCCATGGAACAGCTCGATACTGTTTTCCTCCTGATGATAGGTATCCTCATCTTTTCTTCTAATCCAAACGCCCCGTTCGCTGATTAAATCCTGAATGAAGAAACCGGTATCAGATCCCATCATCAAAAGCGCATGCGGAGTCGATATGCTTGGAGCATCGATAACAAGGTCACCATTTTTCAGACTAGAGCGAGTAACGAGTGTTTTTCCCTCGCGAAGCTCTATAGCCGAGCCTTCCTGACTGCTGTAAGAAACCAGCCATCCGAACAAACGCGTTGAACCAGGTGTTGCCATACGGGTCGTGCTCCGCACCGGAGTTGTTGGCGCAGCCTGCTCTTTACTCACCACCCCTTTAGGCGCTCTGTCACTATTTCCTCGTTGCTCTCTCGGAGTTCGCGCACTCTCTTCTTTGCGCTCTGGCGCCTCCGTCTTCACTTCGGGTTTTTGTTGTTTTGAACTTTCACGTAGGTCGGATTTTTCTTCTCGAGGAGATGGACTCGTTCGGCCAAAATTAAGGGCGCGACCAGGATTTTTTTGGAGAGAGAATGCAGGCTTTCCAGCTTTCGGTACCGATGGAACTTCATCCTCTTTTTGCGAATTTTCCTCCACCACCTTCTCCTCTACAACGTCCTCAGCGAATTTTTCTTCCACCGCATTTTGAATATCTTCGACAACATCGGACGCGAGAGCTTCGCTCGCTATATCCGATAAAATCTCGGCACCCTCGTTTATTTCAACTCCAGCATCGATCAAAGATTCGTCCTCAATAAAACTTTCCTTAACAGCTGGGCTCTCGTCGAGTAAGAGTTCATCCTGAGCCGTTTCGATTTCAGCACTAATTTTCGAATCAGGCTCTCCATCGAAAAGAGAATCATCTTCTGACTCTTCATCAAAGACAATCTCTTCAACAGCGACAGCTGGTTGTTCGATGAGATTAAGAACCGAACTAGAGTTAGTTTCCGCAATTTCAACTGATTCTTCTAAGCCATCAACTGCAATTATCTCTTCCGAAAGGCCGACATTAATCGCAGAATCACTCTCTTCTAAAACCGCCGTAATCGACTCGGATTTTTCGCTTATATCGAGCAGTGCTTCATCAAGTAGTGATACATCGAGGGACTCAACCTCTGTCTCCTCACCGCTGCTCTCCGCCTCATCAAAGCTCGCATTTCTCGGTTCATCAACATTCGCCTCTAAAACCTCGAGATCTTTTTGAGCTTGCTCCTCTATTTCCGGTTGACCCTCTTCTTCAACATAATCAGTGTTAACAGCCGAAGATTCCTCTCGGATCCACTCCGTCTCTTCTACCGTTAAACTGGTCGTGGGCTGGCGAACTCTTGGGGATCGCCGCTCCTCGTCCGAACCCTCTGATTCCTCGGGCCGAAGCGAATTACCACACATTCGGCAGCGACTCGATACTGCCGGCACAAGGCTTCTACAAGAAGCGCAGCGGATAAAGGTCAAATCATTACTCGCACTCATAACCGGTCACCTCTCGCCATCCCAATCAAATAATCGAGTAAAAACGTACTTTACTGACCGTAACGGTGTACGGCCCACTCTTTTAAAAACAATCACCCCTGATCAGAACGTCAAACGTTCTAAAAAACTTTCGAACAATTATCGTTTACCCGACCCTATTCGCCCTAAAAACCCTCGTAAACGATTTCCTACTGAGGCAACTTTCGTTGTGCGTTCCGGGTATATCGGTCGGCGTTTCTCACTGCGAGTAGGCTCACTAACAGCCCTCTGTGAACGGGGTTGCCAAGATGTATCTGCATCGAATCTTCTCCCTTGCGCACGTGAAAAGTCTGCAAAAGATTTAACAATTTGCTGACCTTCATCGTCCGAGCTCATAGGAGTTGGAACAAAATCTCTTTTCCCTTCCCTTCCGTCGCGAAATAGAGACTCCTGCTCTTTACTGAAACAGACCGCGACCGTTACGCCTCCTCCGAAATCCAGTACCGTAAGTTCGCCTTCGATCGAAAGCTCTTCATCGGCTTGTAATACGCCATCTCCATGGCCTAAACCGTTTGAGCTTCTATTTATTAATCGAACCGCGCCCCCCTTTTCCAGTTCAACAACCGCATGTTTTCTTGAAACATGTGGTGCTCCTATCCAAAGCTCAGAGCTCGGGTCTCTACCAAGGTGCAACGGCACACCCGCGACCAATGCAATTCGACCGGGTCGCACTACATCGGAGAGAGAGACCAATACCGGGTACGTAGGAACCGCCTCGCCTCCAAGTGCGCTCCACGAGGAAGCCTCAACGATTTGGTCACCTGACACTATACCAGCTACCGTCAGATCCATTCCAAGGACAACCTGCTCCGCCGGCTCCAGATTAATCTTCCCCGCAATTCGCGTTCCTTTCTTAAAGGTCCCGTTTGTGGAACCAAGATCTTCAACCCAAAACACGCCGTTCTCAAAACCAAACCGCGCATGTACCGAGGATACAAAAGCCGAATCAACTCGAAGATTAGCGTCTCTCGATCGACCTATCAGAACGGGGAATTCCGGCGCGAATGAGAACACGACCGACACACCCGACCGGACCACCAACGCAGGGAATAAGGGGTGAGAACTTGAGGTTGATTCACGAAGAACTCTGACTGCCGCCCTATCAGCAGCTTCTCCAGACCGAACCATAAGGTCCATGTCGAGGGCGAAAACACGCAAAGAGATCGAATCAAGCTCTATCCGAGCTTCGCTCTCATGTTCGGAGAAGTTAAGAGAGTCATCATCAATGGCAGTGACCGATTCATCGAGGAATGCTGATCTAAATCTTCTCCCGATATGTCGAGCAAGTAGTATGCTTTTCGACAGAGGAGTTCCCTCAATCACAACTTGGGCATTCGACTGCGACCCAATAACAACCAAGGGCCGACGAACGAGAATAATCTCCCGCTCTACCCCCACCTCTTTGAACTCTAATTCTATCGCAAACATGAAACTCTTATTCGGTCGCCTAAACTTCTCCCCCGGGAAATTCGACCTTCAGCCCAAAATATTTCCCCAACTCCAACCGTGTCCCCAACTCAAATGTCCACCGTCTTCGCCCCGACGGTTATGGACAAATTAATCAAAAACTTGCGGAAACGCCAAACGGCTCGCCCCAGATTAACAAAAGCACCAAACTAGTCGAAGGTAATCGCGCGATCCCCGCCACTTCGACTTTGGAATTATGACAACTTTATAGCCGTTGGCCTTCCCCGCCTTCTCGAACAACAGATTCTCATGGAGAAACCGTAATGGAGTAGTTAACCACCTGAAAGGATAGCGCAATCGGGCGATTAGGCCAACAATTCAGTTGCAACCTCCATCACCCAAAGATCCTCTTCCACCCAATACTGGATAGTTCCCCCGACCGGCGATCATCATATCCTCCCAATCCCTCGCAGGATCTATCGTACCAGCCAGAGATAAAATTGAGGATAAAAAAATCCCGTTCGAATAATAAGCCGACAGCACCTCTTTTTATGCCTCGTCCCCTGCGGTAGATTTCCGTGTAAGAGGTTCGAACGCTGCTCATCAGTGATTGACCATTTTAACGGCCGACTAATTAACCAGAAAGGGTGTGCTTTATGTCGTACCCCAACAGAAAAATTTTGATTGTTGATGATGATCTTACTGCTCTCGACATCATAAACCTCCTCTTTGAGGACGCAGGTTTTGAGGTTGATGCATGCACTAACGGATTAACAGCCCTATCGCAGCTAGATTCTTTCCGGCCCGACATTATTTTAATTGATCTGATGATGCCACAAATATCGGGGCAGGATTTGATAAGATTTATAAGAGACCGTTCCTGGCAAGGCCCGATTATAGCTTTCACCGCTCTTGACGATCCCATAACCCACGCCGAAGCCCTAAATGCAGGATGCTCAGCCGTACTAACCAAACCGTGCAAGGCGGGCGAACTCGTAGAACAGGTTCAAAGGTTAATTCCTGCGTGATACCTTGCCAAAGCAATCCTAGTCAACCGTCGTCCCTCCCACTAAAACAAAAAACAACGATAATAGGGGCATCCTCATCAAGGGCTTTGCGTTCTCACAAATGGATCGTACAATGGAAGATGGAACGTTTGTAACTATTCAGTAAACTATTTGTCGCCTGTAATTCGGGCAACCGATATTCCCGAAAATCTTGGGTAATTTAAATTAGTTAGACGCGGTAGACGTTAGTTGTTTATGCGCGGAATAGTTACTAAAAATGATTAGTCCGGGTCATCCACCAATAAGTAAGCTCTCGTTGAGGTTTTAGACGCGAGATCGGCTAAGGTTGGGAGATCATGGGTAATTGTTCACGAGAAGATACATCTCTTTGGGATGGAATTAACGAAGAGCCCGAGGTTCGCGCGACCTAAGGACTCTGACCTCCGTGAACTGTTACTAAATAGTTTTGTTGGGTCTTTGGGCTATGATGAGTCATCGTGCTCAAGGTTGGAGCTAACCAAGTCTTAATTAAAATTACTTGTCGAGGAAATGGGTTCTTGAGTCGAGTCAAAAGAACAATCGGCACGATCAGTTCGAGGCCGAGCTGAGCACTCAAATTCAAGAATATTAAATTGTGTGAATCATTTAGGATTTAACCTTCGCGAAAACTTTCTGAGAAACCGAGAGCCTTCTCAGAATCCGGGAGCCCTCTCAGAAACTCTGAGCAACAGCCGCTCAACAGGTTTGGTGAGCAAAAATGCTCTAGGGAAAGGGAGGTAATAGCTGTATCTCTATTTCCCAAGTCGCGGTGGCTAATTCGTGAAAGTTAACGAGCAGACTAGTTGAAAAAACTATCCGGGAGAAAGATAACGATAGCTGATTAAACTATTATTGTGTGGAAAAGCGAGACACTTCTTCTTTTAATTGATTAGTTCGAGGAATGTGTCATACCGCAATGATCTATAGTCTGGCTGTCTAACCTCACCGAGGTTTCGGTAGCGATGTCTTGGCTCCGAAACAACAACCGCGCTGCTCAGATTCCGCTCTTATACCCGCTCGATTCGCTCCAAGCCTCAAATTACTCTTGACCCACAAGCGGGGCAATTTTTCGCAGCTGTTCGATCAATCCGGATCGGGCATATCAGCAAAGATGCCTCTGGATACACCACCTCCGTAATCAACGGAATTAGGGGCTACCTGCAAGGAATATAATGGACCGCAGAATGTTAATAAACGCGATTCACGCTGAAGAGTGTAGAATCGCCATTACTGAAGATAATGTCTTATCAGAACTGGAGATCGAAGGGCATCTCGGAAAAAAGCTGAAAGGTAATATTTATAAAGCTCGAATATCGAGGATTGAGCCGAGTTTACAAGCAGCTTTTGTAGATATCGGAACTCAGAGGAACGGCTTTCTTCAGATTAATGATATTCACCCATCTTACTTTAAACCTGGTGCACCACACTCTTCGAACTCTCGAATTCAGGTACAGGATGTTCTTCGGCCCGATCAAGAATTAGTCGTTCAGGTTGTAAAAGAGGAGCGAGAGGCAAAGGGCGCCACTCTTACGACCTATCTCTCTCTGCCCGGGCGTTACGTTGTTCTTATGCCAGGAAGCGATCGGGGAGGAGTTTCCCGAAAAATAAGCGATACCGAGCAACGAAAACGGCTCATAAATCTCGCAAGAGAATTGGAGATTCCGGCAGGAATCGGTCTTATTGTGCGGACGGCAGGACTCGACCGCTCACAAAGTGAACTCGCAAGAGATCTCTCTCTCCAGCTGAAAGTTTGGGAAACGATATTAACCGCAGCACAATCAGCTTCGTCCCCCTCTATGCTCTACCAGGAGAGCGATCTTGCTTCGCGAGTTATACGTGACTATTTCACACCGGATGTACGGGAGATTCTCGTAGACGATCCGACTACTTTTGCCCGAGTAAAAGAGTTTATTGGACTGGTTATGCCGCGCTATAGATCGCGGGTCCAGCTTTACGAGGAAAAAGCCCCGATATTCACCCATTTCAATATCGAAAATCAGGTATCTCAAACTCTCACTTCGGAGGTAGCGCTACCCTCAGGAGGCTCGATTGTAATTGAATCTCTCGAAGCGCTCGTCGCTGTCGATGTTAATAGTGGTAAAGCAACCGCGGGCGAAGGAATTGAGGAAACCGCTTACAAGACAAATCTTGAAGCGGCAGATGAGATTGCTCGACAGCTTCGTCTTCGAGACCTCGGAGGCTTAATAGTTATCGACTTCATCGATATGAACGATCGGCGGCACCGAGCTGCTCTTGAGAAAAAAATTAAAACGGCGGTCAAAAGCGACAAGGCCAGAATCGAAGTAGGACACCTCTCTAAATTTGGTCTACTAGAGATGTCCCGACAACGAATTAGAGCGAGTTTAAGCAGTCAGAGCACGATAAAGTGCCCGCAGTGTCAGGGGTTAGGGCTCATCAAAAATCCTGAGCTGGTAGCTCTTGAAGCTTTACGAAAGATTCAATCGGCAATCGTCGTTGGGAAGGTCAGAGTTGTAAAAGCAAGGCTAGCACCCGCCGCCGCTCTTTTTCTGCTCAACAACAAAAAGGGAGATCTGTTTCATCTCGAAAGCACATTCCAATCGCAGATACTCATCCTAGCTGATGGTCGCCTCCGGCCTGATGAGTACGATTTCGAAATGGAAACGACCAAACAGATCCGTGAGATTGATAATGGTCGACAAGATGAAAAAAAATCTCTAAATCGACCTAATGACAAAAGCCATGGCGCGCCGAGTGCTGATTCGGGTCAGAGAAATCGTACCGACGATCGGGGTGGTCGAGGGAAAAGACTACGGGTCGTCCGACGAAATCGTGGAAGAGGAGCCCCGTCTCATCAACCAAACCAGGTCAAAGGTGGTGGTGCCAGTTAGAGAGCTTATCAAAAAGCTCGGCCTTTGATTTAGCTATATTTCGTGCCCCCTGAAAAACCCCTCCTTGGGTTTTTCAGGGCACCTCCAAGCCAAGTCCAAATTAAAAGACCTAAATAATCCATCGTTTTGAATCGTAAAGTTGCCGATGAAGCTCTTGGGACGCTGAATCAATATCCATGGTAGCTATTTAGTGAAAACAACAAACTCAATAGTTATCCTCCATCAATAGCTACAACAAGAGACCGATGCCAATTGATCTCTCTCGAGAAATAGTATCGCCTCCTTCGGGAGAGCTAAACTATGGTGATTGGAATCATCGGGACAGACGTTTAGGCCGATATTTTAGAGCATGTCGAGGCTATAAGGTTTCGATAGGGATCTTTTTTCTTGTTGGAATCGTCGGTTCGCTACTATACCGATATTCATTCCCCCAGCTTTATCGAGGTTCTGTTCTCGTGAACGTTGGTAGAGATGTTCCGATTCCTGCCGAGGAAAGCTTGATAGCCTCAGCAGACATAGCATCTTCTGAGATTTCTCTTCGCACGAAGCTAACACTCGCTACGAGCGTTAGTCTTGCTCAGAGCATCTTGAGTCATAATCCTCAGCTTCTTAGCCTTGTAGCATCCGCTACAACTTCGCGTTCAGTTTTCGGATTAGACAATTCTTCCAGTACTTCTCAAGAATTCGAGAATTCAATAAGAGCTCAGGCATCTGCTGCCCAAATACAATCCTATTTAGGTCTTATTTCATCGTTTTTGATACCTGGGACAACTCTCGTAAGAATATCTGCGGTTGCATCAGATCCTCTTGCCGCAGTCAAGATTGCGAACACTCATGGTCAGGGTTTTGTTGATTTCATCTTACAGCAACAGCGTCATGCTAGAGAGACGATCCAAAAGCTTCTTACTCGTAAGAAAAATGACCTTCTCGAGAAGTATTCGATAGCTGTAGAGCGTAAAAGAACACTACTCGAAGACTTAGAGAAAATTGGGAATGTTCCGGCTGCCCAGTGGAAGGTTCAAGCTGACCTTGAGGTCGCAAAACAGGTCGAAGAAACCTATCAAAAATCGCTCGGCAAGATTGAGGAACTGATTCAAAGATCATCCCTCATGGCTGATAGCGATCTAGAATCCATCGGTATTGTCGACTCCGCTACATCCGAGCCTTCCTCGATAACATCGAGCTTTGCCGCTATTATTGCCTCAGGTGGTCTTTTGGGGTTAATTTGCGGGATTCTTTTTGCATTTTTTAGAGAGGCAACTAATTCATCAATTAACTCTCTGAGAAATTCGAATCTCGGATTCGACCTGCCTCTATTAGCCTCAATTCCTGCTCTATCGTCCGAGACTAGAAATGCTATCATTCGCCTCTCATCGCTCGGAGTTAAATCAAAAAACACAATTATTTCATCTCTAAACCCCTTACGAATGAAAGATAGGTTCAATCGTGCACCTGTCCTTCTAGCAGCTCAGTTTAGTCCTGAAGGAGAGGCTATTCGCGCTATGGCTGCATCGCTGAGTCACCTTACCCTAAAAAGTGGACTCAAAATAATTTTGTTTACAAGTCCAGATTCTGGTGAAGGGAAAACCTCTCTTGCAGTTGATACCGCGATCGCGTTTGCGCACATGCACCTAAAAACCCTTTTAATCGATGCAAATCTCCGGTCGCCCGCAATTCATCAATTTTTTGGGCTGGAACAAGATGCCTCTGGATTATTTGATTTTGCTCTCGGAGGACAGAAAATTACAGACCTCTGCGTAGAGAGCTCTGTTGAAAATTTAACTCTTCTTCTCTCTGGTAGCCCTGCTCCCCTTCCTACTCTAATACTTGATAATGAGATAATTACCTCGGGAATCCGTTCGATTGCGCCACTCTACGACGCAATAATTATTGATGCTCCGGGATTAGGAGCCGTAGCCGATTGTCTGTTTCTCTCTGAAGTCGCTCACGCTGTTGTTTTTGTCGTTAGGTTTAACGTAACAGACCATCAAAAAGCGTTAGCCGCTCTCGATAAACTGAGACAGTTTGATGCGCCACTAATTGGCACTGTGGTGAATGGTGTAACTGGATTGGATATTTCTTGAATCTAGGCTAGAGGTAAGATCTGCTATCATCTTCCGCGCTCGTCTCACTAAATTCGGTTCATGATCTTTATTGTTCCTCATTATCAATTGATACAACCGATACCTGAAGCTGCGATTCACCGAGGAATCGCTCTGCTAATCGATTCACCCGCGGAGCACCATCGGTAACAAGGCAGGTCAAGCTACCACGGCGATTATCGTTGTGATTTGCCCCATTCGCCTGCTCGTTTATCAAGCTGAGTGATTCTTTAACCGCTTCCGCAACAGCTATCGAACCATCAAGAACAATCGTTGTGGGACCAAGATACGATGAGATAGCTTGCGCCAGAAGAGGATAATGAGTGCACGCCAACAAAACTGCTTCCGGAGCCGAAGCTCGCACCGGTGCGAGATAAAGATCCATCACGGCATCGCAAACCGCTCCATCGGTAAGACCCTCCTCCGCGAGCGGCACAAACAGGGGACAGGCTAAAGCCTCGATTCTACAGCTACTCGGAAGATGGCTGCGCAGCCGCTTTTGGTATGAGCCACTTCGCACCGTCCCCTCGGTTCCAAGAATCCAGAGTGAGCGCGAAACCGCCGCTCTGAGGACACAGCTAACCGACGGTTCTACGGTTCCAACGAAAGGCACCGGCAGATTGGCAGCAAGAAAATCTCCCGCGATTGATGATGCCGTATTACATGCCCCGACGATCATTTTTGCCCCGTGACGAATAAGAAAACGGGCACATTCATGAGAGTATCGAATAATCGTATCATCTCCTCTCGTTCCGTACGGGAGACGGGCAGTATCCCCGAGGTAGATGAATCGTTCATCCGGCAATCGATCTCGCAATGCTCTCAGAATAGAGAGTCCACCGATACCACTATCGAATACTCCAATTGGAGCGCAACGAGAATCGTTCATAGTTTGCCTTACTCTAACTGAGCACTAACGCGGTTAACGCCGCTTAATCAGTAAAAAAAGTCCAACTGGTATTTCAACTAACGCTGTCAAAACACCTGCTGGAACCTCAAATGGAGCAAAAATAATCCGCCCGAGAAGATCAGCACACAACACGACGCTCCCCCCAAGCAAAAAAACAGATGGTATGAGAATGCGGTAATCAGATCCAACGAACCTTCGACATATCTGAGGCTCGAGTATCCCCACGAAGCCTATACTTCCACATGATGCTACTGCTGCTCCGATTCCAACACTCGTTGTCAGCAAGAGAGAGCGCTCCAAGGAACCGACTGCAACGCCTCGAGATTCTGCTGCATCGCGACCAAGGGCTAATACCTGAAGCTGCGGCGCTCTCAGTGTGATCAAGACCAGACACCCTAAGGCTAAAGAAGCTATGGTAATCGTATATCGCCAAGACAGCGATGGAACCGCTCCGATCAACCAAATAACAATACGCGAAAGAGCCGCTGGATCGGCGACACACTGAATAAAGAGGATAACGCTCGCAATCAAATAATTAACGAGAATACCGATCAACACGATCTGGGCTGATGAACCGCGAGAGGCTACGCTATATAGGGAAAATAAGAGAACGCTTGTTACCGCAGCCCCACAAACGGCACCGACAAATGGTGCAGAAAAAGTCTGGAACGAACTCCCCCACAGAATTACAAGGCTTGCACCAAGAGCAGCTCCACTTGAAACTCCGAGGGTCGTTGGTGTGGCAAGCGGGTTGCGAACTAACGATTGGCAAACAAGACCGCTCGTTGCAAGGATACCCCCGACCGCAAATCCTAAGATAGCTCGGGGGAGTCTCAACTGAAATACGATAATCTTTCCCTCATCAGGGAGAGCGAATCTGTCCCACGCATCAAATGGGCCAATAAAAGGCGCAATAACGAGCAGAGTGGCCGATAGCAATAAAAAGGGAAGAGCTGCTTTTATTGTGGAACGATACATGGGAAGCGATTCAGAGGGTCTGGTATCATACGGAGGGGCTGACCATACAGAGAGGTAAGAACCTCCGAGCCCGACAATTCTGCCGGTGTGCCTTTAACAAGGCCCCCTTCTCGAGAGAGAGCCAAAACCCGATCTCCGTATGCAAGTATCAACGAAACATCGTGACACACCACCCAAACCCCAACACCTTCATGCAAAATAAGCTCTCGAAGAAGCTGCATTACTCCATGAGCAGATGTGAGATCGAGAAACGTTGTCGGCTCGTCAAGTATAAGATAGCGGGCTCCCTGAGCAAGCGAGGATGCAATAAGAACTTTTTGCTGCTCACCTCCGGAGAGTTCATCGAAGAAACGATCTGAAAGTCTATCAATTCCAGCGAGGGATATCGCTCTATCTATCGTCCTGCGTTGTGCTGTATCAAGCCCACGAAATCCACTCACAAATCGGACCAAGCCCGATTCAACCACCTGCGCAACGGTTAAACCTGTAACGAAGGCATCTCTTTTTTGCGGCAAATAAGCAAACCAGCTAGCTCGCTCGTATTGCGAAAGTGACCTAATTTCTCGGCCAGCTAATAATATAGAGCCCCGATATTGTGTCTCAAGTCCAATCACAGCGCGAAGAAGCGTTGTTTTGCCAACTCCATTTGCTCCGATAAGGCCGCACAGTTCGCCTCGCTTCAGGCTGAAAGAAATATTAGGTATGATGGTCCTTCCTCCGTGAGCAACCGAGACATTGCTCACGACAACCTCATCCATCAACCCTCCTCAAACCGTTAGGCATCACGCCTCGTTCTGCAATCGACTCCCCAAGACACCCCCACACCAAAAATCCAGCTGGTAAGCCCCGCGGTGCTCGCCTGTTTCGCTGAGCTTCCCCAATAACCAACTGCCTCGATTCGAGGAAATTAACAGGGCCCTCGGCCTTATCTGAGATGAGATTTCGTAATATTACGTTACCGAGCTCGTAGCTGTGGCTTGTCATACAAACCTCCCCTTCTGGGGAAACAACCCGAAGTATAGCCCCAATCAACTGTTCAACAACCTCAATTAACTGCCACTGAGCCTTCGCAGTTGGCCTGCTGAACGAAGGAGGATCCGCTATTACCAGATCGTAGCGATTGCCCCGTTTTACCTCCCTCTCAAGAAAAGAGATGGCATCATCAGTAATGAATCGAATGGTGCTAATACCATTTTCAACCGCATTCTCACGAGCCCACTTTATCGCACCCTTGGAAAGGTCAAGGTGTGTCACCTCTGCTCCCGATTTAGCTGCTGCCAAAGATGCGAGCCCAGTGTATGCAAAGAGATTAAGTACCCGTGCACCCTTACGAGAAGAGACTCTACGAATCTGGTCGAGATAAGTTGAATGCTCTGGGAATACCCCGACCTGACCATTAGATTGACACCGAACAAGCATCGTGACGCCATCAATAATGGTGGGCCACTGATCGGGGAGCCGATCGGCGCCGTGCCAATTGCCGGGTGGCAGATAGCTCGCGTGGGGAGAGATTTTATTCGAGAGGCCGCGCGACCAGATCGCCAAACTCGCTGGCCGTTGAAGAATATACTCTCCCCACTGCTCGATACGAGCGCCCTCGCCTGAATCGAGGAGTGAGTAGGTACCAGAGAGCTCCGGAAAGGATTCGCAACTCACGCTAAATCCCCCTTCCCTCTCTCCGGCAGCTCGATTAATTGCTGATGCAGAAAGGGATCGGAGCCGAGTTCGGAGTGGAATGATGCCGCGAGCACATTCCGATAGCAAAAGAGCACACCGTCTTTGCCAAGAAAGCCAGTAGTAGCCACCGAATCATTTAGAGGCTCTAGGAGCGGAGCCCTGATGAACTGAACTTGATGTTGATTCGGATCACCGACCACCGTCACCGATCCCTCGAAAGATTCGAGCTGACCCCCGTAAAAGTTGCGATGAGCACGAAGAGGAATGGCACGCAAAGACCTTTGTGCTCGAGATGAATTAATTGGCGAAACCACCTCGTTAGCTAGAAGTATTGCGCCAGCGCACACTCCGAGAACGGGCCGCTGCTGACAAAAATCCGCAAGAGGCTCAAAGAGGTTACTCACCAGCAGGAGGTGAAGCATCGTCGTGCTCTCTCCACCCGGAATGATCAACCTCTCTACACCCTCAAGCTCCCTCCTCGAGCGAACGGGCACCGCCTCTACTCCTAGCCGCGCACACATTCTCAAGTGCGGTTCGACACACCCCTGTAGCGCCAGCACACCTACTATCATACCAACGCTCCTTCACCACTCTGCTAGAACAACACCGTCGACTAAGCCATCCGCTTCCGCTACCAACCCCGGTTGGCCATTTCAGAACCGGCAGGAATCGTCGCTATTTCAATCCCTCGCATCGCATCACCTAATCCGCGAGAAACTTCCAGAAGTCGCGCTGGATCGTTATAAAAAGCGGTCGCTATCACTATGGCGCGTGCAAAGGCCTTTGGATTACCGGAGGTAAAAACTCCGGAGCCAACGAATACCGATTCTGCACCGAGCTGCCGAATTAAAGCCGCATCAGCCGGGGTTGCTACACCACCCGCCGCAAAGTTCGGAACGGGCAAACGCTTTGCCGTTGTCACCTGCTCGAGTAACGCAAGCGGCACCCGATACTCTTCGGCTTTGGCTTCACGTTGAGTTGCTGAAAGTTCTGGAAGCGCCGCAAGTTCGCTTGTTATCTGACGCATATGGCGAACGGCTTCTATCACATTTCCTGTGCCCGCTTCCCCTTTCGTGCGGATCATCGCAGCGCCTTCATTAATGCGGCGCAGCGCTTCCCCGAGATTACACGCCCCACATACGAACGGGGTCTTAAATTGAGTTTTATCGATATGAAATTGAGGATCGGCGGGAGTAAGGACCTCTGATTCGTCGATAAAATCAACCCCTATCGCCTCGAGAATTTGAGCTTCTGCCAAATGGCCTATTCGAACCTTCGCCATTACTGGAATACTAACGGCTGCCTTAATCTCCTCGATTAGCTTCGGATCAGTCATGCGGGCGACCCCACCCTGCTTCCGAATCTCTGAAGGAACTCGCTCAAGAGCCATAACAGCAACAGCCCCCGCGTCTTCTGCGATGCGTGCCTGCTCCGCATTAACAACATCCATAATGACGCCATTACATAGCATCTCAGCGAGGCCCACTTTTGTCGGGTCGGCGCGGTAGTCTTTTTTTGGGTTCGGGTTTTGGTCGGTCATCGGTTGGTAACTCCTTGAGTTGGGGACTGCTCTGATACGGACCTAAAGCACACCTATGCTATCGTTATTCCCTTGAATCGCTCGAAAAAATCGGCTCGTATTATGCCGATTCGTGCTCCTTGAGCGTGAAAGTATCTCGCAGAAGAATCAAAGGGGTCAAGCCTTAGCAGGGTGGTAAAAACAGAGCTAATGATGGTTGCGAATCTCAATGAGAAGCGACTCATGAATTGCCTTTTTTACCCCCGTATGCTCAAATCTCCCTATTCGCCCGTCGTCTAATGGTAAGACTCTGGATTCTGATTCCAGCTATCGAGGTTCGAGTCCTTGCGGGCGAGTTTTATCGCAGTTTATGAGCTCGGCGGCCCTTGCCCTATCCTAGAAAGAACTTAAAGTTCTGCAAGCTCGGTCGAAGAAATATATAAGTCCCTCTTCATCGTTCGAATCGCACCGAATCTCCACCACAAGGCTGGTGCACATTTCTTCTCCAGCATCTACAATTTAAGACATTACCGTAACTTTATAACTTCACCTGAGGCTGGGGAGTGACTTTCAATCTAGTTTTTGAGCGGCTATTCCTAAACGTGCAATCGGCCCCGCCGCACCTGCGCGCCGATGACCGTGCCCTTTACCTTCCGAGTAAGTTAATACGTTCGATGACCCTTCGTTCAACTTTCGCGCGCCCCCTTTTACCCCTAATCCTATTCACAACTACGACCGGCTGTTCCCTCCTCACCGAGCCTCGCCCCCATAATCAAAGTAAAAAAACACTTGATCTGAGTGTCGAGAGAACTCGATCCGTAGCAATGGATCGGGATATCACCCGAACTTCTGAGGGATATTATCAATTTCTTGTTGGTCAGCTTAAGTTCGATGGTGAGGATTTTTCAGGTGCAAAAACTAATCTTCAACGAGCCGATTCGCTCATCGGCGCTCCGACACCCGAGCTCAATGTTCGGCTTGCTGAGTTAGAGCTCAAAGAAGGGAATCTCGAGGCTGCACTTAAGGAGAGCACTAGAGCTCTCGAGGCAGAGCCTCCTGAAGTGAGAACGCTACTTCTCCACGCTGGAATTTTAGATTCTCTCGAAAGAGGGGCCGAAGCTGTACCTTTTTACGAAAAAATTCTGGAGCAGGAACCATCTTCCGTTGATGGCTATCTCATTTTATCAGGGCTGCACCTTAAATTAAATCAACCGATGGAGGCTATCGCCGTTTTGAAGCGATATCTCGTGATAGAGCCAAACGATCCTCTCGTCCTATATTTTCTGGGGCGTGCTTATGAGGCCACCGATGACCTTGAGACTGCGGAGCAGACTATTCAGCGTGCGTACGAGCTGAACGGAGAAAACTTGGCTCTCGGGGTTGATTATGCCCGTATACTCGTTCGACGCTCAAAAACAAAGAATGCGAAAGATGTGTGCCGTCACATACTCGAGCGAGATCCACAAAACATTGTCGCCCGGAAAATTTTGGGCAGCCTTCTTATAGGTGAAAATCATCTCGATGAAGCGCTCGAACAGCTAAGACTTCTGCAGGATATCGAGGAGGATCCAACTGAAACCAGATTTAAAATCGCCCTGATTAACCTTCAACAACGACGATTTTCCGAAGCCGAACAAGGGCTTCAGCTACTTATTGCACAACAACCAAACCACGCTGCTGCTCGCTACTATCTTGCAACGATACTCGCGAGCACCAATCGTATTCCACAAGCACTCGAGCAGATTGCTCAGATCCCTTTGACGAATGAGCTGTATGCGAAAGCAAACGCGTTTTCGAGTTTTATCTGCAAAGAGGCGGGCAATCTCCCATGCGCTCTTGAATCAATCAAAAAAGCGTACGAATCAGATCAGGGACAATCTCCGCAAATATTCACCTTTTATATTGCAATTCTCCGCGATGCAAAGCAGTTTGAGGAAGCTCGCACTTTGCTCGAATCAGCCATTGAAAAACAGCCCGAAGCATACGATCTGCGCTACGATTATGTGATGACTCTTCACGATCTCGGAGAGATTGAGGCGGCATATCAGGAGGCTCTGGCAATTATCGCCGCAAATCCGGAACACGCTGAAAGCCTCAATTTTGTGGCGTATATCATGGCAGAAAGGGAGGAAGATCTTGGAAAAGCAGAGGAGCTTATACGGCGGGCCATTCGCCTCCGTCCTCGCGAGGGTTACTTTCATGATACACTCGGATGGGTGCTACTTAAACGGGGCCAAACGAAAGAATCGATAGCTGAGCTACGTCACGCTAGCGAGCTACTTCCGCGCGATTCCACTATCCTAGAACATCTCGCTGATGCTCAGGCAATTTCCGGAGATACTCGTGAAGCATCGACTACCTACGAGCGCGCGATTGAGGCGTTAAGCGCCAGTATTCAAGAAACTGGTGCTCAAGAGAGTAGCGTTCAAGAGAATAGTTTGGATCGATTACGGCTTGAACAAAAAAAAGATGCGCTAAGCGAAGTGCTACGCCCGTGAAGATCTCTGATAATCGAAAAATCTAGTCAAAAAACTCCCCATTAAAATCTTATAACTAGCATGGAAATAACACCTCGCTCACGCCCGAACCGCTCGCTCGCCACAGTTACATTATTCATGGCGTTCCCTCTTATAACCGGTTGTGCCGTACTTATTGGACCAGGAAAGCCCCCGATCGAGGGCTCTCTGATAAAGGGCAAGCGGCGTTCTGCTCTTGTCGAGCGGTTGACGGGTGAATCTCGACTCCCCGCAACAATAAAAGCACTGACGCGTGCGACTATTAAACAAAAAGATTCCACCGAATCATTTCGCTATTCTGTCGTCTATGCAGATCCGAGCAGCATCCGATTTGATCTCTACCCCCTTAACCCAGGTTTTACCCTTCAAAGGCTTACCGCTAAGGATGGTTCAGCGACTCTCATCGATATGACGACCAATGAATCATTCTCAGGAGAAACAAAAGAGACATTCAGCAAGTCATTCCTCCAGCTCGCTGCAACCGAGCAGGAGGTAGCAGCCCTACTGCTCGGACGAGTACCGCAGCCGTATCTTGCCGACACCTCTACCGCAATTTACGAGGGGTCCGCTGAGGTCGCTGTTGTAAGTAGTGGTGGAGATTTAACGTGGCGTATGAATGCAAAGAATCTCCAGATGCAAGAGCTAACCGTGAAAGAGCCAATCACAGGCCGATTAGTTGCAACAGCAAAATATAGCGAACCGGTTCCGTGCGGCTCAATGCAGCTTCCGGGACGTGTAGAGGTTACTATCGCCGCCGATGATTCAAGCTTAGTTTTTATCAATAACAAGCCTGATTGTAACTCGCCAATTCGGGCCGATATCTTTGATCTTAGAGTTCCGAAAAGATTGAGTGAAAAATAATGGGCTTTATTGCTAGATCTTAAGCTCGGCCTTACTACGGCTCGGCCTCCGCGGATGAATCCGCTAGAGCGGAGGTCGTTATCTTAAGGAAGAGTTCTTCGAGATTCGCTCCCTCGGCCCCCGATTGTTTCCTTATTTCATCTATCTTTCCAATTGCGAGAATTTTACCAGCTTCGATTATAGCTACCCGATCCGCTATTTCCTCGGCAACATGCAAAGAATGGGTTGAGAGAAGTATCGATGTTCCCCGGGCCCGATAAGCTTGCAGACGTTTTTTAAGCAATTTTGCCCCATAAGGGTCGAGACCCACCATCGGTTCATCAACTATCAGCACAGCTGGCTCGTGGAGAAGCGCTGCCACCGTCGCAAGCCTCTGCTTCATTCCGTGAGACAGTGCATCAATGAGCACATTCTCTTTTTCGATAAGACCATATTCAGTGAGCAGTGAAGTTCCGCGGCTCTCAATCTCTGATCTTGCTACCCCGTACAGTTGACCGACAAAGTAAAGCAGCTCGCGAGGAGTCAATTTTGGATAAAGATAGGGGCGATCGGGGATATATCCTACAAGCGATTTCGCCTCAACGGGCGATTTATAAAGATCGTGTGAGCCGATCTGAATTGTTCCACTCGAGGGGCGAAGAATCCCGGAGAGCATCCGGAGAGTCGTTGTTTTTCCTGCGCCATTTACCCCCAAAAAACCGAATATCTCACCCTTATTTACCGAAAAAGAGATATCAGATACCGCATGGAAATTTCCAAATGAGCGGCTCAGGTTGTGAACAGTGATCATGGAGCGCGAAAAATAACAAGAGAACGCCGTCTAATTGGAATGAGGGTACCGTGTTGCAAAACATTCGCCCCCCCGCAACTAAAGATGCCTCCGCCCGATATAACGATGCTCTCGGATTCAAGACATCAATCAGCCGAAACAGCAAGCGCAACTGCGTTGCCTCCACCCAAACACAACGAAGCAATCCCCTTTCCACCACCCCTCTTACGTAACGCATGGATGAGAGTCACCAAAACTCGAGCTCCACTTGCACCAATCGGATGTCCGAGCGCCACCGCACCCCCATTGACATTTAATTGACTGCGATGCCACCCAACCTCTTGCTCGTTCGCTAGCACCTGAGCTGAAAAGGCTTCATTTATCTCAAAAAGATCAACGTTTCTCGGCGAGTCGGCCCCAATACTCCGCAAAATTCGTTGAATCGCAACCGCCGGCGCAAAGAAAACCTCCCTCGGCTCAACACCACTCGTCGCCATCGCAGAGATCGTTGCCAGTGGCACTAACCCTTGCTCGCGTGCCCGCTCTTCACTCATCAGCACCAACGCCGCTGCTCCATCACTTAAAGGGGACGCATTACCAGCAGTTACCGTTCCATCACCGGAAAACGCAGGTTTCAACCGCGCGAGCGCCTCCGCCGTCGAATCGCTCCGTGGTCCCTCATCAACATCAATCACTTCAACCACTGCGCCCCGTTTATCAACCCGTTCTATTGGCACTATTTCGCCACGCAAAACGTCCCGAGCTGCAACGGCTTTCGCATGTGACTCAGCTGCAAATGCGTCTTGCATTTCACGCGTAATTCCAGCTTTTGCCGCCGTATAATCAGCAAAAGAACCCATATGACTATTGTTAAACGAATCCCAGAGCCCATCGTGAATCAATGCATCAACCATCCGCTGTTCACCAAACTTAACCCCCTTTCGCACCCCTTGAACCAGATATGGCGCCATACTCATCGATTCCATGCCGCCTGCAACCACTATCTCTGCACTCCCTGTAGCAATAGCTTGATGCGCCAGCATAACGGCTTTCAAACCAGAGCCACACACTTTATTTATCGTCAATGCCGCGACTGAGGGTGGCAACCCCGCCTTTAATGCAGCCTGGCGAGCTGGTGCTTGCCCCATTCCTGCACTCACGACATTTCCAATAATCACCTCATCAACAGCTGCCGGATCAACCCCTCCTCGCACGAGCGACTCCCGAATCGCTAGCGCCCCTAAGGTCGGCGCAGAAAAATCGCTGAGCGAACCCAAAAATTTTCCGATTGGAGTACGAACAGCAGAGACGATAACAGTGCGCTTCATGAGAAAACCCCTTGAGTAACAGATGCGGTTTATTGGGCTGAGCAGTTAAGTTAAGGCTGCTCGATGAATCGGCGAAACTGCGACGAAGAAGTGAAATTACAACCAAATATAACGAATTGGATAAGCGCTCGGTCCCTATAATTTTGTTGAAAAAATGGCTCTATCGCAACCATTTCTCAACACACTACTAACTATCCAACCCGCTCAAAAAGTGCGTACTGAATCGGAATGCCTTTCGAGCGAAAGAGGCACTCAAACTCAGTAGGAATACTCTCTGCCCCCCACGGCGATTCCGCAAGATTTGTCGTTAGCCGAGATTCGGTAATGAGTGGACATGCTCGCATCACCTCGACCGCGCTCGAGAAATAATCTGGATGATCGGTCTTGTATGACAGAACACCACCGACCTTGAGCAATCGCCCCATTGCATCAACAAATTCTGGCTGAATTAGTCGATTTTTGAGCCATCGACGTTTGTCCCATGGATCTGGGAAATTTATATAAATTGCATCAATCGAGCTCTCTTCACATAAGATCGGAAGATGCCGCGCGTCTGCTCGTAACACAATAAGATTGGAAAATCCCCGATTACGGGCCTTTTCAATCGTCCGATATGCCCGCTTATAGCGCAACTCCATACCGACATGAAGTTCCTCGGGGGAACGCTCTGCAAGGGTAATGAGGTGCCGTCCCGACCCGGAACCAAGCTCAAAGATTACCCTCGGGAATTGTCTTAAATGATCCCGCACCGCAGCGATATCATCCTCGGTGGGATGACCCGCTGTATTGACAATAATGCCATCCGACGCTGCCTCGACAAGCGAACGAAATGGGTTTACCGAATCGATTTCGGCAATTTCAGCCGAGGGATTTATCTTGGAGCTCATAGGTCGGAGTTAAAATAGGTTATCCGCTTGCTGATTTTCGATAAAACGGGGCGTAAATAAAATGGGGCGTCACAGTTCACTCTCAGAATATCTCATAAAGGCTGCGATGCTATCGGGAAAACGCTTTGGAACCAATAATTGCGGCGCTAGTTCCTAACTGATATCTTTTTCAAATCGTGGAGTGCAGATAGAAATGCAGCGATTTTACTATCTCTCATCAACAGCAGTCAAAAACAGGCTGAACAGGTACCTTAATTTTTACCCTCCCCCCAAACATCATGCTCACGCCGCATTACCTCACCTCACTCTCCGAACTCGCAAATCGCTCCTCCCTGGTAGTTGCCGGGGTGATGTCGGGAACTAGTGTTGATTCCGTTGATGTCGGTATTTGTCGGATCGAGGACGCCCCCTCTCCCGCACCCTCTACAGCACAATCTCGTGCAAAAGTTACACTTGAGGGATTTTATCGACATCCGTATCCTTTGCCACTTCGTTCTCGGGTGCTCAAAAGTCGAGACCTAAATGTTCAGGATGTTGCCGAGCTTAATGTCCTGATCGGACAGCTATTTGCCGAGGCGATCGAGGCTGCGCGATTAGAGTGGGGAGGCGAAACAATCGATCTTATCGGATCGCACGGACAAACTATTTATCATCACAGCGGGATCGCCGATAAAATTCCCGCAACTCTTCAGATCGGATGCGGCGATATTATTGCCTCGAAAACGGGCATTTTTACTATCTTTAATTTTCGCGCTAAAGATGTTGCCGTCGGAGGTGAGGGAGCCCCTCTTGTTCCGTATGCCGATGAGCAGCTATTTTGGGGTGACGGCTGCCGCGCCGTAGTAAATCTTGGAGGCATTGCGAATATCACCCTTCTTGGTTTACCCGAGGGAAAAGTTCTCGGTTTTGATACCGGTCCAGCAAATGCACCACTTGATCGAATCGCTCGCAAAATAACACAGGGCGTTTCAGAGCTTGATTACAATGGCCTCCTCGCAACTCAGGGATCAATAAATGCGCAGCTACTTTCAGAGCTACTAGCAGATCCATACTTAGCGCGAATGCCCCCAAAATCAACTGGCCCAGAGATGTATGGTGATGAATTTGTCGAGGGTGTGATTCGCAGATTTGGTCGGGTTGACAACGATCTTATTGCGACGATGACCGAATTTGTGGCGATATCAGTTGCGCAGGCGATCATTACATTTTCTCCTGAACCGGTAACGCAGGTGGTCGTCGCTGGCGGCGGTGCGAATAATCCATTTTTGATGACCCGAATGCAATCTCATCTTGGTTCCATACCGGTACTGCGCTCCGACGAATGCGGCGTCCCCGCTTATGCCAGAGAAGTTATGGCGTTTGCGCTTCTTGCATACGATTCGCTGAGAGGAAGAACGACATCAAAGCCCTCGGTAACAGGAGGATCTCGTCCCGTTCGGTTAGGATGCTTTGCATTTCCTGATTAGTGCGCTGAGATGCTCACAAAAAACTCACAAATGCACCTCTTGCCCAACTTCGTCCGCCACAGTAATTCGAGAGAAGTTATCCACTTTTCTCGGAGGCACCATGTTTCAGCCAATTACATCGTCACCCGACTCATTTCAGCAGCCCAACATCAACAGCTCCCCATCTCTCAATCAATCTCTCTCCAACTATATTGTGAGCGTCGAAAGTAGCGGAGACGACGACCGCGCAGCTGCAGTAAACACTATCATAGAAGACATTAGACAACTTGTTCATGATAAGGGTCTGGAACACGAACTTGACTTTGATTCTGTTGAGGGGTTACACGAGTTAGGGATTATTACTCTTCGCTGTTCATTACGGCTAAGAGAACACATTGAAGAGATCCCGGGCGTATCGCGAATCGACAACGATTCTGAAGTTTTCGCCTTTTTTTAGAGTCGAAAAAATCTAGTTTTGAAGCGCTTGATTTGTTCAGGTCGTAAATTTTGATTTGGCCATATTGCTGGGTCTGGTATCATGAGGAGAGGGTTAGGAGTGTTCTCACCTATCCTCTCCAAATAACTCATAAACTAGACACAACCCTATGGATCCAACGGTCACCGTTCCCTCTGTGCTTCTGGCGGCGCTTGCCCTTTTTCTGATCGGGTGGCTTTTACTAGTTACTTTTCGCGCTCTTGGGGGGGCGTTTTTTGGGGGATTACCGTTTCGGCTCTGGTTAAGTCTTAAAAAACGGGATCGCCGACTCGAGACGGCTGATAACCTCATAGAGCAGCAACAATTCGCAGAGGCTCTCTCGGTTCTTCGGAAAAGTCTTATCCTCTCCCCGAGAAATCTCACCCCCTCGGCGCTAGAAGCAGTGGTCGCGCACCATCTAGGAGTCCTTTCCCGATTTGGCACTATCGCAGACTCACGAGGAATACAATCAGATATTTTGCCCCTGGTAGAGGGGCTCCTCACCTCCCGCCTCGAGCTATGGCGCGCAAAAATCGAAGCAAAGCAATCAGCAAAGAAGGTTCAAACTAAAATGGAGGCTCAGGGCGAGGAGCGTCCGTGGGTAACAGAAGAATTTCAGCGCCGCAACGAAGATATAGCCGGACGGCTCGCCGCAAATCGGCAAGCATTAGAGCAACAGCTCGAGGAGTTATGTCAGGAACTTTTGTCTGAGCCAAGAGCACCGATTAGTTATCCGTTTCATTGAGCGGGGGGCTTTTTTTTAAATGGGGGTTTTTGTATAGTCGGGGCGTCCTACGTTGGAAAAGGTTTTGGAACTTGAAGAGTTTGTCGAAGAACTCAAGGAGGCTGCCGCCTTTGAAGAAAGGTGGGGTTACCTTATTCAAGATGCAGATACAATGCGCAAACGCGCATTGTATCTGCCATGGCCATTTAGGGTGATACCCCTCTTAAGGGCAGACTTCCTCGAGGCGAAGTACTCTAAACTCGAGGCGAAGTACTCAAAAAAAGGGGAATAGAATCTCTGAGGCCGGTTTTCCCCCAAGAGCAGTCGGAGAAATCTTCTTCGATTGCTCTTTTCCTATCACCCCACCCCAAATAATCCCTCAACTCGTCGTTCATGATGAAGCTGTGTGCCATCCCAACTGAGTATCTCGCGTCCTGAATCACTCTCAAACAAAAAAACCTCTCCGGGCTCGAGCTGCACCACCGCGATGGTGATTATTTTTGTTCGTTGTTGTATCTCTCGCTCCCATCGCTGAGTGGCGAGACCGTCGATTCGGCTTGCGGGAACAGTAAATGTGCCCCCCATTACACGCCTTCCGAGACGTTCTTCTCCGCCAACTCGATCGGGCGAACTCACGATCGAATTACTCCCCGACCAAAAAAGTAGACACGCACTCGAGCTGTCCTCCTCATCGGTGATGATCGGTGTGCCATCAGAGCGAACTTTTAATCCAAAAGCGCCCGGAGCAAGGATGCCATACCGCCGCACCAACTGAGCAACCAATCCTCGCCGACGCTCAATCTCTACCCGAGAAGCCGAATCACTCCGGACCGCTTCAACTGCGTCATCGCGCGACGCACCCTGATAAAGCAACCCTCCAGCGATATCGCGAGCAACAAACCATTCATGCTCAAGTCGTGGATCCCCCTTTACCGCCAACTCCCGAATCGTCGGCCCCCGCAGCACCGGAGGAAGACGAAACGCTCCCCCCTCAATATGAAGCCAATTCTCACCAAACGTCCGATGTTGCATCTCATCTCCACTGTGATCATTTATATGACTGTGATCTTCTGTATGCTCTTTCCTGTGCTCTTTTTGCTCTCACGGAACTAGTGCGTTGATCCCGCCGCAGATTTAACCTGCACCACTCGAAACAAAGTTATGACCACCCCTATCTTCCTCAGGAATCTCGCACAGTTGAGTATAAACAACAAGCAATCGATTCACGAAAGATAGCGCAAGGTTGAAACCACATCCACCCTCACTCTAACCGCTCGTCGATTTCCTCCAAATAACGTAGACTCTTGACCAGCACCAGCGAAGGCTCTACAACTGCCAACTTCTCGCTTGCTCATTAGATTGATATTACCACCTAACTTGTCATCAGGATCGGTAGCTATGACACTCTCAAACGCTGATTTCTTGCGCTCTTTCGGAACAAATGCTGCGGCGACGCACAGTCTCTACTCACTTCCTCTCCTTGAGGAAAAAGGGTGGGGCGCGATCAAGAAGCTTCCTGTTTCAATTCGTATCGTTCTTGAATCGTTGCTCCGAAATTGGGACGGGACGCGAGTCTCTGAGGAGCATGTTCGAGCGTTGAGCAGTTGGCAGCCCAACGGGGCGCGACAAGAAGAGATCCCGTTTGTAGTTGCTCGGGTGCTTTTACAGGATCTCACCGGTGTTCCGCTTGGTGTTGACCTTGCCGCGATGCGGAGCGCCGTCGAGCGACTCGGCAAAAATCCAGCAATGATTGAGCCACTCGTTCCGGTAGATCTCGTCGTTGATCACTCCGTTCAGGTCGATTTTTCGAGTCAGGCTGATGCTTACTTAAAAAATCTCTCGATGGAGTTTGGACGCAATCAGGAGCGATACCAATTTCTAAAATGGTGCATGGAATCGTTCAAGAGCTTCAGAGTCATACCACCGGGAATCGGCATCTGCCATCAGGTAAATCTCGAATATCTCGGTCAAGGAGTGCTCACCTCTGGCTCCGTTGTTTATCCCGACACACTTGTCGGCACCGACTCCCACACAACGATGATAAATGGATTAGGAACTGTGGGCTGGGGCGTCGGGGGAATTGAGGCAGAGGCAGCGATGCTCGGTCAACCTGTATATATGCTTACCCCAGATGTCGTCGGTGTTCATGTATCTGGAAGACTTCGAGAGGGAGTAACCGCAACCGATCTTGTTCTCCATGTCACCGAGATGCTCCGCAAAGCAAAAGTTGTCGGCAAATTTGTTGAATTTCACGGCGAAGGAGCTCGCTCACTTTCAGTTCCCGATCGCGCAACGATTGCGAATATGGCTCCCGAATACGGCGCCACAATGGGATTTTTCCCGATCGACGAGCGGACTTGCGAGTATCTACTCGCTACAGGACGCACCCCTGAAACCGTCGCTCTTGTCCGAGCCTATTACGAGGCGCAAGGAATGTTCGGCATCCCTCTTGCCGGAGAGTGTGCCTACACCACCGTTATTGAACTCGATCTCGCAACGGTAAACCCGAGCGTTGCAGGACCAAAACGCCCGCAAGATAGAATCGATCTTAGCGCCGTTGTAACCCGCTTCCGAGAAGCGTTTCATAAGCCAGTTGCTGAGAGTGGATTCGGTAAAAACGCTGAGGATCTCACTGTTCGTCATTCAGTTCCTGAACATAGCGAAACCCTCGGACACGGAGATATTCTGATTGCTGCGATTACTTCGTGCACAAACACATCAAATCCAAGCGTCATGCTCGCTGCTGGTCTTCTCGCGAAAAAAGCGGTTGAAAAAGGGCTAAAACGTGCCCCTTTTGTGAAAGCTTCGCTTGCTCCCGGATCGCGCGTAGTCACGGAATATCTCGAAAAAACCGGTCTGCAACCGCACCTCGACGCGCTCGGCTTCAATCTGGTCGGCTATGGATGTACGACCTGTATCGGCAACTCTGGCCCACTCGATCCAGCGATCGAATCGGTTATTCAGAAAAACGATCTCGTCACAGTGAGCGCGCTCTCGGGCAATCGCAATTTTGAGGCGCGCGTTCATCAACATATCAAGGCAAACTTTCTGGTGAGCCCTCCCCTTGTTGTCGCGTATGCTATCGCCGGATCAATACTGACAGACCTGACCAATGATCCGATTGGTACCTCAACATCTGGCGAAGCGGTGTATCTGCGGGATATATGGCCCTCATCAGAAGAGATCGAGGCCCTCATGCAATCAGCGATGGATCCCGCAACATATCAGCGACTCTACACCGGCTTTGAAAATCAAAATCCCCTCTGGCAAGAGGTCCCCGCTCCGCACGGGTCTCTTTATGCATGGGACACAGATTCCACCTATATTCAGGAACCGCCGTATTTTGACCATTTCTCGACAACCCCCTCACCTGTGCGCAACATCTCAGGTGCTAGGATCCTGCTGATGGTTGGCGATTCCGTAACAACCGATCACATCAGCCCCGCTGGTTCAATCAAACCATCCTCGGCCGCAGGTACTTATCTTATCAACAAGGGTGTATCGCGCGAAAACTTTAATAGTTACGGCGCACGGCGAGGTAATCACGAGGTGATGGTACGCGGAACCTTCGCGAATGTTCGTATTAAGAACAAAATTATTCCCGGTTCAGAGGGGCCCGTGACCCGACACTTTCCCACCAATGATGAGCTCAGCATCTACGATGCTTCTCTTCGCTATCAAACCGATGGGGTTCCCCTCGTTGTTTTTGCGGGCCAAGAGTATGGTACCGGAAGCTCTAGAGACTGGGCAGCAAAGGGAACCCGCCTTCTCGGTGTAAAGGCGGTCATCGCGCAGAGCTTTGAGAGGATTCACCGCAGCAACCTCATAGGCATGGGAGTTCTTCCGTGTCAGTTTATTGAGGGGCAGAGCGCGGAAACGCTCGGGATAAAGGGCGATGAAAAGATCTCCCTCTCTGGAATCGAAGGAGACTCCCTCGCTCCCCGAAAAGAGCTTCAGCTCTCCATCACCCGCGCCGATGACTCGATGATCTACACAACAGTGATACTCCGAATAGATACCCCGATTGAGGTTGAGTACTACCGAAGCGGTGGAATACTTCCGTATGTTTTGGGAGAGCTGCTGAAAACAGCATAGGAGAGCGCGCCGCTACCGATGCATTAAAATCGATGCATTAAATCGGGGGAATCTTTAGTTCTTCCTGAAAAATCCCTCCATGGGTTCTGCAGGGAGAACTATTCACGAAACCCCCGATTTTCGGCCAAAAACAGTCGAAATATTATATCAAAATATATTGATGGACCATTCCATCCCTTTCTCCCAACCGTTTCAGATTGATCTAGCCATCCCCGCTCTGATCGGTTTTTCTGATTTCATTGGGTGTTGGTTCATGCGGACTGAGCGCGGGTTTATCCTCGTTGATCCAGGTCCAACGGCAACTATACCAACCGTCGTAGCTTACTTAAAGCAACAGGGCATCTCCTCTCTTGCTGCTATTCTCCTCACCCACATCCATGTCGATCACGCAGGTGGTGTCGGCACTCTCTCAGCACTCTATCCAGAGACTCCCATCATCTGCCCCGCTCGCTCGATTCCTCACCTTATCGACCCCGCACGCCTCGAGCAATCCTCGCGCACCGTCCTTGGTCCCTTAATGGACCACTACGGCCCGATTAACCCCGTACCCGAACATTCCCTATCGCCCGCCGAATCAAGCCGGTGGGGAGCCATTTCGACACCGGGGCACTCCCCCGACCACACCGCCTACCTCATCAACGGCTTCCTCTTCTGTGGCGAAGCGCTCGGCGTTATCTGCGCTCTAAAATCATCAACCTACCGCCGCCCCGCAACTCCTCCTCGCTTTGAAAAAAAGGCTTATCTAGAATCAATAGCAAAATTGGAAGCAGTAAAGCTTCACAGTGCAGCTCCTCACACTGCATGTTTTGGACATTTCGGTTCACTCGACTGGAGCGACTCTATCTGTGCTGAGAGTAGAGCCCAGATAGAGTTGTGGATTGATATAATCGCATCAGATCCAACTGGATCAGATGAAACGATAATTGGACAGCTTCTAAAGGAAGACCCTCTATTTACACAGTGGCGGCATCTTCCGGAATCAATACGGGAGCGTGAGATGATCTTTGTCAAAAACAGCGTGAGCGGGATTCGAGATTATGTGAAGAGACAGTAAAGGTTCGGGTGTTCGCAGAAGCATCGTCCAACTTCTTATGCTTTTCCTCGCATCCGTAACGCCACACCGACCAATCCCAGCATAACCGGCACCTCTACGAGTGGCCTTATCACAGCAGCGAAAGCAGCTCCGGAATTAATCCCAAAAACTGCTATCGCAATCGCGATGGCAAGTTCGAAATTATTGCTCGCCGCAGTAAACGAAACGGTACAGCAACGTTTATAATCAATACCGAGCCGCGTTGCGATAAAAAAGGTCGCACCAAACATCACAACGAAGAAGAGAATCAACGGTATCGCAATCGTTATTACATCAAACGGAATTGATACAATCAATCTTCCCTTTAGGCTAAACATAACCAATATCGTGAAGATCAACGAACCGAGCGTTAAGAGACCGAGCCTTGGGAGAAACTGCTCGTTGTACCACTCCTCTGAGACAAATCTAAGAAGCACGACCCGAGTAATAATTCCTGCAAAGCAAGGGACTCCAAGATATATCGCAACGCTCTGAGCTATATCCCCCATAGACACCGGCACCACAGATCCAGTGAATCCAAAAAGAGGGGGAAGCACAGTGAGAAATAGATAAGCGTATAAGCTAAAAAAAAGAACCTGAAAGAGAGCATTAAATGCGACTAAAGCAGCTGCATATTCAGCAGATCCCTTTGCAAGATCATTCCAGACAATCACCATCGCGATACACGGCGCAATCCCTACTAAGATGAGACCTGCCATATAATCGGGATGATTAGGAACGCAGGTAATCGCAAGAAGAAACATCAGGGTAGGTGCTACCACCCAGTTCAAAAAGAGCGCGAGCCCAAACAGCTGCGTGTCACGGAACACTCTCGGAAGCTCTCGATATTTCACCTTCGCAAAAGGGGGATACATCATAACTATTAACCCAATCGCGATCGGAATATTCGTTGTCCCGATCTGGAATCGATTAATAAGATTCTCAACCCCAGGGAAAAAGAATCCAAGACCGACACCGATTGCCATTGCAAGAAATATCCAAACGGTGAGATACCGATCGATAAAGGAGAGTTTTGCTGATTGCTCGCTCATAACCGTTCAAGCTCCCCGATTGCGTGTCGTAATTCCGCACTATTGAAATTCTCAAGTGGCATCTCGGCGAGTCGCTCAATTCGAGCCCTTAATCCCTCCATAACCTCTCGGAAAGCCGCCCACTTCACGGTGTCATCGCCTAAAACTCGCGAAGGGTCCTCAAAGCCCCAATGTCCAACAACCGGCATCCCAACCCACACCGGACAAACCTCGCTCGCGGCAGCATCACAAACAGTGATTACGATATCGATCTTCGGCGCATCTGGATGAGCAAACTCATCCCAGCTCTTCGAGCGAAGCTGCTCAACTGGATAACCCAACTCACCCGCAATCTCGACCGCAAAGGGATTCACCACACCACTCGGCGTTGAGCCCGCCGAAAATCCGACGAATCTTCCTCCACTAAAGGTCGTTGCAACAATCTCACCCAGTATCGAACGGGCAGAATTATGCGTGCATAGAAAAAGAATATTGTACCGTTTCATCGACATGATCTTTTCTTTACCGGTTTTGGTCGACACCCTCGTCCTCCACAGCAGTTTTTCAGCAGAAAGTCCATCAATGACTCTACTGTTTCAGGACGAGGGCGATAGGTAAGATTCCGCCCTTCACGCTCAACTGAGACAAGACCAGCCTGATATAGTTCTTTAAGATGAAACGATAGAGTTGCCGAAGGGATATCAAGAGCTTCACTTATTTCAAGAGGCCGAATACCACCAGAACCCTGTTCAACGATCAGCCGAAAAACAGCGAGCCTACTGAGCTGACCTAGTGCGACGAGTGCATTAACGACCTCTTGTGATTCCATACTTTTATAGTTATCGAATAGTAGATTATTTGTCAACATTTAGATTGCGGGCCTAAAGGATTCAGCTTTTTTTAATGGCGCTGCCAGCATGATTTATGGCACTTTTAATTAAAGTTGCTAAAGAGAGCCAAAAACAGGAAAATAAAGGCTGGTTGGTTGGATCATCTCGCCGCGTACTATTTATCAATCTTATAGGCGAGAAGTGTCTAAAAGATACCTGTTAATTCGCCCTTAAAAATGACCTCCTGCTCACACCCGCATTCCGGAACAACACCCACCCACTCGTTCCGCACTCCAAATATCAATGGCCTCTTTGAGGCGCTTGAGCTGATGCAGCTAGCAAGAGACCTTGCGAGACAACAATACCTACGAAAAAATCCAGATGCGTCGTTCGGAGATATCGAAAATTGGATTGAGCAGTGGGTCTCACGTCCTCGCTCGCATCCGCTACGGAGGGAGTAGGAATGGCCGCGTTTCTGAGCGAACTCGTCCGTATCGCAGATGATCTTAATGCATCAGGAGTCAGATGGTGCCTGGTCGGTGGTCTTGGAGCGAGTGTTTATGCCGAACCACGAACTACCAAAGATATCGATCTTGTCGTTGCGATTTCTGACGAAGCTGAGTTCGCGCACCTTCGGAATTTTCTCATTTGTCGAGGATACACGAATCCTCAGCTACTGATGCACTCCATGCCCACACGGCGAATGGGCTGGCGCCTAATTCTATCGGGCTCTTCAAAAAATGTGATACCTGTAGATTTTCTATCACAGGCCTGCGGCATTGAGGAAGAGATCGTATCTCAGGCTCATCAGCTTGAGATTTTAAAGGGCGTTAAATTCCCCGTCGCATCGCTCGCTCACCTCATTGCGATGAAGCTTTTATCCCAAAATGATACCGACCGAATACAGGATAGAGCAGACCTGATGGCGCTTATTTCGGTTTCATCTGCCGAGGATATCGAAGCAGCTCGCGAGGCGGTGACCCTCATCGTTGAGCGAGGTTTTAACGCGGGGAGGGATCTGAATAACGAGTTTAAGATATTTTTAAATCAACTGCCTTCGACTTAACTCAACCGCCCCCCGCCAAAAAAACTACTCCACCGTCACACTCTTTGCGAGATTTCTTGGCTGATCGATGTCGTGGCCGCGCCGCTCCGCGATCCAGTAGCCAAGAAGATGCATCGGGATCGCAGTAATAAAGGGCTGTATCAGTTTAGGCACCTGCGGAATACCGATAAAATCATCGGAGAGCGCTTCAAGCTCTGAATCACCCTCCGTACCAACCGCTAGAATTTTACCTCCGCGAGCCCTAATTTCGGCGATATTGCTGATAGTCTTTTCAACATAACTGTCTCGCGGTGCCAAGACCACTGTGGTGAGCTGTTCATCAATCAGTGCTATTGGTCCATGTTTCATCTCACCACCCGCGTACGCTTCGGCAAAAAGGTACGCAAGCTCTTTAACTTTTAGTGCCCCTTCACACGCGACTGGCCACTGTGGGCCTCGGCCAATAAAGCTGAGAGCGGGAACCTGATAAATCTTCGATGCCACAGCCTCGACAGCACTCGACACCGCTAATGTCTGCTCGACATACGCTGGGGCACTCAACAACTCCTCGGCGTACTGAGCTAACAGCCGACCCGAAATAGTTGCCTTCTCTTGAGCTACCGCAAGTCCAAGCAAAAATAACGCCGCCATCTGAGCCGAAAACGCCTTCGTGCTCGCCACGCCAACCTCTGGCCCCGCCATCAAACGACATTCAGCGTGACACGCAAGTGCGATGGAGCTTCCCTGAGCATTCACCATCCCCAATCCACGAGCACCCCGCTCCATTGCGTGCCGAACAGCAAAAAGGGTGTCGATCGTCTCACCGCTTTGCGAAATCGCAACAGTCAGTGTTCCTGGCCGGACCGTGCTCGCCCGATACCGATACTCACTCGCAAGGTCTGTCTCAACCGGTATTCCGGTCATCTGTTCGATAACGTATCGACCAACCTGAGCTGCATAATAGCTCGTTCCACACGCAACAAGCTGAATCCGATCAACCGATGCAAGATCGAGCGCTTCAAAACCACACTTTGCAAGATCCACTGGCCGCTCTGTTGCAGATAATCGACCTGCAAGAGTTTCCCGAATGGCAATCGGATGCTCATGAATTTCCTTCAACATAAAGTGCGGATATCCACCTTTGTCGAGCATCTCAGGGGACCAATTAACCTCAAAAAAATCTCTCTCAACTGGCGCACCTGTACGATCATAAACCGTAATAGCTTGATCGCTGAGAACCGCAACATCACCATCAAGCAACATCACCACATCATGAGTATGCTCTACCAATGCAGCGATACCACTCGCCAGATAGTTCTCTCCTTCACCTCTTCCAAGCGCAAGAGGCGATCCATATTTTGCGGCGTAAAGAATGCCGGGGGTTTCCTGACAGAGAATCGCAAAGGCATACGCTCCTTTGAGTTCTCGGATCGTTCGAACAAGTGCCTCTTTCATCCGCTCTTGCGGCACCATCTGATCGCCAAGGTCTGTGTACCACCGATTAAGGAGATGAACGACTACCTCAGTATCGGTCTCACTCAGAAACGTAAAACCCTCACCCTCAAGCCGCGCCCGAAGCTCGGCATGATTTTCAATAATCCCGTTATGTAGCAACGTTATTGGGCCCGATTGATGCGGATGAGCGTTCGTCACCGAGGGTCGACCATGGGTCGCCCATCTCGTATGTCCAATCCCCGTTGAAGATCGCTCTGGCAAGGTATCGAGTAGCTGTTCAAGTGCTGAGAGCTTTCCCTCAGCCTTAACAACCCGAATCTCTCTCTCGGTGGACATCGCAATACCGGCAGAGTCGTAACCTCGATACTCAAGCCGCTTGAGACCCTCAAAAAAGAATCTAGGCGTTGCTCCCTTTCCGACGTATCCAATAACTCCACACATATAACCCTCCCTAAGTAGTAACCGAAACGCGGGATACTACGAAATTTTTTTTCTTCCCTCTTTCTAAGAATCTCCGAATAGAAGATGCTCAAGTCCAAACACCAACGAATCAAGCTGCGGCGCCATCCGACACGCCAGCGTCACTCCGGGCATGAAACACGATCGATCAACTGAATCGTGAGCAATCGTGAGGGTCTCTCCTACTCCCCCAAATAAAACTCGCTGAGAGGCCACGTATCCCGGCAATCGAACCGAATGAATCGGCGGCTCGCTCCCTGAAACACCCGCCATCAATTCAGCTGTTCGCTTAGCTGTTCCTGAGGGGGCATCTTTTTTATGCGGATGATGCAGTTCAACTATCTCAGCTGAAGGTAGATGCCGCGCACAGAGCTCCGCCATCTTCATCATCAATACCGCTCCAACCGAAAAGTTTGGAGCAACGATACCTCCAAGTCCCTTTTCTTTTGCGACTACACTCAACCGATCAAACAGATCCTGATCAAACCCACTGGTCCCAATAACTGGGCGCGAGCCAGATTCCAGAATTAAACGACCATGATCAAATCCAAGTCCTGCCACCGTAAAATCCACCGTCACCTGAGGACGATGATCTCGTAAAGCTCCACCAATATCGTCATCTTTATCCAACGCTGCCACCAACTCGAGCGATGGATCATTTCGTATCGCCTCAACGGAGTACCGCCCCATCGAGCCACTCGCACCAATGACTGCAACAGAAATCATTTCATCTCCCTTTGAGCGACCCAAATCAGCGGCACGCAAAACATTACAGACTCTTTGCTTTAATCCACTCGACGATCGCCTCGACTCGGTGTTCACCCGCCAACCGCGCAACCTCTTTACCTTCCTTAACGATCAATACCGTACCCTGTTCTTCAACGCCATATTTCTTCAAAAGCTCCTCATCTTTATCAAAATCGATCTGAAACGCCGCTATATCCGCGACTCCATCGAGAGCCTTTTCAAGGGCAAGGTGTCCCTTCTTACATGAAGGACACCAATCGGCATAAACCTCAACCAGCACAGGCTTTCCACCAGTCATCGCTTCTTGCACCTTTGTTTCCTCATAAGGCACCAACGTCCTCGCGAACGCCTCCTCACCTACACAAAACACCGACCCAAAAACGAGGGAAGTTACCAAAAATCGCCGAAAGCCCATATCGCCCTTTGAGAAAAATTATACGGTTTGAAAAATTGCTCGGTCCAAAAAGAGTAACATCACCGAAAGCGCTTGAATTATGCACCACCCCGCCCCATACTAAAAGGACTCACGGGGGTGTTCCGGTTTCGACGGGATTCATCAAGGTTGAGGTAAGCACGTCCAGGGTCCGCTGGCCTGGTAAAAAAGCGGATAAAAACATCTGCAAACGCTGATGATTTCGCTGACGTAGCTGTTGCTGCCTAACGGTTAGACAACTACTGAAGCACAAGAAGCCTACCCCACAAGGGTCGGCTTCGGTTCGAGGGGGTGGTGCTTGTACGCTCTCCCGGGCCTCACTTTCATAAGCTCGCTGCGAACAGTTGACTCACCGTTCACAGCTAAATCCAGAGTCTAGCCTCCCCCCATCCTGCCTGTCGGAGTGGTGGTGGTTAAATTAAATGACCGGCTAAGCGTGTAGAAGATTTCGACTGCGGTTTCTCGGACAGGGGTTCGATTCCCCTCACCTCCATTCGACTCGGGCCAAAGGCCCTCGCTCATGGCAATCCATTCCCACCCGAGGCGAATGGAACCTGAGCGAGCGTGAGCGAGTCGAAGGGTGTTTTTCTGGAAGTCGTGGTGCCAGTGGTGAGGAAGCGACAGCGAGTCGAACCAAGCGAGCGTCAGCAAATCTCTCAAAAGAATCAATCACAACCCCGTCCTCCTCTTCGCCAAAAACTTTCCCCCCTCCACATTTCCCGCAATCAACGCCTCTTTTTTCGCTCGGGTCCATCCCTTCATCTGCCGCTCTCGTTTCAGAGCATCAAGCTTATTAAAAAACTGCTCGGTATAAACGATTCGTATAGGACCTCTTTACCTCAGAGGCATAGGAGATCCATACGAGGCGTCAAAATCTCGTTAATCAAATCGGGAGCATCGTGACTACGCTACCCATCAGGGCCAATTTGGTTGGTGAATTGGCAAAATCTAGTTGGTGGCATACAAGTTGCCTGCATCCATCGCGGTGTTTTTATCGAGCCGATCTCTTTGAACTATTATCATGAGGAAAAATAGCCATGCGAATACTTCGTCTTCTAGCCCTCCTTCTGACTCTCACGGGTGCGTCAGCTCTCGCTCAGTCAGAGGGAAACCAGCTAGAATGTAAAATAAATCTTTGGCAGTCACGAAGGGATTCGAAGCACGAAACTTTAGGGTATAATGCAACTCGATTAGAGCCTCGCACGAGATACGGCCAGAAATTCTCCTCTTTTCCCCTCGATCTGCAGAGAGTAGGCGAAGAGGCTTGGCTCCATCAGAACCTGTGCGTTGGCAAGCGTGACTTCAGACAAGGCAGTTTCGCCGGAACGTTGTGTGTTGTGGTGATGACCTCGCGGGAGTCGGAGGAAAATCCCTCTGTATCATCACTTGTGATTGATGTGTCGCGCGTGGGAAAGACCAGCCTGAATTCGGTAGGCAAGCTTTCGTCCGTCCTCGGGGATAATCTAGGCGGTTTTAGCACCACCGTACCGTTTGACGTTTCTGGTAGAGCCGTATCCATAATCCAGGCTTTACCTTCGGCCAGCACAAGGGGAGATCTTCTAAAAATTGAGATCTCCTGCGAAGCGTGATGCGCTAACGAGAGTAAACTCGGCGTTCTGGCCAACGGAGCGCTGCCGCCTATAGCCGCAGGTTACGGCTTCATGGCCGACAGTTTGATCTTGTCCTCGAAAAATTGACAGTAGAGGAGAGCGAGTTTTTCACAGGCGGCGTCGGCTGAGCTGAGTATGGCTTCGCTCGCCGCCGCCGATGGAAAATTCTTTGCGGCACTTCAAACAGCGTTCCTTCATTCGAATTCTGCTGGTGAGATGTTGGCCAGAGTAGAGTGTCTCCGATATGGACCTCTTTAACATGGACCTCTTTAACTCAGAGGCATAGAGGTCCAAGTAAGGGGTGTATAGGACAGTCCTGATACCAACGCGGTTCAAGTGTCACTGTCCTTCTTGCAAAATCTCAACCTAACAGCCAGACGGCACCACGAGCGGCTGCGAAATCACTTGAGGAAATGGCATGCCTCGGATATCGTTGAGAATATTGATTTTCCAACCCTTCTTTACCCTTTCCTACCCTTCGCGGAAGAACAAACATCATGGCATTAGAGAACAAGCTGAATATCACCAACCAGGTTGAGCTCGCGAAAGCCGAGGAGAAAATCAGTAAACAGAAGGCCAAACAGCTCTTCGAGAGTGGTGCAATAAATACGATCGAGGTGGGTACGTTCTCGGGGCTGGCGCGGATTCACGAGGTTTTGTTTGAGGACATTTACCATTTTGCGGGCAAAATGCGTGAGGTAAATATCTCCAAGGGGAATTTCCGCTTTGCACCGCTGATGTATCTTAAACAGTCGTTGGCGTACATCGATGGTATGCCGCAAAGTACATTCAATGAAATTATCGAAAAATATGTAGAGATGAACATCGCCCACCCTTTTTGCGAAGGGAATGGTCGCGCTACCCGCATCTGGCTCGATTTGATTTTAAAGCAGGGGATCCAAAAAGTAGTCGATTGGAATCAAGTTGATAAAGACGCCTACCTCTCTTCCATGGAGCGCAGTGTCGTTAAGGATGTTGAAATCAAACAGCTCCTAGCTGCCGCATTAACCGATAAAATCAACGATCGCGAAACTTTTATGAAGGGTATCGATGTGAGTTATTACTATGAAGGCTACTGCGAATTTAAGACGGAAGATTTGTGATAGCGCTGCGGAAGGTTCGGCTTGAACCTCTATGCCTATGAGGTATGGAGGGGAGGGGTTGTTCGTGGTTTGACGGTACAAGGCATTAAAGAATAGCATACCAGAGCCCATGCGTTTTTCAGGAAGATTACGATAGTAGTCAGATTTTGTCATTGATGCTTAAGCTGCTCACTTTCCCACATAGCTTTGAATTTAGATGACGACTGCTTTAGTAAATCTTCTGGCGCCCCTTCTTCAACTACATGACCTTCTTCCATCACCACTATTCGATCAACATCACGTAATGTGGAGAGGCGATGTGCGATGATAATCAGGGTTTTATCCCCGAGCTGTTTCTGAAGAGCCGAATGGATCGCTGCCTCAGTATCTCCGTCTAAGGCGGACGTTGCTTCATCAAACACAATAATATCAGGATTTTTACAAATAGCTCTCGCAATACCAACTCTCTGTCGCTCACCGCCAGATAAGCGATAGCCTTTCTCGCCAATAAGTTCATTCATACCATTACTGAGTTTCTTGATGACAGGTTCAAGCGAAGCTACCTGGATGGCTTGGTTTATTTTTTCAGGTGAAACTTCTCGCATTATTGAAATATTTTCAGAGAGTGACATGTTAAAGAGTTCGGAATCTTGAAGAACACACGATATTTTGGATGCACGTTCGCCGGAAGCAATCTCGTTGAAGGAAATGCCAGCGATAGAGTATGAACCTTCAGAGATTGGAAGAACTCCCAATAGCGCCTTGCCAAGACTACTCTTACCCGAACCAGATGAACCCACTACGCCAATGTGCTCCCCTCGTTTGATCTTTAAAGACAGATTCCTTAATCCTGTTTTGCCGTTGCCATAGTAAGCACTGACGTCCTTTAACTCTATGGTTTCCCAAAACGTCGGAAACGCAGCCGAACCTGAATAAACCTGGCTGTTTTGAATAATCAATGGAGCAAGACGCCCGACAATGATCCAGTTCTCCACCAACGAGTCCATGAATGAGATCGTTTCACCGACTGCGGTGTATAAAGAACGAAAATAAGTCGCAAGCACAATGAAAGAGCCAGGGGATAATGTACCCTGGAGAACATGTCTGGAAACCATCACCATGAAGCCTGCCGTAGCAACGGCATCAAATAATCTGAAATAAGTGTTCTTGGTGAATGATAATCTTTTCTGCTCTACCATGAGAGATCTAACGGCCTCTTCTCGGGTAGATACTTTGTGAGTAATGCCTCGCTCAAGGTTGAGTGTCTTAATAGTTAGGATATTATTTGAGCTTTCTACGTAAGCGCCAGCAGCTGCTTCATGGGCTGATCTGGCAGAGCTAATGAGACTACGCTCATGCTTGAAGAAATATAACTGAATACCCCAAAATAGCAGAATGTAAGCGAGGGCGTACAACGCATATGTGGGATCTAAAAGAACGAATGAGCCGGCAACTCCGACGAAAGTGATTGATACGGGAAGCAGATTAGAATGAAGCTGATCAATCAAACGCTCAAGACTTGCACCACCTGCAATCAATCGTTGAACCTTGTTCCCTGATAACTCTTCATCGTGCCATTGAACAGATTTATCCATCAACTTCTCAAAACCAAGCACTTTGATCTGATAAGCTGCTCTGAAAGCCAGTTTAGCGAGAGATGGCTTGGCATAATATCGGAGCAAGGCATCACTCACACTCACAAATGCGGCAGCGCCAATAAGCCAGAAGAGTATGGCTGCTGATTTGCCAGCTTGATAATCCGAAAAAAAGTTGACAATCTGACCGAGAATGTAAGGTGGAAGAAAAGTTAAAAAATATACGAGCGCCATTACACTAGTCCAAGCGTAAAGCTCCCGTAGTTTACTTCCCAACAATACGTGAAGGAGATTTAACAATTGTCTGGGAGTGAAGGCCTTAGCCTCTTCATTTTCACCTGTCCTGTTTTGGTCCTTATTCTCCATGATTTTGCTTCGTCTCACCCAACTTAGAGAGCGACGACAATAGCACACGATCAATGTTTATTCACCATCGAGTAGGACCCCGCTCACACGGGGGACCTCTCACACCACGTAGCGTACTTTTCGTACTACGCGGTTCCATAGAGACGTTTACCAGTCAACCGAGGGTTTCGAGTGAGAAGAGCCCTATGCGGTTGAACCATTGGGTGTTAGTTCCTTGATGAGCGGGGAACTTCGGCTTAGTCACCGTTACCGCCGAACAAGCCGCCTAGCAGATCTCCTCCGACACCGGCGATCCCCCGTCGCTCCTCACGCGCTCCCCCAACGCGGACCGCTGCCGCGATTCGGTCCGCCATACGAGAAAAAGGAAGACTTTGTAGGTATACCGTCCCTGGCCCCGAGAGCGTCGCAAGGAACACTCCTTCTCCCCCAAAAAGAGCGTTTTTAAATCCCCCGACAAAACCGATATCGTATCCGACACTTTCCTCAAACGCGACCAAACATCCCGTGTCAACCCGAAGCGTCTCCCCAACAGCGAGCTGGCGCTTGAGAATTGCACCGCCAGCATGAATGAAGGTCAGGCCATCACCCTCGAGGCGCTCCAGAATAAACCCCTCGCCGCCGAACAACCCTGCTCCCAATCGCTTTGTAAACGCGATGCTGATATCGACTCCTCGAGCGGCGCACAGAAATGCATCTTTTTGGCAGAGCAACGATCCGCCAACTTCACGGAGATGAATCGGTATGATTTTACCGGGATAGGGGGCGGCAAAAGCAACATTTCGCTTTCCGCGGCCGCCGTTGACGAAGGTGGTAACGAAGAAACTCTCCCCGACAAGCACACGCTTAAAGCCAGAAAAGAGTGCATTGACGGCTCCCCCACCCGAGCCGGCGGCGGTCTGCATCTCTATCCCCTCTTCCATGAACATCATCGCCCCCGCCTCAGCACGAACCCCCTCCGCAGGATCGAGCTCAACGATGACCATCTGCATATCATCACCAATCAGCTGGTAGTCGATCTCATCAGCCATTCCAAGAGCCTCCAAAAAAGCAATTGTTTTCTATGCCCACTAATCGGCGTTCGCCTCAGCAAACATAAGGTCTTCAGGGGTCGTTATTTTTAAGCCTAAACGGCTTCCTTTGACAATCGTGACCGAGTGAAACGGGGTAACGAGAGAACCCTTACCTCTATACCTCTGAGCGATAGAGGTATAGCGAGCCGGTACGGTGTAACTTCTCGAAGGCGCCCCCAAATCCAACTCGCTTCCCGATCTCGTTCAGTTGCTCCTCGTCTATTACTCCCTTGAATCGTCCTAACAATGCGCTATCTTGCCTGTGTTCGTCGGCCTCAAACAGAGAAAATTCTTGATAAACCCTCTTTACTAGAGTCCTGACGATTGGAGTATTTGCTTTTATTAATCATTTCAGGTAGTTGTAAAGCGTCCTACCGATGACGCATGACAACACAGCAGAGTTGGAGAAATGACCAAGAAAAAGCCGCCGCAGGTCTCCACTAAGCGCGAGGTTTCCCTAGTCCGCTCTTCGGCGGCCGAGTACCTGACCTTCGTCGCCGCCAGCGGCCAGGGGGGGGTTGAGGCTGTCTATGCAGAAGAGAGCATCTGGGTCACGCAGAAGATGATGGGCACCCTCTACGACGTAGAAACCCAGACCATCAACTACCACCTGAAAAAGGTATTCAGTGACAGCGAGCTGGAGGAACCAGCAGTTATTCGAAAATTTCGAATAACTGCTGCCGATGGAAAGAGTTACGACACCCAGCACTACAGCCTGCCCGCTATTATCGCGGTGGGTTACAAGGTGAATTCCGAGCGCGCAGTCCAATTCCGCAAGTGGGCCACGGGGATCATCGAGCAATTCACCATAAAGGCCTACGTGATGGATGACGAGCGGATCAGGGCCGGTGGTTCGGTCCTCACCGATCGCTATTTCGAAGAGCAGCTGCAGCGCATCCGCGAGATTCGCATATCGGAGCGCAAGTTCTACCAGAAGATCACCGACATCTACGCCACAGCCATTGACTACGACGTGACGGCGCAGGCCACGAAGCGCTTCTTCGCCACGGTGCAGAACAAGTTGCACTGGGCCATCCACGGCCAAACAGCGGCGGAAGTGGTCTACCACCGCGCCGATGCCGACCAGCCTAACATGAGCTTGACCACCCGGAACGATGCGCCAGCGGGGAAGATTCAGAAGTTCGCTGTCGTAGTCGCCAAGAATTACCTCACCGAGCCCGAATTAGCTCAACTCTCCCGTCTGGTCAACGCCTATCTGGATGTGGCCGAGGACATGGCACAACGCAGGATCCCGATGACGATGCAAGACTGGGAAACCCGCCTCAACCGTTTCATCGAGGCCACTGACCGAGAAGTGTTGCAGGACGCAGGCAAGGTCACGGCGGAAATCGCCAAGGCCCACGCTGAGAGAGAATTCGAGAAATACCGCATCGTGCAGGATCGGTTGTTTGAAAGCGATTTCGATAGGCTGATTAAACAGGTGGAATCGGGCAACAAACCCAATAAAGACTAGGACTGAAGCGCGTGGCCACGAAGAAAACACCGAGAGCTAATCTCAGCTGGACCGATGTCAAAACCAAGCTGGCCGATTTCGACCGTGCTGGTTTGCTGGGGCTGGTGCAAGACCTTTATGCGGCCAGCAAGTACAATAAGGCTTTCCTGCATGCCCGCTTCGGGCTGGGCGATGACCCGCTGGAGCCCTACAAGGATGCGATCATCTGCTGGATCAATCCACCGGATTTTCGAAATCCAATTTCTGTAAGCAAGGCCAAGAAAGCCATCAGCGACTACAAAAAGGCGCTGGGCCAGCCCGAGGGTTTGGCCGAACTCACAGTTTTCTATTGTGAGGAAGTGTTCGATTTTCTGGCAGGTTGCGGCATGGATGACGAAGGCTTTTATGCCGCACTGGTGCGGATGTTCGAGCAGGCATTGAAATATGTACTGGCTCTGCCCAAGAAGCAACAGGCAGGACTTCTGCGCCGGCTCGACCGGGTACGCCAGTTAGGCCGAAACGTCGGCTGGGGTGTGGGCGATGATTTCGACCAATTCTGGTCGGAAGCCGGCTTGGCGGGTGCTGAGTGAAAAAGATGGAAAAACTAGTGTTGGGCAATTGGCGCATAACCGGCATGGAAGTCTGGGATGCCGACTACTTTGATATAGAAGCCCCGGCGTACATCACGATCCATAAAGACCTTACCGGCACCCCCTTACCTCTATACCTCTGAGGTATAGAGGTAATAAGTAGCCTCTTGCATATTTGTGGAGCGTGAAATCAAAAATAAGCTCCACAAAGTCACAAAGCTACACCCCCTTCAGCCAAATTAATAAGGCGGGGGAAGCAGAGAGTGCAGGCCGTCGGCCTGCCGCCACCATGCAGCTGATTGAGTATCCCCCGCATTTCGCAAATGGCTCTTAATTTGGGGCAATTCGCCCATAAAAAGATCCCTAACTCACCTTCGCTGCAACAACCCGAATCGTCGGCTGAAAGTGTCCTCCTGTTCTGTTGGAAGGTGTCATCGGTACTACGATCGAAAGAGGATAATCGTCACCTGGATTTAGAGAGAGGTCGCTTAGGGTCAGGAGCTCTTCTCCTTCAGGTGTGTCGCGATTGGTGATGGGCGATGGCGATATTTCTCCTTCAGGAACCCAGCCGTAGGAAATTCCGAGGGTAACCTCATCAACTCGCGCGCCGCCGCCATTGTGGAGGGTCGCTGATACTCGGAATTGCTCTTGGCATTCATCGGGACTCTGGCACGATTCGATATTCGTTCGGACTTCAGCAAGAGTCGGTCGCTGTGCAATTGCGAGAGCGTACTGAGCGTCCTTTCCCCAGAGTAGCTCGAGCTGATAGTGGGCGAGCTCGCGGGCATTGATTGTTGCTGCAAATGGAACCTCACCACCTGCATCAATTACGGGCTCAATCTCATCGGCGGGATCTTGGAACTGAGCAAGAGCCGCTACTGAGGTTGTAGCTCGAACTGCTTCCTTGCCTTCTCTGTAACCAACAAGTTGAATCGCCACCTCATGAGGTGCCCAAGGAATCGCTCCTACGACCGTGCCGCTCACAGAGAGCTTCTCTCCATCGTACGATTCATCTGCAACGGAGAGCTGAAAGGGAGATTGTAGAGGAGCTTCAAGAGGATCGACCGAAAGCTGCTGCTCGGAGCTTTTTTCTGTCTCCTTCAGTATTGTGCCGCACCCTCCAAGGAGGGCGCATTCAACGATTAAGATAACACTCAGAAGGAGCGAATGCAGAGCTTTTGCGAGCCTCATATAAGCTCTGGTCGTTACCCATAAATACCCCCGCTGGATACCGTTAAATTGAGTTAAAAAACAAAGCGCATCTGGCACTCTTGTCCAAGTCAGCTTCATTATCCAGCAGGGGTATTTATGGGTAACGACCAAGGGGGGGGATAACGTTGGGAAACACTCGGGGGGACAAGATCCCTGGGTGCGCGGACCTCCGGTCCGCATGAAGCACTGCCGTATCTCGAAGAGATGCGGGCCGGAGGCCCGCGTACCCAGGAAGGGCTGATTATTATTCATAAATACCCCCGCTAGATACCGTCAAATTGAGTCAAATTGAGTTAAAAAACAAAGCTCATCCGGCCGAAATATCGCTGAGCCTCTCCATTCTTGGTCTTCGAAAAATATGGCGCACGGAGCATCTGGCACTCTTGTCCAAGTCAGCTTCGTTATCCAGCAGGGGTATTTATGGGTAACGACCAGATATAAGCTCTCCCCTACTATGACCCAATCGCTTCTTCTTCAGTCATACTGTGCGTATCGTGGAGCTGCCATCCATCCCCTAACGAGAAGACCCAGAGCTGCTCTTCGAAACTCTCAGTAACGACGAGGGAACTCTTCGCGTAACGCTTGGTCGCAACAACGACCCTCCCTCTGTTTGTTTCATCGTCAAATGAGGTGGATACAACATTCGTCGAGACGACCTGAGCACGGCGACCGAGCGCGGAGAAGTGACGCTGCATATCATCACGTTTCTCTGGCGCAACGAGCGCAAGTGCATCACCGATATTTCCCCAATAAACGGCCTCCTCATACTTTTTGACGGTCTCACCCAATTTTACACGACGACTACCAGAGGTGACTCCAACGTCATTTGCAGCCTGAATAAAGGGAACGAACAAGCATCCGGTAAGAAGGGCGCAGAGAAGAAGAACAAATCGCATGTAGTCCTGATTCAAAAATAGTCGTTTTCAGTGATTTCGGAGCGCCTTTAGTTGATTCATCCGCTCCTGAATGCGGAGCTCGTACCCTCTATCGCTCGGTTCGTATAGGGTCAACGCAGAGATCTCCTCGGGCAAGAAATTACTCGTCGCATCGACCGCTCCATTTAGATCGTGCGGATAGAGATATCCTTCACCGTAACCCGCCTCCTGCATTATCTTCGTTGGCGCGTTGCGCAAATGAAGAGGAACAGAGGCTCTCGGGAAATTGCGGATTGCCTTTATCGCTCCGTGCATCGCGAGATAGCTTCGATTCGACTTAGGCGCGGTCGCAAGATAGGTGATGCACTGTGCTATCGGGATTCGCGCCTCGGGGAACCCAATTCGATCATACGCCTCTGCTGTTGCAACCGCCAGCTGCAGCGCCCTCGGATCGGCGTTTCCGATATCTTCTGAGGCGAAAATTATCATGCGGCGAATCACAAATGCTGGATCGTCCCCCGCCTCAAGCATCCTAAATCCCCAATAAAGGGCAGCATCAGGATGAGAGCCGCGCAAACTTTTGATGAATGCGGATGCGATATCGTAATGACTATCGCCAGCTCTGTCGTGTCGTATCATTCTATAGCGACTAAATCGCTCAAGAAGGGCATCACGCTCGAGTGGCACCTCTACCCCGGAAAGCTCCTCTACCATCGATAGAAGACTACGTGCATCACCCTCAGCAGCCTCAAGTACTATCTCGCGAATTTCGTCGGTGCAAGATATCGACGCATCTCTGAGGGCACGATCAAGAATTGTCGAAAGAGCTGGCTTCGGAAGTGGGTTGAGCTGAATTACACGAACCCGCGAAAGAAGCGCAGAGGTGAGATAAAACGAGGGATTCTCAGTCGTCGCCCCTATTAGGGCAATGGTGCCTCGCTCAATGTGAGGCAAGAATGCGTCCTGTTGGGCTTTATTAAAGCGGTGTATTTCATCAAGAAAGAGAACGGTTTGTCGTTGTTGATGTTGGTGTTGGGCGGCATCAACAACGGCGCGCACCTCTTTAACGCCGCTTAGTACAGCGGATAACTCAACAAAAGTTACAGGAAAGGTGGAACCGACCAATCGAGCAAGAGATGTTTTTCCAACTCCAGGTGGTCCCCATAAAATGAGCGATGGCACCGAGCCCCGCCCTTCCCGCAATCGCTCTAAAATCGCCCGTTCCCGAATTCCCTCGTGTTGAAAAGCCGCCCACGTTTCGGGACGAAAACGCTCTGCAAGCGGAACATGCTCGGCTTGATGCGTACCATTGCGGTTGAGTTCGGATCCGTTTGCGTCCATAACGATAGGAATTTAGCTCATCAATTTCTATAGAGGAGTATTTAGCCTCTGGAGCAGAAGCCCATAGTAGACAAATCCCTTCTCTGCTTGATCAAGTCCAAAGTTTTCATTCGGAGAGTGAATGTTGTCTCTCTCAAGTCCGTATCCCACGAGTATAGGTTCAGCGCCTGATGCTGATGCGAGTTTACTTAAAATCGGAACACTGCCGCCCTCCCAGAGTAGCTTTGGCTCAGCTCCGTGTAGTTCAGCGAGCACCGACTTTGCAACCTTAACGTAGCGACCATCAGGCTCAACCCGAAGAACGCCTCCCGTTTTATCCGTGCGAACGACTTCAAGCCGCATACCCTGCGGAATTTGAGCGGTGAGATGCGCGGTCAAGCTAGAAAGACACCTAGCTGGATCAAGATTAGGAACCAACCTAATCGAAATTTTCACCCGTGCGCACTGCGGGATAATCGTCTTTCCACCTGGGCCAGTATAACCAGCGTAAAGACCGTTTACCTCAAGAGTTGGATGGAGCCCCCTCCGCTCACCGAGTCCTCTTCCCTGTTCACCTCCATTTGGTGGAACACCCAACATATGCTCGATCTCTTCCGCAGTAAATCCGATCCCTACTTCAGCTGCATCCTTAAGTTCCTCGGAGGGCTCGACAAATCCATCAAAAAAACCGGGCACCGAGATTTTCCCCGAGGAGTCAAAGCAGCTCGCTATCAACTTCGAGAGCTCAATCGCTGGGTTTCGGACAAGCCCTCCAAAAATACCTGAGTGAAGATCCCGATTCGGACCGTAAAGGGCGTATTCAATCTCCGCGATACCGCGCAACCCTACACAGAGATATCCCTGATCAATATTCGCAACTCCAGTATCGCTCAACAGCAGAGCATCTGCCTTAAAAAGGTCCCGATATTTCTCAAGAACGTCGACCAATCCGCGGCTTGCGATCTCTTCTCCGCCCTCAATTAAAACGCGCACCGTTCCCTTTAAGAAACCTTTCGCGCGCATCAGCTCGAGCGATTTTAATATAAAGAAAAGCTGCCCCTTATTGTCTTCAGCGCCCCTCCCCCACAGACGGCCTTCGCGGAGATCGGGCTCAAAAGGGGCCGTTTTCCACAATTCCAGTGGGTCGGGTGGCTGCACGTCGTAATGACCGTAGATCAGCAAAGTCGGAAAAGCGGGATCGCCCTGCAATTCACCGTACACGAGAGGAAGCAAAGGGGTCTCCAGAAGCTCTGTACGGAATCCTATTCTATCGAGAAATTTTTTGACCCAATCAGCGCACTCAAGACAGTCAGGATGATACGAATCGTCGGCGCTGATGCTCGCAAATCGAAGAAATTCCTTCCACTCATCGATGTAGCTATCGAGGTGGTCATTAAAATAGGAAACAAGCTGCTCCTTGGTCATCTGGCTTGAGGGGAGAGAATCTGAGCTTGTCTGCTTTTCATTCATAGAGGAAGCTCCGTTCATGCGGTTTTTGGCGGTATTTGTCGGTTATTTGTGATGAAGGCTTTTAGATTTGATCAATACTCAGCACGTAACAACAGAGTTCGCAGCCTCTTAAGAGCATCCTACCTCTCCCATTGGGAAGGGGCAAACTTGAGATACAAGCAGCGGTCCAAAGAGGCACAAGTTCTGGAGAAATAGCCAAGCATTGCGCGGAAAAATGGTTCCGTAGTGAGTATAAAACTCCTACCAACCAAGCCGCTTACTCCAAAGTCCCTTCTTCGAGTTGTCGCTCTTCGCAGCCCCATTCTCCGATTTCACCCGCTTTCCAGCACCAGCCTCTTCAATTGAAACGTGCAAAGGAGAAATTCCCCAGATCTCTTCGCTGTACTCCCTCACGGTGCGATCAGAGGAGAAATATCCCATACGCGCTGTATTCAGAATTGAGCTTTTCGTCCAATCATCGCCCCGACAATAAGCAGCATCGACTCTATCTTGTGCCTCAAGATAAGAATGAAAATCTGCGAGAAGACAATATTCATCGCGCCACAAAAGGCTCTCAAGAATGGGACGGAAAAGGTCGCGGTCGCCTCGAGAAAATAGACCCGAGCAAAGGCTGTCGACGACCCGTTTTAGTTCGAAATTTGTTTCAACGCGCTCCGATGGAATATACCCTCGCGCTTTCAGATCTCGCACCTCCGGCTCAGTCATACCAAAGAGGAAGAAATTCTCCTCACCAACGGCCTGCCTGATCTCAATATTTGCACCATCGAGTGTGCCAATTGTAAGAGCACCGTTGAGAGCAAACTTCATATTGCCGGTACCGGAAGCCTCTTTTCCAGCGAGCGATATCTGCTCCGAGATATCAGCTGCTGGGTAGACACGCTCACCAACTGATACAGAAAAATTCTCTAAAAAGACTACTCGTAAGTATTGATTCACCGCTGGATCGCTATTAACAACCTCTGCGACCGAATTAATGAATTTTATGATCAACTTCGCCATAGCATACCCGGGTGCCGCTTTTCCTCCGACAATAATCGTGCGGGGTTGAAACGATTGCCGAGGCGAATCTTTGATCTGAAAATAACGCGCTACAACAAAAAGTCCTAGAAGAAGCTGCCGTTTATACTCATGGAACCGCTTAACCATGATGTCAAAAAGTGATACTGGATCGACTGAGATTCCTTGATGACGCCCAATATGATCTGCAAGTATCCGCTTATTATCCTCCTTGAAGATCCGCCAGGTTTCGCGAAATCGCGGATCAGGGAGCGAACGCTCGAGGAGTGATAGCTGACTGAGATCCTTAATCCATCCAGTACCGATCTGCTCGGTAATAAGATAGGTAAGCTTCATATTTGCAAGCATCAACCATCGTCGTGGGGTTACTCCATTTGTCTTATTACTGAAGCGCTCTGGCCACATATCATGAAAATCGCGCAGCAGTTGCGTAGTCACCAACTCAGAATGCAGCGCAGCAACTCCATTTATCGCGTGGCTACCAACCGTTGCAACATACGCCATCCGAACCTGTTTTTCTTCACTCTCTTCGATAAGAGACATACGTGAGATTCGCGCATCATCATTCGGAAATTTTTCTTTAACCTCACTCAGAAACCGTTGGTTAATCTCGTAAATGATCTCGAGAATGCGGGGCAAAAGTTTTCCAAAGAGCGAAACAGGCCACCGCTCAAGCGCCTCAGGTAAAAGGGTATGATTGGTATAGCCGAAGGTGTTCACCGTCACCTTCCATGCCTCATCCCATGTCAAACCATGCTCATCAATCAGCAATCGCATCAATTCAGGAATCGCGACGGCAGGATGAGTATCGTTTAACTGAACTGCAGTCTTTGCGCTAAATTCACGAAGATCGGAGTGTTTTAAAAGATAGATCCGCACCATATCCTGGAGCGAGCACGACACGAAGAAATACTGCTGACGTAATCGGAGCTCTTTCCCCTCAATCGTCATATCATTAGGGTACAGCACCTTTGAGATAGTCTCTGATGCGGTTTTTTCAGCGACGGCTCGAGCGTAGTCTCCTGCGTTGAAAATACCAAAATCGAAATCACAACTAGCTCGGGCCCGCCACAACCGTAGGGTATTAACGGTCGCAGTATTATAACCTGGCACCAAAGTATCGTACGGAACTCCAACAACGGTATGATCTGGTCGCCAAACACGTCGGGGACGCCCATCACTTCCCTGAACCGTCTCGGTCGTACCACCGAACTTAACCTCAAACCTGAGCTGCAATCGAGGTATTTCCCACGGATTGCCAGGAGCTAACCATGTATCTGGCTTTTCCTGCTGCCAGCCGTCAATTATTTCCTGACGAAATATTCCAAAATCATACCGAATTCCGTACCCATGCGCGGGCATCTCAAGAGTCGCTAATGAATCAAGAAAGCATGCGGCAAGACGACCGAGTCCACCGTTCCCTAATCCGGGATCAGGTTCCTGCTCGAGCAAACGAAAAAGGTCAACCGAAAGCTCCTGCAGCATTACCCGAGCTTCATTAAAGAGCCCCGTATTGAGGAGATTATTTCCTAATTGAGGACCGACTAGATATTCGGCCGAAAGGTAGAACATCGCCTTTTGATCAGAGGCGAAAAAGGTCTCTATTGAACGGATCCATCGATGCATCAATCGATCGCGTACCGTATACGAGAGCGCAAGATACAGATCCTTTGCACTCGCAAGCTCCGCGTTCACTCCCTGAGTGTAAAAAAGATGATCGATAAATGATCGGCGAAGATCTTCACGCGATTCACCTATTCGATCATCCTCTATAACACCCCCAGAAAACGGAGTACTGCCTCCCAACCAGGAGAATGCATCGTTATGAAGATATCGATCACGCACCATCGGCGCGGGCGAAGGTTGAGCTGTGGCAGCTTTTTTCATGAAGAGGTGCCCCTTATGATGGGAATAGAACGGCACAAAAATTGTGCGAACGACCCGAACATCGTAAGGGGTGAGACAATGCCGCTCAACGGGTAAAATTATTGAGCGGTAGAGAAAGTGCGGTCGAGGTCCGGAAAGTCCCCGATTAACCTACCTCGCCACGAGCAGCCAATTCCCGCTTCAGCAAGAGCTCTGGTGTCAGCTGCAGCCCGAGCTCCCGCAACGTTAGATCGGGTACCGTCGAAGGAGCCCCCATCATCAGGTCTTCAACGGTTTGTGCCATCGGAAATGGGACCACTTCGCGAAGGGTCGTAGCGTGCGAAAGGAGCATCACCATACGCTCAATACCTGGTGCCATACCGCCGTGCGGTGGCGCGCCGAACGAGAATGCTCGTATCATTCCGCCAAACTTTTCATTAACCGTTTCGCGACTGTAGCCAGCTATCTCAAATAGCCGATACATCATCTCAGGATCATGATTTCTGATCGCACCACTCGTGAGCTCCATCCCGTTGCAAACAATATCGTATTGGTAGGCAACCAGATCAAGTGGAGCTTGTCGTTCAACGGCTTCAAAGCCACCCTGCGGCATCGAGAATGGGTTGTGTGCAAATTCAATCGCGCCGGTTATCTCGTTCATCTCGAACATCGGGAAATCGACGATCCAACAGAATCGATAGACATCTTTTTCAACGCAACCACATTCGGCTCCCACCTTTAGGCGGAGCTTTCCAAGAGCGCTCCTAGTTTTCGTCCCAGGCCCCGCCGCGATGAAGATAATCGAGTGTGAAGAGCCTGCAGATCCACGAGCATCACTCACCGCATTACATATCGCCTGCTGTTCAGAAGGTGATAACACCTTGGCAAAAGAACCCTTAATTTCATCCGGCGACACAAGGAGGTATCCCAATCCCGAACCGGTGATTCTCTTATAGAATTCGACGCTATCTTCAAGCACTCGGCGTGATGGAAGCTCCTTAACGGGGAACGCCAGAGCAATAACCTCGCCCCGCTCCTCAATGCACCGCCGGATAACCTGGAATTCGGTTTCCCTTAAAAGGTCGGTAATCGTGACGAGCTCCTGAGGAATCCGCAAATCAGGCTTATCCGATCCAAACCGCTCTATAGCATCGGCGTACCGAATTCGGGGAAATGGGGTATCAGTGATTTGCCACGACGAGAATGTCCGAAACACCTCGGGAAATAGCCGCTCGCCCACCGCAAATACATCATCCTGCTCGACAAAAGACATCTCAAGATCGAGCTGATAGAACTCACCGGGAGAACGATCGGCGCGCGGGTCTTCGTCTCGGAAACAGGGCGCTATCTGAAAATAACGATCGAAGCCAGCCACCATAAGTAGCTGCTTGAATTGCTGGGGTGCCTGCGGAAGCGCAAAAAATTTACCTGGATGGAGACGAGAGGGAACCAGATAATCTCGCGCGCCCTCGGGGGAGCTGACAGTAAGTATTGGAGTCTGAAATTCGTGGAACCCGAGATCGTGCATGATCTCGCGGATTTTTTTTATTACCGCGGAACGGAGCAAGATATTATTGTGCAACCGAGAGCGACGAAGCTCAAGGAATCGGTAAGTCAGCCGAAGCTGCTCAGCGGCGTTATCATCATCAGCGATCTGAAACGGCAGAACGGCTGCTCTTGATTGAATCTCCACCGAGGAAACCTGGACCTCGATATCGCCCGTCGGCATCTTCGAATTACGAACTTCGACCGCGCGCTCAACAACCCGCCCCCTAACCGTAATTACTGACTCAACCCGCACATCTGCGATAGCAGCGGCGCACTCATCAGCGAGAACAAGCTGGGTAACCCCGTAGGTGTCTCTTAAGTCGATAAACACAATCGATCCGTGGTCGCGTTTTCGCTCAATCCACCCCGACAGCATCACCTCTGATGAGGTATGCGCAGCGCGCAGCTCTCCACAGGTGTGTGTTCGATAACTGCTCTTGGTCCCAGACATACGAACTCCTAATTTACCGAGTGAGACGTCCTCGCCTCTAATCAATCAAACTCTAAATAGTGCTAATTATCGTACCGATTACCGATCCGCTTCTCAAGGAGAGGCCGCGACTACCGTCGTTGTCGAAGCAATTCAAGCACGCCCTTTGCGATACGCGCTGCCGCTGCCGCATCATCACTCCCCTCTCCCGCCGCCTTACAAAACTGCTCATAGCCTTGCGGAGAAAGCATCTCCTCAAGATGAGCCTGAAGACGGTTCGAGAACGCTGCGCCCTCCGGGCAAACAACCCCTTGGCCTCGTTCAACGAGAAGCTGGGCATTATACTGCTGTTCCTCTGCGCCGGGCAAAGGAACAAGTATAGTAGGTCGTCCCGTGAACCGGAGCTCTCGCATCATGCCGAGCCCTGAGCGGCTGATAACCACTGATGCCCACTGATACACCTCTGTCATCGATTCGATAAAGGTAACGACTGTTGCATCAACTCCGGCTCGCTCGTATGCCGACTTGACCCTCTCGACCGACTCGGGCCGACATTGATGACGAACCGAGAACCCCCGTTCAGCAAAGAAAGGAGCCAGCTCAATGCCCGCCTCATCGAGTGCTCGCGCACCCTGAGAGCCGCCTGTAATAAAAATGGTCCGCCGTTGTTCCGGAGGAATCGGCAAAAACGGCACTGAAACAAGCTCGGGCCGGAGCGGCTGCCCAGTTATAACGGTCTTGGCCCATACCGGCATAACCGCATCAGGGAAGCTCAGCGAGCATTTGGTCGCAACCATGCTCAACAACCAATTCGCCCAACCAGGGCGACGCTCCGCTTCATGAATCCAGGTGCGAACTCCCCGCAACGTGCCAACCATTACCGGCAACACAGAGGCGTATCCACCAACACCAATCACAACCCCTGGCTGTAAACGGGCCAAAAGGCTCCACGCCTGCACCAACCCTGCAGGAAGGTGAAGAATCCAAGATACGACGCCTCGAACCCCCATTCGTCGCAATTTGCGAGAAAGAACGACATACCGAGGGTATCCCCGTCCATCGATCAATTTCTCCTCCAGCGGAGTACCCGCGCCCACAAAAGCAATCTTTAGATCCGGATCTGCCTCCTGAAGGGCACTGGCGATATATAGGGCAGGCAAAAGATGTCCACCGGTCCCGCTCGCCGCAATAAGCACTGTTCCCGCCATATCTTCCACCAAACTAAACGTGCCACCCGCTCTTTGAAATTTCAAGAGCCACCACCGCTACAACAAACCCCGTTGTCGTGAACGAGCTAAACCAAGAAGCAGCCCTACTGAGGCGAGACTACTTACCAAACTTGAACCACCAAATCCAATCAGGGGTAATACAAGCCCCTTCGTCGGAAGCATACCGCTGACCACCCCCATATTAAGGAACGCGGGGAGAGTCACCATAACGGTTAGACCAACAGCAAGAGTAAAGGCAAATATATCGCTCGAAAGCCGTCGCGCCAGAAGTAGACCGCGCCATAAAAAGAGCAGAAACACGAACAGTACCGCGACACACCCAACAAATCCAAGCTCTTCTCCTATCAGTGCGAAAATAAAATCGGTGTGAGCTGCAGGAAGAAAAAAAAGCTTTTGCTTACTCGCACCCAACCCCACCCCAAAAAGATCTCCGCTTCCCAGCGCAATCAACGATTGATCAAGCTGATATCCTTTACCGCGAGGGTCAGCGCCCGGATTTAGAAAATGAATAACGCGCGACATCCGATACGAAGAAGTGACCACCAAAAGCGTTGCTGCAGCAACTCCGCCACCTATCACCGCGCCGAGATGTTTCCACGACACTCCAGCTGCCACACTCATGGCGAGCATTACCGCACACAAGACCGCAGTGCTCCCAAAATCTGGCTGCCACAAAAACAACCCTGCTAATAGCCCGACGAGCATCGCCGGTCTAACAACTCCAACGACGAACCGATGGAGCTCGTGCTCATGACGGGAAAAAAAACGCGCGATACAGACAACGAAAAGCAGCTTAACCAACTCCCCCGGTTGCGCTGCCGTGAAACCGAGATTTATCCACCGCTGCGCCCCCCCCGCTCGAAGCCCAACGCCGGGAAGCACCGTGAGCAAAAGCAAAACAACACACACCGGATAGAGGTATCCGGCCAACTCTTTAACGCGACTCATATTCAAAAAAGAGAGGGCAAACATCAGCGGAATCCCGATGGCTGCCGAGAACGCCTGACGTTTCAGGAAGAAAAATGGATCTCCCTTATCTTTTTCAGCAAGCACTCCTGTCGCAGAATATATCATTACCAAACCAAAAACGACGAGCGCTATGGTTGCACCTACAAGGACCCGATCACCCACAAGGGGGGGGCGTAATTCTCGAGGTCTTGCCATCAGGGTACTCCCAAAAAATAACGCTCACCAAAAATGATGCTACCGCGAAACACGCCACGACAACTCAGTAGCTCATACCCATCTAATTGATTTGAAACCGCTCTAAAATCAGCTGAGAAAATCGCTCTCCCCGATCTTCAAAATCGCGAAACTCATCAAAGCTCGCAGCGCCTGGCGAAAACAGAATGATCTCTGGATTATCAGAAAAATCTGAAAGCGCCGCTAAGGCGTCGGCAACTGTAGAAAAATAATCGGAAGAAACCCCGAAATCTTCTCCATCTTTCCGCAGCTTCGAGCCATCCCTTCCAAAACAAACAACCCGAACCTCTCGCCTTTCCCGCTCTTTCAAAATTGCCGCAAAAACAGAGCCCCAAGAGCCCGCCTTTACTGCCCCCCCAATCAGAAGAGTAATAGCATGGTGTGGATACTCAGCCCCAACACTAAGGAGCGCCGCTTCAGTTGCTGCTGGAGTTGTAGACTTTGAATCATTAATCACAACCGAAGCACCCCACTGACCCACAATTGCGGTACGGTGTGGTAGTCCTGCAAACGACCTTATCGCACGCTCGAATGCATTCAAGTCTCCCTTCATCGAGAGAAAAGCCGCGAGTGCCGCAGCAGCATTGTACCGGTGATGCAAACCAATAAGCTGAGAATCCGTTAAATCGACGAAACCGTTGTTCTCTCCAATACGATATTGCAACCTGTCCAATCCTCGTTCGCGATCATACTCGATGATAACTCCCTGAGCATCAGAATTTATCTCACGTCCAAACCAAACTATTGAACTCTCTATTTCTGAACTAGCCGATCGGACAAGTGGATCATCATAATTTAAAACCGCGATCTTTGAAGAATCGTGTTGCCCAAAAAGACGGAGCTTTGCTCCTCGATATCCCTCCATCGTCCCATGTCGCTCAAGGTGATTCTCGGAGAGATTAAGAAATATTCCAACGTCAGGACAGAGTATCGAGCAGCTCTCAAGCTGATAGCTTGAGGCCTCACCGACTACTACCTCATATTTTTCATCAGTATCAGCGGATGCGATGACAGGTATTCCGACATTACCGCAGAGCAACGAGCGCTTTCCCGACTCCTCCCACGCCGCATGAAGAAGAGAAACCGTTGTACTTTTTCCGTTACTTCCAGTAACGATAACCGAAGCGACACCAGAGAGAGCTATTCCAAGCTCGAACTCTCCGATCACCGGGATGCCGAGTGACACAAAACTCTGAGCCATTTGTCCCTTCAGCGGAACTCCCGGACTTATAACAGCTCCGGCTAGTCCGCTTAGATGCGGCACTATATCAGAGCCTTCAACCCCAAAAATTATCGTTGCACCAGACCGCCGCAGCTCCTCAACCTCAACAACGAGTCCAGACCGGCTTCTAAATCGTTCCTCGCTTTGACCCTCAAAACAGATCGGATAACAGCCGCGACGCAGCAGAAACTTTGCCGTCTCAACACCACTAATACCCAACCCTAAAACTGCAATACGCGACCCAGCCTGAGTAAAAAGTGAGATTATCGATCGCTCTTTCATCTGCCTATCGCAACTTCAGTGTAGTGAGGGAGAAAAGTGCAAGCACGATAGAGATAATCCAAAATCGAACTATTATTTTAGGCTCAGCCCACCCTTTAAGCTCAAAATGGTGATGAATAGGCGCCATGCGAAAAACTCGCTTCCTTCTCCATTTATATGAATATCTCTGAATTATTACCGAGAGGGTTTCGACGACAAACACCCCCCCCGAAACAACAAGTATGAGCTCTTGCTTGCATAGAACTGCAACAAACCCGAGAACACCGCCAAGTGCGAGTGCTCCGGTATCACCCATAAATACCTGAGCCGGAAATGCGTTATACCAGAGAAACCCAAGACCAGAGGCCACAATCGCGGCGAGTATGATACTTATCTCACCGAGGTTAGGAACATACGGAACGACAAGATAGCGAGAAATCTCACTGTGTCCTGACACATAACAAAAAACTGCATACGTTGCAGCAACGGTCATCACCGGCCCTATAGCTAAACCATCAAGCCCGTCGGTTAAATTAACCGCATTCGAAGTTCCAATGACAACAAAGACAACAAATGGGATAAAAAGAATACCTAGCGGTAATGCCACCTGCTTGAGGAAAGGGAGCTGAAGAGTAAGCGGAAATGAACTCCAGACAAGCCAACCTGCCGCAAGAGCGGCGATCGAACACTGAAATATTAGCTTCTGACGTTCACTTAATCCTTTGGAATCCTGCTTGGTAATTTTCTTCCAATCATCAAGAAAGCCAACGTAAGCAAATAGATTAAAAACGAGTAAAGTGATCCAAACTGAACCTACTGCAAGATCGCAGAACAATAGCGCCGAGAGAGTAACCGCAACAACGACAACCAAACCACCCATCGTCGGCGTACCGCGCTTTACCTCATGATCACGCGGCCCATCATCGCGAATTGGTTGACCCTTAATTCCCAGGCGATGCAATTTCCTGATGAACAATGGCTCGACAACAAGAAGAAATAGGAAACAGAAGAAAAAAGCTCCAAATCCCCTGAAGGTCTGATAGCGAAACACATTCAGCACTGGGTAGTAACTCGAGAGCCATTGATAAAGAATATGATAAAGCACAGGAGCTCCTCGTTAGCACCATTACAAAGGGAAGAATAGCGGCACCTGAGAATAATGAGGGGCTTAGTATTGGTCAATAATAGTAGGCAGATTTGGGCGAGAATCTGACGATTTTCTGCGGAACAGAGGCGTTTTATGAATCGTTGGCAAAAAAAAAGGCCCTTTAATCTCATTTGAGATTAAAGGGCAGAGTTCTGGCGGCGTCCTACTTTCCCGGGATTATCCCAGTATCATGGGCGCTGAGGAGCTTGACGACCG
>Ga0114972_10000029_pt1 | contig 87581 bp, 77 predicted proteins | sample M_140807_EF_Meta_FD_87354 | JGI IMG/M metagenome (GOLD analysis project Ga0114972, IMG submission 87354) | Freshwater microbial communities from Lake Montjoie, Canada to study carbon cycling - M_140807_EF_MetaG | ecosystem: Environmental > Aquatic > Freshwater > Lake | place: Lake Montjoie... | reverse complement strand
GGAACAGTTTATTCGTCCACCATCGGTCGAAGTTGTTCCACTCGATCGCGAGCTATTTTGTCGGGCATCTCCAGAGCATCCAAAAGAAAGAATTCTCACCGAGCTATTCGTTCAGGGCACGGCTCCAGCTGAAGATTGTTCCGCATCTTCTCCAGAAACTGAAGGGGAATATCCGTCATCAGCAGATGACGCGGAAACAAGCAGCTACCCGAGCGCTGAAGCGATCGGCACAAGCGAGCAGCTCTCGGCCGAAGAGCGCGAATCTCAAAACCGGAACGCTCGGAGGCAAACGTTTACAGCAGAATCACGTGATTTAGAAACACAACCTGACTCAGATATTGCTGCCCCCGCAAACCAGCCTCAACCGCGCCGTTCAAGTAACGCAGCAGAGATCCGTAATGATGAATCTAACGAACTCGACGAAGAAAAATGGTACTCGCGTGGTGCTGAAATGAACCCACTAGAAAAACAAGAAAGGCGCCCAACGAGAGACTACAAAAACGACACAAAGAGAGATTCTCGAGATGTCGATTACGCCGATGATTATGCCACCGACTACGAAGGCGATGGAACGTCGGACGGTTTACCTGATCGTGATTGGGAGTAGTTGGAGGTTTGGAGTTAAGAGATATTGTTTATCGGATAAGCGATTCGTTGAGAACTGAATACTTCTGCCGATAGTCGTTTAATCGATACGACTTGAATTTATTACCAATTCAATCTTTCAGCTCGATTGCTAAACGAGCAAGTTGGTAGGAGATAAATCTTGATATTTCAAGAAGATCTGCTCCTACACTGATGCCTTTATGATGCCGTGGCAAGAGCTTCTATGGATATGGGGCACTGTCTGTACCAGTGGGAGCGCTTAGACCTAACATGGCAAGCTTTTCAGACGAATTTAAGAGTTCGCCTGTTCCTCGGGCCTAAAATCAATAAGACAGATCTTTGTCGCGAATCCATCCTTTGTTCTAACCGGAAACACAAGGCCTCGTTCTGTGACATAAATTTCTTCTTTACTATTAACAGCCCGATTAATCTCACACCCCACCTCTTCTACACCAATTTTCGCCACTAAGATCGTTTTATTTGGACACCGAACGAGAACACCAACTATATCTGGATTACTTCCATTCTGACTTGACACAAAAGTTTGTACTTTAGCACTGCTCGAAGATGGCACTCTAAACGAGCCGATTCTAATTGGAGGCGTTTCCTTAACACGCCCTCTCGATTCGTTAAGAAGTTTAGGATAAAAGTTAGCTTCATATTGATCTTTTTTTCTTTTATGTCGAGTAACCTGAATTCCTGATGCTGCAGTTAAATCTTTTCCAGATTTTAGGTCCCAACCTCTATCCCTATTAATCATTGACCCAATTAGTCTATTACCTCCGAAAAACAGCAAGTTTGAACTTTCTGGCAACCGACAAAAACAATTATCCAAGAACTCAAGTTCTCTCACTCTTCGTTTCGTGATTAAATTCCCATCTCCGACCTTTTCTCGTAAACTTACCGCCCAATTTCCACAGATAACCGCCCCTGGACGCAATTCTAAACGACCCCCTAGCACCTTATAGAATCTTACTGAACAATTTTTATTAACATGATGAATATCAATAACCTTTGGTGTTTTAGGCAGAACCAGGTCCAAAAATCCTACCAATCCTCCTAAATTCTCCCTTTCTGCCGTTAAACCCACAACTCACCTCTATATCAATTTACAACTCACCTCTGCTTCTCTCTAGGAAACAATTTTAATTATCACTTTTTAATCTGGCGAATTCAAGTTTTAGGTGAACTGTTCTAACCTTTTTATGGTCCATGACCACTTCTGCTGATGGCTTTGGATAATATCTGAAGGCAATCGTTTACAGCAGAATCAAGAGATTTAGAAACACAGCCTGACTCAGATATTGCTTCCCCCGCAAACCAGCCTCAACCCCGCCGTTCAAGTAAAGCAGCAGAGATCAGTAATGATGAATCTAACGAACTCGATGAAGAAAAATGGGACTCGCGAGGTGCTGAAATGAATCCAGTCGAAAAACAAGAAGGGTGCCCAACGAGAAGCTACAAAAACGACTTAAAGAGAGATCTTCGAGATGTCGACTACGCCGATGATTATGACACCTACTACGAGGACGAGGGAACGTCGGACGATTTATCTTATCGGGATTGGGAGTAGCCGAAGGTTTGGAGTTAAGAGATGTTGTTCATCGGATGGGCGACTCGTTGAGAAGTGCATTCTTCTTAAGAATATCGTTCAATAGATTGAAAGATACCGCTTGAACTAATTACTATTTAGTCACACCCCTCCATTCCTCAAAGAGGACGATGGTAAGTGATAAATAATGGTATTTCCATAAGAGCTGCTGTTACATTTATGCCTCTACGGTGCGGTAGTAAGGGCCTAAATCGCAATATAGCGCTATTCATGCCTGGATGAACCAAGGCCAGCGATTCGATCTCACACCGTAAGCCATTCGCCACAAGATTAAAGTTTCTTCCGAACCTAGGATCTAAAATCAATTATAACAACCTTGGTCAAAAATGGATTGTTTGATTGAACCGGGACCACAATCCCCAGAGCTGTTACCGCTATTTCGACAGGCTCTTTTTTTCCACTACCCGTATATTTTGGAGTCTCAACACCCCGATTAATCTCAAACAGCACCTCATCTCCTCGAATCCTGGCTAGCAGCTGTGTTTTATGTGGATTCTGGAGGAGAACACCGACTATTTCTTCCTCTTTTGAGCAAAAACTTTGAACTAGCGTAGGTTCGCGAAGCTTTGCTGGCACATTAAGCGAGCCAATCAATTCGGGCTTTATGTTAATTTGATTGTTAAATGGGACAACAGTTCGAGGCTGAAAGTACACATTAAATTCATTTCTATCCCGACCACTTGTCGAGATTTCAATACTTGGCCCTGCTTGAACGAATCTGTCGAACCCATGATCTAATAACCACCTATCATCTTTCCCAATTTTATTCTCTTGATATGCTAAAAATACTTTATCACACGCCCTGCGATATCCTAAAAACTCAAATCCCGAATTCGAAGGTAAATCACATTCACAATTATCCAATGGTGAATAAGTCTTTATCCTTGTTGTCTGAATATAATTTGGCTGGTTCACTTCAGGCCGCAAACATACCGACATACGTCCTAACTCAACTGCTCCCGGATGCAATTTTTTAACACTCCCAGGAACATCAATGATACTAACCGAACAATTCTGAGCGATGTAATTCGGTCGGTTAAAATTCGGAAGACTAATAAAATTTGCCCAATTTCCCGAGTTCTCATCCGGCGTATTTGTTCTCCCTAAATCCAACCTAACCACAATCTACTCCATTTAATACAACACTGCGCTTCGCTTATCTTATAGAAACTTTTTAGCATTATCACTTTTTAACCTAGGCAATTCAACTTTGATGTGAAGCGTTCTACCCTTTTTACTGTCCATTATCACATACGCTGATGGCTGAGCTTAATACTAGCCTGTTTTCAACAACCTAAGATCTGCTCGCGTGTCCAATCCTCGCCAAATAAAGCCTGTATCCGGGGGATACGCCTCGCCCTAAATACGCAGCTTGGTGTTGAGCAAGCTGCGCCGTCATCCACCCCGTTCGTCCGCCTGATTGCTACGATAGCCAACTTACCGTAGTTCCAATCAGGCTCAAGAAACATTAACCTCCCCAGAGAGGGAACCCTCACCGCCTCCCCTGATTCAACAACGCTGCAAAGGGAGTGAGGGCAACCCGGACATCTGGCTCAATTCGAGCTGGTTTGCCTCGTCTATCGCCACCTGAGCTTTTCATCGGCGAAGACCCTCGAGGTTTTTCATCGGTGCGGTCCCCCGCCTTCATCGAGAGCGCTATCTGTTTTTTATCAAGATTAACTTCCAATACGCGAACAACCACCCGTTGCCCCGTTGTCACTACATCGCGCGGATCTTTAACGAAGGTATCGCTTAGCTCGGAGATGTGTACTAGTCCATCCTGATGTACACCGATATCAACAAATGCGCCAAAGTTGGTGACATTTGTTACTACTCCCGGACACACCATACCTTCAACAAGATCGCTCATCTCAGCAATCCCCTCTCGGAACTCCATCGTCACGAAGGGATCTCGGGGGTCTCGTCCTGGTTTTTCAAGCTCCGCAATTACATCGCGAAAGGTAAACTCCCCGAGCCTCTCTTTTAGTCGAGAAGCGCTACGAACTCGCGCCACCCCTGCTCCCAAAAGCGACGAAACCTCTATCCCTTCCTCAGCGGCAAACTCCTCAAGCACACCGTACTGCTCCGGATGAACTCCCGTCGCATCGAGCGGATGCGCTGCACCGGCAACCCGCAAAAATCCAGCTGCCTGCTCGAACGCCTTTGCACCAAAACGCGGAACCTCGAGCAGCTGTTGCCGCGAAGAAAAAAGCCCCTTCTGCCCGCGAAATTCAACGATTCCCTTGGCGAGTGCTGGGCCTATCCCCGAGACAAATGACAAGAGATACTCAGATGCTGTGTTTAGGTTCACCCCAACCGCATTCACACAAGACTCAACCACTCGCTCAAGCGAGGTCTTCAGCGATTGTTGATTTACATCGTGCTGATACTGCCCAACCCCAATGCTTTTTGGATCTACCTTAACAAGCTCAGCGAGCGGATCTTGGAATCGTCGTGCGATCGAAATCGCGCCTCGAACCGTAAGATCGAGCTCGGGAAATTCTCTTCGCGCTATCTCACTCGCGCTATAAACACTCGCTCCTGCCTCACTTACAAGAGCTACCGGAATCGAGAGCCCCTGCTCCTTTACTAGCGCGCGAAAAAATTCCTCCGCTTCTCTTCCGCCCGTTCCATTTCCAACTGCAATCGCTTCAAGACCAGCTTTTTGCGAGAGCTCCTTGATAAGCGATCGCGCCTTTGCCCGATCCCCATCGCCGAGCGTGTGCACAACAGCACTCGCAACATATCCACCTGCTTTGTCAACGAGCGCAAGTTTGCAACCCGTTCGCAATCCGGGGTCCACCCCTAACACGGTGCGAGCACCAAACGGGGACCCAAGCAAAACCGTGCGCACGTTATCTGCAAATACAGTGATCGCAGCATCATCAGCGACCTCTTTGAGCATCGTGTGAATCTCTGCCTCTATCGAGAGATATACATGATACTTGAGGGCAAATCGGGCCGACTTTTTAAGAAGCGCCGCACAGGTCGAGCGCTCAACACAACACGCTGCCTCCTCGAACCGGCGTAAAAGCCGTTGCTGAAACGATTCGTCCTCTGCACCGCCTCCCATCCTTACCTGCAGCTCTCCTTCTGCCTCTCCACGACGAAGCGCAAGGTACCGATGCGAATGCTCACCTTTTCGCAACGAAGAGACCAGTTCATGATAATCAAAGTACCGATCAAATTTACTCGGCTCTTTCGCTTTCTCACCTTTTGAGCTCGATAAAATTCCGCGCTCAAGAAGCTCGGTCCGAACGAATTTTCGCAAATCTTGAGACTCGGAGAGCCGCTCAACCAAAATATAGTGCGCCCCCTCAAGAGCTGCGGCCTCAGTTTCAATTTTTGCTTCAGGATTAAGAAACTGCTTTGCGCGGCTCTCTGGAGTTTCTCCAGCATCAAAACCAACCTCGTGCCCAGACCGCCATATCCATTCTGCAAGCGGTTCAAGACCCGCCTCTTTTGCGAGTGTTGCCTTTGTTTTTTTCTTTCGTTTGTAAGGAAGATAAATATCCTCAAGCGCAGTCAGATCGAAAGTACCCTCCAACAAACCGCGCAGCGAATCGGTCAATTTTCCCTGCGCCTCGATTTCGCTGAGAATAAATGTTTTCCGCTCACCGATCTGTTTCCATCGCGCTTGCGCCTGAATCGCCTGCTCAATAGCTACCTCATCAAGATTTCCTGTTTGCTCCTTTCGGTAACGCGCGATAAAGGGAATCGTTCCCCCCGCCTCTGAGAGCGAAATCGCTGCGTGAGCCCCTGAAAGAGGAATATGAGGAAACTGGCTTGAGAACCACTGATCAAAATTCATAAAACTCCAGAGTCAGCCAAACGAAAAAATTATTGCCGCCCTTAAGAGACTACAATCGCCAAAAAAAGGACGGCTCCCGATGCTAGCCTCTTCACGATAACGCGACAAGTAGAGAGTCGCTCAGCTAGTCGAATCACTCTCCTCATAAATTGGAATCGTTATCGTAAAAGTGCTTCCCTTTCCAACAACACTCTCGGCACTCACCCCACCTTCGTGAACAAGAGCAACATGTTTTACGATCGCAAGTCCAATACCGGAGCCACCCTCTTGACGACTTCGTCCCTTGTCGACACGGTAAAATCGCTCAAAGATCCGAGGCAGATGCTCTGGCCCAATTCCAACTCCATTATCGATCACCCGAAGCAAAAGTTGCTCCCCTTCCCTTGTTACTGAAAGGGTAATAACGCCATCATCGCCAACATGTTTTGCGGCATTTTCAAGGAGATTTACAAGAGCGTTTCGAATAAGAGATCGATGAATCATTACCGACTCAGGAACTGTCTCGCCGATTGAAAACCCGACATTGATTCGGGAATCCGCACCGAGCACACCCTCACGCACGGTCTCTATCGCATCAAGACAAAGATCCGAAATAACGACAGCTTCCCGATGAAGCGACCGTATAGCTGCAGGGTGATCGAGTCTAGAGAGTGTAAGAAGATCTTTTACAAGAAGGTGAAGTCGCTCGGCGTGTCGATGAATAACATCGATAAAGTGTCGCTCTTGTGCCTTGTCATCAATCCCCTCGAGCAACATCTCGCTTGTACCAATTAACGCTGTAATCGGAGTGCGAAGCTCGTGCGATACATTCCCTATAAACTCACGCCGAATCCTTTCGCTGCGCCGACGATCGGTGACCTCTTCAACAACCAACATCACCTGCCACTCCGCGATATTCTCACGAAGCAATGCGCCACTTATCCGCACTACCCGATCACCATCACCAAGAAGAGCCACATCGCGCGGCTCGACCGATCCATCGCTCCGAATCGTTTCAAAAATTCGGGTAACTTCTGCGATCCGGATATGCCCCTGGACCGTTGCTTCACGCCCGACACCGCGAATCGCGGGGAAAATTTCATTGACCTCGCTGTTTGCCGCGTATATTTTCCCTGCATGAGTCAACAATAAAACTCCAACCGGCAAGGTATCAAGAATCGCAATCCGCGCTGCCTCGCCCTTCTTTAGCTCAGCCTCGCACCGCATCAGGTTGTGAGAGATGTCACGAAAAATCCGTGACAAAAAATCGATCTGCGAAACCGCATCAATCTGTAACCTCGCATCAATTGGTGCTACCTCGGCAAAGACGGGAGTATTGAGTATTTGAGCAAGATGAGCCGTTAATCGGCGGTATCGGAGATGAAAAAAAACAGCAACTGCTATGCTGGCCGCAGCGAAAATGGCGGTCAATGATGTTGGGCTAATACCAAGAAAGACGACTCCACCCGCTAAAACCGCTGCAAGTGTGGGAGCTTCTGTGAGAGTATTCAGAATAACTGATTGAGCCCTCTTTATCATTCGATATTACCTTGAATTAACTCACTATTTTTCTTTTATTATCGTATAGTTTATCATCAATTTTTTTTGATATTGCTGTTCTTGTCTCTCTTTTTACTGAATTAACATGAAACACCTCACCGACATCCCCAACACACCTCTCCCCGTTGGCCCCTACAGCATCGCAGTTGCTGCAAATGGCTTTCTCTTCACGAGTGGTCAGATCGGGCTAGTACCTGAAACCGGAGCACTTGCTGGTACCGATGTTGTCTCACAAACCGAGCAGGTTCTTCGTAACCTTACCGCCGTACTCAGCGCAAGTGGTTGTTCATTCAATGACGTTGTAAAAGCGACGATTTTTTTGACCGATCTGAATGACTTTGCGGTGGTCAACGAACTGTATAGCCGAGCCCTCGGAGACGCTAAACCCGCGAGATCAACAATTCAGGTTGCCGCACTACCGAAGGGAGCAGTCGTTGAAATAGAACTCATTGCGGCGATAAAAGAGTACTGAGATAAATAGTGCTCTCTAATGAAATCACTTTCCAGGCGCGGGTATCGCTTCAGCGAGCCGCGCGAACTCCTCTATATTGAGGGTCTCAGCCCGACGATCACCATCAATTCCCGAACGCTCAAGCGCCTCATCGATCACTCCTGGGGGTACAAGAGATGCCGCCTTTAGGCTATTTCTTAGCTTTTTGCGGCGCGCGTGGAAAGCACCCTGCACAACTCGACGGAACCAGAAAGGATCACCAACAGCAACGCGTGGACTCGGGAGAAACTTGAGCATTATGACCTGCGACTCGACCTGAGTTGTAGGTTGAAAGCATGTACCCGGAACGCGAGGCCCTAGCGTTACATCACTCCAGAGCTGCGCCATTACACTCAAAACGCCATAGGAGCGAGAGCCGGGTGCCGAGGCAACCCGCTCTGCAAACTCTCGTTGCAACAAAAGAACTGCCCGCGAAACTGAGGGAATTGATGCAATTAGGTGAAAAATAATATCCGAGGAAAACACATACGGAAGATTACCGAACACCGTATACGGCCCCTCAAGCTGAGTGATATCAATCGAGCGCACATCTCCCTCTATCACTTCAGCATCAGGAAATCGTTTCTCTAACGCTCGACAAAAGGAAGGCTCAATTTCTATCAGAGTAAGCGATGCGCCGCCCTGTAATCGCTCGGTCAACGCACCAAGCCCAGGACCTATCTCAAGGATATTTTCGTGCGAAAGAGGCGCACCGAACGAGACAATCTTTTCGATAACGGAAGGGTCAACAACGAAGTTCTGCCCACGCTCCTTGCGAGGCGAAACACGATGTGCACGAAGAGATCGCGCTACATCACGCCGCGCGTCCGATCCTTCATCTCGCTTTCGATTTTTTTTTTCTGATATATTTCGCATACTGAATTCCTAACTGATCCACCCTATTCGGTAACCTTTTTTTACCAATTAATTCAACCGGGCCGCCGCATCTCCTCAATTGGCCACCGGCTCAACACGGATGCGCGGGATGCAAGTCGTTCACCCGCCGCAAGACGGCACGCTCCCACGAGCGCTATCATAACCGCATTATCGGTGCAGTAACGCTTTTCAGCAAAAAAAGGGGGCGGTAAATTTTTCTCACGCAGTGCCCGCTCTAATCCCAATCGTAAACCCCGATTTGCAGCTACTCCGCCAGCTACAGCGACTCTTGAAAGAGATCGTTGAGAGAGCGCTTCGAGCGTTTTTCTAACTAGGACCTCAACGATCGTTTGCTCGATTGTAAAAGAAAGCTCAGCGCAACAGGCCTTATCGAGACCATCCCATTCACGCCGGACTAATTGAGCAACAGCTGTTTTTAGGCCTGAAAAGCTCATACCCGCCCGCTCAAGCATAACTCGCGGAAGCACAAAGCGGCTCGATGTCACCCCCTCAGCTGCACGCGAAAGAGCCGCACCTCCCGGATAATCAAATCCTAAAAGAGCGGCTGCTTTATCAAATGCCTCTCCCGCCGCATCATCCATCGTGCGCGATACAATTCGGTAATCACCCGGAGCATTCGCCTCAACAAGCTCGGTGTGGCCCCCTGAAACAACAAGACCCAAAAAGGGAAAGTCTAGTGCGGAGTGCGAGAGAAGAGGCGATAAAAGATGGCCCTCGATATGATTAACACCCACGAGCGGTTTATTTGCCGCAGCGGCAACACCCTTTGCAAATGAAAATCCCATCAAGAGCGCGCCTTTAAGGCCTGGCCCCTGAGTTACAGCTATGCCATCAATTTCGTTTATAGAGAGGGAAGCCTCTGTCAGAATATCATTCAATAACAACGGCAAAGATCGAAGGTGCTCTCTAGCTGCTATCTCAGGAACAACTCCGCCGTATAGCTGATGCACCGGAATCTGGGACGAGACTCGCTCTGCGATAACCGATATCGAGCCGACCGTGTCGGGCTTACCGTTTTCATAACGAACAATCGCAAGCGCTGTCTCATCACAGCTTGTCTCGATCCCTAACACCAGCATTGATAATTTTAACTCCTAAAGACCAGATCGATTGCTAAATGAATTGTTCAATCAGTTGATTGAACTGCGCAGGTATGTTGCGATCGCCACCAGATCGTCCTCTTTTGCTTCACTATAAAAATTAACGGGGCAAAATCGTTTATCAACCCGTTTGCCGTTAGCCGTTTCTCCTTTTTTGAGAAACTGCACTATTGAGCTCTCTGACCACCGCGAGATGCCCGCGCCTCCCCGTCTTAATAGACTCGGCGCCGTTCGCTCCCCCGATTCAGTGTGGATAGTTCTTCCTCCTCCAAGAGAGACACCATCGGAGAACAATCCAGAAACCCCATCGTGACAAACTCCGCAGCGCGCGACATTTTCAACTAGATATTTTCCGTAATCAGCTTTGAAACGGCGCGGAATCGTTGGAATGTAACCCCGAACCTCGTGTTCGCCCTCGAAGAAACCATCCACATTACGCGCGTACCATCCAACTGAGCGTCTCTCAACAGTGGACACCACTGGCGGCACAGTTCGGATATAGGCGACGATTGCAGCAAGATCTTCATCAGCCATCCACTCGTATCCGCGATGAACATCGAGCGAGATGTGGCGATCATCGGTTGCCCAGCCACCCCGAAGAACCCGGAAGATATCGGCAGTTGTGGTTGAACCGATCCCCGTTCTTCGATCGGAGGTAATATTTGCAGCTTTCACCTCGCCGTACCGATCGTGAAATGGAAGCCCGCCAGAGAGGGGAGCATCAGGGGAGCGAGCGCGACCGTGGCAAAACCCGCAGCTTGCTAATCCATGAACCAACTCTTTCCCCCGCTCAATCGTTGCTGCATCGTGAGGGATAGCAATCGGATCGCGCGGAATATGAGTGCAGCTAATTACCCCTATAATAATTAACGCAGCGAATATGACATTACGTGCGCGGGGCACCAACTCCGAGTGAAAGGAAGACATATAGAGACCCTAAAATTCGGCGAGCCGATGAATCGGGCATCACGATATACCGCACGATACCCTAAGGACAAGGGCAGATGAGTAAAGGTCTCGATGGATTTGGTGGATAACCCGCTCTAACAGGGTTGCCCTTTTAACCATTAGCCCGTTTTCTGATCGAGCGTATATCCTCCGGAGCATCGCCCTCGAGGAGCTCGGATAAATGACGCTGCAACGAAATCCTCGCACGATGCAATCGCGATTTAACAGCAGGCACTGAAATGCCTAACATCTCACTTACCTCAAGGCTCGAAAAACCATCAACGTCACGCAAAATAAATACAGGTCGATAATCCTTCGGAAGCTCCTCTATCGCCGCTGTCAACGCCTCGCGCAGCTCACTGCGACGACGAAACGATTCACCTTCAGAGTTAAATGTATTTACCCGATTGGGAACCGCCAAAACCTGCGACATCATATCCTCCATCGAGATACTTTTGTCCTGTCGGCGTTTACGTAAACGCATTAAAGCGCAGTTCAAGGTAACTCGATAAATCCAGCTCGAAAATGATGATTGCCCACGAAATGCGGTAATTTTACGCATTACCGAGACAAACACCTCCTGCATCACATCTTCGGCATCTTCTTTATGCTTTGTTACACGATTTGCGAGAGTAAAAACCCTCATCGAATAGCGATTTACTAATTCCTCAAAAGCGAGGGGGTTTTCAGCCTGAATTCCTTCAACCAACTCGTCATCCGACATATCCTGCAGCGTATCCATGCTCCCCCCAAAAAAACACCAGACAGGCTGGAGGAGCATCAATTCCTATGCCAAAGGGGATAGAATGGAGTTAGAGCGGATGACTAAATTAAAAACAGCAATAATATGCCGTATAAACAATTAGTTACAAATAACAAAGAGAAGAAGTCTTTAGGTGTTTGGATGCTGAGCTTAGCGCAGAAAACAACATCTACCTCCGTTACCTCGGCAATAAAGACCATGCCGAGACGAAATATGAGGCGCGCTATGTCACGAGATTGGCAACACAGCACGCATTAAACGGTGGCTCGAAATCGGACTATGATGGCATAGCTCGCACAAACGCCATCCGCAAACTGTGCAATACCTCCTCCATCAACCGCTCTTCATCGGTAGAGAGGTTTCCTTTTGTTTTAGCTTTCAGCACTGAGATTATATCGATCGTCTGTTTTGCAGCGGCGATATCTTTTTGAACGCTTATTCCAGCCGGTGGCATTTCGAGCCCAAGCTGCCAAAACGCCTGAGTAGCCAGCGAAATAATAAAAGAGGCAAAATCAAGTCCAGGGGCAATCTCTTCTTCTCTTCGGAGCGCACTTGCTCCTTTTTCCTCTGCTTTTTCCTCAACCGATCTGTACGGCTCCTCTACCTTGGCCCCAGAGGATTCTTTCTGCGGCGCAGCACTTGGCCCCGTTTGCACCCCAGCTCCAACAACTTGAGCTCCACCTTTTCGCTCCTCTGTTTCGCTCCGTTCAATCCCAGAGGAATCAAATCGCCGTTTATCGCGAACAGTAAATCCCGTAGCCTCTCCGTCCTGCTCTCCCATGATCCTTGCCTCCGATAGCCGCACTCTTTATCAGTTACCCCGTCCCATTCGACGATCCAACTGTTTCAGTCAACGCCCCAAGTTAACCTGGGCACCCTGATATTGTTTAAGGATCTGGGCTATCTTTGTAAAGGGGCCGATGCTTTTCGTCCATTTTAGAGGGTAAATTACTCTCATCAAATTGCCGAATGAAAAGATAACACCGAAATATGTCCCCTCGAGAACTTTGTTGTCGACTGTCGGCGGCGGTGTTACCCTAGGCGGAGTTTTTCAAGGTGCTTTACGCCGATAACAATGGGTATGTTCGTCTGCTTGCACACAGTCAGTGCATTTCGGCTACTAGTTATAACTTTAGGAGCTTTTCTCATGCGTTTTCGCAAATTTAATCTCGCTGCATTGTCATCCTCTTTTCTCTCAACTGCTGCGTTAGGGTTACTAGTCTCCATCCCAACATCTGCCCACGCTCAGGTTGACCCCGCTTTTGCAGGCCAGATGAAGCAGTATCTCGAATCTGTTGATGGTCGTGCCGCGTTGGTTACGGCTATGAAGCGTGCTGCTCAAGAAGAAGAGGTGAGGGCAAAAGAAGAGGCGCTCGAGGCGTCATTTAAGAATCGGGAAGATGTCGCTGTTGGAGCAAGCCCGGTAAAGGGTAACGCCGCGGCGAAGATAACGATCATCGAATTTTCTGATTTCCAGTGCCCTTATTGTAGTCGGGGTAATCAAACGGCTCAACAGGTGCTTAAGGCTTATCCAAACGATGTAAAGATCGTTTTCAAGAACCTCCCTCTCCCATTCCACAACGAGGCTGAACCAGCTGCAAAGGCAGCTCTTGCTGCAGGAAAACAGGGCAAGTTTTGGGAGTTCCATGACGAACTCTTCGCCAATCAGCAAAAGCTCGGCGATGCATTCTATGAGGACACAGCAAAGAAGCTTGGACTAAAAGTTGATCAGTGGAAGAAAGACCTTGCATCTCCAGAGATAGCTGCTGCGGTAAAAGCCGATAAAGACGAAGCAGAACGTCTTGAAGTTCATGGAACTCCAGGCTTTTTCGTAAACGGAATCAGGGTCGCCGGGGCGTATCCTTTTGAGCACTTCAAATCAATTATCGATCGGCTATTGTCTGAAAAATAATTGTTAAAAAATAACAATTAGACAAACTCTTTATCGCGGGCACATTTTGTTTTTGTCCGCGGTAAAGCCCTAACTCATAGAACTCGCTCAAGTATACCGACTCCTGCCTCAAGCACTGATCTCGGAGTCAAGAGCGAGAACGCTGCAAAAACCCCCGCCCCTTCCACACCGTAGAAATGCCCAGGGTGAATGGCGAGCCCCTCTCGGGCAGCTCGGACAAACAGCTCTTCTTCGTCGCAATACCTACCCGTCCTCTTTCTTGTCTCTATCTCAGCAAACACCATCCACCCGCCCTGTGGAGGTACTGGTTTTATCCAGGAATAGCCGTCTAACACAGCCATCGTCATTCTGTATTGAATATCGAGTGCTTCTTTAATCGCACCAAGATACTCGATTCCTCCTCCCTTCATCATCGCAGTCATTAAATACTGACTTAATCCAGAACAGCTTAAGAGCAGATCATTTGCGTAGAGCAAGGCTTCGCCACACCGAGACCACGCTGCGTCGTTGCACACCATCCAGCCTACTTTGAGATCGGGTGAACAAAAACTCTTTGATATGCCATTCAGTAGAATGACGGGGTAATCGTTCTCAAGAGCAGCCCCATGAAAGGTCCGATTTTCACCAAAGAGAGCACCCGCAAATACTTCATCAATGATTAGGGGAGGCTGATACGGGAGCGGCTTTAAAATGGTAATAAGGTCTTTAAGCTCTTTTGCAGAGGCGATGGTGCCGGTGGGGTTATTAGGGCTTACAAGGACAATTGCCGCTATAGAGGGATCGAGAAAACCCTCAAAAGAGGTGGGCGAATATCGCCACTGATCGTATCGTCGAAGAGGAACGGCACGTGTTTGAATTGCTCGCTGAGCTGTAAACTCCTCTAGCAACGGATATGAGGGGCTAGGCACTAAAATGGAGCTTCCTTGCTTGCACAAACACTGAATAAGAAGCTGATAACTCTCAGAGGTGCTCGCGGTGATGATGATGCGATCGGTCTCTATTGCAAGCTGATGATGAACCTTGTACCACTCCGCAATCGCCTCGCGCGCACTCGGCAACCCGTGAGGATCGGGCTCGTATCTGCGTTGAAAAAAATAGCGGCGACTCGCCTCGATTAGTGGCTCCGAGGGAAATGTTGGCAAAGTGCCTACCGGATTTGCTGCTGAGAGATCAATTATCGGCTCCCCCCTCTCCCGACGGGCTGATAATTCCTTGGCGATAAGATTAAGATTTGGGCCATTTTGGCTATATTTTTCCATCAGAGTGTTCCGACCTATTCTCTCCTTTTCGTCATCATCTTCCCATGATGCTCCGGTGACCGTGAATCGACACGATCACATGATCAAGGAGGGTGATACCGAGCAGCTCTCCTGCCTGTTTTATCCGCTCAGTTATCGAGATATCTTGAGGACTCGGAGAAAGATCACCCGATGGGTGATTATGAGCTAGAATTATCGCGCAGGCTCTATCTGTAATAGCATCGCTGAAAACCTCACGCGGGTGCAAATGACACATATTTGCTAGCCCGACGGTTATCACCCGCGTTGCGATAACCTCGTTCGCTCCATTTAGAGAGATGCATACCAGATGCTCCTGCTTGGCATTGCTGATAAAACCGATAAGTGGCGACACGTCGTTTGAGCTTTTTACCCGATACCCCCGTGGCGCAATCCTTCGTCTAGAAAACTCAAGAGCCGCCTCGAGTTGGGCTGCTTTTGCAGAGCCTATCCCCTTTATCGTCCTGAGAGCAGTCTTAAGGTTACCGTCAGAGGGGCCATTAAACATCTCCAAAACGACTTCAGAGATCTGCGAAACGTGCCGACCTTTTGTGCCACTCCCTAGAATTACGGAGAGTAGCTCTACATCGGAGAGCGCCTCAGCTCCTCTTTGAAGCAGTTTTTCTCTCGGTTGCGGGGACAGAACAGGGTGCATAGCTGATAATCTCTCGAACTTTAGGGTAGAATTTTGAAAGCCATTTTTTTCATGGCTTACCTTTTATCGTTCGAGAGAAATAGAAAGTTTCTTGCTAGGCATACGAAAAAGAAACGTTTTTACGGGTAATACTGATCGGGTAGAATTTTGGAGTTAGTTACACTCATTGGAGGCGGAACCGATGTTCAAAATAAGACCTCGCGGCAACTCCCAGCTCCAACGCCCCTCCAATACCCAGCGCCCTAATGGCTCTTCGGGTGATTCTCAGCCTTCGCGAGATCGATCAAACTCTGCAAACAACGCACATCAAAAAAAGACGACACGAGCCCACCCACCTGCGAGCGGCTCACCGATTGAGCGGCGATCTATTGGTGAATACGATCGTCGGATGAGTAAATTTGAGAATCTGCAAGACATCGCATTTTTCCCCGATATGTATGTCGTTGTTCGGCTCGATGCTCACCGACTTGGGTCTCACTGGAGTTCATTTCCAGATGCAGAATATCCGCTCGGCGCAGCTGTCGCCGCTGGAATGCGAACCGCCGCAGCCGCGATACTAACAAGCGGCATCCGAGTTCTTTCTGCGTTCATCCACGGCGATGAGATCTCCGTTTTGATAGATCCCAAGGAGTTGGCGAACGGTCGCAAAAAAGCGCGTCTTATCTCTGGAATTGCGAGTGCGGCATCAGTCGGTCTGTGTACCGCTCTTGGTCGGGGCGCACTCTTTCACGCCAAAGTAAGTGAACTTCCCACGATTGACCATCTAGTCGAATATCTTTTTTGGCAGAGGCTCGTTGCACGCCGAAATACGATAAGTCGCCATCTTTCGATCGCGCTTACCGCAAGACAGGAATCAAAAAGCGAGATCGATAGGCTACTCACGAAGGCAACTGAGGAAGAACGAATTGCGACTCTCGCTCGCTACGATATCCACTTTGAATCCCTACCCCCATTAGAAAGGCTTGGAGCGTTCCTGTGGTGGTCCCCGTGCCCACCCCCATCATCTATCCGACTCGAGGGACAACCGTATGGAATAGCCGAGTGTCTCGCTCTCCCACACGAGGATCTCTTTGAGCTTGGCATCCGGGCAATCGCGAATGGCACCAGTATCTCTACCGAAGCGGAAGCTCCTATTTTTTCTCTGCCGTTTCCCTCTGCTAAATTTTAGCGATCTAATAAAGAATCACACCCACCTCTTGTTTCATTTTGCCAACTCCAATAATCAGTGGTAAATGAAAAATCGATAACACACTACCTGTTAGTTAATTTTTTTAATATAACGGTAACTGTTGCTTCGGATCGATTTTTTTTCGATTTACATCGATCGATATTTGCTGATCTATTATTTGCCTTTTCTCCGGAGACGCTGTGCTGTACTTAGATATTTCAAAAAAAACTCTCGCCGTCTACCTTCAGGACAATCTTAAATGCTCGTACGGTAAAACTGGACTCGCGACACTGCGCTATTCAGAGCATCCTATAGCGGCGGTGATCGATTCCGAATACGCAGGGCAATCGCTGCGGGCAATTACAGGGATCGAGAGAGATGTGCCGATAGTATCATCTCTTGATGAAGCGATTACTCTTGGCGCAGACACGCTCCTCATTGGACTTGCAACAAGTGGAGGAGTTCTTGTTGGTAATCATAGGGAAATGGTCCATCGCGCCATTGCTTCAGGCCTCTCGATTATCAACGGATTACATGAGCGGCTCGCGCCTCAGTTCAGAGAGTTGCGTTCAAGTCAGCAGATCTTTGATATCCGTGTTCCTCCTGCAAATTGTCTCGGCATCGGATTTGGTCGAGCCCAAGCGTTGAAGAATCGCCGAATTCTCACCGTTGGTACCGACATGGCGATCGGGAAAATGTCAGCATGTCTTGAATTGCATGGAGCATGCCGCCGTCGTGGGATTAACTCCCAATTTTTTGCGACTGGTCAAACAGGAATTATCATTGAGGGTCAAGGAATACCGCTCGATGCAGTTCCGGTAGATTTTGCCGCTGGTGCTGTTGAGTACGGAGTCCTCACCCTTTCAGAGCAAACTTGCGATCTTCTCTTTATTGAGGGACAGGGCAGTATGCTTAATCCTTCATCCACCGCGACTTTGCCCCTAATCCGCGGCTCACAACCGACTGACCTTATCCTCGTTCATCGCGCTGGACAAACTCACGTTAAGAACAATTCACAATTCCCAATTCCACCTCTAAAAGATGTTGCAGATTTTTATGAGTCGGTTAGTCGCGCCGCCGGAACTTTCCCGGGAGCACCTGTGCGAGCAATTGCACTCAACACAGTGGATCTTTCAACCGAGGATGCACACGCATATATTAAACAGATTGAGAGGGAAACTTCGCTTCCTGCAGATGATGTTGTTCGGTTCGGCGGCGAGAAACTGCTCGCAGCTATAACAAACTGCTGATGGTTAATAGAGAGCATTTTAAATCTGAAAGTTATGCAGATAAAAACCGTTCCAATCACCCTAAAAAAGCGGTACCCACTCCGTATCAGTCGTGGCTTGATAACAGAGAATCAAAATCTCCTAGTCACCGTTTCAGATGGGAGCTTTTGCGGTTACGGTGAGATGGCTGCCGGAGGAGGAATTTATTCTGTTACACCCGAGGCTGGTGCCGCGGAGTTGGCGAATTTTGCGCCACGCCTCAATGACATGACAGAGAGCGGCGACACCCTGAATCTGTTCGAGCTTTGGGATGAGGGCTATCGTCTCTTAAGCCCGGCAGTCCTTGCAGCGCTCGATTGTGCGCTCTATGATCTTCATGCAAAACGTGCGGGAATGCCATTATGGCGACTTCTTGGACTATCTCGAACTTTGCTTCCAACCTCAGTAACTATCGGTATTAATCCACCAGAGCTTCAACGAGAGCGGGTTCCCGAGATACTTCATCGAACAGGTTCAACCCTACTCAAGATTAAACTTGGCTCACCTGATGGAATAGAAGCAGACAAAGAGGCATTCAGTGCGATTGAGGAATCTCTTCCTCCGCATCAGCGCTACACTCTGCGAGTTGATGCAAATGGTGGATGGAGCTTAGCTGATGCTGAGTCGATGATCCGGTGGTTAGCAGAACGCTCGGTCGAGTTTGTTGAACAACCACTCGCGATCGAACAAAACGATGCGCTCCCGCACCTCTTCAAACGCCGCGCACTTCCAATCCTTATCGATGAATCGTGTCAAACGAGCCGTGACCTCCCCGCTCTTGCCAGCTGCATCGATGGTGTCGTCGTAAAGCTAATGAAAGCTGGCGGCATCACCGAGGCACTCCGCATCGTCGCAACCGCCCGCGCTCACCGCTTAAAGACGATGATAGGATGCATGGGTGAAAGCAGTATTGCGATCTCAGCAGGTGCAGCTATAGGGTCGCTCTTTGATTGGATTGACCTAGATTCTCACCTAAATCTTCTCACCGATCCCGCTCGCGGCGTTGCGTACGAAGCTGGCTATCTTAAGCTCAGCTTAAAGAATGGGCATGGAGCAGAGCCGATTGAGTTGTGATTAGGTAGAGTTTAGTAATGGTGATATTAAACTGGTCTAATGGCCCAATTCATAAGTTTCCAATTTCGCGTAATGGACTATGCCGCCATTCACTGTCGAAATCCGAAATTCTAGCAGGGTGTTCAAAATAGGTGAGAAAAAGACATTTCGAGCCCACGACAAAATCCTTATCAATAATCAGAAAAAAGCGTTAAAATTCTGATTATGATTCAGAGAAAATGCAAACTATCGCAAATAAACAGTTTTTTTCTTTTTGGACCGCGTGGTGTCGGCAAAACAACGCTGCTCGAGGATATTTTTTCGGAGGTCGACTCCCTGTTTATCGACCTGCTTAATCCAGAGGTTTTTGCGGAATTAGTGCTCGATTCTTTCCGTTTTACCGCAATGATCGATTCGCCGGAAAATCGGGGGAAGCGGGTCATCATTGAAGGGGTGCAAAAAATACCTTCGTTACTCGATATTGTTCATTCTCAGATTCAACGGCGGAAACGTCAGTTTGTACTGACGGGTTCAAGCAGTCGGAGGCTAAAACAAAAAGGAACTAATCTTCTCGCGGGACGAGCGTGGGTATATCACCTGTATCCGTTTTGCTCCGCAGAGCTTAGAGAGCGATTTGATCTAAGGCGAGCACTTGAATGGGGCGCACTCCCTGATGCCTATCTTGCACTCGACGATCTTTCAGCTCGTGAATATCTAAACGCATACGTTGGCACCTATTTACAAAAAGAGATTCAGGAGGAGCGTTGGGTGAGAAATATCGCACCCTTTCGAAAGTTCCTCGCTGTTGCAGCTCAAATGAATGGGAGAATAGTAAATAAGACGGCGATCGCTCGAGATATCGGTGTCGATGATGTCACGATAGCGAATTACTTTGAGATACTAGAAGATACTTTGCTCGGTTTTTTTCTTCCCGCATTTCACACCTCGGTTCGCAAGGCCCAACGGCAAGCTCCGAAATTCTACCTTATCGATCCTGGTATTAAACGAGCTCTCGATCGTACCCTTTCCGTCCCCCTCGAACCCCAAACGAACTCGTGGGGAGATGCTTTTGAACACTGGGTAATTTTAGAATTTCGAAAACATATAACCTACGCAAGGCTCGATTGGGATATCTCTTACATACGAACCAAGGAAGATGTTGAGATTGATCTTGTTATCGATCGGCCGGGAGAGAAGAGGCTTCTTATCGAAATCAAGTCAAAGGATCGAGTGAGTGAAAGAGATGCAAAGGCTCTCGAAACTCTCGGCGCATCGATAGATGAAGATGCAGATCGGTGGTTATTATCAAACGATCCAGTCGAGCAAATGTTTGGCGGAACCAGAGCAGTCCCTTGGAGTCGGGCGATCTGTGATCTTTTTGGGGAGTCGGGAAACATCGGAGCCTCTGAGGCTAAGATTTGAGGGCGGCTAAGATTCGGGTTGAACTAAGTTCTCGATTGTGTAAAGGTCTGAGCTGGATATATTGATCAAGCCTTCTTAATCGGGGATATTTGAAATGAAAATAAGAACCCTTTGCTTCGCTCTTTTTGGTATTTTTGCATTAAATGGTTGCACGATTGCGCGCCTTTACTCCACGTCTGGTAATGAGGTGAGTCTGACTGATTTACCGAATCAAAGTGGCGAATCCTTCAAGATTGAACATCGGATATCATTTGATTATACGAGCGCTGTTGATATTCAGGATGTTCTCAGGGAGCGGTATGGCTCGGGGCACAAATTCGAGAACGTTACGGTTAAATTAAAGGTTAATGTTGAGGATTTCTTCTTGAATGTTTTTACATTTGGAATCGCTCAGAGCAAGACTTTTGAGATATCAGGGGATAGAATTTCCCGACAAGTGCAGTAATCAAAGAATCAATTAAAAACCCACTATCACAACTGTAGTAAAACTGCACCATTCTACCCCCAACCCGATTCACAGCTGGTGTTGAGCATCAGCTGTGTCGGGATCTCTCGTGGTTCTTTGCCTTAACGATACAGATAGGTGTTGGGAAAGCGTTCTCGTTGTCGCACGATCTGACGGTATGAGGAAGTTCCTGCAACTCAGCCAAACCCTCCTAATCCCAAAACTCCCCCCCACAAACCACATCCCCTACGGATACACCCCCTCTCGCGGCAAGCCTGCCACCTCTTCCAAGCCCAACATCAGATTAGCATTCTGAATCGCTGAACCTGCGGCGCCTTTTACTAGATTGTCTATTACTCCAATCGCCGTTACGAGTCCTGTTCGGGGATCGTAGTTGGCAAATATCTCGGCGCGATGAGCTCCTCGTACGTGCTTTGTTTCAGGGGGTTTTTCTCGGACTATCACGAATGGTTCATCGAGGTAGGCATCATTAAGGGCATCGCGCACTGATTTCTCGGAGGCAGCGGGGGTTGCGGGGGCAGTTACTATTACCTGTAATCCCCGCGACATTGGGGCGAGCAAGGTCGATAACGAAGCGGGCCCCTGCCAGAGTCCTGCTGAGATATCGGTGAGACACTGCTCAATTTCTCCGCCGTGTTGGTGCGAACCTACCCGATAGGTGACGATATCCTCGTGCAGATGGCTAAAGTGAAGACGGGCATTTAGCCCCTTGCCTGCTCCGGAGCTCCCCGAAATTCCGATACCACTAAGGGGTGCCTCAACTAATCCGGCCCGCACTAATGGGGTAATCGCCAAAAGAAAGGCGGTGGCAAAGCAACCTGCATTCGCCACCCGAGACGCTCCGCGAGCCCTCTCGCGATGCCACTCAGGGATACTATATATCCAGCGATCTAGCTCGTCTGGACACGGGTGAGCGGCTCCGTACCACTGTTGATACCCGTGAGGGTCGCGCAACCGAAAATCGCTCGCAAGATCCACAATGCGGGGAATCGCAGCAAAGGTCGCCGACTCTTCAGCGAGTAATGTTCCAAGCTGCCCGTGGGGGAGTGCGCTGAAAACGAGGTCACACGCAGAAAGCTCGTCTCGGGATTCAGCGAACGAACGAATAACAAGCTCTCCCGCCGGACCAAGGGAGGGGAAGAGATCGCTCACCTGCACCCCAACCTCCGAGCGCCCGACCACCACCCGAGGCACCATCACTGGATGGCCGCGCAATAATCGCAAAAGCTCGCAGCCGGTGTAGCCAGCAGCTCCAAGAATACCTATATTCATACAGTCCACTCCTAATCGGCGGAGTTCGCCCCCCCCCGTTATGCCAAAGCGATGAAACCTCACGATTCTAGCATAACCTTTGGGGCTTATGGGAACGAAATCCCTGGAGCGTCGGTCAACCAGAGAACCGGTATTGTTTGTCATGCCTACGGTCGAAAAATCAACCAATACTGAGACCAGCACTCCTGACGGGCTAAACCCAGGTAAAGGTGGCGTCGCATTTTCCGCACATGCTGAGGTAGGTTCACGCACAGACTTACAAAACTCCTCGCCAAACAGAGCGATGCCAAAGGGAGCGTCTCCTGATTCCCAAAGGCCATCGGGTGAAAAAACAGAGCAAGCCAAAGGCTCTCAGCCGGAGGGAAGCCTTCAGTCGAAGGTCCAGGACCTGATGAGTAAGTATATGAACGGGGCGATCTCACAGGGTGAGCTGGTGCGTCAGCTCAAGATGGTCAACAACGTCCTTGCTCACAACATGGTTAAGGAGGCTAAACAGGCGCTCGGTGGCAGCATGGCGCTTGCGACCTCACCTGAGCACCAATCACAGCTCCCGCAGAGCCGTTCGCTGCTTGATGATAGTGCCACCAACGTGAAGGCTGCTGGAATTGAGGAGACAGGCCCGCCCCCACCAGAAAACGACGAATCTTCTTACGGCTCCTTCGGTCAGGATGGTGTGCTCTCTACCGAACACGAAAAACAGAAGGACGAACAGCAACAGCAGCAGCAGGAATCTGACCAACAAATGCTCGATGGGGTCATCGCTGATCGAGAGGTGAACGAGCAGGTTCAGGTACAACGAATCAATCAGGTCGTCGAACAGAACGCCCGAGCCGCTCAGGACAAGCAGCGGCAGATGCAGGAACAACAAAAAGAGCAAGATGCACAAACAAAAGATGTAGCTGGACAGCGAGGCCAGATCGGGGAGTTTATGAGAACTGCCTCAAAGGCGAGCGCGCAAAAGCAAAAGTACCTTCAGCGCTCCAAGTCGCGGGCATCTGTTGGGAATATTCCTCGCATCGACACCGAGCTAAGCAACGGAAATCAGCCAAAGGGCCAATCTCTCCTTCAGGGCACACGAGATTCGAGCAAAGGACAGGGTGAAATTGAAGAGGAGTTGGCAGAGGTAGAAGTAGAGGCGGAGGCAGAGGCGGATTTGGTGGTTGAGGAAGAGGCAGAGCAATTGATTCAGGAGCCCGCTGCCGAAGAGCAGTCCCTTCCGGAGTGGTTTAAGCCTATCGATGATGTGAAGTGGTAGGGGCTTAGCGAGGGTGGTGAAAAATTTGGGCTGCGGAACTTGTTTTTAGGAAATCACCTTTCTAGGGAATCCCTTTTAGTTACTCTCTTAGAGTACCGTCTCCAGTGATCCAAGAGCCAACGTTTATCGAGCGCTCTCTATTATACTATTATACTATGCTCCCTTTTATCTTGCTGTTCGCAGAATATTCTTTAAACGAATAAGCGCGCGCGATCGAATCTGAGAGGCTCGAGATTCAGTGACCCCAATAATCTCACCAATCTCTTTTAGGTTTAGCTCTTCGTAGAAATATAGAGAAATAACGAGCCTCTCCTTCTCGGGGAGTCTGTCGAGGGCTCGTGCGACTATCTCGACCTTTTCGCCCCCTAGCAACCGACTTAAAGGATCTCTCATTCGACTCGGCATTACCTCGTCGGCTTGAAAGCGATCCTCGCCGTGCCCGAAGCCAAGCTCCTCGAAGCTTAGCATCACGATGCTACCCACCTCTCCCAAAAGCCGCTGCAGTTCATCGAGCTGAATTCCGAGCTCTCCCGCTACCTCTTCATCGGTTGCGGGACGCCCAAGTCGCTGCTCAATCCGGTGATAAGCCGACTCAACTTTGTGCGCTTTGTAGCGAAGTGTTCGCGGTAGCCAATCCTGCGAGCGAAAACTATCGATAATCGCCCCTCTGATCCGAAATTGCGCATATGTCGCAAAATTCGTCTCCTGTGATGGATCAAATTTTTCAAGCGCGTCGACGAGCCCGATGATACCCGAGTTGAGCATCTCCTTCACATCGACCTCGCGCGGAAGCCGACCGGAAAGACGATGGACGACCCGTTTCACGAGAGGGAGATAACTCCGAATCACATCCTCTCGCTCATACTCACTCACGGAGCGGTATGCCTCGACGGCAGAGGACTTGGCTTTAGCTGCCTTGAATTTCTTCATAGCCTCTTAAAACTCCGATAGTGATCGAACAGATGGCGCGAATTCCGACCACAATGATAGCGGCGCGTGTGGCGAGGGTTGTTATGCTTATTCCGTTCCGCCATCCCTCTACTCCAACAACCAATAGGCTGATAAGAGAGAAAATAGCGAATGCATAACGGACATACCTAAATGAATCTTCCCTTTCCATCACGCGACTCACGGAGCGTCCTGCCTATATAAACTTTCTTGCCTATTTAAAATGTCCTGAAAAAAGAGTTGGAGGCCGCCGCGAACCTGTGGTTCTTCATAAGCCTCATCGACATACTTAGCGAGTTTCCTTAAGGACAATCCTGCTTTTGAACTAGGAAAAATTTCTAACAACGGTCTATGTCGGGAGATCGCCTCCGAAACTGCTGGATCGTGGGGGATATAGCCACAATACGAAACCGATGTTCTTAAAAACCGCTCGCACGATTGTATTAATCGCGAGGCCGCTCGATACGCAACTCGCTCAGGCTCATCATCGAATGCAGAGACATTGTTTACAATTAGTGAGAGTTTGGTCTCTCCGTAGTGGTTTACTAGGATTTTAATTAGGGCGTAGGCATCAGCGATAGCCGTTGGTTCCGGGGTCACAACGACGAGCACCTCGGAAGAAACAGCATTAAAATACATCACATCGGGCCCGATTCCGGCCTGAGTGTCGATTATTAGATAATCATACCCCCGAGCAACGGTCTCAAGCTCGGCGCACATCCGCATACGCTGGTCAGAACTAAGGAGTGCGAGCGATTCGACACCAGAGGCTGCGGGGATAATCGAAACTCCGTGCGGTGTCTCCGTGATCGCCTCAGAGAGCGGCATTTCGCCAACAATAACCTGTTCAATGGTTTTTCGCGGCTCGACCCCAAACATCACATCGACATTCGCAAGTCCCAGATCACAGTCCATCAACAATACTCGATACCCCTGATCAACGAGAGCAATTGAGAGATTGACCGCTGTATTTGTCTTTCCAACTCCCCCCTTTCCGCTAGTAACACTGATTACGCGGGGAATTCCCTGGATGGGCGGGATTCTTCGAAGCATAGAGCCACGTTCCGGCTTTAGTGATTCCCGTACCCGCTTCGATCCTTTCTGGTCGCTTTTCATATCACCTGCTCAAATTGACCGTTATCTTCTCGCACTTCCCACTGATTCCATTCCGAGCACCAGCGGAACTCGATCCCCAACAAACACTCACCCCTCAACCGTCAATACTCCTAATGATTGAACCCGAACATTGGGCGCAACCTCGTTGTGACTAATCACCGCATACCCGGGCACAAATCGCTCACAGAATCGAGCAATCGCGGCTCGCAGATGAGCTGGAACAAGAAGAAGCGGTGTGTATCCCTGTTCCATAAACTTCTCTGACATCTTCGAGAGACGATGAATCATCATCTGCGCGAAGGGAGGATCTAGAGCAAGGAAGCTCCCCTCATCAGTTTGCTGCACTGCCTCAGAGAGACGTCTCTCCACTGGCGGCGCGATTGATGCAAGCGGAAGCACTCCAGTTGGACTGGTATAGCGAGCTGTAATTGTTCGCGACATACGCCGCCGAACAAACTCCGCCAGCCGTTCCGGATGCTTAACATTCGGCGCCCAATCGGCGAGAGTCTCAAGAATCCCCTTCAGATCCCGAATACTCACCTGCTCTCGCAGTAACGTCTGAAGCACCTGCTGCACCTGTCCAACACTCAGATGAGTTGGTACCAACTCTTCGATCACCTTCGGTGAATCTTTTGCGATATTATCCAGCAGCTGTTGAACTTCCTGTCGACCTAACAGCTCGTGCATGTGAACACGGAGAATCTCCGTCAAATGAGTTGCAACGACCGTCGTCAAATCGACAACGGTATAACCTGTAAACTGCGCCCGTTCCTTCTCATGTTCCGGAATCCAGAGCGCATCCAGTCCGAATGCTGGCTCCTTCGTTGGTACCCCCTGCAAGGGTGATGCCACCGATCCTGGGTCCATCGCGAGAAGATAGCGTGGCTTTAATTCACCTTTCGCCACGACTGCACCCCGAAGAAGCAGTCGATATTCTGACGATGGAATCCGGACGTTGTCCTTGATATGGATCGGCGGAACAATAAATCCATATTCGGTTGCAAATTGACGCCGAAGATTTCTGATTCTCTCAACGAGGTCGCCACCATCAACGAGATGAACTAGCTCAAATCCGATCTCAAGCTCCAGTGTGTCGAGCCCTAATAGACCTAATACCTCCTCGGTGCTTCCTGGCTTTGGAGTATTTTCATCTATCGGCGTCTCAAGTTTCGCCGGTTTTGCTTCCTCCTCTTTAGCGGCCCGACGGCGAACATACGCAACAGCCCCCACCGCTACACTCAGGATCATGAATGGAAAAAAAGGTAGCCCCGGAACCAGAGCAAATCCGCCACATACCGCCGATGTCAGCACTAGTGGGCGTGCCGATCCGGAAAGCTGACGAAATACATCTGCGTTCAGGTCCTCACCAGAACCGGCGCGGGTCACGATAAGTCCAGCTGCAGTCGAGATAATAATGGCGGGTATTTGGCTCACAAGCCCATCACCGATCGTCAAAAGGCTATAGGTCTGGGCAGCGGTCATCCAGTCCATTCCCTTTTGCGCGACCCCGATAATTAATCCCCCGACAATATTTATGCCGGTGATAAAAAGCCCCGCAACAGCGTCTCCACTAACGAATTTCGCGGCACCATCCATCGATCCATAAAACTCAGCCTCTTGCTGAACCTCTTTTCGGCGTTGTCTTGCCTCTGTCTCTTTAATCATCCCCGTATTGAGATCTGAATCGATCGCCATCTGTTTACCGGGCATACCATCGAGGGTAAATCGGGCGGCAACTTCAGCGATACGCCCCGAACCCTTAGTGATAACCTTCAAGTTTACGATGCTTATCACGATAAACATCACAAACCCGATGATGTAATTCCCTCCAACAACGAATTCTCCAAACGCTCTAATGACACTTCCGGCAGCTTCGTGCCCTCGGTCACCATTGAGCAAAATAAGGCGAGTCGCCGCCACGTTCATTGAAAGTCGGAAGAGGGTTGTAACAAGGAGGAGTGCCGGAAACGCAGAAAACGAGAGCGGGCGTTCGATATAAAGCGATACAAAAAGTATCACGAGCGATATCGTGATATTGAGCGCGATGCACACATCAAGGAGTTCCGTTGGGAGCGGAAGTACCAGGATCAGCAGCACCCCTATAAGAGATACTGGTATCGCCAGCGATTGAAGAATCCGAATTCGCGATTCTGCCATGGACAATTCCTTGTTCAGCGATATTCCTTAGTACCTAAAATCTTGGGAGAGTTGTTTCGAACGTTCAGTACTTTCAAAACGTTCAATCTCGAGGAGATGTTCCCTTAACTCGATACACATACCCGAGGACCTCAGCAACAGCCCGATATAGCTCCGCGGGGATCTGTTGCCCCACCTTAACCGATGCATAAAGTGCGCGGGCGAGCGGCTTTCGCTCGACAATAGGCACTCCCGCCTCACGCGCGAGCTCCCTAATCCGAAGCGCGAGATAACCCGTTCCCTTTGCGACTACTTCTGGAGCATTCATCTTGCCTCGGTCATAGCGAAGCGCGACCGCAAAGTGGGTCGGGTTTGTAATAACGACATCTGCCTTAGGCACCGCTGAGGCGAGCTTCTGGACGAGACGAGCCCGCGCCTTGCTGATCATTTTTCGCTTTGTCGCCTCATCCCCCTGACTATTCTTTTGTTCGTCCTTGACCTCCTGCTTGGTCATGTTGTTTTGTCGATGCCAACGATATTTCCCGTACACATAATCGATCGCTGCTATCGCAACAAAGACAATAGTCAAACGCCAAAAGACCTTTTTTATTCCTACTCCGGAAAAAAGGAGAACTCCCTCGATACCCCGAAACGGAAGAAGGACCGCCTCTGTGGTCGCACTCTGAATAGCAAAGTAGGCAATCGGTGCAACAAGTGCGAGCTTTACTATCGCTTTTAGGGTATTAAAAAAGCCAGTTGGCGATATGATTCGTCGTAATCCTGAGATCGGATTGAGGGCACTAAAACGGAACCGAATTATCGACGCTTTTACGTTCCACTGCGTCTGAATCATCACAGCCAACGTTGCCACAAGGCTATTCATGACAAGCAACAACAATAAGAGAGGGCTTATCTTCCAAAATGCCCAAAGAAACCAGTGAGCGACATTGTTCGCATTCAACCGCTCCATCGAAGCAAGCGACCCGAGCGTTCCGCGCATAATCTCGCGCATTCCCTGAAATAAAGCGGGAGTAATCCTCGATATGATCATAAACGCGACAACTAGTGTCGCCATCTGTGCAACCTCTGACGAAAAATAAACCTGCCCCTCCCCCCGCATCTTCTCGAGAGTTCGCCCTGTAGGCAGCTCTGTTCTTTCATCGGGCGAGGAATATTCGGCCACAGTAACCTGAGTGAAGAGAGACTAAGTAAAACATCGGCATACAACCGATATCTGAGTGTCTTTTTGGACCCATTAGGGTATGAGCAAGGGTTGTGCCAGGAAAATGGCGTAGATTAGGCGGTTTTTCGCGCCGAAAGGAGCATGCGGTAGTGTAAGAGCGTCAATGAGGTGACGCGGCTTGGAACGCTTGTTGAAGATTAGGAAGGAAGATTAGGGTGGAGAGACGGTTAATATGAAATCGTCGGTAATACAGCTATTCGAGATGCAGCAAATGTATAAACACCACTAACCCTCCCTACTCCCGACTTACCTCAACCCTTTGATTTCCTGAACCGAAAGGCCCGTAATATCAGCTATTTTTTGAGGTTCAATACCCGAATGCAGAAGATTTTTGGCTATGTCTCGGGCTTTCTCTAAAGCGCCCTCTGCAAGACCCTGTTCGCGACCCTGGGCACGACCCTCAGCAAGACCAACTTCACGACCCTGGGCACGACCAAGTTCCAGCCCCTGTTCGCGCCCCTCCTCCAGAGCAGTATCAAGGGAATTTTTTAAATCCCGATAAACCTTTAAGCTATCCTCGTATTCTGTCCTTTCGATTGGGGAAAACTGGGCGATATTGGCCGCCTCAAAGAGTCTAGTAAAGATTCTTTCCTGAAGCTTTCGGGGTCTATCGTGAAGAGCTGGCATATTCTTGAAGGCATAAAGCCACTTCTCAAAGTGAGACTCAAGCTGGTCTTCCATTTTTCTGAACTTTGGAAGCTCAAGATACATCATCGTAACCTTGTCCGAGAACAGCTTATTGGTCCCCGTTTCAATTAATTTCACCTCATGAAAATATCTATTAGACGCCTCTTCCGCGTGGTCAAAAACAAAATCGAGCACTCCAACGAGATATACCGGAGAAAGCTGAAAATCCCAATCACCGGTGAGAGCCTGATCCCGAATTGGGAATGATAGATAAAAAATCGATCTATCTTTGAAATATTTCTGTTTAGCCCGCTGAATTTCAACGATAAAGTGCTCTCCCGTGCTCGATATACAATAAAGATCAAAGATAGCCTTTCGATCAACCGGCGAGTCGCCAAGATGCTCCGTTTTTCTGTAGGTCAGATCCTGAATCCGGTGATGCTCAGGAAGCATAGTGTTGAGAAAATCTATCAGGAGCTCTTTATAAGCCTCCGACCCAAAAAGCCGCTTGAAGCCAAAATCAGTGAAGGGGTTGATAAAGGGGCAAGGTAGTTGTTCCATCGTGGAAGAGGTGTGATGAAGGTTGTTGATTTAGTTCTTTAAATCGCGCTCCGAATATTTCAACGACGACCAATGATCATACCCATTGGCGACTCTGCACAAACGGAAGATAACCTAATTGGGAGTTTTAGGACAACATTAGGTTGTGTTCCTCCGATATTCTAATATGAATATTCGCGAGCTGATGAATGATATTCGGGAGAGCCCCGGTAGCGAAGCTGTAATATCGGATCTAACAGCTCCGCTCCGCGTCCCCCAATTCCGTCACATCCGTCACACCCCCAACATCACAGTCCAGTTAACCTCGAATGATACTCCTGCAAGCTCGTTACCATTCGTTCAGCTGGGGTTCTTAGCAGAGCTATTGCGTCGACCGCTGCGGCGACAGCGGCTAGCGTTGTGAAGATGGGGATTCGTAGCTCATTTGCGACTAATCGAATCGAGCGCGAATCGAGAAAGGTGCCGTGACCCTCGGGAGTGTTTATCACTATTGATACTTTGCCCGAACCGAGTAGATCTATAACGTGCGGGGAGCCCTCTCGTACCTTTTGCACCGTTTCGACCTCGACACCCTGCGCAGAGAGAAACGTCGCAGTTCCCGCCGTTGCGTATAGCGAAAACCCGAGCTGTTGAAGGCTTCTCGCCACCCCGACGACCTCCTCCTTGTCGCCATCGTTGACACTAACAAATGCCCCGCCCGAGAGAGGAAGTCGAATTCCACCTGCAAGCTCTGCGCGACCATACCCACCCGCAAAGCTCGTATCAATTCCCATCACCTCGCCGGTTGAGCGCATCTCTGGACCAAGCAACGGATCAAAACCGCGAAACTTTGCAAATGGGAAAACACACGCTTTAATTGAAAAATAGGGTGGATCGCGGGGTTCGCTAACTCCAAGCTCAGAGAGCCGTTTGCCTACCATCACCCGAGCCGCAACCTTTGCCCACGGCACACCCGATGCCTTACTGACAAATGGAACGGTTCGAGAGGCGCGAGGATTTGCCTCAATTATATATATGTCCTTGCCACCCTTTACCGCGAACTGCACATTTAGCAATCCTCTTACATCAAGAGCATCAGCAAGAAGCGCCGCTTGCCGTTTTAGCTCAGCAACAACCGGTGCTGAAAGTGTGTGCGGCGGCATACAGCACGATGAATCGCCCGAGTGCACCCCTGCGCGCTCAACGTGCTCCATCACACCTGCAATAATCGCCTCGTGATCGTCCCGCACCGCATCAACATCGCACTCAATTGCGTTCGTTAAATATCGATCGAGCAACACTGGCCGATCGTGAGACACATCGACACTCTCCTGCATATACGATCGGAGCTCAGCTTCAGAGGTGACGATCCGCATTGCTCTACCGCCAAGAACAAATGACGGCCGGATCATCAGTGGAAAGCCGATCTTCGAAGCCGCCTCGACCGCCTCGCCAACTGAGCGGGCGAGCGCACCCTCGGGCTGCTGCAACCCGAGCCGCTTCACTAACGCCGAGAATCGCTCCCGATCCTCGGCCATATCGATCGCCTCAACCGAGGTCCCAACAATCGGAACCCCTGCGGCCGCCAATTCAGCCGCCAATTTCAGCGGCGTCTGACCACCAAACTGAATAATCACCCCCTCCGGCCGCTCCCGCTCAACGATCGCAAGCACCGATTCAAGAGTGAGAGGCTCGAAATAAAGCCGGTCGCTAATATCGTAATCTGTCGACACCGTTTCCGGATTACAGTTGACCATGATCGATTCATAGCCATCCGCCCGAAGCGCCTGCACTGCATGAACGCAACAATAGTCAAACTCGATACCCTGCCCGATCCGATTTGGGCCTGAACCAAGAATAATTATCTTTTTTCTATCAGTCGGTGGTGCATCGTTGTGCTCGTCATAATTTGAATAGAGATAAGGAGTGAATGCAGCAAACTCCGCCGCACAGGTATCAACCGATTTGTACGACGGGCGCACTCCAAGACCTTGCCGATGCGCACGGAAATCACCCTCAGACGTTCCGATAAGCGATGCAATTCGGGCATCAGAAAAACCGAGCTGTTTTAGCTCGCGACACTCATCACCGGAGAGCTCTGCAATCGCCCTTCCGCGAAGCCTTTCCTCTTCCTCAATAATCGTCTGAATCGTGCTTAAAAACCAAGGATCTATACCAGTTGCCTCATACAGTGCTGCAACCGAATTCCCCGCCCGCAGCGCCTCACCGAGGTACCACAATCGTTCAGCGCGAGGGACACGACACTCATCGAGCAGCTCATCTCGACCAAGGTCGCGCGCCCACACCTCGCGATCAAATCCTGTGCGTCCGAGCTCCATCGAGCAAATAGCCTTCTGCAAAGCCTCAGGAAAAGTTCTTCCAAACGAGAGCACCTCACCCACCGACTTCATCTGCGTTCCGAGCGCTGTCTCTGCAAGAGGAAATTTTTCGAAATTAAAGCGAGGGATCTTTACCACCACATAATCGATCGAAGGCTCAAAACAGGCGGGAGTCTCCTTGGTGATATCATTTTGAATCTCATCAAGGGTGTAACCGACTGCGAGTTTCGCCGCGATTTTTGCTATCGGAAATCCGGTCGCTTTCGATGCAAGAGCCGAGCTTCTCGAAACACGGGGATTCATCTCGATAACAATCATCTCTCCATTCTCGGGATTAATCGCAAACTGCACGTTCGAACCGCCAGTCTCAACCCCGATGCGACGAATGATCCGAATCGCTGCATCCCGTAATAGCTGATACTCTTTATCGGTGAGGGTTTGAATCGGTGCAACGGTGATAGAGTCCCCCGTATGAACTCCCATCGGATCGATATTTTCGATCGCACACACGATCACGACGTTATCCTTCAGATCGCGCATCACCTCGAGCTCGACCTCTTTCCATCCAATCAATGACTGCTCGAGCAAAACCTCTCGATTTGGGCTTGCCGCAAGAGCCTGCGCGACCCGCTGCGATAATTCTGACGGTTGTTCGACTATTCCCCCACCCGTTCCACCGAGAGTTCGGGAAGGACGCAAAATAATCGGATACCCGATCTCTTCAGCAATCGCCTCGGCATCTTTAATCGAGCGGGCAACCCCCGATCGCGCCGAAGCAAGCCCAATATCATCCATCGCACGGCGAAACAGCTCGCGATCCTCAGCTGTCATAATCGCGTCAACGGTCGCACCAATAAGCCGACACCCGTACCGCTCAAATACCCCCCGCTCTGCAAGCTCAAGTGCAACGTTGAGCGCGGTCTGCCCCCCCATCGTCGGCAACACCGCGTCAGGGCGCTCCTTCGCGATGATACTCTCCACATAATCAGCGGTGATCGGCTCGATGTAGGTAACATCCGCAAACTCAGGATCGGTCATTATGGTCGCTGGATTTGAGTTTACCAGAATAACCCGGAACCCCTCCTCTCTGAGCGCCTTAATCGCCTGCGTTCCCGAGTAATCAAACTCACACGCCTGACCAATTACAATCGGACCCGATCCAATCAGGAGAATCGATGAAATATCACTTCGCTTTGGCATGGATGCTCCTTCACACTCCCTTAATCGAATCAGATACTGCGCGATAAAATCGCTCGAATAAATAGCGAGAATCGTGAGGCCCTGGAGATGCCTCCGGATGATACTGCACACTAAAGGCTCGGAGCGACGGCACCGAGAGTCCCTCAACTGTCCCGTCGTTGAGATTTATGTGCGACACCTCAATACCCCTCGGAAGTGATTCCTGATCCACCGCGAATCCGTGATTCTGAACAGTGATCTCGACCCGCCCCGTCGCGAGATCCTTGACTGGATGATTTCCGCCTCGGTGGCCAAATGGAAGTTTGAAGGTTTTGCCTCCTACCGCCTGTCCAAGAATCTGATGTCCGAGACAGATGCCAAAAAAAGGAACCGTTCCTAATAGCTCACGCGCCGGCTCGACCACATAATCAAGCGTTGCCGGATCGCCTGGCCCGTTCGAAAGAAAAATTCCATCGGGCCGCAGTGCGCGAATCGTTTCCGCCGTTGACGATGCAGGCACAACCGTCACCCGAAATCCAACCTCAACGAGCAACCGCAAGATGTGTCGCTTAATCCCACAATCAACTGCAACAACGTGGGGGCGCGTCACCAAAGATTCGTAGCTCACCTCGCGCTTTCCACCCTTCTGTAAACTCCACGGAAGCTCATTCCACCCGTACGGCTTCGCACACGTTACAGCCTTAACGTAGTCCTTCCCTTCCATACTTCCCGCCGCACGAGCAAGCGAAACAAGATCATCAACTACGATTCTTTCCCCTGCAAAGAGCGCTCCCATCTGCGCACCCTTGCTCCGAATATGGGTCGTAACCGCTCGGGTATCCACCCCTCCAATACCAGTAACCCCCGCGTTCCGCAGATACTCCGTCAATGAACGCCGAGCGCGAAAATTAGAGGTGATCGTACTCACCTCACGCACAACGACCGCCTCAACGAAAACCCGTCCACTCTCGACATCTTCGTCATTACACCCCACATTTCCGATGTGAGGATAGGTAAAGCACATGATCTGTCCCGCGTAGCTCGGGTCGGTCAAAATCTCCTGATAGCCGTACATCGAGGTATTAAACACCACCTCGCCAACGGTCGGCCGCAAGCTCGGCGCACCGAATCCATAACCGCGAAATACCGTGCCATCAGCAAGAGCAAGCACCGCTGGAATTGTTCCCTTCATACCGCTCTCCCGTTGCGTACTACTACTTTACCACCTACTAGTACCCACTCAGCTCGTCCCTGTAAGGGAGAATCGAGAAAGGGGGTATTCATACTCTTTGATACAATTTGGTCGCTTGAAAAGACCCAGTGATGCTCCGGATCAAGCACCGCGATATCTGCAGGCGCACCTTTTTTAAGGGTTCCTATCCCAACAACCTGACGATCCAGAGAGAAACATCGCGCCGCATCAACTGTCATCGCTGCAATTGCACGTGAACGGCTGAGCACTCCATCTCTAATCAAACCCAACACCACCGGCAGAGTTGTCTGCAATCCGATTATGCCGAACGATGCACGTACAAATTCAACCCGCTTAGAGTCAGGATCGTGCGGCGCATGATCGGAAGCGATACAATCAACTGTTCCATCAGCGAGCCCCGCCCGCAACGCCGCTACATCCTCCTCCTCTCGGAGCGGCGGGCTCATTTTGTAAGCCGTATCGTATAGCCCAACTTTATCCTCAGTGAAGAGCAGGTGATGCGGAGTCACCTCTCCTGTGACCCTCAAACCGTCATCTTTTGCCCGTCTTAGCAGCTCAACGCCCCGTGCAGTCGAGAGATGACACAGATGCACCCGCCCACCCGTCAACCGCGCAAGCTCAATATCGCGGGCGATCATTACCTCTTCTGCAACACGCGGCATTCCCGGAATCCCTAGCCGATAAGAAAGGGGCGATTCATTCATCGCGCCCCCGTGGCTGAGCTGCTTATCCTCCTCATGACACGCAATCACCGCATCGTGTATCCGCGACCACTCGAGCGCACGTCTCATCAACCCCGCATCCGCTATCGGCTCGCCATCATCAGAGAACGCAACACACCCCGCCCCCACTAATTCCGATAGCGGCGCCATCTCCGTTCCGAGCAATCCAATAGACACAGCACCGATCGGAAACACCCGTGCGCGGCCCGCCTCGAGCGCCTTCCCTTTGATGTACGACGTAACCTCAGCGCTATCATTTCGCGGTGTCGTATTTGGCATACAACACATCGAGGTAAACCCGCCACAAACCGCCGCCTCACTTCCGGATGCAATCGTCTCCTTCCACTCCTGTCCAGGCTCACGAAGATGAGTGTGGATATCGATCAATCCCGGAACAACCCACCGTCCAGTTGCATCGATTACCTCATCATCTTTTGCTGGCACCACCGTACCGCGCGGCACAACCGATTCAATCATTCCCTCATCAATAAAAAGATCGAACTCACCTTCACCGTGCCCAGCTGGATCAATCAAAAATCCGCCAACTATCGCTCTCATACTGCACCTCCCTCGACCGTTCCCTTCGTCGCCGCGAGGGTCACCAATATCGCCATCCGCACCGCAAGCCCACTCCCAACCTGAAGCGTCACCAAAGAACGTGCGCCGTCAGCGACATCAGAATCTATCTCCACACCCCGATTCATCGGACCAGGATGAAGCACCACCGCATCGGGAGCATGCTGCCGCAACAATCGCTCTGAAACACCGTAGTGGCGCGAATATTCCTCAAGCGAAGGTATGTAAAATCGACTCATCCGCTCGCGCTGAAGACGCAGACACATCACAACATCCGCCCCCTCGATCCCCTCGCGCAACGAGTGATGTATCGAAACTCGATGACCAAAACAGCGAGGATGCCCCAATGAAGCTGGCACCAGAGTCGGCGGCCCCACGAGCCGAACCCGATTACCAAGCAGCGAGAGCGCCAAAATATTGCTCCGCGCGACCCGAGAGTGGAGAACATCTCCGACAATTGCAACAGTTTTTCCCCGCGGAATCTCACCGAAATGGCGCATCAATGTGAGACAATCAAGCAACGCCTGACTTGGATGTTCGTGAAGGCCATCACCTGCGTTCACCACACAGGTGGAGGAGAGATATTTGGCGAGCAGATGGGGCGCACCACTTGCGCTGTGTCGCACCACCAAAATATCGGGCGACATCGATTCAAGAGTAATCGCCGTATCAAGAAGCGATTCTCCCTTTTTTGTCGAGCTCGCCGATTCACTGATATTAACCACATCAGCGGAGAGCCTCTTTCCCGCAAGCTCAAAGCTCGTTCGAGTTCTCGTGCTCGGCTCCATGAAAAGATTAATAACCGTTCTGCCCCGCAGAGTCGGCACCTTTTTTATGACCCGCTCCGAGACCTCAAGCATCGTTGCAGAGTTTTCAAGCAACGTCTGAAGATCCTCAACCCGCATCCCCTCAATACCGAGCAAATGTGCTCTCATACCTCGCCTTCTATGAGTACTCCGCCGGAATGTACGAAAAATCGAGCGCATCGGACCATTTTTTTTCGCCTCCGCTGCACTCGATTCAAACACCGCGCTCCTTACCGATCTCCCCCTCGGTGCACCAGATAAACCGAATCTTCGTATCCCATCTCCATCACCCGCAACCGAACCATATCAGCCTTCGATGTCGGCACATTTTTACCAACATAATCGGGACGAATCGGCAGCTCTCGGTGTCCCCGATCGACAAGCACCGCAAGCTCGACCGAGTGCGGTCTTCCAAAATCCATAATCGCATCGAGCGCAGCGCGAATCGTTCGACCGGTATACAACACATCATCAACAAGGATGATTCGCGATCCAGTTACTCGAAACGGAAGATCGGTATCCTTAATCGTTGGATACGTTTCCGAGACCCCGATATCATCGCGATAAAGAGTGATATCAATCACCCCAAAAGGCACCTGCGTTCCCTCGATAGCCTGAATCCGCTGCTGAATTCGCTTCCCCAAAACCTCACCACCGGTCTTGATTCCCACAATAGCCAGCTCAGATATATCCCCCTCTTTCTCAAGAATTTCGTAACTCATCCGCGAAATGCATCGCGAAATAGTTTCTTTATCCAGCATCGTCCGCCATTCACGTGGTACCGATTTTGGTTGAGTCATAGAGCTGCTCCTGTGGTGGGGTTGTTAGTCTGTGGGAAGTTTTTATCAAGAGTAGTTACGGCTTCAGCACGCAAAGAGCCAAAACCCGCTGGTACAACGAGTGAAAGGGGAAAAACTGCTTTAGGTGAGAAATGAGGAAGAACAGGCAGGGAGGTAGGTGAAACCTAAATTTCGTAGGCAAAGCCAAGACGGGAGCGCGAGCCCAAGCACCCCCCCGAGGTCACAACCCCAACGAAAAATGCATCTTGCCAAACAGTTCCACCGACGCCCTTTGCAAATTCACGGATTCACACTTAAAGAGCTTCAAGTTAAGGAATGGTACCGGTTGTTGGGGGGGATAAGCAAGGCTGGAAAAATTTTGGGGGAAGGCGCGTCTGATCCGAGTGTTCGGTTCAGCTCTTGGATGTGAGAGCAATGGGCACTGCGCATCGTTGCGATGAACGTGATGCGAAACTGCAAGAGAACTAACATCAAAAGGTACGTCACCACCCTCCAGAACGCTCTCCAAACCCTCCTTATTAAAGACGCCTAATCGAAGAATCCGCAAAAACTAAGACCTTGCTTCAGGCAAGACGACACAGTTTTATCAAAACACTCCAAATCATCACATGGAGGTCAGAATATCTTCGATGCAGCCGAGATCTATAATGTTGAGGGAAGGGTGAAAAATTTCAAAAAAATTAAAATCGAGACTTACAACCCTCTAATATTGAGATACAGACGTCAACCAGATCTCCATAACCTTGGGAAACAGGCTATCGTGCATCACAACCGCGAACGTTTAGCCTCGTGACAACATACGAATTACTCCTTCACTTACACAAAATTCAGAACAGGCTCTATGTTCCTACAATTTTTTGCGCCGAGAATAAATGACAATTGTCTAGCCAAAATAAACGGCCCCATAACTTTCAATGAATCGGCGATCCTAATTGAACCGCGACCCGATGGGAAGACACAGCGACCAGGGGTATCCTACCAAATAACAGAGCAACCAGCGTATCCTGGTTGTGATGAGTATTTCATGAAAATTTTGTATAACGGGGCTCAAATCGGCCATGCCGTTGTTGCGAAAAGTTCGCTCGGAGAACAACCACAAGGATTCCTCCGTTACCTAAAAATAAGTCCAGAGTATCAAGGGCAAGGCTTTTCGATCGATTCGATAGCTTTGATCAATTCATTGTTCAAAGAATGGGGGGTTACGGGCCATTTGAATAATGACGTCGGTAGTGAAAACCCAGAATGGACGCAATATAGACTTCATGCAGCCCGAAAAATATACGAGAGAATGGGTTGGTTGAAGCAGGGCAATTCTAACATAATGGTGCTTCCCATAGAGGACCAGTAGTAACTCAACCCTCACTCCCACTCATCTTCACCTCAAGGAAATACAGATCCTGCGTGCGCGGAGCTCTGTCTCGCCATCTCCGGGCAGCCTCGTAACCTTCTCTACGTCTCCTACACATCAAGAGAGCAGCAAGTTTCTAACTATCCACTTGGCGAGATATATAAAACTCCCTAGCTGATGCATAAAGCGGCAAGTTATGTTTTTTTTGCAATTTGTCGCGGTACTGTTCCGCGTCCGAATATCGCAACTGGAACTATGGAAATCTCACTCTCAAATACCGCCTCATTATACTCAATCAGGCGATACTTTGATAACGGCAGCGGGCTGAGTCCAGCTTTTGTCCTAAAACAAGTAATCTCAGACCAGACTTTTTGATGGGTCGGAAATGCTCTCAAGAGATCCTCAAAATTTGAAAAAACAAATTTGTCGAATCCGGGAATCAATCTGTGGTTATAATGGTATTGAAGATTATCTTTTATCCGAGAATACTGAACGATAGGTTTTTTAGCATCAGTTAAAAGAACTAAATCGAATGGGACGATATAACAAGGGGGCCGTTTTGGGAAAAAGATAATTCCTTGAGATCTGTAAGTTTTCAGATAGTTTGGAGATAAGATCGTTGTACATAATCTCGACTGTTTTCCGAAGCTTTTGGTATTTGGCCGAATTACACCAGTCTGAACGATCTCATCTATCGATTGACACGGTACCTTTACATCACCTTCTATCGTTTTAGTGAAAAAATCATCCTCCAAACTTTTCACAAAAAAAGTATCAGCAACCATATTAATTTTCGGCCAATCGATACTAGTGGATTTTCGATTAAATAAAGAAACTATTTCTTCAATTAGGCACTTGAATCTGCGGAGCGAATTCGGGCAAAAACGCTAGTGCGCATTTGATAAATGAGTATCGTTATTTTATCCACTACGCACTAATTTATTTCAGCGCTAGTTCATTTTCTATCTAAATTTTCTCTTTTAAACAGTCTTATGAACATCAAGCTTGAACGAAGTATCATACCCTAGTCAACAGAGCCCACCTCATCTCCATTTCAAAGAGGTACAGGTAGCTGGCACTCTTAATAACTCACGCACCCGACTTACCTCAGAGACGTAGAGGTACGTACTCCGCTGCTGGGGAAGCACTCCTTGCACTCCTGCCTAAGTTACGAGCAAATAGTAAGTTTAATAAGCCACCAAGGTCGCTTTATGTAGTAGAATCGCACAATTTTACATATTATCGCCCAACAACAACCTATATCTGGACGCAACACGGCAAAGGCGTCCGATAGTCGCGATTTGGAATGGGTGTAATGTGATATTTCCCGGGTGGTATACTACTCTTCTAGACCGGCCCTACATACGGGCGATAAGTGCCCATTGGAAACTCTGAAGTTAGCTCGCCTCTCCGATATCTTTGCGAGACATCCTTGAAGTAGAACAAGATACCGAAGTACCAATCCCTCATCTCGGCCCATTTTTCCTTACAAATGGACAAGACCCGTGGACGATGAGAGAACGGTGTGGAGGTTTTGGTTGTTTTTGGAAAAGAGCCAGGCAGGACCTGTTTGAGTCGGAAACGTCCAACAAAGCTAGTTTTTCCCTCAGAACGGCGAGATCTAAGTATCTCTTGGCGACGCCCCTCCAGCTTTTGGTGCATCAATGTGGCATACTCTTTTTGGGTTAGATGCTCATAGCCGGGAAGACGTGCATAGGTTAGCGTAAACTCCTCGAAAAAATCCTTCTTTTCAACCTTTGCACCAAATCTCATTGCCTTGTAATACGCTGTGCCATTAAACACCCAAAACGTTCTCGTTTTACCCCACACCGCATCATGAAAACAGTTGTAGCCGGGGCACTCGGAGATTTTATCAACAAGACCATCCTTTATCGGCTGCAAGACAACATAGAAAAAATACTCCTCAAGTGTCGCCTCGTCAGCAATAAACTCATTTGAAAATCGCCTACCCCATACTCCGCCCCCCGTATACGATGGAGTCAATTTCGGAACAGATTTTGCGATCGTGGATTTCAGATCCCGAAGAAACGCTCCTCGGTTTTCTTTGTTGATTTGGGCCACCATATGAAAATGGTTGCCCTCAAGAGCGAATCCATAAAGTGTTATCTCGTGACGAGTCGCGTATTTGGCGGTGAGTCCGAGGATACGCTCTTCGAGCTGATTATTATTCACAAACCAGAGCCGAGAATCTCTCGTTCTGCTAGTAATAAGGTTTGAATACTCCCGCGTTTCGATACGTGGATGATAGCCCATCAGTGGTGTACTCCTCGAGAAAAAAGAAAAATCTTTCACAAGGTTTTCGGCACAAGCCGATAAAAGTTTCCTAGTTGCTCTGACATTCTCCTCTACGTCCCTGACACATAGAGAAATGCTCTCAGCCTTCCACCCCCAATCACCCCCAAACCCATTTCACAAAACTTTCACCACCACCCCCGGATCCAGCAATACTAAATCAGCACTCACCTTACTTTCAGCCACCCCACCCCTCTGCGAACCCTCTCTTAATCCTAAAAGCACCAAAAGAGCTGATCGGTAGAGTGCTAATTGATTTTGGTAGCGGGTGGCGTGGGTGGGGGCGGTCGTTGCGGAGATACGATCTGTTTTGAAGTCGTAAATAGTCGCTGAGAGAGGGGCTCCGTCGGGGGTGCGGGCTATGACCACTCGATCGAAGACTCCCGCAACGACCTTTCCGCCAAGACGAAGCGCGAACGGGCGTTCACGCCACAGCTCGAGCTGGAGATCCTCGGCATTCTTTAGCTCCCCACCGAGCTGCTTCCGAACCGCATCGTAATCAAAGACAGTGCGAATTGCGGGGAGTGAGAGACACTTAAGAAGGTAAGTCTGAGCTAATGAGTCTGTGGCTGGGAGCGATTCGAGTTGTAGCGGCGTGGGAAGTGGAGGTAGCCATTCAATCGACTCACAGAGTGCATGCACCGCTATTCCGAATTGCAACGCCGCCGGATCTGTGGAGGCGATGGTATCAATAAAACGAGAGGAGATGCCGCGGGTCGATGGGGTTTGCGCGAGCAAGGCGCGGCGATGGGTCCCCGTTGGGGGTCGGAAAGAAGGATGAAAAACGATCCGCTCTCGATCGAAAGGCGTTATCTCGGACGAGGTTGCAGGAAACCAATCGAGACTTCCGCCCTCATAAACAATTGTTAGCGCCCCCTGATCCAGAGGTTTAACTTCTAAGTCGCTCGATAGTGGAGAGTCCGTTGAGGGTGCCGGTGGCAACGATTGAGTGAGCAGTTCATTGAGGCTTGTTGATTTAATTTTATCACTCAAAAGAACGAACAAAGCGTGACGAGGACGGGTGATAGCCACGTAGAGAAGGGCTAGCTGCCCCGAAATCTCTTGAGAAATGCTATCAGCCTCTGCTTTTGCGAGCCTAGGATGATGCTCGATCACATTCGATCTGGGGCGAATCCAGACCGCAGTGGGAGCATCCAACCGACTTTGACGTTCAGCGAGAAGCGAAGTTCCCCTATTGTTAGAGACCGTTTGTTCGAGATCTAGTAAAATTACGGCATCGAATTCGAGACCCTTTGCTTTGTGGATCGTCATCACCCGAACTGCCGCCTGACTCTCGAGTGAAACGGAAGTTGAGCGAATCTCCTCGATAAAGCGATCAATTTCCGGAAATCGACTCTTTCCATCAAAGCGATAGGCTGCATCAAGAAAATGATCAATAAGGGATGCCTCGACTCCACCTTCGATTCCAACCCGAGCGAGGACTTTGGTGAGGTACGAGCCAATGCCTTCTCGCCATATCCGCTCCCGCTCTGCCGCAAGAAAAAGCCCTTCATCACAGGAACTCAATCCATCGGCCCCCGTTGAAACGATATCATCCCCACCATAGCACGATCGAAGCGGTGAATGCCAAACCTGAAAACGGGCGATAGTGTCGGCTGGGTGTTCTATCCAGGTAAGGAGGGCAAGAAGCGACCGCACAATCGGTGATGATGTTAGCGGAGTTCCTCCTTCACCTGATGCACCGATACCACGACTTATAAGCTCTGCAAGAATCGTTGGTTGGAACTTATTTCTTCTCAAGAGCACACCGATCGTCGCTCTAGGTTGTGATGCCCGAATCTCCTCGACAAGTGCAACGGCTCGGTTGATGCCGGTGCCATCGACAGGGACCCCTTCCGCATCCTCGCAAGAATCATCCAGATCGGCGTTACCTTTAGCGGCGAACCGTTCAATCCGAACGTATCCGGGACTATCAAGAGCGGTTTCGTGCTTTGTTATTCTCGCTATCCATTCCGCAGCAGCTGTGGGATGAGCTGAGACAGCGGGACTGTATGGAACACGCTCGAGCACCTGATTAACTACCTCCATGATAGCGCGTGATGAGCGAAATGAGCGAGAAAGAGGGGTAGAGCGAAGCGATTCATAACGAGTCTCAAGGTGAGCAAACAGATGGGGAGTTCCGCCTCGCCAATCGTAGATTGACTGCTTCTCGTCACCAACACATAAAAAGGTGCGCTCTCCTGGTTCAACGGAGAGAATTTCACTTACGAGTGGTTCAAGAATCTGCCACTGATCAAGTGATGTATCCTGAAATTCATCGATTAACAGATGACGAATCGAAGAATCGAGGCGAAAAAAAAGCTCCATCTCGGTGATGCGGCTCGATGCAAAGCGCAAGATATGTTTGATATCATCGAACGAATAACGGTTAGTACGAAACTTGATGGCATCGAGTGAGCAACGGAAATTATCAAGAAAACGGCGAAGCGCAGCCGTTTGCGATGAAGTCTTCAGAAGAAGAGCGTCAATCGATGCTCGAGCGAGCGGCATCAGCACTGAGCGATGCGAATCAGTTATTTGTGCGCGAGCGTAGGTTGGACTCTCATCCAGAATTTTTTTAATTACGGTTTCATCAAGAACCCCGAGAGGGTTAGCTGCCTCAGTTAGAGAGAGCAGATTTTCTCGTGCGGTGACCCATAACGCAAAGGGAGTTGGTGGTGAACCCTTCGTTAGAGGAATCGGCATCGAGTGAATCGCCCCAGTGAATGATGGCAACGGAGTAGGCTCTCCTGTCACGAGCGGAACATCCCACACGGTCGGCGAAGATGAACGAGAAAGCTCGAGCGATGGTCGAAGATGGCGCAGGAGTGGGCGTATTATTACGGAAGCTGCTCGCTGACCAATTATCTTTGCACACCTTTCACCAAGATCATCCTCTGATCCGAGCTCCTCAAGAGTTGAAAGAAGTGCCTCAGTGAGTGCACCTCGATCATCAGCAACAGAGCTGATCTCCCAGCGAGCTGGAAGGCCTGATTCGAGAAAAAAAAGTCGCGCTATCTCCATAAAGAGTGCATCAATTGTTCCAATACGCAATCGATGTTGAGATGCGAGAAGCGAGAGGAGCGCACTCTCACACTGCGCGACCGTGAGCTTTTGTATGCCAAGATGCTGCCCTAAGGTCAAAGCACTCTCTGGGGAGTTCATCGCTTCAAGAAGACGACGAAACACTCGCTCACGAATTTCGCTCGCCGCTTTTCTTGTGAATGTCGTTGCAAGAATGGTGTCAGGGGAATGTCCGCGCAGCACAAGCGCGAGAAAGCGATTGGTCAATTGAAACGTTTTACCCGTTCCAGCGTTTGCCCGAATTATATCGTGAGTAAGTGTAACGTTTAGGTCCATCGGTGTAATTCATCAATGTCATTCGTGCTCTCGGCAATCTATTTTACCGAGACCGATCTTTTTACTCAGCATTGGAAAATGGAATTCCCAAAATCGGACCATACTCATCATTAGTTTTGCTCGCTCCAGGTGGCCAAAATATACCGTGCGCGATTCCGTCGAGTACTTTATCGAGCAGCTCTTGCACCGCTAAAAATCCCTCCTCTGGCAGTTTTGGCTCGCTCAGAGTGGCAGGCCCCTTGCCATTTATTAGTAGATGACAGAGCGATATCTGGTCTGGGGAGATATCATGAAATATTACATGACGTAATAAGAGGAGCGCGTAAAGAGGCAGTTGCGGGTCGTTCCATACATTATTTTTGCCCCAAACTGTGGGAGCTTTATCGGACGTTTTAAAGTCTATGATCCGAATATCTCCAGTTACTTCGTTGCGATCAATGCGATCAATGCGTCCTGTTAAAGTGATCTTTCTACCGACCCGAAGCTCAGTTGTTACAGCTGGATCGAGCGCAAATTCGGTACAAAACGGATACCATCCTTCGGTTGCTGTCCGAAGCTGCCAAATGGTGAAGTCATCGATCCGCTGGCGCGCAGATTCTCTTTGTAATAGAGCAGCACGCGATGGATGGCTTCCTACAAGCTTTGAAAATGCATTATCAACTGCGCTCACAAGAAATTCGTGGAGGCGTCTCTCGTAAGTGAGATCGCGAGAAGGAAACTCGGCGAGGGTCTGGATGGCGTGATGAATAAGGATACCAAAGAGCCGCGGGTCGAGTTCGTTGAGAGGTTCCGGTGTTCGCTCTAGTTTGAGAATATGCCTCAAATAAAAGCGATACGGACACTGATTATACAAGCGGATTGCAGTCACTGGGATGGTAAGTTGATGCGGTATCTCATCTGTCGGTTCGTGAGCTGCAATAAATGAATCGGCAGATGGAGCTGGTATTTTAGATGGAGCAGGGCGGAGTCGCGGAGTTGGAGCGGTAAAGAAGCGACGTGCGCGTTCGATCGTCTCAGTTGGTTGACCACGATAGAGAAGTCGGCTTGGCAACGTTTGAGAGCCATCGGGGAGATGTCGATGAAGAAAAAGGTGCGTGTCTCGGCTTGCGATGAGCGCAGCAAGCAAATAGCTATCGCGGGCCATTCGCGATTCATTCGAGGAAAGCCCTAACTCGCGGCGGAGGGCATTTGGAAGAAAGGGATCAGCATTGAGAACCTCAGGAACGGCACCCTCAACCATTCCCGTAATCGCAACGTGGGCCGCATCATCGAGGTGTAGCTCAAGCCAGCCAAGAATATCGAGCGCAGGAGCGGAATCTGTTTCTGGTGTATGAACGAGCGAAAAGGCATCACTCAGAAGACCAAGCGCCTCCGAGCCAGTAAGAGGAACTAATGACGGGGATTCATGGACCAGTTCGAGCAACGCCTCGAGCGAGCGGTGAGTCGCAGCATCGATATGATAGGTGAGGTTACAACCATCAAAGAGCTCCGCGAATGGTCGAAGCCACTCTCGGAACGGGCGGGGCGAGCTATTTTGGAACGGTTCAAGGAGCGCGATTAGCCGTTCGAGCGCGGCCTCCACCGCGGCTGATGCCGGAAAGATATGAGGATCGCCACGCAGCGGAATTGCGCTCTGCACACACGATTCATTGATGGTATCGAGCATGCAATGGAGCGCTTCTTCTGTCGTGGGGGCAAGGCCGCGAGAGTGCGGATGGCGAAGAAGCCGCCACCCCTCTTCGCGGCCACCAGTGCGAGCGAAATCGGTCGCTGCTCTCAGCCAAGAGGCAAGCGTGCCCAGTGGTGGTGGTGGCGCCTCCGCATCAAAGAATGGAATATCAGCCTGTTTCAGCTGCGCATGAAGCGCGCGCCGACTCTCCTCTGAGAGCGCTGCAAGGGTGCACGAATCGATCGAAACCTGAGGGGCGATATCAGCAAGATACCCGATTACCTCGAGCGCTTCCTGACGAGGATCGGCGAGGATGTGGAGCTGGTACTCAGACACGGAGACGGGGTGCGTACGCCAAAACTCTCCATCAACGGTGCCTACATCCCGAAATCCACCGGCAAGTGATTCAGGAGCGTGAATCAGAATCGTCACCGGGTTCGGAAATGCCCGAATCGCCGCCGCTGCCTGTTCACTAAGATCGGGACAGCAGGCGACTATGAGGTTCTGAAATTGAGTCGAAACTGGCCCTTTGAGTATTTGCCACCTGGCACCATCTCGATCGAGAAGTCCGTACTCAGCAAGAATCGCATCTCGATGGGTAGAAACCTCCGCTAGTACCTGCCACCAACCACGCTGGACCTCCGGGACTTGAGTAACCATCTCATCGAGCGCGAGCCGCTGCGACACGATAGAGCACGATAATCCCTGTGCATTTAATTCTCGATGAAGCGCCATCAAGGTCTCAGCGAGCGCCCACCGCGCCACAAAGGGAAGCATCGTTGTCCGAGTGGCCACCGCAAGCTGCCCCGCCGCCTCAGGAGCCACCCCCTCTAGTGCCTGGCACCATGACAACCGCTCGAACATCGGGTCGGGCAACCTCGCAGCCCCACCCCCATAAAGCCCCTCAACAATGGTGCCAGGCATCATTATCCGCGGAGGAATAAGTGCCCGATTCATCTGGGCACATTTGTCAACAAGCAACTCAAGAAGTCGCCTCCCCGCTCTTCCTGAGGGAAGAAGAATGGCAGTATCGGCAAGATTAATGGCATCTCGGGCGGCGGAATCTCCCAAATTAATGAGATGCTGAACAATCAGGGAAAGAGGTGATTTATCCCACCCAAGAAATAGCCTTTCCATGATTAATTCCTTCTCGTAGAGCGACAAAAGCTCAGCTCTCATAGAAATTCGTTATTACACAACAACAGAAATACGATGAGCAAATATGACGGAAGGATGGGATACCACGATCAGTGATGACTCGACAATGGGTCGGAGTATGGGAAATCGATCACCGGAGAAATTGGCTCCGCCGAGGCCAATCCGCTAAACGAGCATTGCGGGAATCATGTTCGCCAGTCTGGGAAAAGGGGGAGCAAACATGCCGGGTGGAAAGGGAATATTTGCATACCCAAGCTTCCAACGCTCGTACACTTCTTTGCATTGCCGACACACGACGCGAAACTGAGAGATGAATTCTTTACGTAGCTCCGCAAAGTTCGACAAGCAAATCATCTTTCTTCCGTTATTTGGAGGTGTGTGCGGTGCGAGAATGGAGCCCCTGGTAAGACGATGTGGACCAATTGTTACAGAACTGCCACGCTGATCCCTAAATGCTATTTCGTCAGACTCCAAACGAGACAATAGTACCTGTCTTAGCTGTGCATCGTTCATCCGATCCAACTCCGGGAACGCCGCTCTCAAACTTTCTGGTTCCAGCTTTACGGTCGCAGAGATAAACTGATCAGATCCGTAAAATTCAACCAATCCGTCATCTTCTTTGAAAGGTTGCGAAGGGTCTTTAAGAGGCCCGACAGAACCTTTGGGAATTAATTTAACAGACACTTCGCTAACCCCATCCCTCAGGTATGGGTACGAAGAAACTCCAGGATATTCGGCTATCGAATCAACAAGACCGTCCTTAACAGGGTTCAACGTTACGTAGGAAAAAATATCAAGCGCCTTTTGATAATCAAGAAGAATAGGATTATCAAATCTCTCAGCCCACACGGTTCGGCCCTGACGTCCAAGAAGACGGTTGAGGTGATGAGCGCTTTCACTTTTAAAGTAACCGACAAATTGCGACGCGGCCTTGGGATCTATTACCCGTATAATCATGTGAATGTGATTAGCTTCCATGGTGACTGCAATTAACTGCACCGGGTATAGTCTTATAGCTCGGGCGAGGGCCGACCATAGAAGAATATTCATAAACCTTAACGGCACGAACGGGAGGCCTTCCTCAGTCCGAGAGGTAATAAAGTATACGCAGCCAGAAAGAAAAGAACGACGATTTCTCATGCTCCTATTATCGAAATCCTAACCTCAGAGTTTCCTATAAAAGAAATATTTTCAGTATTTTTATATCCACATCTCGAACCAACGGTAGGGATTCGCTGATCGCGATGGTGCCAGGCATCATAAGCGGATGCAGCCCCTGCGAAAGCAGGATGGCTAGACTCTATTTTCCCGAAAAAGGATTGCCCACCTTAGTAGTAGACTCGATCAGGTAGTTGCAGAAAGGTGCCAGGCATCAGGAAAGAGCCAGGCATCAAGAAAGAGAGCTTGCCGAAGAGCTCAAGATCTGCTCAAAATCTGACGCGGCTTTTGGTGGTACCACTGCTCTAAAACGGCAAGCCTCTCTTTGCCCACACCACGTCGACTTACCTAATTTTTTGCGAGATACTCTTCACCATGGCAAGAAGTCCACTCGCTGGGAAACCAGCACCCCAATCGCTTTTGATGGATGTTGAAGCGGCAAATCGTGCGTATTACGAGAAGCCGAGCGAGACAGCATCTGTTAGTTTTGGAACAAGTGGCCACCGTGGTGCTTCACTCAAAGGAACTTTTACCGAATCGCACGTCATGGCGATTGCGCAGGCGGTTTGTGATTACCGCGCAAACGCAGGAATTGCCGGCCCGCTTTTTCTTGGCAAAGATACCCACGCTCTCTCAAACCTCGCCCAGGAATCTGTTATTTCGGTGCTCACCGCAAACGGAGTTCAAACAGTCATCCAGAGTGACAACTGTTACACTCCCACTCCGAGCATCTCTCGAGCGATTCTTGCTCATAATCGAGAGATCCAAGACCCCCACCAGTTAGCCGATGGCATCGTTTTAACCCCATCTCATAATCCCCCAGAAGATGGAGGATGCAAATATAATCCACCGCACGGCGGACCTGCGGAGACTGCGGTTACGAGCTGGATTCAGAATCGAGCAAATCAACTCCTCCACAAAGAGCCAAACCAGATTCGCCACCTTCCTCTCTCTTCGGCGATGAACCACCCCTGCCTGCACAGCCGAGATCTTGTAACACCGTACGTCGATGCACTCTCCACCGTTATCGACATGGCAGCTATCGCCCGTTCCGGGATTCGTATCGCAGTCGATCCACTTGGAGGTTCCTCCCTTGCCTACTGGGACATGATCGCATCCCGATGGGGAATCGAGCTCGAAATAGTTAATCGGGCGATCGATCCAACCTTTCGCTTTATGGCGGTCGATCACGATGGTAAAATCAGGATGGATTGCTCAAGTGCCGATGCAATGGCCCCTCTGGTTACATCCTGTGCGGGATACGATCTCGCCTGTGCAAATGATCCAGACGCAGATAGACACGGTATAGTTGCTGGTGCATCCGGCCTCATGGATCCAAACGGTTTCCTCGCTGTCGCGATCGATTATCTCTTTACTCACCGCCCCAAATGGCCTCCCCACGCGCGAATCGGCAAAACAGTCGTAAGCAGCTCCCTCATCGATAGAGTCGCCGCAGCGCGAGGCATCTCTCTCTACGAAGTGCCAGTGGGTTTTAAATGGTTCGTTCAGGGCCTTTTTGACGGCTCACTCGGATTTGGTGGCGAAGAAAGTGCCGGAGCGAGTTTCCTCTGTTTCGACGGCACCCCATGGTCGACCGACAAAGATGGCATTATCCTCGGCCTCCTCGCCGCCGAAATGCGCGCCGTGACCGGTCGTGGTCCCGATCAACTACTCGCCGAGCTTCGTGCCACTCACGGCAACCTCTGGTACAGAAGGGTCGATCAACCGTGCGCGCCCGAGGCGCGTCGTTGGTTTGCTCAACTCACCGAGCAGTCGCTATACGGCACATCAGTGGGCGGCGCGCCAGCGACAAGGATTCTCCTCAAAGCTCCCGGAAATGAGGAATCAATCGGCGGCTTTAAGATCGAATCAGCCAAAGGTTGGTTTGCCGCTCGACCATCAGGAACAGAAGATATCTACAAGATATACGCGGAGAGCTTCGAGAGTGATGCCCATCTCCAGCAGATTATCGAAGATGCGCATCAGTGGGTAGGAAAATAACCCTCTCAAAAACATTAGAATTCGCCACCCATAAACGGCAACAGCTTTCTGTTGAGGTCTCAGGTCCATCAGGAACTTTAATATCTTTTGCTTCGGTAAAATCGCCGCCAAAAACCACCCAACATATAGCGAAAAAGGGAATCAAACTCTACCCTGGCCTTCTGTATCACCCCTTCGGTAAGGGAGTATCCAGCGTTAAGATCAGCTATAGCGAATCTAGTGGGAGCGACTCCGCCAATAAACCAGGAAGCAATAATACCGGAGGCGGTGGGACCGAATCTTATGTCGGCGGCTGCTTGACCGAGAAAGATATTGAAAAAATTTCGACAGCCATTCTCCCAGCTTGGTATATCTTACCCCTCCAATTAAATTTGCAACCTGTTTGTCACCCCTGCCCTTCACCCACCGCAGGAGCACCTCAGTCAGCAGCAACGCAAAAATTAGCACACGAGCAGCCACTGCAAGCTCCGCTGGCTTAGCATTTATCCAGTAGGATGCATTAGACAGCAAGCCGCCAGTAGGTGTAATAAAATTCGATCTCGGTCTATGGGATGACTAGTTGTGGCCTATCCCAAAGAATACCCCTCACTCCTGCGTCCGATAAGAACATGGAACAAAAAACCACCTCTACTCGAACTCAAAATCTACCCCATCATCCTTGAATGACATTTGAGTACTATCCCCTACTCCTTGATTCCCCGCGGCGGGAGGGGGAGGAAAATCGAACACTCCATCTCCCATATCGAACGCTCCCTCAGTCGGAAGATCGAGAAATCGAGTGAGCTCTGGCTGAAACTGAACCTTTACCGTTCCAATAGGTCCATTTCGCTGCTTGGCTATAATCAATTCGGCGATACCTCGCTGAGTCGTCGTTTCTTTGTTATAGACCTCATCTCGATATATAAACATTATTAAATCTGCATCCTGCTCGATGGCACCCGATTCACGAAGGTCAGCCATTCCAGGTCGCCTATCTGTTCTCGATTCAACCGAACGATTAAGCTGAGAGAGCGCAATAACCGGAACATTTAGCTCTTTTGCGAGCGCCTTTAGAGAGCGCGATATGTCAGCTATCTCCTGTTCTCTCGATTTCTGATATGCAGGACTTCTCATTAGTTGAAGATAGTCGACCACGACAAGAGATAACGGGTGTTCTCTGTGCAATCGGCGACACTTTGCTCGAAGCTCAGTGACCGTAACCGCCGGCGTGTCATCAATAAAAAGCGGTGCCTCAGAGAGCACACTTGCTGCTTGAACTAATTGAGGAAAATCGCGCTCGATAAGCCTTCCATTTCGGGCTCGCGCATTATCAACCTCAGCCTCCGAGCAAAGGAGACGGAGAACTAGCTGCTCTTTTGACATTTCAAGAGAGAATACGCCAACCGGCTTTCTCTGATGTACCGCAACCTGTGCACCAATCGAGAGCGCGAGCGCTGTTTTCCCCATCGATGGCCGCGCCGCTATGATGATAAGGTCAGCTGGTTGAAATCCTGCCGTGATAAGGTCTAGTTCAGTTAAACCGCTACCAACTCCGGTGATAGGCTCTTTTCGCTCATACAATTTCTCCACAACCGCGATCGATTCGTGGACGATATCGCCAATACGAAAAAATCCCTTACCACTCCGCGAATTACTCACCCCAAGAATTCGCTGTTCAGCAACATCGAGAAAATCCTCGAGCGGCGTTTCGTCATCAAACGCCTCATTGACTATATCGCTCGCTTCACGAATTAGGGTTCGTCGTGTTGATGATTCCTTCACCAACCTAGCATAAAACGCGACATTCGCCGATGATGGAGTTAACTCTGCAAGCCGAGAAAGCTCTGGGAGCCCGCCTATTGCATCGAACACTCCTAGCGCACGGAGCCGCTGTTGAAGTGTAACGTAATCTATCGGCTCACGGCGCTCGTTGAGCTCAACCATGGCTCGGAAAATTTGCTGGTAGCGGTTATCGTAGAAATCCTCGAACCGAATTCGTTCGAGCACCGCATGAATCGCCTCGTTATCGAGAAGAATCCCACCTAGGAGAGCTTCCTCAGCCTCTCGAGAATGGGGAAGAGTACGAGCAAAAGGTGAAGGCCCCGCCTCTTTTTGGTTATCGCCTCGCGGTGTATCGCGACCCATTCGAGAGGTCCGATCCCCATATTCAGAGCTTCCTGCTCGCCAACGACCGGACGTCATAAATATTGCCCCCCTGCGTTAATCGTCGTAATAGCCGTCACTATACGAGCGACGAGCCTCGCTCTTCAAGAGCATATCGAGGGAAGAATCAGAGAAAAAAGAGGAACAAAGAGACAGCTTTCTTTTTCTAAAACGACCAAATCCTGCCTTTAGCAGCATCACCCCCCTAACTCCAGACTACTCCTTGCTGACCCAAATCGTCTCAGAGTCTGAGAGGTCCATCCACTTGGTTGCGGTGCGCATGAAATCACCCGAAGCAAACTTACTAAAATCTGCTGTCGTCGTCTCCACCCCCACCTGCTTGGAGAGCCAAATGGGATAAGCGAGCTCTCTACTCGGGCATACCACAGTCACGCAGCGCCGAACTTCTCGAGTATCAATTTCTTCGTTCTGACGCGCCGACTCAGCAGCGACACCACCCTCTTCTGCCACCTCAGTTAGTGGTGATGCGCGCAGCGAAATATCGTGTAGCTCCGGAGACTGAGCAAAGCTTGTATGCCCATGGGCGAAGGCCAACATATCTGCTGCCATATCGGGGTCCACCGCGACTTGCCGATTAATTCCCTTCGGTGGAAGCCGTTTCACAATGACATCGAATCCTGCCCCTCGCACAGCATCGAGAAAAGATCTTTGCCGAGAATCATCATCGTGAGGAATCACAGTGTAATATCTCGCCACTATCGGCGCGGAACCCGGGCACACACCCCGAATTAATGCAGAAAAATCAACCCGACGATTGAGGCGGCGAGCAGCTCTATCGAGAGACGGACCATCAATAAATAATCCCACCACGCGACGAACAGAGCGACGAACGACCGTCGGTTCACCACCACTCTTTTTTGATGTACGGCCCGCAGTCCGTGGACTCGCCGCCCGTTTTCGATCGGTAGATGAACGAGGCGATGAGGTTCCTGAGGCGCTCACGCCGCGGGTTCGGTAGGGAGAGGATGACATGATGGAAATAGTTGCTGGTTAGTACACCGGAGCTCTAACCCCGGCCTCATACTGTTTACAGAGCTTGATGGACAATAGCCGAAGAGGGTACCCGAGAGCTGGTCGATAATCAAGGCGCAACGAGGGTTTGGGTAATAAACAGGTCGATTAACACACCGGCACCTTCTATCGCCTTATCACCGCTCCCCCAGAAGCTCATCCGTAAATCGCTCTCCTACCGAATACTTTGAAATCCAGATACCAAAATAGGCCCGTGCAAAGTCACGATTTGTAATCTTAAGCAGCTGCCTCTCGTTAAAGTTTAATTGCATCTCTCCACTAGGAGGATCGAACGTTATTGAATAGGTATCGCCCTCATCTGCTGCAATATACGCATCCGTTATCTGTTTAAGTTCTGGCTCAAGATGTTTCTCGGTGAAATCAGGATTATCGCGAAGAATCTTCTCCGAATTTTCAATAAAGCGGTCGGTTGATATCGACCGGTGATAACATAAAATAAGTTTTTTCTTCGCATCTCCCTCTACCTCCTGACGAGAGAGAGAGCCTCTCGGGACATAAAGAGCTGCCGAATAAACCTTTAAACCCCAGTACCGAAAAGTTGCAACCCCTCGGCGAGAAAGAGATTCCCCTCCAACCTCTACAACATCAGAAAAGCAACAATCGCCCCGACATTCCTGTTGTTCGTTAGAAGTATCCGCAGCAGCCGCAGAAAATGTTCGTACGAAAATATTATCAATCAGAATAAAAAGGAGGAAAAGCCAGCGTAAATGTCGCACTACCACCGAAACACCTATCAATTTTTGAGCCACCATTACCAACATATTACCGCTCGCGTCACACAACCCAAGAACACTTTGGGTACTCAACCCCCATCAAACTTCACTTCATTCTCAAGTTGGACCAGAAAACGAAGCTGCAATTAACTAGGCAAAATATCCACTGGATAGGAGAAAAAGACATCATCGTCTGCTCAAATACTAGACTAGATATTCCGTCTAATCCTCCCAATATCACTATTATACCAGATTCAAGCGAGAGTAACGCCACAAACTGAGCTGTTATTCTCAATCGCTCCTGAGACTCTACAACAGTAACCCTTCGCCTTGGCGGTCGAATAAGCCCACTGAGCAGGTAAAACCAATACACAAGGAAGCCGTTCGCAAGAAAGAGATAGTAGAGCGAGGTTGGACTTGAAATTGTCCAAACCAAAGTGTCTCCGACTATTACGGAGGAGACCCCCCACTGAATCGGGAACAAACCCACTATTTGTGGGAATACCAACGACACTGCAAGAATGCTGCTCACCACTTGCTGACCAAATGATGCAGAGCTGTCTGACACAGAAAAAGCAATTGTGTTGAACGCGAGAGGTATAAAAAAAGCTATCAGGAGATAGATTGCAATCGAACGCATCGACCGTTGCAACACATCACGAACTGCCCTTTCATTCGAATGAAGACCCAACCGAAACGCTCCCCGAGAAAGCGCAGGGGCCATCAAAAACATCGTGCTGACGACAATTACATAACCGCCTACAATCGTCATTGGAGAATCAAGCGATGAGCCAAATATGCGATGAACTTCCCGAAGCACCCAGCCAGAGCTGATAGCCGCCGCGCATACAACTGAACCGAGCAACAGAGCCGCCAGAGCACTCTGCTCTTGCCCTAGCTGCTGAAACACCCCAGAAGCAGGCTCCATAACCCTCGACAACGCAAGTGGACTCGCCGCAAGAGGTGAAGGCGGACGAGCCTCCGATTCATCCTCAACCTGATGGAACGCACCGGAGTGTCGTACCGATCCAATGGATACTCCAAGCACATCCACAAATATCGGATCATCGCAGAGTGGCCGATTACTCGGTTCTTTATCGAGCAATCTCATTATTAATTCATCGAGCTCTTCGCTCACCGTGACTATTTCTGATGGTGGAACCGGCTCTCTTTCAAGATGCGCCCGCATCAATTCAGCAACAGATTCATCAAGCCACGGCGGAGAGCCCGTGATCATGGAATATGCCAAAACCCCAAGAGCATACATATCGCTGCTGAACGAGGGGTCGGCCCCATCCCACAGCTCTGGCGCAAGGTAGAGCGCTGTTCCCATGAGAGCATTTGTAACGGTGACCTCAGAGCGCGCCATCCGCGCGAGACCAAAATCGATTATTTTTACCTGATCACCAGAGGAGAGAAGAATATTTGACGGCTTTAGGTCCCGATGAATAATTCCCTTGAAATGTATCGCAGCGAGCCCCTCAACAATCTGCCTGAGAATTGCAACAACCGTCTGTTGCGGCAACGCCCCCTGCTTGAGGCGATGTGTAAGCGATTGACCAGGAACGTACTCCATCGAGACGAATATCATCTCGTTGTCGGCCTGTAGATCGAAAATTCTGCACACCTGCGGATGAGCTACTCGACGGCCGATCTGAGCTTCGCGAACAAATCTCTCGAGCCCATCTTCTCCCGCATATCCACCGCGCGAGAAAACTTTAAGCGCGACCAATTCACCCGCGATTAAGCTGTCCTGCGCTAAGTAAACTCCACCCATTGCCCCCCTCCCCAAGAGGCGCATCACCCTATAACGACCACCAACCATCGCACCCGCAACGAGCTCTGGCTGCGGAGTATCCGGTGTTTCAGTAATCGTATCGGGAGAGGAAGTCATCAAGATAGGCGAAAAATAAAAAGAGACTTTTTGATTTGGGGTCAGGAAAACCTTTAGCTCAGGCTCACCCTAACCTAGCCATCGGCAACACCAAATTAGTGCGTCGATTCTAGTATTCGATTCTTGTTCGTAATAGCATTATACTACACACCAAAGGAGTTGGCATTTCCCATTTGATAAGCCTTTAACTTAATTGGGACAATACCTGCATCCTTTTTTCGCAGTGTTTTCTGTCGCAGCGTCTGTCTTAATTTCTCGATCACTGCCTCTTTCGCGATATTTTCTATTGAGTTCCGTAATGAGCCCATTTAATTATCAGCCAATCTTTGAGTTCGGTGAAGATAAAACCGAGTACCGCAAAATATCCTCTTCGTTTGTTTCGTCCCAAAAATTCGGCGATCGTGAGCTTCTAGTAATTGAACCTGAGGGATTGCGGCTTCTTGCAGAGACTGCATTTGATGATGTCTCTCACCTTCTTAGAACGAGTCATCTCCAAATGCTCGCCTCAATTCTCGATGATCCAGAGAGCTCAGCAAACGACAAATTCGTTGCTACAGAGCTTTTGAGAAATGCCACGATCGCGGCGGCCCGAGAGTTCCCATCGTGTCAGGATACAGGCACCGCAATTATAATGGGGAAAAAGGGAGAACTCGTTTATACCGGTAGCGATGATGCGGAATCGCTATCGGGAGGAGTATACGATTGTTATCAGCGGCGAAATCTGCGCTACTCTCAGCTTGCACCTATTACTCTTTTTGAGGAGCGGAACACCGGAGACAATCTTCCGGCGCAAATAGATCTCTACGCAACAAAAGGATCTGAGTATTCTTTTCTCTTCGTCGCAAAGGGAGGCGGGAGTGCAAATAAGAGTTATCTATTCCAAAAAACAAAATCTATTCTCAATCGACCCGCATTTGAGAAATTTTTTCGGGAAACGGTTGCACAGCTCGGAACCGCTGCGTGCCCGCCTTATCATCTTGCCGTTGTAATCGGTGGCACCTCAGCTGAGATGACCCTTAAAACCGTAAAGCTCGCTTCGTGCGGTTATCTCGATTCCTTACCCACTTCCGGTAACGAACGGGGCCGCGCTTTTCGCGATCTCGAAATGGAAAAGCTGTGTGTTGAATGGGCCCGAGCTTCTGGAATTGGTGCGCAGTTCGGCGGTAAATATTTCGTTCACGATGTCAGGGTAATCCGTCTACCACGCCACGGAGCATCCTGCCCAATCGGTATCGGAGTAAGTTGCTCAGCAGACCGTCAAATCAAGGGAAAGATCTCAAGAGAAGGACTTTTTCTCGAACAGCTTGAGGAGCACCCCGAGCAATTTATGCCACCGCACCCTGAGCAGTACGGCGGCTCTGCAATCTCGGTCGATCTCAACAAGCCGATGACCGAGCTACTCGCCACCCTCAGCACTCTGCCGGTCGCAACCCGGATTATGCTCAATGGCCCACTAATCGTTGCTCGCGATATCGTTCACGCAAAGCTCGCCGAACGGCTAAAGGCGGGGGAGCCACTCCCCGACTACTTCCGCAACTATCCAATTTACTACGCAGGACCCGCAAAAACCCCCGCTGGACACCCTTCGGGAAGCTTCGGTCCAACAACCTCTGAGCGCATGGACCCCTACGTTCCATTGTTTCAGGAACACGGAGGTTCCCTCGTCATGCTCGGCAAGGGCAACCGCTCGTTGCCGGTCACCGAAAGCTGCGCCCGATGGGGAGGATTCTACCTAGGCTCAATCGGCGGCCCCGCCGCACGCCTCGGGAAAGATTGCATAACAAAAGTTGAGATGTTAGATTTTAAAGAATTAGGGATGGAAGCTGTTTGGAAGATAGAAGTAAAAGATTTCCCGGCTTTTGTTATCGTTGATGATAAGGGCAACGATTTTTTCCGGCCCCGGAGGGATTTAGTGGCGAAGGTGGGGTAAGACTCGGGGGATTGGGCAGGGCGGTGGATTTGGGGAAGAGATTTTAGGTGGAGGTGGGATGGTTGCTTTACAAGGAAGTCAAGGGGGTTCACCCGCAGCAGGGTCGGCCTTTACTGTGGAAAGAGGTAGTCTTCATACTTCGGCTTTGCAGGAGATAGTAACCCTTGCTCTCAAAGCGGCTTCAGAAGAGCCCCTTAGGTTAGTGCCGCAAAGGTTAGCGGAAATTTTCGGTGCAGCAAGAGTAACAGCAGAGGATGTGGGGATATCGGCATGTAGCCAATTTTCGACTGCCAGAAATGGGAGCTCTAGTTATCTTTGTGATACCGAGAATGGGCATGTAGTGCCTTCACGTGATCCCAACCCAATGTCCAAAAGATATCCGGACGCAGACGTAAAGGCTAAAAATATAGGTTCTGAAAGCCAGAAAGATGCTAAGCGAGGATTTGAGGCCGTTTTAACGTCTCCGGAATCACTGGCCGTGAGTTTCGACAGATTGGATGGATCTAATGTCGAACGTTCCGAGGAGTCTGCTGCGGGGTCTACCAATTTTAGCCAACCATCAGTTTCAGCAAGATTTAAGCCAGAACTCAAAGAAGACGTAATCTACCCCACGACTGAAATCAAGACCCGTGTTTTCGATATTAGACAAATTTCCGTATCAAACCCGGATCTAGCTGGATTTGTTCGAGCAAGGCTGCACACATTAAAGCCATTAGAAAATTCAGCCCAAACCTCCAAGGTCGGCTTCATTGGGCAAGGACCTCAGTCTGTCGACGGGAAGCTCGTTATCGCTCTAAATAATATCCAGCCCTTCGACCGAGCCACCCTGGCTGAACCTGAACACGGGCCTGCGATTTCCCTTGTCGAAAAAAAAGAACTCATCCCCGCCTAACCCCAAATGCCCCAACACCTCCTCCCCCACTTCAACGATCGCCCAATCGTGGCGATCGTTGATACTATCGTAATACACTCGATGTATGACGATAGTGGTTCGCAGCCTAGTGACATTACTGGGTGCATTACCCTTCTCAACATCAATGAAGTATCGGCGCATTATGCCATATCGCGTGATGGGGAACTTTGGGGGTTGGTGGCGGAGGAGCAACGTGCCTGGCACTCTCGCTCTCGGGAGGAGCCGCGGGATCGGATGCCGTTTGATGATGATTCGCGTGACCAGATAAATGATTTCAGTATTGGAATAGAGCTTGTTGCGGCGGGACCCCACAGCGATTATACCGACGAGCAGTATGAAACCCTGCTAGCCCTCATCGCCTCGATTCGGACTCGATATCCTATCACCGCGATAGTCGGACATGAGCACATCGCTCCAGGAAGGAAAAGCGATCCGGGAAACTGCTTCGACTGGAACCGTATTATTCACGCTCATCAAAGCTCGGGGCTCAGATTCCCTGCAGCTGTGCTACGGTAACGGGTTTGCGGTAGCGGCCTTTTTGGTGTCATGGAAAAAAAGGTCTAAAAAATAGCTGAAAATTGTCGAACAATCGTCCCCATTTGACTGATCGACTCTCCTACCGCCTTTTTTCGTCCACCTTACTTCACCCGCCTCTCACCCCCGCGAGCTTACGTACTCTTTCTGGATTTAGATCTAGCAGGTAGCAGAGATTATTAAAGGTTAGCGGATGGGATTCGTCGGAGGTTTCCATATAGCATCGAGCTTTTCGTGATTCAGCGCCTTTACTGGATAGGTCGAGGAGAGTTGCACGCAGCAGCGCTCGTAAGAGCTCACGCTCGGGGCAATCGGGTGGTAGGGCAGCCTCTTCATCGATGCAGATAATTCGAACTCCGGCATAATCTTCATCACTCATGCCGATCCTCCCTCGAACAAAAAAGGCTCTACATAACTGGAATGAGCAAACCTCTTTAACCCATTCGAACCACTCTTCTTGCTGTGGTCGGATGACTTAAAGATTCACTTGACAATTGGGCGCACTTTTTTGATAAAAATGGAGCGTTTAGGGTTTGTGGAGTGGACGTCGGGTATGGAGAAGAAAAACTGTGTGGCGGTGGCGTGGAGAAGCAGATGGGTGGGGGTAAAGTGATGCGAGGGAAATGGATTTGCGAGGGAAATGGATTATAGCGAAATGTAGGAGAGGAAAATGATGAAGAGGAAATGCGCCCTGAGAGATTCGAACTCCCGGCCTTTTGGTTCGAAGCCAAACGCTCTATCCAGCTGAGCTAAGGGCGCATATGTCGGACCAGAAGAGTGCCACAGCTGCATCGTGATGGGAAGGGTTTCGGGAGATATCAGGATGATAATCGTGCTATTTTTTTGAAAAGTATCTCTCATTGGGGTTAGGAAGCGGGTGTTTTGCTTACAGAATTGATATCTACCCGTCGCGCATAGTGCAAAAAATCACAACCGTTGCCCGGCTCCGTTTGGGTTAGAATAAAATCACTCTCAAACGGAGGGAGGTGGCGGTCTCCTGAATGAATCCCGTGGACGACGGTAACAAAGGCTTCGTCCCACGCATCGATCGTTTGCCGATACAGCTCTTCACCCCCAATAATCCAAAACGGAGTGTCTCGGTGGGATTGCATCTCCTCGATGAGGGCGGCCAGATCTGAAACAACCCTCACTGCAGCTGGATACACCGCATAGCGATTCGTCGTCACAACGATATTGGCCCTACCCTTGAGGGGACGCACCTGCTCCGGGAGAGAATCGTAAGTTCTCCTTCCCATCACTACGGTGCCGCCTTTCGTCAACTGTGCAAAGCGCCGAAGATCGTCCGGTAGGTGCCAGGGAAGCCCCCCCTCGCATCCAATGACTCGACCCTCATCCATCGCCACGATCGCTCGAATCGTCATAGTTGCTATTCCTTATATCGCGATAGGGAGCTTGATAGCGGGGTGCGGATCGTAACCCTCGAGGGTAAAATCCTCGTACTGAAATTCAAAAAGATCTGTAACAGCGGGATTGATTTTCATCTTCGGGAGGGGGCGCGCTTCTCGGGAAAGCTGGAGCCGAGCGCCCTCAAGATGATTTTGATAGATGTGAAGATCGCCGAAGGTGTGGACAAATTCGAACGGTTGCAACCCGGTAACCTGCGCGACCATCATTAGAAGGAGGGCGTAGCTTGCGATATTAAATGGAACACCGAGCATGAGGTCGGCGGACCGTTGATAAAGCTGCAAGCTGAGCTTTCCGTGTGAGACGTAAAATTGAAATAGTGTATGGCACGCAGGTGGCGCGACTTCAGGAAGGTCGCCCGGGTTATAGGCAACAACAAGGTGCCGTCGACTGTATGGATTTGCCCGTATCGCCGATACGACCTGACTAATCTGATCTATCGTGTTGCCACGCGCAGTCTCCCACCGCCGCCACTGTTTGCCATAGACGGGACCGAGCTCTCCCGATGGGTCGGCCCATTCATTCCAGATAGAGACTCCTCGCTCTGTAAGGTAAGTGATATTGGTGTCGCCACGGAGGAACCAGAGCAGTTCATAGATAATTGATTTTAGGTGCACCTTTTTGGTTGTCACCAGGGGGAAACCCTCCTCGAGGTTAAATCGTAGCTGCCTCCCAAATACCGATAGAGTTCCCACTCCGGTCCTGTCGGGTCGAGCCACTCCATCCTCCGGAGCCCCATTCTTCAGCACATCATTAATCAGTTCAAGATACTGCCTCATAGCCTCCCCGTCTTATTAGGTACCTTTACTCCACGGTAATCGATGTCGCTCATTCGACACTGACCACCGAAAAGCGTCAAGCCGAGGACGCTAGCAATTACGATTATCTCGCAGCGAAGCTGCAGGGAAGATACAGTGAAACCCTAGCAGCTATGCAATTTTTTTTATAAAATACTAATAACTCTGCAAATGGTGAAATATTGGTTGCATTAAGGCAACATTTAGCACAAAAAAGGAGCAATTAACTCAACAGAATCAACTGAGTTATAGAGTCAACCGAGTTTATGCAATACCTTAATGGGAAGCATTCACTCTTTCTCGGAGTTATACGATGTGAAAAAGCAGCGCAGCCGAGAGCGGGGATTCAGTGACTTAGGGGAGATTGTAGCTCGCCAGGGCGAGACTTTTAATCGGCTATTGATCGATGAGAGCCGCCTGCACCCATCGCTCGACATTTCTGATATCGCGCTAGAGCCATATACTCGGTGGCTCGATCTTGTTCGGGAGGGCTCGTTTCGCAAAGCGGTTCGGGCTAATTGGTGGACTCATGGGGACGTGGAGGAGCTTCTCGATGGGGCTGAGAGGATTGGAGAGGCCATTGAAGGGCTGATTGAGGGGCTTTCCGGGTGCTCACAAAACTCAACCCTGAGCACAGCATCTTTCTCTGCGGAGCTCTCTGCTTTACGGGAGGTTCTTTATCGTATTCCGTTCGTTGAGCCAGATCATCGTTCTCTCTTTATTTCAACGGCTCTCACTACCATCCTTGCCACGAGTACTCACTCCCCCGTGAGGAGGGCGTTGGCATTTATGAATGTGTTTGACGCCGAACTGAAGAATCCGCGCACAACATCTCTTCATCGGGTTGCTCTCCTTCGAGTGTATGAAGATCTTGCTGCGGGTTCGGTTCGGACCTTCCGTCACTTTATGGAGAGCCCATTTCGTATAAGTCGGGCGCTCCCATTTCGTAATATTCGTGAGGCAGCCTTTCGGGGAGTCGAGGCGGCTTTTGAGCGACTTTTTGCGAAGCAAACAAAGGGCCGTCTGGAGAGTCTTGCGTTTCTGGTGGCGCTCTCTGGGGTGGCGATGCAAGAGGTGTGGGAGGCGATTCGCCCTCTTATCACGCAGATGGTTAAAACTCATCCTCCTCTGGCCAGCTATGCGGTGGATATGTTTTTCCCTGTTGGGATAAAGGGAGCCCCTCATGCCGATGAATTTCTGCGGGAGCAGATTAAGCTTTTTTTCGGGGTAAGCCAGTCGCTTGGGTCGAGGATGCAGCGCCATTTTACGGGATTCTTCCCCCTTGATTGGGATAGCGTCATGCGCGGGCGTGTTCCGAATCTTCCCCCCGCGATACGGGGATTTTCAGCAACTTCAGAGGTCGCTGCCCTCAAGCATCATCTGATTGATCACTTCGTTCCTGCTCGGCCCTCGCAGCGGATCGAGGATGGAGTCGAAATAATACCCTCACAGGCGACTGCATTGGGCAGACTTGCCGCAGAGCTCTTCTCAATTGGTCAGGGTGCGTATATCACGATCGTAAATCGTCACAGCTGGGAGGCAGGATACGAATCAGTGCCTCATAGTCTAGTCGTGGGGACTGCGTGTATCGACCCGCGCTCACACCCGGGAGAGCTCTATCTTGCTCTTGGCAAGTCGTTTCATCAGATGCCGCTCAACGGTTCAGCAGTGCGGCTCACCCCCACCCCACTATCTTCGACCGCCACGATTCGTCGTTCGGATGATGGTCCGATAGAAACTGTTACATTCTCTCAAGTGGCATCCGAGCTTTACGAGATTCGTTGGCTCGCGAGACGTATCGTGGCACTTTTACGTGGCGATGATGTGCCTCATGTTGAAGATCAGCGAATAGTGCTAAGTCGTTACGAACAGCGGGCCCGTGAGAAGCTTCTTGAAGCAGAGGCACAGTATCGGAGCTGTCGAGAGCAGCTGCTTCTTATCACCGATTACTACCGCGGTCGGCGTGAAGGCGCTGTTCAGCTCTGTAATCCACCAGCATGGCTCGGTATGAATGCGGGGGTGATTGGGATTTCGCTTAATCGTGGAGTTTCAACTGTTCAGGTTCCTCTGCCTGACGCAATACCTACCACCCCAGAGGAGTTCGACCAGCTCATTTTTGACCAGCTGAAACAGATCGACCCGCTCCTTCGCACAATGTTCGACGAAACTGTCCTCTTCCTCGAGCGAACATTAAGCCCCTACTCTCCAATGCGCTCTCTCATCGACTTTGCTCGCAGCTCCGAAAGACGTCGCTCCGGCGGTGGAGCCTTCCGACTCCTCGGCGCCTGCTCCCGCTTCATGGTGACCCGAACCGTTGACACAGTGAAGGCGTGCATCGGGCGATAAGGGATTTTTCTTTCGAGTCCAGTGCTGATTTCATCTTCTCTACTGGTGCCAGGCACCTTTTTTTGACCTTCCCAATGGTGCCAGGCACCTTTTTAAACTATTGATTTTTTTGGCTCTGGTGCTGGTGCCAGGCACCTTTTGGTAAAAAAATGCAGAGGCAGATCAAGAAACTAGCGGGGTAGGATTGACAGGAGGAGTTTAACTAGGTTACGAGGTTGTCGTAAAAATATGTGTAGTAAGGGAGAATTACTGGTGATTTATTCAAGCAATTCGAGTGCTACTGATTTATCAAACTTAACAGTTAACCATTTGCTATCAGCTTCCACTATCGAAGAGGTTCACATCCTTGACTGGCGTGGTAAGCCGAGAGCCGTTATCAGCTGTGAAAATCTCGTTAATATAGAAGACTTAAATCTCGGAGCAGTAAAAGACCCATTTAATGACGTAACAGCGCCAGATAATACCATCCCCAACTCGGATGGTAATGGACTATACGTCTTGGTTAAACAAGAGCATCAGCCGCAAGCTCTGTATAGGTTGGATAAAGGATCACCGGAAGGATACGACGGTAGGGCTGGAGTTCTCAAAATTCGATTTGAGTTTGATTTTCGCATAAATAGTGAGAATAGGGAGATAAACAAAAGAAGACTCGCTCACTTACCTGAAGTGCTCTATAACCTGAGTAAATTGGGCAGTACCATAATCACAATCAATAAAAAATCTGACGATACCCACACCACTCACGAATTGGTTGCCGCTGCAGCGTTCCACCATCACCAAGAAAAATTATCGAAAGAGGGCTAGAGGAGCTATCGGTCCGAAATGGGGACAACTGGCGATTCTAAAAAATTGGGCGTGCTGCTGCTACAAAACGTTCCTCGATTCAGCACGCCCAACTCACGCCCCTTTGATTCACCACTATCGCGATACCAGAATTTGCAAGAATCGGCGCAACGGTTCGGCGGCACCCCAGAGGAGCTGGTCGCCTATCGTGAATAGACCTAGATAATCGGGTCCCATACGGAGAGTGTGGAGGCGGCCGACCGCTATTTTGAGTGAACCGCTGATGGCCATCGGTGAGAGGCGGCTGATTGTTTCGGAGCGATCATTTGGGATCACCGTGACCCATTCATTCGCACTAGCTATTATCTCCTCGAGTTCCGCAAGAGGTCGAGCTTCACGCAGCTTCACCGTTAGTCCCTGACTGTGGCACCGGAGTGCACCTACGCGCGCACAGATTCCATCGACTGGTATAATTTCAGAAGTCGCGAGTATTTTGTTCGTTTCGACCTCCCCTTTCCACTCTTCACGAGATTGCCCCCCATCAACCATTTTATCGATAAACGGGAGAACGTTAAAGGCGAGCGATGCTCCGATATTGGCTACTGGAAAGGATGGATCGGTGACGGCGCGTCGGATTGAGGCCTCTGCTACCAGCGCACCATCGCGAGAAGAGAGCGCGCTATTTCCGATTGGTGTGAGATATTCATGTTGGCGAATCAGCTCCTCCATCACTGCGGCACCAGCGCCTGAAGCAGCCTGATAGGTCATCGATGATACCCACTCGACTAAACCTTCACGAAACAACCCACCGATTGCCATCAACATGAGGCTGACTGTACAGTTTGCTCCCACAAAGGTCCGCACCCCACGCGTAACCGCACGATCAATTTCAGCCCGATTTATCGGGTCAAGGAGCAGAACCGCATCGTCGTTCATTCGCAGCGTCGATGCTGCGTCGATCCAGTAGCCGTTCCATCCCAAGTTCCGTAGGGACTGATACACCCTTGAGGTATAATCGCCCCCCTGACACGTTACGATACAGTCTAGTTCGGAGAGCGCAGCGATATCGTATGCATCACCGAGCGGCTTTAATTGCCCAGCCACAATCGGCCCATTCGCGCCCACCTGACTCGTTGAAAAAAAGTGGGAGGTAATATGTGAAAAATCATCCTCTTGAGCCATCCGCTCCATGAGGACTGAGCCAACCATTCCGCGCCAACCGACAAAGCCAACAGAGATCATAGAAAACGTCCTAAAAAGGATTAGGTGAATAGCTAAAACAATTAGTTCTAATTAAAAACGGGGGTGCGACCTGCTTTTCTTCCAATTAGTAGCATCCAGCGGCCCTACTCCCACTCAATCGTCGCTGGCGGTTTACTTGAGATATCGAGCACAACGCGATTTATTCCGGGAACTTCGTTGCAAATTCTGCTGCTGATACGGCGCAGAAGTCCTTCAGGAAGGTAAACCCAGTCCGCAGTCATACCATCATCGGAGGCCACCACTCGTACCGCAATCGCCTGTTCGTACGTCCGGTTATCTCCCATAACTCCAACCGAATTAACAGGAAGAAGAACCGCAAAACTTTGCCATACGGAATCGATCAGCCCAGCACTCTCCATCTCTTCTCGAATAATTGCATCGGCAGATCGAACAAGCCGCAGCTGTTTTTCGTTAATTTCGCCCAATATCCGAACGGCAAGTCCCGGGCCGGGGAACGGTTGTCGCTTTAAAAGCTTATCAGCGATTCCCATCGTCTTTCCGACGGCCCGCACCTCATCCTTAAAAAGCTCACGCAGCGGCTCAATCAACGAGAGCCGCATCCGCTCTGGGAGCCCACCCACATTGTGATGCGTCTTAATCGTGGCCGATGGTCCTTTCACCGAAACGCTCTCGATGACATCGGGATAGAGCGTTCCTTGAACTAAATGTGTCACGTTCGTTATACGATGAGCCTCCTCATCAAATACATCGATGAAGACTTTGCCAATAATCTTTCGCTTTTTCTCCGGATCAACGACACCAGCGAGTTCGCTGAGAAATCGATCTGATGCATCAACAGCTATCACATGAAGACCCAGACCTTCTGGGCCTAAATTACGAACAACCTCTGCGGCCTCGTCTTTTCGTAATAATCCGTTATCAACAAAGACGCAATGGAGCCGATCACCTATAGCCCGATGAACTAGAACAGCTGCAACCGTAGAATCAACTCCACCACTCAATCCGCAGACAACATTTGCCCCCTCAGGGACCTGTGCACGAATCTGGGCTATCGCCGATGCGACAAAATCATCTGAATTCCAGTTCTTTTCGCAGTGCGCAATTTCAAAGAGGAAATTCGCTATCATGTCACGACCACGGGGCGAATGAACGACCTCTGGGTGAAACTGTATTGCGTACTGTTTCGTCTCCGGATTACCCATCGCCGCAACGGGTGCTCCACGACTTGTTGCATACTGAAAAAAGCCATCAGGCAATGCTTCAACATGATCGCCGTGACTCATCCAGACCGGAGTGCGAGCACCAACGGTGAACCCCTCAAAAAGTCCATCTGCCCGCTCTATCGTCAACTCTGAATGCCCGTACTCTCGCGATTCTCCCCGACCAAGTAGTCCGCCACCGGCCTGAGCCATAAGCTGCATTCCGTAGCAAATACCTAATACAGGCACACCTCCCCGCAGCCAGCCCTGATCAAATGGTGGCGCATCTTCCGCAGTAACACTCGCAGGACCACCTGACAAGATAATCGCCTTCACTCCATCAAGGAGAACTGGAGAGGAACAGGGACGCACTTCACTATAAACACCCAGTTCACGAACTCGCCGCGCAATAAGCTGCGTGTACTGAGATCCAAAATCAAGGACAAGCACCTTCGATTCCATCGCTGATTCTCCTTTTGGTGAATGATAATAGATTAGGTAAACTGGTATTAGGGTGGGTAAATAATCGTACCCACCTCGCCGCACAATTTTCGCACACCGCTATAGCAATAAGTCTAGCGGGAAGCCGACTCTTCGGCCTCTTCGCGAGCACTTTTCTTGCGGAAATTAAGCTTCAGATCGACCCCTGGGAACGGATACTCATCTCGCAGAGCATTTCTGATATACCGCTCATAACCAAATCCAAGACGGGATGGATGATTCACAAAGAGAACGAAAGTCGGAGGCTCAACACCAGCCTGTACCGCAAATTGCAACTTGATTGGCTGCCCACGATATACCGGAGGGGGACGCCGCTCGAACGCTATGCGAAGAACACGATTTAGATCGGATGTTTTGATACGTTGTCGCCGCGCATCATAAACCTCTGCCGCCGTCTCAAGAACCGATGGACACCGACGACCGGTAAGAGCAGAAACAAAAAGAATCGGGGCATATTTGGCAAATTTGAACTGCTCCCGAATCGCCTCGGTAAACGCGTGGACACTCCGGTGATCTTTTTCTACAAGATCCCACTTATTCACCACGATAATAAAGCCCTTGCCTCGCTCGTGAATTATCCCTCCTATCTTTGCATCCTGTTCGGTAGGAATTCCCTGCGTAGCATCGATAACCAGCACTCCAACGTCGCACCCCGCAACCGATCGAAGTGTCCGCAACGTGCTATACCGCTCAACCGAGCTATCCTCGACTTTTGCACGTTTCCTTAACCCAGCAGTATCAACAAAAACAAAATCTCGGCCCTCCCGTCGCACTCGCACATCGATGCTGTCACGCGTTGTCCCCGCAACATCAGAGGTTACCAATCGCGGTTCACCCAAGATGCGGTTTATGAGGGTTGATTTACCAACATTAGGCTTACCAATAATCGCAACACGGACCGGCTGCTCCTCGAGAGGTGCTTCAACCGGCATATGCACTTCATGTTTCGTGAGCTCTGCTTCAATCTTTTCAATTAACTCTCGCAACCCCTGATGATGCGCCGCACTCATCAACTGCAGCTCATCCGCGCCAAGCGTATGGAACTCGTGGCTCGAGAGTTTGTGTTCATCTCGCTCGCATTTATTGACAACCCACACCACCGGTTTTCCGGATCGACGCGCAATATCAGCGACCTCCCAATCGAGCGGATGAACTCCCTCAACACCATCAAAGAGTGCAATAATTAGATCGGACTCTCCCACTGCAACTTCTGCCTGCTCGCGAACCAACGCTTGCAACGTCGCATCCTCATCACCGACAACTCCGCCAGTATCAACAAGATTAAAGAGAAAGCTATAACGCTTTATCAACGCATATGCTCTATCCCGAGTCACTCCAGGAGTGTCCTCAACAATTGCCAATCTGCGTCCTGCTATTGCATTAAAGAGGGTCGACTTTCCGACATTTGTTCGACCTAAAATAGCGACTAAAGGAATTTTTTTTGCCATACCACCACTGTGTTACTGAGCAGATTTTTTACTGCTGAGAATCGTTATTATCAGAATCGTCGCCACTCAAGGATCATCGCTACTCAAGATTATTACTGCTCAGATTCACTACTTCTTTTTCGTACCTACTCTATTTCTTCACTATCTTTTTCGCCGCGAAGCTTTCTAAGTGCCTCAGCCGCTGCTTTTTGCTGCGAGAGTTTTTTTGTATTCCCGCGCCCCCTACCTACTATTTCGCCATCAATCTCGACGACCGATACAAATTGAGGACTGTGTTCAGGCCCCTCCATCAGCTCGAGAAGATATTTTGGGGTCTCACGACCCAGCGCGTGCAAAAACTCCTGAAGCTCGGTTTTTGGATCGCTTGGCGATACCTCAACGATCCGAAAACCGAAAAGATTGCGGATGCTATTGAGAGCCGTTTCAAAACCCGCTTCTCGATAAACCGCGCCAATGACCGCCTCCATGACATCGGCAAGAATCGAATTCCGCTCCGCCCCTCCCGATGCCAATTCACCCCGCGAAAGCTTTATAAGAGGGCCGATATTTATCTCACGAGCGATAGCGGCAAGAGTGGTCGTATTAACAAGCGCTGCTCGCATCTTCGAGAGTTCTCCCTCCGATGCACTCGAGTGCGCTTCGAGCAGCAGATGAGCCATCGCGAGATCCAACACGGCATCACCTAAAAACTCAAGCCGCTCGTAATCACCGATATCACCCGCGGTTACATGCATCGAGCGATGGGTTAATGCACGTTCAAGCACCTCCATATCGAAGAAACGATACCGAAATGCTCTTTCAAAAAACTCTTTCGGCTCCTCATGCACACCAAACGGTGCAATCGGCTCAATCGGGGGCAGACTTCCCGATTCGTGTATAAGCCCCGCTTTTCGACGAGGCACGATGCGGCCCCGTCGATTTGCATCGCTCTCCGATTTCGCGTGAGGCTCGCCTTTAAGCCGAAGTGTTGGCCGCTGATGATAACCAAGCGGCACCACAACTCGACTACCAATGCTATCTTCTCTCATTCCTTTTTTTGGCTGGGGATTGGTCTCAGCCTTTTTTGCATAGCCCTCATCCACCCCCATCGCCTTTACCTCCGAGCGACCTTGAGCAGTTGAGCTGGGAGCCGAAGAGCTGGTGTGCGCCGAAGGAACAACTCTCGTTCGGCTTTTTCTCTTCACCGTAACCACAAAAAGGCCTGGATCGCTACGTTTTAGGGCATCGCTGCTTTCGCCCACTCCGCGCTGCACCCCTTCACCAGAGTCTCCTGCGTCGTGATCGTCACTCATAGTCCTCCCCTCTGGCGTTCAATGCGCCCGCCACCAAGCACAGTACGATTATCGACACTATACACTACCGCAGCCTGTCCCGGCGACACTGCTACCCAATTCTCGATAAATTCCACCTGAAACGTATCAGGTTCTACCCGAGTGATGAGAGATCGCTCACCCTTATGACGATGACGAACCTGAACGATACCCTCTATCGATTCACCGACAGCGGGTGGTTTTGGTGTACACCAACTTGCCGCACTCACCGAAAAGGTCCTATTTTCAAGCGCACTCTTTGGACCTACAACAACGGTCCGTGACTCCGGCTCTATCCGAACAACGTATAGCGGTTCTGCTTCCCCCCCAATCTGAAGACCGCGCCGCTGTCCAACGGTGAAGTGATGCACCCCCTCATGGCGTCCAACCGTTTCGCCAATAAGATTCTGTATCGCACCCGGCTGTGGATGCGATCGCCCAATCCGATTTACGAATGAGGAAACCGAGCCTGAAACAAAGCAAATATCCTGACTATCGGGCTTCTCGGCAGTTACCAGCCCGTGACGGCGAGCAATATCGCGAACATCCGGTTTCAACATTCCACCGACCGGAAAGAGAGTTTCAGCTAGCTCACCTTGCGTCAGATTATACAGAAAATAGCTCTGATCTTTGTCTGGATCGACTCCACGCGCCAGGTGCCATCCCGCCTCATCTCGGAAAACCTGAGCGTAATGCCCCGTGGCTACTACAGGCGCTCCCACCCCTGCTGCCCTCTGCCGTAGCGCGCGGAACTTGACCCGTTGATTGCAATCGATGCATGGATTTGGTGTTTCGCCCCGCTCGTAAGTTGTAACAAAACGCTCGATAACCTCAGAGCGAAACTCCTCCTCGAAGTTAAAGACGTAGTACGGCAAACCGATACGGCCTGCAACCCGCCGCGCATCAAGGAAATCGTTCGGCGCGCAGCAGGTAGCGCGCGAGCTCGAACCGCCATGATTGCGATAATCCCAGACCTGCATCGAGATGCCGATAGCGTTGTACCCCTGCTCCTTTAGGAGTAGTGCCGCAACGGAGGAGTCAACCCCTCCCGACATCGCCACCGCAACCATACCCCCCGTCCCAGAAGATATAGTATGCCTAGTTTGGCTCTCTGCTGAAGGCCCGCTCCCAGAAGTACCCTCCATCATTAACGCTCCTCAAAGGGGCTTTTTTCGGCTTGTGCCGATTTCACCATTCGGCAAAGACGACCTGCACACTCTGCAACGATCTGCCCTGCTCTCCAAAAATTCTCTACATCGCAACTATCGGTGACTGATACACGAATCGTCTCCCGCGCCTCCTGCTCTGATAAACCGGCCGTTATCAGCACAGGAGATGGCCGCTGCGTACCGGAGCTACACGCCGAGCCGCTCGATATCAGCACCCCATGAAGGTCAGCCGCAACAACAAGATAGTCAGCCGACACGCCCGGGAACCTTATGCTGGCGGTGTTTGGGACCGTTGGTAACGCCGGAGGCACCGTCAACACTCCGATATCCGGGCCTAACCCCTCAAGGAAAGCTGCTCTGTTTGCCGCCATCCGAGCCGCACGTCCCGCCACTCCGCCCATCTCTTCAAATCGCGACAACGCTCTATGAAGGGAGTGGATCGCAGGAACTGGTTGAGTACCCGCTCGCATCCCACTTTCTTGATTTCCGCCCAGCAGCTCCCCATCTACAACGATTCCAGCTCGAATGATCGCAGCTCCAACCCCCGGAAAAGCACCCAGCTTGTGACCCGAAAGGGTAACCGCATCAACTCCCCAGTCAGCCATCTTAACTGGTATTCGGCCAATCCCCTGAACTGCATCAACATGAATCAATGCACCGGGAGCTATCCGCCGAACGGCCTGCACTAGCTCAGCAATCGGATATATATAGCCTGTCTCGTTATTAGCGAGCATGACCGATATGACTCCTGCGCCCTCAACAATTTCGCCGAGCGAATCAAGATCAAGCTCATGCCCTCTCGCAGGAATTAGCCTACAGCTCCAGCCAGACTGCTCTCCAACCTGACGGGCGACCTCAATTACGGATGGGTGTTCAAAGGGACTCGTGACTATTACCGAATGGCGCGCCAATCGAGCAAAGCCCCGAATAATCAGGTTATTCGCCTCGGTTGCCCCGCTAGTCCATACGACGGTATCTCGATGTCCAGCGCCAACGGTAGATCTCACTATCTCGCGGGCTTCCTCGACAATCCCCCGAGCGCGCTGACCTGACTGGTGGATCGAGCTCGGGTTTCCCCACGAACCGGCTTCAGCAGCAAGCTCCTGAACAAGCTCAGATGACACACCAAAGGTTGCGTTCGCGTCACAGTTGATAGGAAAAAAATTATTCTGCTGCACGGTGCAAACTATAAACTTTAAACGGTGTTCTGTCGAAAAGAGTTTTGTAAAGCGGAGAACATTCCACCAGGAGGGTTTTTATGTCAATCGGATCGATAGGAAGTATAGCACAGGCCGCAGCAGGCATCACTCAATCGGCACCCACAAAAAAATCGAAAGATACCGAAAAGGTCGGTGCAGAGGCGGTTGTGGTGAAGACGGGAAAAGAAGCCGCAGAGGGAAGCGGGCCTAACGGCGCTGGGGAAGCAAAAGAACCTCAGGCTCGTGGTTCCAAGGTAAATACCTTTGCTTAATCAGAATGTTGCGCTTAACAATCCAGATAACCTCCCATAATCGCTCAGATTTTTTGGGAGGTATATTGGCAGCAGCGGACCTTCGATGAAAACATCTTTAGACTTTTTTAAAGCAGGGCTTATGCAGCAATCGTTAAAATGAAACTTAGAAAACCGGAGCCCTGCCTCGCGATCCTTGCCGCGCTTGTGCTCGGTAGGCTCGTTTTTGAGGCGATTCCCCTAAAAAAAACCTCGCAAACTAATCGGTCGGTACAGGTAACCCCTGTTTTGGCTTCCGAGCATCTCCTGGCACAGCGGCGATGTGTGAGCTCTCATCTGCTCGCCGATCCACGCGCCGCTCACATCCTACCGATAGTGTCGCCAGAATTGACCGTCCTCCTCCTTAATCAATCCCGCCTGAACCAATTCGAGAATCAATCCGCTGAAAAGGTACAAACAGCTCTTGAATCCGTTCCGGGGATCGGCCCAAAAAAATCCTCTCGACTCCTCTCTTACCTCTGCACAGATGTCGAGAGTTGACATCTAGCCCACCCGACGCCTGCACGAGGCACAACTTTTGCTGAGCTCCTGGCACACAGTCGCACGAACTTGCTTCAGGGGTCAGTATTATGACGGAACGAACATATTCCTATGACGCCGAACCAAGGCTAGGAGGGACATCACCTGGTCTGCTGGGAATGGGTGTTGCCCTTACCGCGCTTATTCTGCTCACGGTATACACTGTGGCCACCTCCCGCCAATTCATAGACATTCCCAGTATTGCGCTCGTTCTTGGCGGCACGATAGGTGCGACTCTTTTGCAATATTCAATAGCTGAAGTTCACCAATCCCTCCGATTACTTCGGCTCTGCTTTGCCCAAACAGCATCGTCCCCGTTCGAGCGTGTTCAGATTCTAATCGATCTTGCTCATACCGTGAGAGAGCACGGTCTCCTTGCGCTTGAGAATGCAGCATTACGAACTGAAGATCCATTTTTACAGACCGGTTTACGAATTGCTGCTGATGGAGATCGAATGCACGATCTTCGCCCAATACTCGAGAACGAGATGCTGAGAGCCGAGGATCGATTAGAGCACGCCGCAGCAATTATTGGCGCAATGGGTAACTATGCCCCTGCAATGGGATTAATTGGCACTCTTATTGGTCTAATTCAGATGCTCTCATCGCTCAACGATCCAACTCATGTGGGTCCCTCAATGTCACTTGCGTTAGTTTCGACTCTGTACGGATCACTAGCGGCAAATATCTGCTTTTTGCCGCTATCGGGAAAGATTCGCTCACGAAATGATCAAGAAACGCTCACCCGAAGAATTACGATCGAGGGAGTAATTGGACTTGCAACCCTTGAGTCACCTACGGTGCTATCGCAGAAATTGCGCAGCTTCGTCGCAGGGACCACGTACGATGGATAGCCTCGAACTGCGCTCTACGGCTACCAATTTACTCTCACGGCCCCGCCCATCGCTAATTGCGCCGTATCAACGAAAAAGGTTATCACGCTTCGATGAGAGGAATAGTGAAAACCGGGCAAATTCATTTGCCACTCAATATACTGGACTTATCTTAATCGTATTTACGGTAATAATCGGCTCACTCTCGGCAGCCCAGCTCGAGAAACAGACGAGGTCTGAGACCTCACAAAAAACTGCTCCGCTTGGGAAGGTGAGTCTTGATCGATTATTTGATGAGAGCTCGAGCAGTCCAGATCCAGAACAGCTTGCCGCACTAAAAGAGCTTTTAAGTCGTCACGACATTCATGGGCAGTTGATACTCCCGTTCACAAAAAAATCTGCACGATTGAGCTTCAAACGAATTGTTGCTCTCCGTAACCAGACAAAGCAGCTTGGAATACCTTCATCTTATCTCGCGATAGAGCTTGATGAAGATCACACGAAAGCCCCTGTCCTCATTCTTGAGCACGCCCAATGATCCAAAACGGTACTAATCAGCCAACCGCATCAACTAAAATCAATTATCGCTCAACTCCTCGTCGAAATACTGTTTCCAACACCGCTTCCTGGATGCTCACCTTTGGCGATCTTATTACCCTCCTTCTGTGCTTTTTTCTCGCCCTCGTGAGTACCGGCGCATACCAATTAGGGAACCGTCACCTTCCTGACACAGATCATGGTCCAGTTTTTGCTCAAATAGGTAAGGAGGTGCTTGACCCGTCAAAAAATCGTCAAAGTTTGCCCCCCTGGTTCATCAGCGAGGCGGATTTGATGAAGCGTGAGGTGATGTCTCAGCGACTAGCTGAAATGAGCTCCTCAAACGCAACGGCAAAAGTGCTGCTCGTCGAGAGCTGTAGGGGAGATGATAACGAAATCGTAGAGAGAGATTTTCGTCAAATCAATGCTGCCTCGATTGGATTGCCGTTTGTAAGGCGGTTTGGATTCAGAGAGGAGCCCTGCCCTTCCGGACTAGAGAATAGGTCCGTAGCAGCAATCACGATTATCGAAGAATAGAACTAAAGAGAGAGTACCAAAGCCAGCCCATGAATCAGATTCTATCCCAGGACGAAATTAACTCACTGCTCCGCGGGCTCTCCGACGGTGACATGTCGGATATGGGAGATCTTCCACTTGAGGATCCCAGCGGCGCTCAACGATTTGATCTTGCCAATCAGGAGAGAATCGTCAGAGGCCGAATGCCGACGATGGAGCTTATCCACGACCGTTTCGCGCGACAATTCCGAGTTCACCTCGCTAAATTTCTCGGACGTCAATGTTTCGCAAACGTTGGTACGGTTGAGATGGTGAAATTTGGAGCTTTCATGAAAAAGCTCCCTCTACCCTCATCGCTCCATATTATTCGGATGCCACCACTCTCTGGCAACGCTCTGATGGTTGTATCGGCACCTCTAGTATTTGCGATTGTCGACAGTCTTTTCGGCGGAGTCGGCACGGGCAAGGTAAAGATTGAGGGGCGAGAATATACACCGATTGAGACAAAACTAATTGGAAGAGTCGTTGAGCAATCGCTCGAGGTTCTTCGCGAGGCGTGGGCTCCAATTCATCCAGTTGATTTTGTTTTTGTTCGTTCTGAATACAATCCACTTGCGGTCGCCATCGTTCCTCCCACCGATGTCGTTATTATCGTTACGATTGAGATTGAGTTAGAGAGTGAGAGCGCAACGCTCATTCTATGCACTCCCTACTCAATGCTAGAGCCGATCCGAAATAAACTCTCCACCAACTTTCAGGTATCACGCCTTGAGGTTGATAGCGCTCTTCTCAAACGAATGGAGTCCAACGTTCGACAATCAACAGCACAAGTAAGCGTTCAGTTAGCAGTTGGCTCAACGACTCCTCGAGATTTCCTCAAGCTTGAAAAGGGCGACATTCTTCCGCTTTCAACGAGTCCAGCGGATGAGTCGATGATTTTAATTGAGGGAGAGCCAAAGTTTTACGGACATGTTGGAAGTTTTCGGGGTAATCGAGCGATCAAGGTCTCTCGATCAATCCCGAAACGAGACCTTATTAATTACCGCAACCGTCTCGGAGTATTGACCCATGGTGGATGATATTGAGGAAGAATTAGGAAATATCGCCGATGCTGCGGGGGATATCGCGGATGCAACCTCCTCCGACATCTGGGATGAATCGGGCATGTCTGAAAAGTCGAGCCAAACGATCGACTTTTTGATGGACGTAACTCTACTGGTCACAGTTGAGGTTGGTCGCGCTCGAATGACGATTCAGGACCTACTCCAATTAAGCCAAGGTTCAGTGTTAGAGCTCGAAAAGCTCGCGGGTGAACCACTGGATATTTTCATCAATGGCAAACAGGTAGCACGAGGCGAAGCTGTTATTGTCAATGAAAAGTTCGGTGTGCGTATCACAGATATTCTCTCACCTGAGGATCGAATGGGAGGGCTACGGTGATTAAAAAAGCTCGCTTCTCAACAATAGCGATCGCAATCGTTGCACTTTTAGGTTCCGTATCACTCTCTATTGGTTACGCACAAAACAACCCAGATAAAAACAGTGAGCTCGTCAACAATCAAACCGCTGCGCCTCTTGGAATCGGAATTCCAGATTCCAAAAGTGGGATAGGCTCAGAACTTGGGCTCTCGACTCGGGCGAAGGCTTTCTGGTGCATCACGATTCTTCTTGCCGGTTACGGCGCTTGGTTGAGTAATCGCACCAAACGCTCCGGAAAATCGGGATCACAGGAGATGGAGATTACAAGCAAACTGATGCTTACTCCTCGCACGTCCTTGATGCTTGTGAAGGTAAAGAATCGCTCAGTTCTCTGCGCTGTTGGTCCAGAGCAGGTGACTATCGTGCCTCACGACATGAACAGCTCTCTTCCATTTCACGACCTGCTTGTCGATGAGGGAACACATTCTCTTCCTTCAGAGGGTGACGATGCCGCCGCGCCGAACGAAGAAAACCCAATACGGAGTATCGGATGAGCCGCATGAATCGCAAAACTATCCTTGGATTTGGAGCATTGGCTGCGATACTCCTATTTCCTCTGCTCGCATATGCGCAGACCCCTGGTCTCTCCCTGTCGGTGGGAAACTCGGCTCTTACGACCGATGGCACCGTCTCTTCAACGATTAAGATTACTCTTCTCCTAACGCTCCTTACTTTTGCTCCTGCAATCATCCTCACCACGACATCGTTTACCAGAATAGCTGTAGTGCTTGGGATGACTCGCACAACAATCGGCACTCAGGCGGCTCCTCCAAATACCGTGATAACAGGCCTTGCACTCTTTTTAACATTAGGAATTATGCAGCCTGTATTCAGCCGAATGTACAACGATGGCATCCGCCCATTTCTTGATGGTCAGATGGCGCAAGAGGAGGCGTTAACAAAGGCGGGAGCACCCCTACAGCAGTTTCTCGTCCAAAATACACGAGAGCGAGACATCGCCCTCTTTCTTGAGATTACTCGGAGTCCACGCCCAAAATCTCCATCCGATGTTCCAATTCACGCCGCAATTCCAGCTTTCGTGATTAGCGAATTAAATACTGCTTTCCAAATCGGGTTCATGATTGCGCTCCCGTTCCTTGTACTTGATATGGTGGTTTCCTCGATATTAACTGCGATGAGTATGATTACTTTACCACCGGTGATCATATCTCTACCGCTCAAACTGATGCTCTTTGTACTTGTAGATGGATGGCATCTGATTATCACCTCTCTCGTAAAAACATATAACACTGGAGGTATATGAACGCGGATCTTTATCTTAAACTTACCCAAACCGCGATTGAAACATCCGTTTTTGTTGCACTTCCGATACTTGGTCTCGGCCTTGCTGCAGGTTTAAGTGTGAGCATATTTCAGGCCGCTACTCAGATTAATGACGCATCTCTAGCTTTCATTCCGAAGATTGCCTCGCTCGTCATTGCGCTTATGCTCTTTGGAAATTTCATGGTGAGCAAACTGGTTCTTTTTACTCAGACGATATACGCCCAAATACCGCACGCCATCCAGTAGTTCTTTTTTTGATCGTAACAGAGGATCGGTTAACTCATGGATCCCGTTTCCCCACTGAACGACGCTATACTTGGATTCTCCCAACGGATCGATATCGCCTTTGGATTGATCCTTTTTATAGTTCGCTATACCGTCTGTTTTTCTCTCCTTCCCGGGCTCGGCCAAGGCGCTACTGGGCTTGCAGTCAGAGCCAGCGCTATTATTGTTCTCGCTGGAACTTCGCTTATAAGCTCATCTCCACCCCCTATACCTGCTGGGTGGGGTCCAATTCTCGTGATGCTCTGCTCTGAGGTAGCTCTTGGCCTCATCATTGGACTTATTCCGCAACTTTTTGTCGCAGCGGCGCACCTTGCTGGCTCCCTTTCGAGCACTGCGATGGGACTTGGAGCCGCAAACCTCTTCGATCCGAGTCTTGGCGAGCAATCCTCTGCGCTCGGAAAACTCTACGGAGATCTCGCTATCGTTATTTTTCTACTAATGGATGGTCACCACACGATTATTATCGCAGCATCAGGACTCGGAAACGGCCTTCCTCCCGGGGTGTTTTCTCCATCTACTGACCTAGTAATGCAGATGTCAACCGCAACCGGGCTGATATTCAAACTAGGCATTCTCATCGCCAGCCCGATAGTGGCGACTCTCCTTATCACTCAATTTGTTCTAGGCATTCTCTCAAGAACGATACCTAGCATAAATGTTTTTTTCCTTAGCTTTCCGATAACCGTCGGCCTCGGACTAACACTTGCTTCCCTATCTCTGCCCTCCTTTCTTGTTGTCGTACAGAGAGCGATAGTTGATACCAGTTATCTGTTGACGCTTCTGTTTTAAAAAGGTCTAAATCATCGGCTTGCAGATGATTTCTAGAAGTTCCTAGCGCCGTTTCATCTTCCTAACCAACTCGCTGAAACCTATTAGTCATATCACGCTGAGCCGTTATTGTTGATGAGCCAAGTACCGTGCGGAGCGACAGATGCTCAAGGGTTCGCTTCATCGTCTTTTGAAACACCGGCGCTGCGACAATCCCACCGTAATAGGAACCTCGAGAAGGTTCATCCATCGTAACCAGAAGCACCAACCGGTTCTGGACGCCGATGGTGTTAGCATCGACAAATCCAACGAATGAGGACATATATTTGCCGGGTAAATAACCTTTGCCCCCTACTCGAGCTTTCTGAGCCGTTCCTGTTTTACCACCGACTCGAATGCCAGGAATCGCAGCAAAGCTACCCGTTCCGTGCTCATCCTCAACCACTCCAACGAGCATCTCCTCGATCAGCTGCGCCGATCGCTCACTAATAACCCTCTTCGGTTCATCAGTAATTGGCCGCCCAGAGACAAGTTGCAAAGAATTAAGAGTACCGCCATTTGCAAGAGCGCTCATAGCTCTGACTACCTGAAGAGGAGTCACCGCTATTCCTTGCCCATAAGAGTGAGTCGCCACATCGATTTGCGCCCACGAAGAAACTGGACGAAGAATTCCTCCACTTTCGCCCGGCACCCCAATGCCTGAGCTCCTACCAAATCCGAATGTCTGTAAAATTCGGTAAAGATTATTTCGACCCAATCGGTCGCCCACCTTTGCCATCCCGATATTAGAGCTTCGAACGACAACATCATGAAAAGAGATTACATCAGATGGATGAGCATCATGAACCGTCCGTCCGGCATACCGAAAATTGCCCCGCTCGCAATTTATCAATTCACGAGGTCTTACCACTCCGCGCTCCAAAGCACCTGCTGCTACAACAGCCTTCAATATGGAACCCGGCTCGAATGTAGCCTCAGCAGTAAAATTTCTGAGCTGGGCAGGATCGTACTTACGAATGGTGTTAAAATCTGGCGATGGAGCCTGGCTCATCGCCAATATTTCTCCAGTGCCTGCATCAACCATCACCCCGAATGCGTTTTTCGAACCACTAGCAACCCGTCCCTGTTCAAGCTCATCATCGAGGATTCTCTGAAGTTCGATATCAATCGTGAGCTGAATCGAATGACCCGACTGCGGCTCAAGCGCTTCGTCATCAGCCGTTGGAAGCTGAATCAGAGTACCGTGAGCATCGCGAGCTACCTTGGCAAGGACTGGTGCTGTTGCAAGCTTTTTCTCGTGAACCCGCTCAAGGCCCGATAAACCCTCACCATCAATCCCAACCGCTCCTATCAGAGCGCTCGCTGCATTGCCGTAAGGATACCTCCGTTTCGATTCAGAAAGGTAACCTATTCCCTTAAACCCGAGACCCGCAACCTCCTCAGCTGTTCGACGATCAACCTGGCGCTTTAGAAATACAAAAGGCCTAGTGTCATCAAGAAGCGCAGAGATCTGCTTTGCTGAAAGACCAAGAAGTGGTGCGACCTTTTTAACGATACCTCCACGATCATTTACAGAACGGGGACGCAAATAAACGGAAGCTGCTGGAGCCGACATCGCGACGACTCTTCCCAATCGATCGGTAATAGTGCCCCTTTCGCCAGCAAGGGTAATTTCGCTAAATTGCTGATCCTCAGCTCTTCCTCGCCACCGATCTACTCCAGCCAACTGTATTCGATGAAGGTTAAATATAACGAGTCCGGCCCACAGCACCGCGAGCAAAAAAATGATCGTCAATCGCGATTCACGAACTGCCTCTGATGAGAGCGAAATCCCATAGTGGTGTGCCCGATGCCCGGGGGGATACATCTGAGCACGACAACGAATGCGGCCCTGAAGACGACTCGGTAGCCGAACAAACCAACCCTTTTTCAAACCGATCACTGGACGCGCCATACGATCCCCTTCACGCTGATGTAAGTGGACCTATTCCTCTATGCGAAACATCTGGTCTTTTTGAGCTGGGTGAAGACCAAGCACCTTACGACCGCGCTCCGCCAAATTGTCTGGCCGATGAAGCACTATCCTCTCAAGCTCAAGCTCTTGCCGCTCGGTTGTTAGCTGACTTTGAATACGCTGCTGTTCAGAGATATGGTACCCAACATCAGTAACCTCGGTGCGAATCCAAATCTGGCCAACGAGAGTACCAAGAAGAATAACCCCCGAAGCGAGACTCAGATGCCATCCGAGTGAGCTCGATTCCCTTCGCAAATAAACGGTTTGATAATCAAGACAAACGGCCATTGTAATTCCCCCCACAAAAAAAATCTGTCACTCATCGTTGATTACTATCAACGTGGCGTAGCATCAAAAGATACTACTGGTCTAAAAACTCAAATATTCTCAGTCGCGCGCTCCGAGATGCCGGATTTGCTTCAATCTCCGATCGCGAGGGCTCGACTGCCTGCTTTGTTATCAACGACCCAAGTGGTCGCTCTCTTGCGATATCGTGCCGCCGCGCTGGAGCTGAATCTCCTGCAGCCCACCGACGCAGCTGCCGAGTAACCCGCTGATCCTCGAGCGAATGAAAACAGATAATCGCGAGTCGCCCTCCCGGCTTTATCACCTGAGGTATCGCCGAAAGAAGAGCGTCTATCTCCTCAAACTCTTCATTCACCGCGATCCGCAACGCCTGAAAGACCACAGTTGCTGGGTGACTTCCCCCCGCTGTGCGCGGAACAACGCGACCGACAAGTGCTGCCAGCTCTTGGCCTGAAGCAATTGGACGAGATCTCACTATCTCTGCAACGATACGTGATGCTTCTCGACCGACGCCACCAATCTTAAATGCCCGGATCAGTTCAACGGGTGAGCCTTCATTAATCAACTCGTATGCAGTTCTGCTCTCTCCTTCATCCATTCGCATATCGAGACTCTCTGTGTCTCGAAACGAAAAACCGCGCCCCTCAAAAAGCTGATCAGTTGACATGCCAAGATCCGCAAGCACGCCATCGAATCGCACAGATCCTACCAACTGCTGAAGATTCCCAAATCGTCCAGTTCGCAACGAGATCCGCTGGCTATCTCCGAATCGTTCCTGAGCCCGAGCAATAGCCCGCGCATCCCGATCGATAGCAACGACTGAAACATCGGGGTTGGCTGCAAGTAGAGCCGCGCTGTGTCCCCCTCCTCCAAGAGTGCAATCGAGAAAGGTTCCACCTCGCTCGACGCGCAGCCCAGCGATGACCTCGTGCAAGAGGACGGGCACATGACGGGTAACTCCCGTTTCATCTCCCTCGCCAACCGTAGAGTTCATACATCACAACAACAAAAGGGGTCACGCTTTCAGAACTACAATGCTCAACAAACCGACACCCAATAATCAAAGATCAACTTCAGCGAATATCGATGGATCCGCCAACAACGCCGCCTCAGCAGCGCTAAAGATGACATCCCACACCCGCCTATCCCACAGCCGAAATCCGTGGAGCGACGAGGTAAAAGTCACCTCCTTTTCGAGCCCAGCATACAATCTGAGATGACTCGGAATGAGGATTCGCCCACTCCCATCAAGCGGGCACTCTGTCGCACGGCTTAGGTAAAAGTTTTCAAGTTTTTGAAGCTTCGGATCGAATCGGCTTTTTGCTCGCAGCTTTGCCTCGAAGGCCGACCACTCCCGAACCCCAAACCCCTCGATACACCGCGCCCCATCCGAGATATAGTTCGTCAGCACTACCGACCCTTCACTCCGCAACTGAAGTACCCGACGAAACTCAGAGGGCAAACTAACCCGCCCCTTTTCATCAACCGCGTGAGAAAAACTCCCCCGAAAGGCAACCAGCCCCTGCTCCTCAGCGATTTCACCCGTTTCGTTCGGACCATCATCGAGCGCCACGACCGACTCCCCCTACCCGGTTCTATCCCCTAGACCGCGCATCTTCAAACTTTGTTTGTGGGAAAATATCCCACTTCATCCCACTCCTCTACACTATAGGACGCGGGAAGCGAAGGTCAAGGAGGAAAAATTGTAGATATTGCGTAAAAATCTCCAAAATCCAGCTCCAAAGGGCAGACCAACGACCAGGCTCGCAGAAGCTTCAGCTACTAAGGAAAGAACAAGCACAACAACTATTGGCGCCATGCCACCGGACTTCTGAATGTTATTAATGAGTTAGATGCTAATTAAGAAATGTTTTTACCTACACGCCACCAAAAAATCGATAGCAAAAACAAATTGGAATTCGAAAGCGCTGAAGTAATGGGGCCGGATTATTAAAGGCGGCGATCGAAATTTTTCTGTTAGTCGGGGAGGCGGCTGTACATATATAGAAAGTATGGTTAGAGGGTGCGATGAGGATAGTGGAGCCTTTCGCGAATCTTTTTATCAGGCTGTATTCTCCTGTGCGCGAAGCATCTCTGGCTCGGGGGTGTAGAAATACTTGGATGCGAGGTTGATTTTTTCCGTAATTAATGTTCGCATTCCCCTTCAATTAACTTGGCCCTCGCAAAAAATCGCAGCCGAGCATGATTCGTTACCTCCCCAAGACCTCTACGATCGAGTCCTCTTCAGCTCAGAGGCATCGAAAGTTCAGACCTCTTCATGAAACCTCAGAGAGATATTGACACTCGGCGATCCACGCGATAGGCTCCAGGGCGATAAAGACCGAATGGAGTACTCTATGCATGCAGCACAGAACTTACACCAGAGCGACCCCGAATCGCGGCCCGGACCTGATAAGGTATCCGTTGCTCGCGAAGAGCTCGTGAAGAAAATTTATCGAGCTGACAACGAGCGCTGCTCTATGCGAGTTGCGGATGTAAGCTGCCAAAATCCAGAGCTCGCTCAAAACCTCACTAGTATTCTCGACAACCACGGAGAGCGGCCATGGCGAGAATCATCTCCGATACAGATCCCTGACGAGCACCTGACTCCCCTAGCCTCTCTATTGGTCAAATCCTCGGGAGCTACATCTAACGACACTATCGTTCTGACCTGTAATCAAGAAACAGTCCTCGTGGCAGCAGAGGTGTGGAGGATTTGTGAAGAGAAGGGAATAACGGTACGCCTCGATCCGATTAATCCACGTCGCGATGCGGTATTTGCCAAAAATCTGCCAGATGTCGAGCTCGATAAGTACGCCGACGATCGGCTTCAGCTCTTTGAGGGAGTTACCCGAAACATCCTCGTCATGACCAATCCCGACCCAGACTTCAATCCGGACGCAGTGCCAGGAAGTGAGAACCGAGCGAGACTTGCCGCGCGTTACGGGAAACTATCCCAGCGTGCGATGGCCGGGGAGATGCACTACACCCTGACGAGAATCCCCACCGAGAGAGATGCATCGCTGGAGGAGATGTCGCTCGATGCCGCTCTAACAGAGTACCTCGAGGCGGTCAATCAGCCTTGGTCGGAGCTCTCCAACGCTCAGCTCGTCCTCAAGGCGAAGCTTGACCAGGCGGCCACCATTCATATTAAGAACAACGATGGCACCGATGTTACCTTCGATATTCGAGATATGACCTTCGCAAACAGTGTGGTTCAGAAAAACATCCCCGGATCGGAGCTGTTTAGCGCGCCGCAACGTGAAGGCGTCAATGGAATGATCGTAGCCAAAGGTAGGTTCCAATATGGGAATAGCGGAATTATTGAGGATATAAGCCTAACCTTCGAAAATGGTAAAATTATTGAAGCCACGGCCAGAGTTGGGCAGGACGCCCTCCTCAAAATCATCTCTCGTGACGACAATAAGGGGCAAGGTTCACGGTTCTTAGGAGAGATTGCGTTCGGCACTAATCCACATCTACGGCGACACACGGTAAATTCGCTCCTTGTTGAGAAGGTGGGGGGAAGCTTCCACGTTGCGATTGGCGGATGTTATCGATACGAAAAATACGATGGCGATCCGGTTAACCTGATGAACGGAAATATTAGCGCTTCTCACACCCATTGGGATGTGACGACCATGTTGCGGGGCAAAGAGGGAGTAGTTTCCCTAATCTATGCGGATGGTTCAACCGAGGTCGTTCAGCAAAACGGAAAATGGCTAGTGTCCGGGTACGAGGTGTTAAATCTTGGATGGGGCGCAATAAAGTCAGCTGAACGACCTCAATGGTGGAACGAACGATACCCCAACGGATACATCGACCTTACCTCTATATCTCAGAGGCATAGAGGTAAGGTTTAGGATTTTGGTGCGATAGCCCTGCGTACAATCCCCACTTTTTTCCATTCTTATCCCCCCCACTCACACTTTCCGAAAATCTATGGTCGCGCTAAGATTATTTGAGCCATATCTCAAATAATTGAACCATCCGTCTTTACCTATTGATTACACAGAGAAAATGAGTCGTATTTTCCCCAAAAATCTCCATTCTCGGTGGATAGATCCGAAAGGATTGGTGCAGGTTTTTATTGGACCTCGCCAGGTTGGCAAAACCACCGCAGCGGGGCAGCTCGCCGATAGTGATACGACCATTTTTTTCAGCGCTGATGCTCCTGCTCCTCCACCGGTATCGGTTATCGTGGAGCAGTGGGAGCGAGCGCGAGCGATTCCAAGCCCTGATCGATCGCTTGTTCTTGACGAAATTCAGAAGATTCCAGGCTGGTCCGAGGTCGTAAAGCGGCTCTGGGATGAAGATAAGAGAAACAACGTCAATCTTCGGGTCGCTGTCCTTGGAAGTTCGGCGCTTCTGATCGAAAAGGGTCTCTCGGAGAGCCTCACCGGAAGATTCGAGGTGAACTTTTTTCCTCACTGGAGTTTTAGGGAGGTGAAAGAGTTGGCGGGAGCCTCTCTTGAGCAATATCTTACTCTCGGAGGGTATCCAAAAGTGTACTCTTTCGGCAACGACGTCAAACGGGCCCTCTCCTATATCGAGCAGAGCATCATTGAGCCGACTCTTGGTCGAGATATACTTTCTCTGCACGCGGTCGATAAGCCCGCACTTCTTCGTCAGCTATTCTGGTACATTTCAAAACTACCGGCTCGGATCGTTAGCTTCGATAAAATTCTCGGATCGCTGCAGGATCGGGGAAATTCTGCAACTATTGCTCACTACGCTGAGCTACTGCGCCTCGCCTTTCTCGTTGTTCCTCTCTATAAGTTTTCTTCGGCAACGCACCGAACAAAACGTTCGATACCGAAGTGGATTTTTCCAAATCCTGCTCTCGTCTCACCGATGAAGAACATGGGAAGCGATCGAGGATTTTTGATCGAGAATGTTGTGGGTGCGCACCTGCTGAATCTCATTTACGGATTAAGCAGGTTTCAACTTCTTTACTGGAGAGATGGGGATTACGAGATTGATTTTGTTGTACAGGATACGCTTGATCCCATATTTTCCCTCGAGGTAAAAAGTAACAGAAGCAAGAAGATTCCGACTGAATCTGTTCTCAAAAAAGCAGGTCTTCACTGTCCTGTCGGAATAGTGAACGATGAAAATCTCGAAGATTTCCTTCTTACCACCTCACTTAAAGAAGCGTTCGATGTTGCACGGCTGAGGAGTTGAGGGTTTGTGGAGGTGTAATTCTGGCTCTTATAACAAATTCATCTACCTCTAAACCTCTGAGGTATGGAGGTCCCTTGACAAGAGAACTCCTGCCGATGTATTCATGGAAGGAGTATGAAACGATAGTAGAAAGCGGTGGCGTCGCTTCGCTCCGTCCTCGGCCCTACGGGCCGCCCCTTCGGGGTCGGACGGAGCGAAG
>Ga0114972_10000026_pt1 | contig 88946 bp, 90 predicted proteins | sample M_140807_EF_Meta_FD_87354 | JGI IMG/M metagenome (GOLD analysis project Ga0114972, IMG submission 87354) | Freshwater microbial communities from Lake Montjoie, Canada to study carbon cycling - M_140807_EF_MetaG | ecosystem: Environmental > Aquatic > Freshwater > Lake | place: Lake Montjoie... | reverse complement strand
CTTCATCATGCCAAGTATACCAACCAGCACCATATCCAGGCGAATACAATACCGCCACTTTACCATCACGAATCACTTTATCCATTATTGAAACTCCAACAAGTCGGCAACATCATCATCATACAACCACGCAATTGTTTTCCGTACGCTTTCCCTTACAGAAAAATGTTCACGGTACATAACATAATAATGACAAAAGAAATTATCATCACCACGCGCTTCAGTATACCGTTGAGCACGAATCAAAAAATCCATTGCATTACTCTCCAATCTCATATTGGTCATCGTACCAATCGTCATTGTCTATATCGTCAATAGGACAACCATTTTCAAACCATGCATCACTCGCTTCCAAATCACCACCAGAAACAAACGGAAAATAATCAAAATCATCCATTATAATCACCAATTAAGCAGGCATTTCGGAGAGGTTTTTCAGAGCAAAATTCATGCGGTTAATGCGATTCCGGGCAAGACCAGAAACCCATTTAATCTTGGCACGTTCTAATTCTACCAACGTATCCATCGATTGGCGATTAAGGAACTGGACCAACGCTTTGTATCCTTCATTGGAAGGATCAATTCGCTCAATTGAACCATATGCCTCACGAAGCATAACAACCTTAGCAAAAACCACTTTATTACTACAAAGCATGATATTAACCCTAGAATTAAGACAGGACCGAAACAATCGACCGCGCAAGCGATACGGTAATCGAATGGAGCATCGAAACCGACTCAGCCGAAACCGCAAGGACGGTCTCATGGAAGTATGCACCGAACACCGAAGAACCAACCGCAACAACAACGTATTTCATCAAATTTCCTGTTTTCTTGACCACAGAATCTATTATACACTGGTCCTGGGAGGTGTCAATACGTTGCTGGAAAGCAACAAAGGTGTTGTTTTGACACAACACCTCTTGCTTCACCCTTCCTCTTCTGTATTATAGTCTTCCAATTCTATTTCCTGATTCTCATCTTCCCAATCAGCCATTGATTCTGAAATGCAAAAGCATTCATCTAATTCCATTGGAAGCAATTCTTTTACTTCCTCTGAATTCATTCCTGAATACTCGTAATAATCATCGGTACCATCCATGTACCGACCAGCAAAACACATACCGGGTTCATAATAAAATGCATCAACCTCGAAACCCATTTCCTCTAATGCAGCATAGAAACCAATTGGTGGTGACCACGCAGTATCAAAAGACAATACAATTTCATTGTCGGATTGGTCGATGATATTAACATTGGTATCCCATTTGGTACCCCAATTGTTGACGTTCCACGAATACCAATCACCCTCTTCCGATTCAGGACGAGGTACTAATAAATTAAAAAACGAATCTGATTCGGCCGATTTCTCGGCTGCATCTTTAATCTTTGCCATCAATTCAGGATCATCCGAAGTGACGGTTAAAAGGTTTGAATTCCAATTTGGCATGATATATTCCTATTAAGCCGCAAGTTTAAGATTGATTGTTGGGTACTTTACAAAACCGGTGGTATCAGCCTTTGCCTTACCCTTGGCATAAAGACCGACAATAACATTCTTAGGATCAAGAAACCGCAAGTCGGAATCATCACCATTGAATACAGACCGACCAAGATATGAACCAGGGAATGCGGTACCTTTTTTGATACCGAAAACAACCGCAACATTATAACCCTGAGCAATTGCTTTGGTCACGTCGGCATCATTGCCATCAGCGGCAGAAAAGGTCAGACTGTAATTGGAAGCGGCATGAATCTTACGACCAAGAATCTTGGTGTAATCATAAAAAATGCAATCCGAGAATGCATGGAAGATATTCATAAAGGCAACGCCATTGCGAACCACCGAATACTTTTCCCATGCAATATCAGAGGTACCATTAAGACGGAACACAGGTGTAAAACCTTTCTTGGCCGCCTGTTTAATTGCCAATTCAATATCAGCAACCAACAACCGCATAAACTCAACACGATCCTCGAAAAACAATTTGGTCTTGCGGATACGTGCCTGTTGGATTACATTGGTGGTTTCACCACGTTTAAACATACCACCACGACCAGCAAGGTTTAAACAAGCATCGGTGCAACCGATGGTTCGTTTAGCACAAACCTCATAACCCGACAAATTTGCGGGTGCAAGGTGCAAGATATATGTTGCATAGTTTGATGCAAGACCTTTTGCAACCTTAGGGTTACCGACTGGAGCAGTTAGCAGTTTCATTCCAAATTTCCTGTTGTTTTCTCGACCACAGAATCTATTCTACTCGGATCCTGGGAGGTGTCAAGATGTTGCATGGATGAGACACCTCCGTTGTTTTCACGCAACAATCAATAGGTCAATCCAAACTCGGCATTGAATTGGGTATAGAATTGGATGATGAAATCCTCGACATCGGAGGTATTCAAATCGGCAGTATCCTCGGGATTGCGACCGATATAATATGCATAGGCATGGCGTGGACCAAAAGCCCAATCGTCATGGTATTTTGCAATATCAAGCAATTCTTTTTTAGAAAAATGGTAATTGACCATCTCTTTATCAATCAAAACGTATTCAATCATAAAATCCTCTGTTTTTCTCGACCACAGAATCCATTATACGCTGGTCCGGTGGAAAGTCAATACGTTGTATAAAAACAACAGTATTGTCATCCATTCAATAATTGATTATCATCTTCTACTGGCCATTGCCTGCAATAAAAATATTGTCCATAAGATTCTTTTACATTCCACGGATAACCTTCTGCAATAAGCCATGCATTAAAATCCGAATTCAATGCTTGATCCCATACTTTAGGGAATCCATATCGCCATCCACTAGGTGGATCAACCCATACTTTCATATATTATACTCCAAAATGCTTTTTAATCTCCAGTACCGTAAGATTGGCAGGGTATTGAATTTCCAAATCTACCATCATTCGGCAACATTCATTTACAATCAACTCGGCAAACTTGAAATCATCATAGTGTGCTGAACCATATACTTGTTCGGCAAGTTCTTTAATTCGTTCGTTCATTCTTTATACACCAATGATTTGGAATACATTTTAGTTTCAGGACATACAAAATGCATAATGTCCCGACCAATGTAATCCTCTTCGACATCAACGAATTCGACTTCATCAACCAAATGCCGGTTCTGGCATTCGGCACAATTAATATAAAAACTCATTACTTTTTACCAGAAAAATAACCATAATTGACACCGAGATTATACTCAAGGTATTCGGTATCACCATGGGTTTCATAGATATCATGCAACCAACGAATTGCCATTTCACGATTACGACAACCGGATTCCATCATTTTATCGATGGTTTCTTCCAACCGAATTGCGGCCAATGCCTCATCCTCAAGGCGAACATTCTCATTCCGCTCAATAACGGTTTGCAAATAAGCCAATTCAGACTCAAACATTGCCTCAGTCCAATTGGACGTATCCACACCACGAGGACGGAAATTATATGCATCCTTATATGCATCCGAATAGATACAGGCCAATTGGTCACGGCGGGACAATTCATCCCATGGGGTGTACTTGTATTCGGTCGCAGCGGTGGTTTGATTGGCTTGTGTCATTTTCGTTTCCTTGTGTTTTCTCGACTTCAGAATCAATTATACACTGGTCCGTCCGGAGGTCAACCCTGTTGTTCCTGTGCAACAGATTGTTGTTCCGACGCAACACTTGACATTTCCATCGCCTCTCGGTAATATGCCACCAACTCATGGGATACGGCAGGATTCAATACAGCATTTAAAAGCACCTGCATTTGGACCATGCGAGGTGCATTACCGAATTCAATCAATGCATTAATCTCGGATTGCGTCAGCATTTACGCTGCCTTTGCAAACTTCAATGCATACTCCAATGCATCTTTGACTGGTTGCCATCCACGCCATGGTTTATTCATATTGAATACTTCCCAAACGTCATTCTGATTTAGAATATAAAGATATTCAAGACCATTAGAGTCCTCAATAAACTCTTCCCTAGTCCCATATTCGGATGCGGGTTCCATTTCACGATCCATATCGCGGCAATAGAATTTAGTATTATCAGTACCTTCACCAAGGGATGAAATGGAACCACCCTTGATCAATTCAACCGCCGAAGGCAAAGAATCGAAATACTTTAGAAGCAATGCACCATTGTTTTCAACATACCCATCCCAATGACAATATACGGCATGGATAACGCATGGGCCCATTTCAGGCAGACCAGTTTCAATTGCAATTGCAGAGCGAGTAGCCATTATTATTCAACCTCAGGAAGATAGGATTCTAATACAGAAACAGACAATTTATCCAACAATTCAATAATTGCCGTTACATCACGATTTTCTAAATCCAATTCGATTTGACCAATAACACGGTCAATCAATTTTTGTTTAGTATCATCAATCATTATAGGTCTCCTGCGACACAAGCAATACGCTCAAGGACATCCATTCGGATGTGTTTTTGTCTTGCTTTCGGTGCAGCATCAATAAAGTGCTTTTGACAAAAAGAAGACAAGTAACCCAACGCAAAAATACGAGCTTCGGTATCGGAATAACCTTTAGCCTTTTCACGTTTAACCACGACTTCAATCAAAAGATCAATTTCAGTTTTCGCAAACATTCTCAATTACTCCCGGTAATTATCAAAACCAAACACAACTTCTGGATCATTGGCAACAGCCACCATATATGCATCAATGTAATCCTCATAAAAGGACAAGACATCCTTCAATGGAAGTTTAAACAATGATGCAACATCCTCGGGCGACCAACCACTATCAAAGGCATCCGCAACATCGGAACAGAACACAGTATAATCTACTTTCGACACGTTTTTTCCTTCGTTTTTCTCGACCACAGAATCTATTATACTCTGGTTCCGTCGGTTGTCAACGTGTTGCTGGCAAGCAACGGAAGTGTCGTATGCCAGCAACAACCGTCGGTACCGATTAGTTTGCGATACAATACTCTGCCAATTTCTTCCAATTGCCATTTGGATTCGCTTTGCGAATATTGGTCACTTGAATTAGAGTCCGAAGCGACAATTCTTTGACACGATCTACCAATTTCTCAATAAGAAGCACGGCATCGACTTTATGTTCCATTTCAAACTCTGGCAAAAAGTCATCGGCAAACTCAAGCAGGTGATGCATACGCTCGACCTTTTGTGCATTGGTCATTGTAAGATCAACGGCCATTGAGCGAGTAATAACTGCCTGATCCATTGCATGGGATGGCAGATTGGAAATAAACACTACACGACCTTTGAATTCAAAGACATTAGGAAGATCCTCGTCTTTAAAGTCAGCGCGCCAAGAGATAACACGACGCGAATAAGAATCGAGAGCACCTTTAAGAAGGTTCAATGAGACTGGATCTTTAAGAACCGAATCGCAATCATCAAAAACAATAACCGAATTACGGTTCTCGTAAAGGATACGATACAGACCTTTAGGAGTAGAGTAACCCTTGATAACACGGAAGGTCTTTGCCGTATTGATTGAGGAACCAACATCAGCCTCGTCCAATAGAGTAACGTCCTGCAATCCAGACTTGCGGAGTGCATCCATTACAGTAAACGATTTACCAAGTCCACCAGGACCAGATACAATAACCGACGCTTGATGACCATTTGAGAGCATTGTCACCATATCAGAAACGAAACCGAATCGCTCATTGATTGAAAAGGACGATTCAGCCATTTGCATCAATTGCGTATTGATAGCATTAAGTTTGTTTTTGGTATTACGAAAACCAGCAGCGGGAATTCCACGGGGCATTTTATATTCTCTCAATAAAACAATAATATAATAAAACGACGGAGCGGGTACCACCGCTCGACCACAGATACTATTCTACACTGGTCCTGCCGACCGTCAAGCGTGTTGCTGGCGAACAACACTTGTTGTTTTTACGCAACAGATTTAAATCTTTGTCGAATTGCATCGGCCACGCCATTGCTTGTCATTTGAGTTCCATTACCCGATTCACATATTCGGATGCATTGTTCGATTATTTCTTTTGCAAATTCATGCATCTGGTCAAAAGTATAACCGTGAAGATTACCTCGTTCTGGATCATATCCTAACCATTCTTGGTCTGGCAATTTAAATGCTACCATAGTTTATCTCCATAAAATTAGTATTATCAGGAAGAATCTGCATATCTGCAAGGTGTTTACTGCGATCAATGTAATCTTTCAATACATCAAGACAAAACGGATTGGATCCATATGATTGTTTATCACATTGATAAAGTGAACCGGAATGACCCTCAAAATAAAAGAACTTATCGTCCTCAGTAACTTTGGTTACACCTGAATTCATCCTCCAAGAACTACTACCCAAGAAACCACCATTCCAAGATGCAAAGATCTTATATAAGATTTCATCATCCTCAACCATGGTTATCTTAACCATAATCCATCTTTCAGGTATTGTCATAATACAACCGTACCAACGGTACCATTAGATTTTACAAAAAACAATTTATTGACCAATGACCAGTCTTTTGCAGGCATTTTAGTCTCGGTGAATTCATTCAAATATTTAACTGCCTCTTCGATTGAGGCAAAGGTAACAGATTTAAGAAAATTCTCATTGTATGGTTTTGCAATGAACCGAGTGGCCTTTGATTGTTCAGAAATATTAGGTGTAAAAACATCTCTAATTGTTTTCTTAACTTTGCGCGGTACTGGCACATAAGACTTTTGTTTTACGACTTTAACCTTTACGGGTTTCGGTGGTTTTACCTTTGGTGCAGGCAACGTGTCGAGCAACATAATTGCTTCACAAACTTCCAATACAGGTTTGCCAAGTTTATTGGCAATCGTTGTAATGCTAAACTTCTGATCCGCTAGATCACGAACTTGTTTAATGAATGCTTTTTTCATTTAATATTACCTATTTCAATACTTGAAATCTGAGAATCCGTTCTTGTGTCGCAAATTCCTAAAGTAGGAGATAAACTCATTATATGTCATAGACTGGCGTCCTTCATTAGCCCATTGACTTTGTAAGTCGTAATAATGATTATGAGCTAAATCTCTCATTATTCGATTACCAGGTAATACCATATCTAAGTCTTTTTCACCACATTTAGGATTAATCAAATTTAAACCTGCCATAACAAAACTATACAATGGCCATCCTGCACTTCCTGGATAACTAGGAAAATCATTTACACTAGGTACTTTAGATTTTGACATTAACAACAATTCTTCAACGTATGGAGTTTTAGTTATACCAGTGTTAATCATTTGCCAAAATTCACTATCTTGTCTACCTCCCATGTAATGCATTACTAAGAAATCTTTAAGATCATCATACAATGTTGCGGTACGTTTATTGTAAATAAGTCTTGACCCTTCATTCATTGTATCTTCTATATTACTCTTTAAATATTCAAAGACAAAGTTTTGCGATTGAACAATAGTGGAGTGAATACTAGTGGCTTCTAGTGGCTCTAGTAGAGCACTACTTAATCCAATAACTAGACAATTTTTAATCCAAGCACTCTCTTGCCGTCCTGCATCAAATTTAATAACTTTAATAGGATCGATCTTATGGCCTAAGATAGTTTCTATTTCTTCCTGTGCTTTATCAGCTGTAGTGTACGCATCAGAAAATACATATCCACATCCTTTTCGATCCATTAGAGGAGTCTGCCACATCCATCCATTCTTTTGAGCCCACGCAGTAGTGTATGGTTCTGGCATTTCATTTCGTTTATATTTTATTTGAAATGGCATACCCGTATTCAACGGCAAGTTTTTTTGATAACTAATCCAATTATTGGATAAATGTTTCATTAAAACTTTATGAAAACCTGAACAATCTATAAAAAAATCACCATCAACTACTTGACCACTTTTTAATGTTACTGATTTTATGCAACCATTGGAACTGTTTAATGATACATTGACAACCTCATCATCGATATGAGAAACGCTTTTACTTTTTAGGGTAATCTTTTTGAGATATTTGCCCACGAGGAAAGCATCAACGTGCAAAGCATGCCAGTATGAATTAAATTTGCCTGAATTTTTGTTAAAATTAGAAAGACCGTTGTTTACCCAATAACCGCATTTGGAAATAGTGTTAAGATCATTGTTGTTTAATCTGTTTAATCCCCATGAAAATAATGGGTCAGGAACAGAATTTCTCGTATCAGATCCATCAATAGGTCCAAAATATGATCGATTGATATTGTTTGTCCAGCCCTTATGGCGAATGCCATATTTCAATGTTGAACCGGTTTCAACAATAAATTCATCATGATTGCAACCGAAATCTTGAACAAAATTTACTAGAATATCCGTCATTCGGCCTGTGGTACTTTCACCCACACCGATAATGCCTATTTTACTAGATTCTATTACAGCAACTTCGTGATATGGATGCCTTTTACTGATCATTAGTGCTGCAATCCAACCAGCGGTACCGCCGCCGACAATAACTATCTTCATATATTATACTCTCTTATTTAATAAAAGACTTTTTCATTTTATAACCAACTATTTTTTAGTACATACGGTTTTTTACCACGAATACGGACATCAATTTGCCGTATTTTTAAAGGCAATCGTTTGGCATAGTAACGAGCACGACCCAGGTGCGGAGTGGCAATAAAGTTTCGACCACCACCGTTGGGATAATCAATCCAACGGCATCGGACATAATATAGTTTCTTAGGCCAACAATACTTCATTTAATAATCATCGCCATAACAACCATAATCTTCATCGGTACCATAACCAGCAGAGGCCATGGCAGTATCAAAATCACCATCCATTGAATCATTATAATCATCAATAGAATCCATCATATGCTCTTTAATATTAAGAACATCATTAACGGTGACGCCATAACGAATTGCAATATCGCCAATATCATCACCAGCACATAGTGACTCTTCAATATCCAATGCCAATGCAGACATTTTACCCACAATAAACTTCCTTATGTTTAGGTTTACGATTGTATTTTGTTTTAATAGAATGCCGCACACCAGGTTTGATCGGTGTCCGACAATGCGGTCTCGGCACGTGGCCGATCAGTGGTTTGGTGTGTGTCTTCATCATGTAATCCATTCTACACGGATTCCGTCGGGTGTCAAGCGTGTTGTTTTCACGCAACGGTCAATCACCCGAATCAATAGTGAAAGAATCAAAACAATACTCACAGGTATATTTGTGGAGGGTGCGCCTATTCAACAATGAATGAGCATAGTCATGCAAACAAGGTGTGCCATCGAGACGCAATGGTACTTCGCCTTTTGGCGTACCGTACATATATTGTCCACCACAATTGTGGCAATCTGTTTTATCGCCATTGCAAGCAGGGCATATACCCATGGGTAGTTTATACATAATTGAATTTGGCATTCTTATTTGACGCTTGAAAATCAAAAGCGTATTGGCCAGGTTCTATTTTAGAAATACCAATCCGAGCATAACATTGCTCTTGTAGTTGGCGAGCAATCAATTTAGCCTTAACATCATTACATGATACAAAAAGAGTACCATTAAAAAAGTCGGCATGATCACCAGATTCTAGGATTGGTGCAATCTTATTCAATATGTTTTTTTCGAAACCCATTTCAATATCCACCATTAAAACCACGTTGGGATGACATTTCATCCATTACAATACAATATGCGGTATATACATCCGCTCGCAAATTGTTTTTACCGACAGCAACCAATTTATCCATTGCATCCCACATAGAGATATTAGGATCAACATTGAGGTTGACAATAGCAACATCCAGAATTCTTTTGGCTTCGGTGAGATTCATATTTTCCTGTCGGTTTTCGTCACAACAGGTACCATTCTACTCTGGTCCGAAGAAAAGTCAAGCGTGTTGTGTAAAAACAACACTCGTTGTATGGTTACAACAGGCTAGACAACCTTGCGTTTTTGTGGCATATTGGTTGGTATGTGTTCGCCTCGTTTAATGGTCTTTTCTTTACGGCGAATCCAATCCCTACCTACGGGATTCTTTACATCCATTGTTGCAATACGGCGAATGTGTTTATGCAAGTTATCTAATGCACCAGATTCATCACCGTCATTAGAATTGTCAACAACGGTAAAATTGTCGCGACCAAAATGAGATTGAAACTTACCCATATTGTCTTGCACTTTATGCCATGCATTATCGACAATGTGTGCAGGTACAGATCGATCACGTTTTAAATTGCGTTTATGTGCAACGGCTAATGATGTATTGACGAATAACATATGAGTATCATAACCCAATGTTTTTAGATGTTCAGACTTTTTATGTATTTCTTCAAAGTCTTTACCGGTACCGTCAATAACCATTCCTAATCGACCATGTTGATATAGGTGAGATTTTTTAGCGGTTAACTCTTTTGCCCTTTTACGAACAACATCTCGTTTTTCAGTTTCAGATTCAGGCATTTTAGGATCTAACCCATGTTTTTTAATACCCTTTTCAAATAGGTCATCTGAATTGACCATCTTAAATCCTAAGTCACCTCTTACTTTATTAACGACATGGGACTTACCCGATCCAGGACCACCTGCCAAGAAGATCGCTTTTAACTTGGCTGGGTCATGTAGACCTTCTGTTAGAAAAGACTTAAATGATAACATATGCGTCCTCGGATGATGGGTTATCTTTTATTTATAAAAGAGGGTTATCTTTTTTTTTCGACTGTTGTGTGAAAACAACACGATTGACACTTGACAAGACCGTGTGTATAATGGTTCTATCGACTGAGAAAACAGAAGGAAATTGTATGCGTAGGTTACCAGATAGTTATGTGCTTGCAACCATCATCATTGGTTGGGTTGCTGTAATTGTTTTGATTCTCACTGGAAATGCTTAATACTTAATAAATAGGTTATATATGAAACAGAATACTAAAGCGTTTATTATTGCTGCTAATGAAATCTTTGGTGAGAATGCTATTCTCACTCGGGATGAGATTCAACGTGTTGTTGATGAAAAGAATGTTCCATATCCTTTCTGGATTGTACAACGACAAGAGTATCGCGCCGGTCGTGGGCAATACCGTGTCCCTACTATTTTTGGTGCTATGCATAAAGACAAACCCATATTCAATGCACCTAAAGTAGTGTCTGTGCCAGGCAATTTCGTAATGGCACCTGAAATGGTTGCTACTGTTACGGTTCTTAAACAAAAGAAACTACAGGATGATGCTGATACTGCAATTCCTGAGAAATATGAGAACTATGTTCCATTTGGTTTCTATAAAGACTTGATGCAAATCGTTAAGTCTAAACAATTCTATCCTGTTTTTATTACTGGTCTTTCTGGTAATGGCAAAACAATGATGGTCGAACAGGTATGTGCTGCACTTCAACGTGAATGTATCCGTGTCAATATCTCGATTGAAACTGATGAATCAGATTTGATTGGTTCTAATACACTTGTTGATGGTAATGTGGTGTATCGTGATGGTCCAGTCATTACTGCAATGAAACGTGGTGCTGTATTACTTATCGATGAAGTGGATCGTGGTTCTGAGAAACTATTGTGTCTGCAAGGTATTCTAGAGGGTAAGTCTTATTTCAACAAGAAATCTGGTGAATACATTAAACCTGCACCTGGTTTTCAAATCGTTGCAACTGCAAACACTAAAGGTCGTGGATCTGAAGAGGGTCGCTTTCTTGCAAAGATTCTTGATGATGCATTCCTTGAGCGTTTTCCTATTACAGTAGAACAAGAGTATCCGTCTGCATCCGTTGAGACTAAGATTCTAAAGCCTTTGATGAATGATGATGAGTTTGCAGAGAATCTTATTAAGTGGGCAGATGTTATTCGCAAGACATTTGCTGAGGGTGGTGTTGATGAGATCATCTCGACTCGCCGTCTAGTCCATATTGCTCATGCATATGCAATCTTTGGTGATCGTACTAAAGCAATTAAAATGTGTGTGAATCGATTTGATGAAGAAACTAAGAATGCATTTCTTGATCTATACTCCAAAGTTGATGCTAAAGTCGAAATGACTGCAAATACAACACCTTCAGTGGTTCAAACTGAAGATAATGATATTCCCTTTTAATGACAACATATCGTAAGTATTATGACAACATATCGTAAGTATTATCTTACACAAATGGTTAGGTGTGCGAAAGCACTTCTAGCCTATACTAAAGGTTTCATCTTAAATAGGAGAATATAATGAAAGTCTATATTGGTCCATTCATTAAGTGGTGGGGTCCGTATCAGATTGCCGATCTTCTACAAAAGGTTGGCGTATCTGAAAAACGGTGCGAATCAATCGGTGAATATCTTTCTCATACTAAATTGAATGATCTATGTGAGTGGATCCATTCAAAGCGTAAGCGTAAAGTTTCGATTCATATCGATAACTTTGATGTATGGAACATGAATGATACGCTTGCAATGATTGCATTGCCTATGCTTATTAAGTTAAAAGAATGTAAGCATGGGTATGCACTCGTTGATGATGAGGATGTTCCTGAATCGATTCGGTCTACTAATGCACCACCGAAAGAGAATGAATATGACATGGACGCCATGGCAGAATCACGGTGGGAATGGGTTCTAAATCAAATCATTTGGTCTTTTCAACAATTGCATCCAGATAATGAATGGGAAAAACAATACGAGTCTGGTGTGCATGACCTCATTTGGGTACAGTCTAAAGATCATCCTGATTGCAAAGAAATGCAACGTGGACCAAATGATACATTTAAGATTGATCGTGAAGGTATGGAAGCACACCAACGAAAAATTGACAACGGTATGCGGTTGTTCGGTAAATACTACGGTGCATTGTGGGATTGAATCATGGATAAAGAAAATGATGTAGTTGTTGATTTGGCTAAAATACAATCTATGGGTATCAAATCTCATAGATTTGAACTTCCACCAGAACCGAATTGGAAATTCTATTTCGGCGATAGCATCAAAAACAATATTCATTACAATGTATATCTTGAGAATCCACCTAATCGATTCCAACGGTGGCTCTGTTATAAAGCATTTCGATTGACATGGGAACAAATTAAATGAATGAACGAATTAAAAAACTTGCTGATGATGCTACTTCATATGCAGACACACTGGATGTAGCCGATCAAATAATTTTGCAAGAGATTAGGGATAGGGAATTCGCTGAGTTGATTATACAAGATTGTCTCTCACAAATTGCAATGGTTGGTATTTCAAATTTTGAGAATGATGATCATGGTGATATTTCATGGACTGTTTCTAAGTGTATTGAAATGATCAAGTATAGATTTGAAATTGAAGAATGAAATCTGACAATGAATATATACTGAACAACGAATTAGAGGTTCAGCAAATGATAGTAAGTAAAATGTCCAAAAGTGACATGAAAACTTGGTTCAAGATGAACGGATTTAGATTGATGTATAAGGAAAGTTGGCGTACAGTATTGAAGTATGGTTCTGGTTGTTTTATCAGAAATGGTCGGTACTATCGCCTTCGCAATAATGGACCAGGTGGTCTTTGGGTTGTTGATGTATCAGAACCAGTTGCTGATTTTGATCGGTGGGCTAATTCGGCAGAGATTAGAGATATTCCTTTAGCAAAGTTTATTTTGGAGTATAACAGATGAAATCTGAAATGAAGGAGAAATACAACAGATTGTTAATGCCTTTGTTAGGCAAAGAATCGTTGGTCGAACGGTGGTGGGTTTCTAAGAACAAAGCATTTGATATGAAAACACCACTTGAAATGTTTGCAGAAGATGCAAATCGTGTGGATCAGTATATTAAAGATCAGTTTAGTAAATAATTTTTGGAGTATAATATGGAAATGAAATTGGATATTAATGATGAATGGATCGATGGTGTTGTTCTTGCTCGCCTTAAGAGTGACTATGAAACAATCGGTGATGAACTAGAAGATGCAGAAGAACTTAAACGTGCCATCGTAACTATGATGAGTTTTTATATGACATATGAGAATTATTTCAAATGGCGCGAAGAAGCACAAGTACCTGATTCATGGATTGGTGGTTGGGATATCCATCGATTGAATAAACTTGTTAAAGAAGGGAGTGTATAATGCCACTATATCTAGTTGAAACTGTATCTATCTTTCGCCATCGGTATGTCGTAGATGCGAAAAAAGAAGAACACGCTGCTGATGAAGTTGTATACAATATGACTGATTCCGACTTCAAAGAGTTTTCACAACATCATGTTGATGAGTGTATCACTTCTATTCGTGAAATCAAAAATGAAGAGTTTGAACCACTCTTTGATAAAGACAATGATTATCTTAAAGATTGGACTCTGCAATCCAAACGTGATAAATTTATCAATGTAATCGAGTACGACTCGTGAAGTCTAAGAAACTCAGGGAATTGTCGGATTCATTAGATGACAATGATTTCCATAATCTAGAGTTTCTATTGACTGTTTCTGTTGAAGGATATAGAGAATGGCAAGCACAGGCCGATGATGATGATTTAGAGTATGCGGTAGAACTATTGATCGAATACAATCTGATGATTCAAGAAGCACTATGTGAAGTGCCATTTTCTCAAGCAAAGAAATTGTTACAGTCTATTAAGAAATGACGCATTGCAACATGGAATTGTCTAAATAAGTGGTACAAACACTAACAGGAGAATTCCATGTACTTAAAAACTATTGACAATGTGCATCATGTGAAAACAACTTTTCTTAACTCTTTTGTGAAAGACAAGGAACTCAACAAATCCTTGACGGAATTGGTTGACGCTGAAGCTCAATTTGGCAAATCTTTAGTCAAATCACTAACAGAAATTCAGACTAGTTTAAACAATTTTTTCTATAAACCAACAACTTGGTTAAAATCATGATTAAAAAATTAATAAATCTTTTCCGTCCTCTATCTTATGCAGACTTACTTGAATCGTATATTGCATCAAGATCACCATCGAACGCTGCAGAAGTTGAAGCGTTGATCCGTAACTTCGACAGAGGATACTACAAACATTACTGATAAATAGGAGATACCGCATCTCTTTTCCTTTGGAAGTTTTATGAATAATGATGAATTATATTTTGAACAAATAAAGATATACGAAGAAATTGCAAGACGCCGAGTCAAGAAATTCTACCTCTTGACATCGGCGTTTTTTTGTGGTATACTATTATTAACCTATCTTTTAATGAGGTAAATTATGTCACTTTTCGTCGAAGTCAACTCCGTTCGTCCCAAGAACTGCAAACTAATCATCAATCTTGATTCTATTATCGAGATTGCACCACTTATGGCTGGTGGTTGTATCATCTTCTTTAATGCACAAGAAGCAGGCACCACTCGCACCATTACTGTTTCGGATGACTATACCGCATTCAAACAATTCGTTATGCAAACTGTTACTGCCGAAGACATTGCAAAGAAATTCCCCAAAGCAACTAAATCAACAGTTAATATTAAACCACAAAGTGCAGGATCAGTTGGAGTTGAATTCAACGAGTAATGTGTCATGAAAAACGACCTGTTGTTTTCAACATTTCAATGGATCAAAAATGATTACAAATCAAATCGTTTTAGGTTTGTTATGGAGTTATTTGCTTGGGCTATTTCTGTTGGGTGTGCTATTGTCATGGCTGGAACAGTACCAGACCCTCCACTTATGGCTCTTTATCCCGCTTGGATTACTGGTTGTTCTATCTATGCCTGGTGTGCTTATTCTAGGCGCTCATTTGGCATGCTCACTAACTACATTTTGTTGGTCACCATTGACCTTACTGGACTCATTAGGATGATTCTGTGAATATTTTTTATCTTGATAATGATGTTATTGAATGTGCTAAAATGCACAATGATAAACATTGCGTTAAAATGATTCTTGAATATGCACAACTACTATCTACTGCACATCGCACACTAGATGGTGTTGATAATGTTCTTGCTGATCCGTTACATGAATCAATCATGTATAAGGCAACTCATAAGAATCATCCATCTGCCATTTGGTGTCGCAAATCAAAAGAGAATTACATTTGGTTATGTAATCTTCTGATTGAACTATGTGAAGAATATACCTATCGGTATGAGAAAACACATAAAGTACAACGTGACGGACTCTGTTATGTTCTGTATAAGAATGTACCCAAGAATATTGGCACAGAAGGTTGGTCTGAACCAACACCTGCAATGCCAGATGATGTTAAAGTTCCTGGTGACTCTATTGCATCATATCGCAACTATTACAACAAGAATAAAACACACCTTGCTGCATGGAAGCATCGTGAAGAACCAATTTGGTATGGAGCATCATATGCGTAATCGTGAAAAAGTAATGTTCATTCTACAGGAAGAATGTGCAGAAGTTATTCAGGCCATCTCTAAGATTTACCGATTTGGTCTCGATACAGAATGGGAAGGTGTAACTAATAAACAAGCATTTGTGCGTGAACTTGGTGATGTTCTTGCAGTTATTGAAGTTTTACTAACTGAGACTGATATAAATATTGACAACGAAGATTTAGAAGATGCATTAGATGCTAAGAAAAAGAAACTTGATATCTATTTGCCCGCTGAATAATAATGAGGATTAGAACTATGCCAACTTATGCGTTTTTGAATAGAAAGACAGGTGATGTTGTCGAGAAAGTTATGAGAATATCTGAACTCGATGCATTCAAACGTGAACATCCACACCTTGAAACATACATTGGTGAAGCAGTTCCATTTGGCGATGGAATGCGTATGTCAAATTCTGTTGCAAAACCCGATTCAACATTCGAAAAATATGTTATCGGGCGCATGAAAGAATCAGTCCCTGGCAATAGCATTGGATTATCCCATAAAACAAAGATGCCTAGGGAGTGGTAATCCCATAACAATCACTAAGGGAACTAAATGGCTAAGACAGTTAGAAGAAAAACAGCAGCCGCACAGGCTCAATCGCAACATTTTTCCCTGAAACAAGTTCAGCCTTTAACAAAGAATCAAACAAAAACATTTGAAGAATATGATAAAGGTAATCATCTAGTTCTTGCAGGATCTGCTGGTACCGGTAAATCATTTCTTGCGTTGTACCTATCTCTTAAAGATGTTCTTGCTACAGGCTCTTACTACGAACGAATTGTTATCATTCGTTCAGCAGTACCATCAAGAGACTTAGGTTTCGTACCTGGTACATTGGAAGAGAAAGCAAAGATCTATCAAGAACCATACATGAATATCGTCAACGAGTTGGTTGGTCGTGGCGATGCATGGCACTTTCTATACAACAAAGAAATTCTAGAATTTCAAACTACATCATTTCTACGCGGATTGACATTTAGAGATTGTATTATTATCTTTGATGAGTTTCAATCTGCAACATTTCATGAAATCGATTCTGTCTTGACAAGAATCGGAGAAAACTGTAGATTCATTCTTTGTGGTGACTTTGCACAGAATGATCTAAACAACAAAAAAGAGAAGTCTGGCTTCATTGATGCAGTCAGAATCTTAGATAAAATTGAGGATATTTCACACATTCAATTCGGTATTGATGATATTGTCAGATCGGGGTTCGTGCGTAGATATTTAACTGAAAAACAAAACTTAGGAATATAATGTTTACACATTGCCCACCGATGGTGATTGAGAATCTAAACACCGAAACTGTTGATGACAAACGATACTATGTAACACCATCTGGTCAACGATTACCATCTGTTACTACTGTTCTTGGTGCCATGAAGAAGAAAGAAATCATGGCATGGCGCCGTAGAGTTGGTGAAGCAGAAGCGAATCGAGTTTCTAAACTTGCAACCGGTCGTGGTAATCGAGTACATACACTTGCTGAAAAGCATTTGATGAATGAATCGATTGAGTGGAAGAAAGAGATGCCTGATGCAATCGAGATGTTTCAATCGATTGTACCACACTTCGATAAGATCAATAATATCCATTACATGGAACAGGCACTATGGTCTGAGAAGATTGGTCTTGCAGGTCGTGTTGACTTGATTGCAGAGTGGGAAGGTAAACTATCGGTTATCGACTTTAAAACTTCTAAACGTATCAAGACAGAAGATAAGATTCAAGATTACTTTGCACAATGTGTTGCATATGCAATGATGTATGAAGAACGTGTTGGTGCACCTATCGACCAGATTGTAGTTTTGATGGCAGTTGAGAATGAACAACCACTTATCTTTGTGAAAGAAACAAAAGACTATGTTGATACGTTATATGAACACATTGAATTTTATAAATCAAATAAATATTAAAATAAAATTCTAAAGGATATATAATGGCTTTACCATCGTCTGGTGCTATATCATTAAGTGATATTAGAACAGAACTCACTCAGTCAGGAACAATTAGTCTGAATGATACTGCTGTCCGTACACTATCTGGTAAAACAACGCCAGGTTCTACTGAGATAATGCCCACAGATTTCTATGGTAAATCAAATGCGCCTGCTCCAACTCCAACTTATTCTTTCCAGACGTATAGTAGTACAATAAACGAAGGTGGTTCTGGAGCATATTATATTGCAACCACACTTGTCGGAACTGGAACTACACTATATTGGACAATAAATCATATAACCACTTCTGATGCAGACTTTTCTTCTGTTAGTGGATCGTTTACGATTAACAATAATATAGGTTCTTTTTTAGTATTACCAGTCGCGGACAGTTCAACTGAAGGTTCACAAACATTTACTATTAATATTAGAACTGGATCTACATCTGGATCTATAGTTGCCACTAGTGTTACAGTCACCATTGAAGATACATCACAATCAGTGGCAGCAACGGTACCTGGTGCACCAACCATTGGTGTTGCAACATCAACTGGTTCAACTTCAGCAACAGTATCGTTTACGGCGCCTGCATCAAATGGTGGTGCAATGATTACATCATATACGGCAGTTTCTTCGCCAGAAGGAATTACAGGTACACTAAGTCAATCAGGATCTGGTACTATTACTGTTAATGGATTGACTTCGAATACGCCATATACATTCACAGTATATGCAACAAACTCTGTTGGTAATAGTTCTTCTAGTGCGTCAAGTAATCAAATAACAACATCGGCTGTTGCAACAGTACCTGGTGCACCAACTATTGGTGTTGCAACATCAACTGGTTCAACATCTGCGACTGTATCATATACTGCACCTGCAAATAACGGTGGTGCTGGGATTACATCATATACTGCAATATCTACACCTGGAAATATAACTGGAACATTAAGTCAGGCAGGAAATGGTATAATTACAGTCACAGGATTATCACCTTCAACAACATACACGTTTAAAGTAAAAGCAACTAACTCAGTTGGCGATAGCGCATATAGTTCTTCAACATCTTCTATAACTACTGGATCAGCAGCAACAGTACCTGGTGCACCAACGATTGGTTCTGTTATTGCAACAGGACAGACAACTGCAACTGTAGCATTTAGTGCACCCGCATCTAATGGTGGTGCTGCAATTACATCATATACTGCCATATCTACACCAGGTAATATTACAGGAACAATTAGTCAATCGGGATCAGGTACAATTAATATCACCGGTCTAACTGCTGGTACTTCATACACATTTAAGGTAAAAGCAACTAACTCTGTTGGTGACAGTTCATATAGTGCAGATAGTTCTTCAATAACGACAACATCTGCTGCAACTGTACCTGGTGCACCAACTATTGGCGCTGCTATTCCTACTGGAACAACAACTGCATCAGTATCATTTACTGCACCATCTTCCGATGGCGGTGCTGCAATTACTAGTTATACTGCAATCTCGACACCAGGCAACATAACTGGTACAGGATCTAGTTCTCCAATTACAGTATCCGGACTAACGGCATCCACATCTTATACTTTTAAGGTTAGAGCAACTAACTCTGTTGGAAATGGTTCTTATAGTGCAGATAGTGGTTCAATGACAACGAATGCTATACCTACAGTACCTGGTGCACCAACGATTACAGGTGCAACAGCAACAGGACAAACGACTGCGGATGTATCATTTTCTGCACCAGCATCTAATGGTAACTCACCTATTACATCATACACGATACTTTCCAGTCCTGGTAGTATCACTGCAACACTATCACAAGCAAGTGGTGGTACATTTAATGTAACTGGATTAACTGCGGGAACAACATACACATTTACTGTTAAAGCAACAAATGCCGTTGGTGATAGTTCACCTAGTTCTGCCAGTTCTTCAATAACTACAACGTCGGCGGGCCCAGCATTAGGATTTGATAGTGATGCGGCATTTAGTTATTTGAATGATCAGGGTAATATATCACCAACATCTATAAAATGGTACATAGGAGGCGATGGATCAATTGATGGATCAGGAGATTTTAGTGGCGATCCATCAGCAGCTGGTACAGTTAAGTTATCTGGTTCAACTCAATATGTTAACACTTTGACGCCTGGAATAGGAACGAATTATGAAGTTTCTGTTTCTGGTGGTGCTATAGGTAGTCAAACGACTTTCAATATTAACGGCGTTAATAAAGGAGGTTCAGGACAATCAGCCTACTATACTGTAGGAATTGGTCTATATATTACTTTCACGGTAACGCAAGATGATATTACTAGAAATGCAAGCGGTACAATTTATATCAGAAACAAGACAACTTTGTCGGAAATTTCTAAAGAATTTAATTTGAGAATAGTAACTGGTGCTTGACAACTTCGCCAAGTCCTGATATACTAAATACTTCTCAATGGTAGTAAACTGATTTTTAGAAAGGTATTTCGGACGTGGGTGCGAATCCCACCAGGTCCACCAGAAGTGTATTGTCTACTGGTGAATGAGATAACAATGCTCATAATAAAAGTTCCAAACAGTATGCTTCTGATGGGCCTGACTAGATTCGACGGAGTAATAAGTACAATTATTGGCTACTCGACATATCAGTCGTTAAAAATAAATCAAGTAAACGCAAATGATAGCGAATACGCATTAGCAGCCTAAACACTGCTTAGGGTTTCGGTAGGTTTCCTCGTAACAGAATAACCTACCACTTTCAAAACTCGATAAGGAAACGAATGTTACACAAGACTATCAAAGTCTTGTTAGGAACATTTCTCATTTTTGGTTTAATGAACGCTACAACAATAGCAAATGTGCGAGAAACATACTCTTTAGTTCCTAACATACAGAAAGAGTTAAATTGTCTAACAAACAATATTTTTTATGAGGCAGAGTCTGAACCTTTTAAAGGTAAATTAGCAGTTGCACAGGTCACGTTGAATAGAGTTAATTCTGGTCTATTCAAAAATAATATCTGTAGAACTGTATATCAAAAGACAAACAAAACTTGCCAATTCTCATGGGTGTGTATTAAGTATAAACGTCAAATACCAACAAACTCAAAAGAATATCTTGATTCTAAAGCGGCAGCAGAAAAGGTTCTGTTCGACGGATACCGCTTGACAAAACTCAACGATGCGTTGTATTATCATGCTACATACGTTGATCCGCACTGGAAGAAACGGAAGATTACCAAAATAGGTAAACACATATTTTATGCATAATGGAGGTGAATCATGTCTTTTCAGAAAGACAAATATGAAGTTGTACGGAATGCAATTAGCGAAGATTTGATTAGTTTTATTCAGATCTCGGCAGAGATTCTTGAGTCTGCATATATGGCAGAGTATAAGAAAGGACTAAAGAACTTCTTTCCTTTTGGTGATGAACAAGTGAAGAATAGTTTTGCCAACTATTCACCTAATTACTCTGAGTCTTTGATGGTGTATTTGAAGCCATTAATGGAAGAGATCACAGGTAAAGAACTGAATGAGTCATACACTTATGTTCGTACTTATTATAATGGTGCAGTATTGGCAAGACACACAGATCGACCAAGTTGTGAAATCTCTGCAACAATCTGTTTGCAAAAAGATGAAACACCATGGCCAATTTACTTTGAGAATCTCGATGGTGAAACAATTGAAGTCGAATTGAATCATGGTGATATGATTGTTTACTCTGGTATTATTCTGCCTCATTGGCGTAATGCATACGAGGGTCAAAAACATCGCCAAATCTTCACACACTATGTTGATGCAAAAGGCAAATATGGCAAGACACATCGGTATGATGGTCGTAAAGCACTCTCACTAAGGAAATCATAATGCCTACTAAAGAAGAATGTAGAGTGTTCTCTGCAATCATTGAAGAATTAGTTCAGAACAATAGAGATATTACTTACATTGATGCAATCGTAGAACATTGCAAGAATACTGGATTTGAAGTCGAAATGGCTGCAACTCTACTGACTGCATCACTCAAAGCAAAGATTACCGAAGAAGCGGAATCACTTAATCTAATCAAAAAGACTAATCGACTACCTATATGAATGTTGAATCCAGTGGATTTGAATGTTATGCACTATTCCATGCATTGAAGTTACATTTTACTTCGAAGTATGATTTTGTAAAATACTCTGGTAAAACAAATGTAACACAAGACTCTTTTATGATTAGAAAGGACAAGTTTACTTTCTATAAGTTATCTCGTAAATACAATAAAGATGATATGTTTGGTTTCTTTGTTTCTAATCTTTTAGAGAAACCAAAACTATGGTCTGGTGATCTCCTCTCTGAGGACGCTGAGTCTACCTTTAAGGTATGGCAAAAAACACAACAGTCTCTCTTCTACATCTTCCAACAAGATCTATCCACTCTCATGGAAAGTGTAGACTCTCCACAACAGTTGCTGAAAGTGGTTGACGGAGAGTATCCTTTGTTGTATAATAACTATGTGCAGTCGAGAATCAAACTTGAGACGGTGATGATCATGAATCAATTCCTAAACTTCTTTCCTATGTGGACCAAAAGGGTTGATGATGATTTGATCTTTCCAGATTTTATTCAAAAATGCACAAAATATGCACCGTTTTTGAACTATGATGTGACTAAATACAAACACGCACTCAAGTCACAAATGTGTGCAGTAGTTTAATACATCGCAATATATCGTTAATAAGGAATTTAATATGAACTTCGCAAATCTTAAAAAATCATCTGGTAACTTTGACAAACTTACCAAAGCCATTGAACAACTCAATGCAACACCTGCATCTAAAGATGACAAGTTCTGGAAACCAGAAGTTGACAAAGCAGGTAACGGATACGCAGTTATCCGGTTTCTTCCCGCACCTGAAGTAGATGGAGAAGAAGGTCTTCCATGGGTTAAAGTATTCAATCACGGCTTTCAAGGTCCTGGTGGTTGGTATATTGAGAACTCTCTTACTACTCTTAATCAGAAAGATCCAGTCTCTGAGTACAATACTCAACTTTGGAATTCTGGCGTAGAAGCAAATAAAGAGATTGCTCGTAAACAAAAACGTCGCCTTTCGTATATCTCTAACGTCTACATTGTTGAAGATTCTAAGAATCCAGATAATGAAGGTAAAGTCTTTCTCTTTAAGTTTGGTGCAAAGATCTTTGATAAGATCAATGAAGCAATGAATCCTGCATTTGAGGATGAGAAGGCAATGAATCCGTTTGACTTCTGGACTGGTGCCAATTTCAAACTCAAGATTCGCAAAGTCGAAGGTTATCAGAATTATGATAAGTCTGAGTTTGCTGCACCTGGTCCTTTGCTTTCTGATGATGGCAAACTTGAACAGATTTGGAAATCGGAACACTCTTTGAAAGAGCATCTCGATCCATCTAACTTTAAATCATATGATGAATTGAAAACTAAACTTAATAAAGTATTAGGTTTGGATGGTGGTGCACCTGTTGCACGGACTACGGTTGAACAGGCAAAGGCAGCACCTAAACGTGTTGAATCATCTACTGTTGATGAGGATGATGACATGGACTACTTCAGCAAACTCGCTGAAGAAGCATGATTTAATTATTGACTGAATTGAAAGGGAGCTTCGGCTCCCTTTTTTATAGAAATCCGGCGCGATTCAATGAATCATAGATATGCACCAATACTGGTGTATTATCTCTTTGTGATGCAGTCGTTGATGCAGCACTCTTTTCATTACCCATATTGTTGGTTGTATTGGTAACAATAGGACCAGATGAACCACCACCTGATGTTGATGATTGTTCCATATTTAAATCAATATTTTGATTAGTTGTTTCAGATACACCAGATGATGTTGGCATAGGAGTCATTGGTGGTGCACCAGATGAACCACCAGATGATGATCCCGAAGGTGACATACTAGATCCAGAACCACCAGGTGATGATGATTTATTGGGTATTACTTGTGCAGTTGGAGATGAAGATTTTAAAGTTCCATCTTCATTATAAAAAGGACTCTTCTCTTTATCCCATTTTTCTTGTTCTAATTTTAATTTATTTCCAGTCGTAGTCACTGGACGATTTGGATGTCCTGGTCTAGCATTATTATTACCACCTACGAGTGAAGATGCACCTTGTTCAGGTGCAACACTACCATCACTTTCTGCTAATTTTTTTAATGATTCTATACCACCATATTTCATAATCATTCGCTCGTCACCACTTGCAATCACGGCAGCGGCATCTTTAGGTGTTAGTTTACTCATATCAGGTACTAATTTTATCTGATCCGATAACCAGCTTGCGAAAGCTAATACTGAAGTTATTCCCAGAATTGCCATACCTACTGGTCCAGTAAAGAATGTCACTAATCGACCAAAGAATGGTATCATTTTCTTTATAGTTGATAACCAAGGAATACCATCTAACATACTCATCAACATATCAAGAAAACTAGATCCACCAGTCTTACCTCCAACTAAAGTTGCAGTACCAGTGGAAGAAGTAAATGATTTTAATGCTTTTAGAAATTGTTGATGTCTTCTTTCATCCTCATTCATTGCCTCTTCTTGGAAGTTCTTTTTAACTTCCATAGTTCTAACATCAATTTCATGGCTCTTTTGTAGAAATGCTAGAATTTTATTCAGAACATCAACAGAACCACCACCAATGTTGCCTGTCTCTTTACCTAATGCGGTAGCAGTACCTTTACCTGAAAAGTAACTAATATCTTCTTTACTGCGACCCATCATTCTACCAAGCAATGCAGGCGCCAATGAACTACCACCAGTTAGTTTCTTTGCAATGTTCAATGGATCATATCTTTCTTTGGCACCCATCGCTTTCGCTTTCATTCTATCTGATATTGCACCTTTAATAGATGATCCAACACCTTGCCCGGACATAATTCGTCCAGTGATCAATGATGATAGTTTTTGTCCTCTAATTGAACTTGCTGTTGAATAGTCCATTATTGTCTCTTGTATTGTGGATTATCTGAACCTCTGTCTGAACTTGACGCAACTGTTGTTTCTTTGTTTAAAACATTTGTTGTATTATTCACGACAACTGGTTGTGCGCCAGATCCTTGACCTAATGATTTTTTCATGTCGGCATTGTTCATAGAAGAATCATTTAATGAAGATCCAACAGTAGTATTATTTGTTTGTAATTTTGTTTTTGATGTTCGGTCAGCGTCTAGAGCCGCACCAACTTCTTCAGGAGAGTTGTGTGCTTTGTTAAATCCACCTGGCGCTTTATAAAAAGTTTCTCCTTTTTTTAAATCAACATTAGGTAATGTATTTTTAAATAAACTTTTTGCTTTTATGTCATAAGGAACACCAACAGATGCAAATTCCATTGCAAGTGCTAGTATAGCGGCATCTCTTGTTGCTCCTTGTTTTCCGCCAATATAATCATCAACCGCACCTCGACCTCCACTACCTTTGGTGGTTAAACCTTTAGCAAACAACATGTCTTGCGTGTCTTTATTTAAATATGTTTTATCTGGATCAAGGCCCAGTTTTTCAGCCATAACTTTCATTGTGCCGGGAATAAGTTGATATTTACCAACAGCAAATAATACATTTGGATCGGATGCATCCAACAAGCCTCCAGCCTTTAATTTTTTATTCGTTCTTTTCAAATAATCAGTAATTGTCATTTTACTGAAATCTATATCATTTTTTTGAAGGTACTTACCTTCATCTTTTTTAGCAAGCCAAAAATCTCCTCTATTATATGCATTATATCCTTTTCCTCCACTTTCATATTTTGAAATATTGGTTGCTAAGGCTTCTCTTCCAGTAAGAACGGCTGTTGCAGTGGCGGCACCAGTAATTATTTTTGTAGCTGATGGTTGTGCAGTTGGTGGCTTAGTAACAGGTGGTGGTGCGGGTGCAGCCGAAGGAGGCGCAGGTTCAGGTTTAGAAACTCGTTTAGCAGTCTCTACTGGTTTAACGGGCGGTTTGACAACTTCCGGTGGAGGTTTAACCACTTCTGGCGCTTTAACTGGTTCTACTGGTTTAGCAGGAGCAGGAGTAAGTTTAACTGGTTCTGGCGCTTTAACTGGTTCTACTGGTTTAGCAGGAGCAGGAGTAGGTTTAGTGGGTTCTACTGGTTTAGCAGGAGCAGGAGTAGGTTTAGTGGGTTCTACTGGTTTAGCAGGAGCAGGAGTAGGTTTAGTGGGTTCTACTGGTTTAGCAGGAGCAGGAGTTGGTTTAGCAGGTTCTGGTTTCGGTGACACACCAGGTTTAGGAGGTGTTGGCGGTTGCGCTTCTGGTGTTTTCTCTGCCGGTTTTGGTTTTGCAATTACTGCAACTGCTCGTCTATTTCGTTTTGTCGCCTCATTAAAGACATTCATCACTTCATCGTGGCGTCTTTGATTTGCTTGTTGTCTCTCATTCTCAAACTTAATTGAAGAATGATTGTCTTTGATCTGAGACTCACGAGTCTTGACCATAAAAGAATAGATATTTTCTAGTATCTCTGTTGCTTTTCTAGAATCACCAGATCCATGACCTTGATTCATCACATTATCAAATCGATGAATTCTTTTTCTATTTGCAAAGTAATCAATATCTTCTTTGCTTCGACCAGTCATTCTACCAAGTAATGCAGGACCTATTTTTGATCCACCAGTTAACTTAGATGCAATGTTCAACGGATCGAATTTCTCTTTAAGACCCACCATAGACGCCTGCATCCTATCAGATATGGCACCTTTAATAGAACCACCGGACATTAAATTATTAACAATTAATGCCGATAGTCCTGTCTTTCTTGTTCTTGCCGCCTCGTGATAGTTCATCTAATTCTTCGTTCGTTTAACTTCTGTTTTAGTTTTAGATTTTCCTCTTCAATATACTGAATTAACATACCAACATAAATGTCTCGTTCCCACGGCATCATATTCTCTAGTTCAGTTAGACTATACTTATGATGTTGCATCAAAGAAAAATTAGTTTTATAATAGTTTCTAAGATTCTCATGACCAAATATTATTCGAAAAAACTTTCGAGTCCTTGTACATCAAGTGAGTGTTGAAACCCACATTTCATACAGCGCATTTCAATCTTCTTTTCTAACTTAGGTAAATCAGAAAAGAATTCTTCAATCTTTTTGAATTGATTTGTATTGAGTGATTCGATGAACTCAACTAATTCTTCTCTCGGTGTTTCTCTTGCATAATACATCTGTTCGCCATCGTAAATGTAATCAACAGAGTCTGCAATCATTTCAAATGCAATATCAGAAATACTTTCAAGATTAGATAATCGAGATACGATTGAGTATTCTGGATACTTTAACTTCATCGACACTTTATCGGTGATCTGAATAACATCATCACCATCTTTGATGTTGGTTACTTTAATGTCTAGAATGTTGAATTCAGATTCCATGATGTTGCCACACGAACTCTCCTCAACGATATTATCACATCGATATTTGTTCTCTACCATTTCGCCAACTGATCTGGCACGAAGATTTAGAAAATAGAATTCAACATCAATCACGGGTAATCGATCAATGTCAACACCTTTCGTGAGTGTGCAGTTGTATATTACTTGTCGAATGTTTCTTTCGATTGACTCTTTGTCATTTGACTCCATTGCCATCAAAAGATTCTTCTGTTCTTTTACTAGAAATGGTCTAAACGTAATCTCTTTTTTACTCAATGGTAATGTAAGATTATATATTGGTGTATCAATTTTCGGTAATGCCACAATTCACTCCTTTATTTTAAAAACCCGCGGCTGTAGCTATAGATGGTACTGAAATTCCTGTTGCACCTTCTGCTGCGCCTCTAATGACAGAATCAAGTGGAGAAATCTGCCCAGTCTCAAGGAATTGCATCGCAAGACCTTGTATAGAATTGTTTTTCCATTTTGTAAATGCAAATGTAATTGTCAACTTATGGTATCCATCAGCAGACCAATCTAGTGACATTTCGTTCATTGCAATCGGAAATGCTTCGATTAAGTCAACAGAGTATGAAACTTTATTGCGAACATCATACTGATTAATTCTGATATTACTTGCGTAACTCTTCTTATACTTAAAGTTATATGTCACAGATGGATTGATATACTCTAACCATGCGTCAAAGAATAACTTCTCTTCCATCTTATCGGTACAGATAAACGTCAGACTGATATCATTAAAAGTAGTCTGATATGGAAACTTCTCTTCTGGTCCATAAATCTTTTGTGTAGTTGTCGCAATCGATCTACCAGGCAGATCGGTACTTTCACATCGATAGTTGAGTGCTTTGGATATAGTAATATACGGTGCTAATCCAACTGGAATTGGAATGAATACGTCAAACTTATTAGGTCTGGCTAATTCAGTTCTAAAACTAGCCTTGAATTCTGCAATAGATCCGGCCATTACGTTGTCCTTCTAATTTGATCTCGTGAATCTTTATGTACTCTTGACACAGGTGCTTTCTTGAACTGATGAGTTGGTAGAAAGAGTGCCGTCTCCCACTCATGAGGTTTCACAGTCATAATTTTAGAAACAATATGTGATGTCAAATATCTTTTAATACAAGGTCTGAATTCTTTATATCGATTCGTTGCATTCAAAATATCATAGGTTACTCTGAGTCTCATCGGATCATCATCTTTGTTCATAATTGCAAAGTTCATGAGTTTATCCATGAATGTTGCTCGCATTGTGATTGGTAGATAATGAAGATTGAGTCCTAGAAATCCATCTGGATACTTCTGCAACGGTATCACAAGTGGAAATATATCATAGTATGGCAACTCTTCTTTAGTCTTTGGATCATAATAGTAATGATACAGTCCACCCATTAGAAATCTTTTACCCTGGCGATCCCGTTCGACTGCAATCTCTCTTGCAAGTCTAGTTGGATTTTTCATACCTTGAATTTGATCTTTATACCATGCAATCGACTTTCTGGATAGAAATTCTAATTCTAGTCCAGTCTTTTGTTGTGCTAATGTTGTTAGGGTAGATGCTTTCATGAATATATTTATGTTGATTATTTAATCCCAAGATCATACTCCGTTAACACCTTAAATGTCCATCCGCGATCAAGACAGTATTCAGATGCTGCTTTCCACTTTGCTTCATTTGTACCCCAGGTGACAACTTCGTTAATGTATTGTTTTGTCACTCTAGACTTCTTAACTGGAGGTTTTGTTTGTCTCTCTGGTTTGACTTCGATCATCATCACTTTAGTCGTACCATCTTTCTGTTTGAATCTGACTAGAAAGTCTGGAAAGTACCGATGCATCTTACCATCAATCGGTGATTTATATGGTACGAATAACTCCTCAGATGCCCATTCGATAACACTATCGTTGGTGTCAAGCCAACTCATAACTCGGCATTCCCACGTTGATCGGTAGATAATATTATGTGGATCGCCACGATATTTGCGTGGATTTCTAGGAGTAAATTTGCCCTTGTATGACATATAAATATAATATATATCAATCCCTATATGGAAAAATATGGATCTCAGTTTAAAAAGCATTGTTTCTTCTGTAACGGGTGATTCCATAACAGGTGGAGTTAGTGGACCATTAAGTTCATTATATAAAAACAAATATCAGAGAGCAACTTATCAATATCCAAGAAATCTCGGCACAGATTCGTCTCGTAGACATTACATAAACTTTACAATTCTTGAACCAGATCCAAAATACAATAATGAAATTGGAAATAATCTTCAAAAAACAGGCAAACAATTAGTTGATAATTTAGAGAAAGATGCAACAAAAATTGCAGCTGATGCAGCAACTCTTGCTCTCGATTCTTTTATTCCTGGTTTGGGAACGTTAGGTAGAGATTTTTTAAGTGTAGCTAAAAATTTAGGTAGTGGTACATCTGCTGCAATTCAAACTATTGCACAGGCTGATGTGGTGCGTAGACCAAGAACGTACATCAATCTTTATGTTCCTGATACCGTACAAGTTAATTATAGTGCATTTTATACTGAACAGAGTTTGACCGACGCATTAGGCACTCCATATTTTCTGGCACAAGCTGGTTCATCGGTAATTAATGCTGTTGGAAATCTGACATCGGGTGGCACACCATCTGTGGCAAATATTTTGAATGCAGCTGGTAATGATCCATATCTTCGTCAATTTGCAGGAACTCTATTAGGAAAAGCAGGATTAGTTAAAGATGGTCAAGCAGTATCACAATTATTAAATCGAGGAATTGGACAAGCTATTAATCCACAACTGCAAGTCTTGTTCCAATCCGTTGGATTTAGAACATTTCAATTCGATTTTACATTAACACCATATAGTGCAGAAGAAGCGTTAGCTATTGAGAAAATTATATACGAATTCAAATATGCATCAGCACCAGAGATTAATAAAAATGGTGTGTTCGGAACACAAGGTATGTTCTTTAAAGTTCCTGATATGTTCAAAATTAAATTCTTTTACAACGGTGAAGAGAACAGAAGAGTAAATAGAATTACACAATGTGTGTTAGAAAATATGTCAGTGGATTATGCACCAATTGGTTGGGCAACATATGATGGTGGTGAACCAGTTCAGACTAAACTCTCCCTACAGTTTAGAGAAATTGAGATTGTGGATAAGACTAGAATCGAGGATGGTTACTAATGTTATACTTCGATACCTTACCTAAAGTTTTAAATCAAGATCAGAATGGTAATTATATTCTTCTGACAAATCTCTTAGCAAGAGCAAGAATTCTAGAAGATTTGCAAGACAATGCAATTGTATTTTATAAGTACAATATTCAGGAAGGTGATACACCAGAAACTGTTGCACACAAGTATTATGGAGATCCATACAAGTATTGGATCGTTATGTATTCGAATCAATTGATGGATCCATTGTGGGATTGGCCGATGAACTATCAGACATTTACTGATTACTTGATTGCAAAGTATCAAGCGGAGTTTATTAGATTATATAACTCAACAAATTATCCTGTTACAATAGAATCTTTAAATTTAACTGAAGATGAGTTGAATAAATTAGTTTACGCATATGTCCAATCTACGGTTTATAGGTACGAAAAGATTACCACTACAACTGATTTAGAATCGGATCTTGTTACAGTAACAAAAAACTCAATCGACTTTGATGATTACTATGCACTGGCAGAATCTACAACGACATATGATATTCCAGGTGGCACACAAGTTACTGTTGCAATATCTAAGAACATCGTATACATATATGACTATGAAAATGATTTGAATGAAAGTAGACGAGAGATTAAGTTATTAAATCAAGCATTTGCTGGTGATATGGAAGAACAATTTAAAATTCTTATGAGAACATAATGCCAATATCTGATACTGGCGTATCGAATGAAATACCAGCCAAGGCACCATCAGGTATTACAGTTCCTGATGAATACTCACTCACATCTATAGATTTAATTGCAACTAGACAAACTGTTAGTCTTAAATCTATGATGGTAGAACTGTCATACTTTGAAGATATCACACGCGGTACGATTACTGGTATGATTTTAATCAGTGATTCCATCTCGATGATAGACAGATTAGGTATGAATGGATCAGAATTCCTTCATCTCAAATTCAAAAAAGGTCAACAATCTGCATATGAGATTGACAAATACTTTAGAGTTTATCGTGTCGGTGAAAGGGTTATTCAAAACAATTTAAGTGAAAACTACACACTACATTTCTGTTCAGAGGAATTGTTTCTATCAGAACAGATGAAGATTAGTAAATCTTATACTGGTCAAGAAATCTCATCAATTGTATATAATATTTTAACTGATATGATGCAGATTAGTGACGGATCACAAAGAAAAGTTCTTGTTGGAAGAACAAAAGGTCTATATGATTTTGTTTTAGGTTATAGAAAACCATTCGAGTTAATTAATTGGTTGGCAAACTATGCATTACCTGCCAAGGGTGAGGGTGCAGATTATGTATTCTTTGAGAACTCAGAAGGTTTCAATTTCGTATCACTTCAAAATCTATTCAAACGGGAAACATACGCAAGGTATAAGTACACACCAAGAAACGTTGGTGATGACGGTGCATCTAAAGAACTTGGTATTGGACTGATTGGTATCAAGTCGTATAATATTCTTGATACTTTTGATTCGTTGTATGGAACAACGATGGGTGTCTTTGCAAATAAAGTATTAACTATTGATCCTTTGGCGAGAACGTATAATGCGACAACATTTGATTATAACAATTACTTTAAAAAAGGAATTGCACTAAACGAAGGTTCAGTTCTCGGTAATATACAGAATAGATTAGGTAAAAGAGCAAATGAAAATTATGATTCTGTATTTAAAGTGTTAACTACAAACACCAACCATAAACAACTTCCTCTTGTTGTCAATGAATCTATTCAACATGGCGTTGCAAATGATGTTAGGGCAGAAGTGTGGGTGCCAAATAGAACAGCACAACTCGCATTACTTAACTATTCAAGAGTCAGAATTCTATTATCAGGTGATCCAAATCTGACAGTTGGAACTAAGATTGAAGTTATACTGCCATCCCAAAGAGGACCTGATGGATCAGGAAACAATGCTGGTGAAAAAGATGAGTATCATTCTGGTACATATATAGTAACATCTGTTAGACACATTATTGGTGTCAACAATAAATATGAAACGGTGTTAGAAGTGGCAAAAGATTCGTTTGGTGCAGCAGCATCAACATATGATGACAACTCAATAAGTAAGGTGATAAATCAATGACATTTAGTAATAGAATGGGGCATGATGGATTTATATGGTGGATGGGTGTAGTTGAAAGACGAGATGATCCACTTAAACTAGGTCGCCTGAAAGTTAGAATCTTTGGATGGCACACCGACGATTTAAATCTAATTCCGACAAATGATTTACCGTGGGCATTACCTATGCATCCGGTCACCGGTGGGACTAAAATGTTCTCAACGCCAGTTCTAGGTGAATGGGTTATTGGTTTCTTTACTGATGGTATGGGTGGGCAATCACCTGTTGTAATGGGTTGTTTGCCAGGATTGAAGGTGAACTTTAACTCATCTAAAGGTTTCTCACCGCAATTCAATGATACTATTCAGGAAACTTAACTATGGCACAAACATTAGCCAGTGCAATTAATGGAATTCAGAGTACAATAGTTGAAACTAGGAATACTCTAATACCATATTTACCAGATGGTATATCTTTTAGTGCAGTTGGTGCTCAGACAACACCGCCAATCTCAAGATCATTCATGGGTGGTACTGTTATTGCAAAAACTAATAGTGATTTGGCACATTCATGTGACTTTAAGTTTTCAATAAATCTAGCGACAGATTTGAATCTAGGTGTAATTGAAAATCCAGTAACTCTGATAAAGAAATCGATTGCTGATAGTAGAAATGCTGCTGCCGCACTTATTCGTTCATTGATTGGTCAGGCAATAGATGCATTTAGACTATCAATCAAAGGAATTATCGTAGCACTAAACTTTGATCCTTCCGGATTAATATCATCAGCAGTATCTGTTGCAAAGAAATATATCAGACTGATCAATGAAAAATTAAAAGAAGTTGCTGAATATGTAGCGGCAGCAATATTGTATGAGACTTTGATATTTCAAATTCAAGAAATCATTAGCTTTATCACAACATTACCGGCAAAAGTTCTTGCTTTAATTCAAGAATGTTTTGTCAATTTTACAAATGGTGTTAAAAATGCAGCAGCACAAGTCGCTGCACTACCTGGTGCAGTGGTCGCATCCACTGCTGCAGCGGTTGGTGGAGTAGCAAGTCAGGTTGTGGGTAGCGTAGTAAACGAAGTGGCGAGTACGGTGTCTGGAGTCGTAGGAACCATAGCCCTAGCATCAGAGGCAGCACTCTCTGTGATTAACAAAAAGGTTGCAGATGCCAATGTTCCTGCTTCTTTAATTGCAGTTGTTAATTCACCATCAACTGCAAATGTTGATAGTTTATCAGCATATATCACAGACACATATGTTAATCAAGATGTTAGTTTAAATGCTGGATTCGATTCAGCAAATACTACGCCACCGTGAGGAAGTAAATGGCAAATAAACCAGACTTTTGGGATGGATGGTCAGAACCTGAATCGCCAGCGAGTGAAGAATTCCCACCAATGTATCCATATAATGCGACATGGAATGGTGAATCTGGTCATTCTATTCAATTGGATGATACTCCAAATAGAGAACGTGTTCGTATAGAACATAGAACAGGTACTTTTATTGAGATGCATCCTGATGGATCAGAAGTGCATAAAGTATATGGTAATGGTTATGAAATTACAATTCAAGATAAGAATGTTTTAGTTAAAGGATCATGTAATATTAATGTTGAGGGTGATGTTAATATTCATGTCAAAGGTGATAAGACAGAGTATGTTGAGGGTAATTATGATTTAAAAGTTGGTGGCAATTATTCTAAATTAGTTAATGGTATTGCAAACATTACTGCAAAGAATGATATGGAGATTCGTGCCGGTGCAACACTATTAGGATCACTTAAATTAACCGCGGGTGATGTTATCTCACTCAGAGGTGATTTGAACGTCGATGGTGAAATAACGGCAGACAAGATTACATCAAGTGGAAGAATTGATGCATTGGCAGGAGTTAGTGCAGGTCCTTTAGGTTTTGTATCAGTAACTGGTGGTTTGGCGATTGGTATACCTGTTGCAATTCCTACACAGATAAATTGTATTGGTATGATAAACGCAGGTATATCTCTTAATGCTGTAACATCAGTAAATGCACCATTAGCAAACTTTGGTACAATGTCAGCAGTTATGATGACAGACATAGTTAATACAACACTTTATGACTCGCATATACATATATCACCTAAAGGACCAACAGGTCCACCTATTCCATCGATGGTTTAAGGAATAAATTATGGCAAGTATTTTTGGTAGATTATCTTTTCCTACTGATTTGAGTAATAGTACAATATCGTACTCAAACTCAACGATTAAACACATGAATGCTATTCCAAAATTATTGAGTGATTGGCAATATTCAGACATTGCTAGTAGTAATACTGGTGCATACTATCAAAATCCAGTTGCGAATTCTGCTAATTTAATTTTATCCATCTCAACACAAGTGTTTGCAAACAGTAGTGGTACTATTGGTATAACATCAGTTGCTAATGCTTCAAACAATCTAGTTAATACTGCCAATAATTTTATTGCACACACCAATAGAATATCTGGAATGGTTGAACCTAATGCTGATACTGGATCATTACCTCATCTTTCAACGGCTATAGCTATTGGTAGAACTTTATCGTATGTGTGCTTTCAAAGTGACGGTGTGACAAATAATGCACCTATGATTGGGAACTTTAGTAGTCTTTATACCGCGAACAATCTTGCGGATTACTATACTGTTATTAGAACTTATCCAAATGTCATAGCAAACACAATTTATTATGAACCTGATGTAGCAGATCCACAGATTATGTTAAAAAAGAGTAATCTTTCTGCCGGTTTAGTTACCACGATTACTACAAATCTAAATACAATAAACACATATATGTCCGGAAAAGAGGCATCGGATGTCAATTTCTTCAATCAATCTAAATCTATTGTTGCTGAAGTAAATGCCGGACAGAAATTCTCTGGTATGGGTGAAACAGAAAAATATCTAGTTAACACTTTAATTGGAACAGATAAACTAAAACAAAGAATCGCGGGTACTACTACAGGTGGTGGAGATATAACCACTACAGTACCTGGTATACCAACTATAGGCACAGCGACAAGAACTGGTAGCCAAACAATTCAAGTTGCGTTTACTGCACCAACAAACACAGGTGGTAGCGCAATCACTGGTTACACCGTTACTTCTTCACCCGGTAATATTACTGCGACAGGATCCACAAGTCCAATCACAGTATCTGGTCTGACAAATGGAACTGCATATACATTTACTGTGACTGCGACAAACTCAGTTGGAACAAGTTCTGCCAGTTTTGCAAGTAATTCTGCCACGCCGTATACATTACCATCTGCACCAACTATTGGTGCCGCAACAAGGTATGCAAGCCAAGCAGTTAACGTAGAATTTACTGCGCCGAACAATGGTGGCAATACAATCACTATTTATACTGTCACATCTTCACCAGGTAATATTATTGCGGCGGGAACTACGAGTCCAATTACTGTGACTGGATTAACTAACGGAACTGCTTACACTTTTACTATCACCGCAACAAATGATGCTGGTACGAGTTCTGCAAGTTCTGCAAGTAACTCAGCAACACCTTATACAGTACCCGCAGCGCCTACTATTGGTACTGCAACAAGATCGGCAAGTCAAAGTGTACAAGTCACGTTCTCTTATCCTGACGGAGGTGGTAGTGCAATTACTGGATATACTGTTACATCTTCTCCTGGTAGTATAACAGGAACAGGATCTACAAGTCCAATTACTGTGACTGGATTAACTAACGGAACTGCCTATACATTTACTGTAACTGCAACGAATGCTGCGGGTACAAGTTCCGCAAGTTCTGCCAGTAATTCTGCAACACCATACACAGTACCTGGTGCACCAACTATAGGTACTGCAACAAGATCTGGCAGTGGAGCTGTACAAGTTACATTTACTGCACCAGCAAGCACAGGTGGCAATACAATCACTGGATATACTGCTACATCTTCTCCCGGTAATATTACAGGAACAGGATCTACAAGTCCAATCACAGTATCTGGTTTGACTAATGGAACTGCCTATACGTTTACTATGACTGCAACGAATGCTGCGGGTACAAGTTCTGCAAGTTCTGCTAGTAATTCTGCAACACCTTATACAGTTCCAGGTACGCCTACGATTGGCACTGCAACATCAACTGGACAAACAACTGCAACGGTTGCCTTTACTGCTCCTGCGTCAGATGGCGGTTCAACGATTACATCTTACACGGCAGTATCTTCTCCAGGCGGTGTAACAGGAACACTATCTCAAGCAGGATCTGGTACTATTTCTGTGAGTGGATTAACTGCGGGTACTTCCTACACATTCACAGTATATGCGACTAATGCTGCCGGTAATAGTTCATCTAGTTCTGCAAGCAATAGTATAACAACATCACAATCCGCACCTAGTTCTGTTGAATATCTAGTTGTCGCTGGAGGTGCAGGAGGTGGTGGTGCATCAGGAGGTAGAGGAGGTGGTGGTGGTGCTGGTGGATTGTTAACATCCACAGTATCAGTTTCTGCTGGAACTCCATATAGTATTACTGTCGGAGGTGGCGGTGGTGGATCAAATGGCGTGAACGGTAGAGGTAGTCCTGGTAATCCATCAACATTCTTTAATATAACATCAACTGGTGGTGGTGGCGGAGCAGGTAATGATGGCGGCGGCACAGGACCAGGATTACCAGGAGGATCTGGAGGCGGTGGACACTATGATGGTTCCGGTGGACCAGGAATAGGAGGTCAAGGTTATCCAGGCGGTCCAGGAATAACTAATCCAAACTTCGGATCAGGTGGAGGTGGAGGAGCTGGTGGAGCAGGAACAGGAGGAAACACTACATTTGGCGGACCTGGCGGACCTGGTCTTGCACCAGGCATAGCAGGACCGGGTATATTTTACGCTGGTGGTGGAGGTGGTCAGATTGATCCAGGCACTCAAGGTTCAGGAGGATCAGGTATAGGCGGTTCTGGTGGTGGACAAAATCCTGGTGCTTCATATACAGGAAGTGGTGGAGGTGGAAATGGTACTGGAGGTACTGCTGGCGCAGGAGGACCTGGAGTTGTAATTATTGCATATCCGACAGCATTTACTGCACTATCATCAATCAGTCCTGGACTATCTTATGATACTCCAGGTGGAAGACCAGGTTATAGAGTGTATAGATTTTATGGTGGTTCTGGACCAATACAATGGTAAGTATAAATAAAAGATGGCAACCACACTAACAAAACTTTACTCTGATTTGGACTTTAGTTTTACTAAAACCCCTGGTCGGAATGACATTGCACTCAGTTATGATGACATGGCTGTGGTACGGGCTGTCCGTTATTTACTTCTGACTAAACACTATGAGAGACCATTTCAACCAAATTTGGGATCTGGTATTGAACAATTATTATTTGAACCAATTAGTCCAATCACCGCGGCAACATTAAAGACTGAGATAGAATCAGTTATAACAAACCATGAACCAAGAGTAAGTCTCGTTCAGGTTACTATTGACGAAGACATAGATAGAAATGCATATTCAATAACGATTGAATTCTATATTGGTAATAATGTACAAACAACATCAGTCAATCTTATCTTAGAGCGAACACGATAATGGCATCAGCAAACTCTGGTCTTCAAATTACCAATCTAGACTTTAATTCTATTAAAGATAGTTTTAAGACGTTTCTGCAACAACAGGATAAACTTAAAGACTATAACTATGATGCATCTGCACTATCCGTTCTAATCGATCTTCTTGCATACAACACTCAATATAATGCATACTATTTAAATATGGTTGCAAATGAGATGTTTCTCGATTCTGCTGTACAAAGAAACTCTGTAATTTCTCATGCGAAGTTGTTGAACTATATGCCATCTTCTGCATCTGCACCACGTGCAACTGTTAAGATTACGGTTAATGGTGTATCCGATGCGTCTCTGACATTACCTAAATTTACACCATTCATTTCTGAAGCAATTGATTCTGTTAACTATACTTTTGTTACGACAGATGCATATACAACTAATGTAACTGCGAATACTGCAATCTTTGATGATGTTAGTATCATTCAAGGAACTTCTGCATCATATAGTTTCACAGTCAATAAGACTACGAATCCAAAGTTGACATTTGATATTCCAGATTCCACAATCGATACATCGACGATTGTTGTTAATGTACAAGAGTCTTCTACTAATTTGACATTTGAGACATACACACAAGTTTCAGATTACTTGGCACTAGGTCCTTCGACTAAAGTTTACTTCTTACAAGAAGGACTAAACGGAAAGTATCAAATCTATTTCGGCGATGGAATTTTAGGCTACGCACTTAAAGATGATAATGTTGTCAATATCACATACGTTGCAACAGACGGTACTGTTTCATTTGGTGCCAATAGTTTCTCAATAATGTCTAGAGTGGGTGGTTATTCTAACGTATCAGTATCTTCTGTTTCTGCTGCAACTGAAGGCAAAGATAAAGAATCAATTAATTCTGTCAAGTATACTGCACCCAAAGCATACTCTGCACAAGGTAGAGCGGTTACCAAAGAAGACTATATGTATTTGATTCAGAAGAATTCAACTGCATTACCTATCCAATCGGTTACTGTTTGGGGTGGTGAAGAGAATGATCCTCCAGTATATGGTAGAGTATTCTGTTCGATTAAACCTTCTGGTGGATATTCATTAACTGAATCACAAAAACAGAAGTTGATTGTCGATGTTATCAAACCAGTTTCGGTGATGACAGTATTGCCAACGATTGTTGATCCGGATTACACATACGTCAAGTTAAGAACTACTGTGTTATATGATCCAAAGAAGACAACTTTGACACCTGGACAACTTAAACAATTGGTTATCTCTGTAATTAGAAACTTCTCTACGACAACTCTGAACACATTTAATGCTACGTTAAGATTGCCACAATTAATCACAGCAATTCAATACTGTGATCTTTCAATTTTAACAAACGAAACAGAACTTAGAGTTGAGAAGAAACTATATCCTGTGTTGAATTCTAATGCAACATATCAAGCAAAGTTTGGATTCCCACTTAAACGTAATTATTCTGATGTTATGGTTCAGTCTTCTTTTTATACTGAGCCAGATATTACTGTAGTCGATAGTTCTAATGCTTTAATTGCACCAGTCACAAGAACTGGTGTATATTACAGAGAGATTCCACCAATTAATGGTAAAATCGTAGGTAGTGTCACGGCAATCAATGTTACTAATCAAGGTTTTAATTACACCAAAACACCAACTGTTACGATTGAAGGTGATGGTGACTTTGCCGAAGCAACAGCAGTTCTCGCAAATGGTAGAGTAATCAGAATTGATGTTACAAGTGGAGGATTAGGTTATACCTATGCGGTAGTTACTATAAAACCATCAATTAGTGATAAGACAGGACAATTAGCATCGGCCACCGCAACACTTGATTCTGCAACTGGTAATCTTGAAACATTTTATTATAAGGGTGCGATTGCTGAAACTATCAACGCTAACGCAGGAACTATTAGTTACAATGATGGAATTGTAACACTCAAAGATTTCTCTGCATCTGCAATTAATAATGAATTTGGATATCTAAAGTTATCTGCTGTTCCTGCATCAACTATTCTCACATCAGAATATAATAGAATATTAACAATCGATGAGTTTGATCCAACCTCTGTAGAAGTAACTGTTACTGCAATTCAAAGATAATGGCAACTTATCTTAATAACAAACCATCGATTAAGGTACCGTTTCAGTTACCTGAATTCCTTCGGATAGATAATAACTATCAGACGTTTATCGCTTTTCTTAAAGCATACTACGAGTGGGCAGAACAAAGTGATATAAAAGATTCTGCAAACTCTGAGGGTGCTATCTATGGATCTCAGAATCTACTCAACTATAATGACGTAGATTTCTCAGAAGATCCAACAAGTTTCAATAGATTTATTGATTACTTCTTTAATAATTTTCTGCCTAGTTTTCCAACAGAATGCTTGACAGATAAAGCAAAGTTAATTAAAATTGGTAAGCAGTTCTATTCCACTAAAGGTACTTCTGCTGCATACAAGTTCATCTTTAGAGCAATCTATAACTCTGATGTTGAATTGTTTCCTACGGGTGAAGCAGTTCTTCGTGCATCGGATGGTAAATGGTACATCTCTAAAAGTTTAAAGATTGATACGAATGACGGACAGTTTCTTGGAATAGATAATTTAAAACTGTTTGGTGAAACATCTAAGTCTTTTGCAGTAGTCGAAAGATCGAGAAGAGTTGATGATAACATCGAAGTGTACATCTCGACCGTGGAACGTGTCTTTCAATCTGGTGAATTCATTCGTGTCGTAGACAACAATAATCAGAATCTTTATTTTAAGAATGGTGCAATCGTTGCAGAAGGAACTTCTGGTGCAACTCTGTTGAGAGCAAAAGTATTAGGTTCAATCTCATCACTCAAAGTTAATCCAAATAGACGCGGACTACTTTATCTTGGCCAATCATCTGGTTATCCTGGTGATCCTGTTGTATTCTATGGTGGATTAAATCCTAATACTGCAAATCCAATTTCTGCTAATGCATATGTACATGAGACTACACTTGGTTCATTAGATCGTCTTGATATGATCAACGGATCATATGGATATAGAATGGATCCAAATACTTTTATTTCCATCACAGGTGGTGGAGGTAGAGGTGCTGCAGCAAACGTAGTAACAATTGATCCTGCTGGATTAGTTCGCACCACATGGATTCCACAAGACTATCTGAGCAATACTGTCCGTAACCAAGTTATTGGTTCTGCATATAACATATTCCCAGCAAATAGTGGTGCAAGAGTTTCATGTACACTTGCTAATGCATTCACATTCACAGGTTTCGCTACGTATCCGATCGGCGGCGTATTGATGAAATCTGGTGGTAGTGGATACAAGAGATTGCCAACGGTTAAACCATTATCATTATACGATACAACTTCTTCGACTACGACAAAAGGTATTCTGGGTAATCTAGGTATACTTGGACCTATTAAGATTCGTGATGGTGGTACAGGATATGCTAATGGTCAGTTTGTAACATTCACCAATAATGATTATAGTGGTGGAGTTGGTGCAAATGCATCTGTTACTGTTAATGCATCTGGCACAATCATTTCTATTGATTATAATTATGCAAATACAAATCCACAGATTAGATATCCAAAAGGTGGATTAGGATACATTCAGAATAAGTTGCCAACTTTAAATGTTGCAACGGCGAACGGTGTTCGCGCTAACATATATGTGTCTACTGTTCTAGGTGAAGGCGCACAGATTAATCCAATCATGGATGCCAGAGGTATCGGTCAGATCATTTCATTTAGAATTGAAAATTATGGTGAAGACTACATCTCTCAACCAAAAGTATCACTTAAAGTTCGTGACATTATCGTATCAAATATTGAAGATAGAAGTAAGATCGCTCGTACAGGTGAGATTGTATTCCAAGGTGCTAATGTAAACACTAGTGTCTTCAAAGCAAATGTTGATTCGATCAAATTGATACAATCAGGCGGTGAAATAAGAACAAACGATAAGTATCTTCTCAGAGTGTACAATTACACATCGAATACTAAGACAGATAGACATTTAGTTATAACGAGAAGTAACTCTGCAAATCTTTATATGAATGTTGATACGTCATATACGACTGTTGATTCGGAAGGTGAATATGTATTTAAGAATGGTATTAGAACATATGGTAATGGACTAGCAGAAGCAACTGCAAAGTTTCTTGGCGGTATCATTATTGGTAATGGGCAGTATTTAAATGAAGATGGATTTCCTTCTTCGTTTCAAGTATTGGAGAGTGAAGATTTCAACAGTTTTACATATCAACTCAAAGTACAAAAATCATTTGAAGCATATAGGACTGTGTTGTATAGACTTCTGCATCCAGCAGGAACAAAAGTCAAACCAATTACAACCATTAAAGCAAACACACAAGAGATTATTGTACACCGTGAATCGTTTGTTTCAAATAGTCAAGCATTGTCGTACTACACTGGAACGACAGCATCTAATGCAGCGATGTATGCGACGTTTGAAAATCCAAGTAACAATATAATTAAGTTCTCTAATTTGTCTGGTGCAATTCTTTCTAATATTGCAAAAGTTGGTGCAAGAATTTCATTTACATATAATGAATTTGGTCCAAATGTGTACTCTGAAATCGTATCTGTTAGTGATGCCAGTAATACTGCGGTAATCAAAGATAATGTATATCTCAGATTTGCAAACGTTGCATATGCAAACTTAGTTAACTCGTCTTCGAAGATTACACTTCCAAGTCTAACCGGACGATATGATCTGATAAATAATGGAGAGTACAAGTATCCTTTGACTAAGGTAAGAGACATCTTCTGTGCTGGAGATAAGATTCGTGTTGGCAATAGTGCAAATATCTTTTATCAAGGAACGGTAACTTATGTCAGTTATTCGAACAACGTTCTTTTTGTTACTCCATCTGTTAACATCGCTACCAACACTGCCAATTCTCTTTTAATTTCTACAGGAAGAGATATTCAGTCGGATGATGTGTTCATATATAATTCATTGGGTACTGTTTTCTATCCAGAATTGACTACTGAGGTAGGAGACACGATTACAACACAAAACGGAACACGACTAATTTTAGGATAAAAAATGTCATTAGTAAAAATCTCTGAACTGCCAGTAATTGCAGCAATCCAAAGTAATACATCAAATACAATATTTGTGGGTGTGGATTTACCCACGAATATCACTGGAAGAATTACTGCTAATGTTTTAGCCAGAGGTTTATTCTCTAATGAAGTTCTGAACGTAGGCAATAATTCAATTCTTTATCAAAACGTAATCGGACAGTTTGCATCAAGCAGTAACACATTCTTACAAATTAATCTTCAGAATTTTAATTCAAATGGATCTTCTGACTTTGTTGCATCAACGAGTGATAGTGACAACTCAAATAGTTACATTGACTTTGGTATCAGTGGCAAAACATTCTCTGATCCATTAAACTATAGCGCATTTAAAGCATATGATGGTTATGTCTACGTCTACGGTCCATCCACGACAAGCGCACAAGGTAATCTAATAATCGGTACAGCATCCACTCGTGCAAATATTATTTTCATGGTTGGTGGATTAAGTTCAGACAACATTGTTGGTAGAGTCAGCAACTCTGCTTTTGATTTTTTGAAACCATTGAGTGTGACTGGTAACTTAACGGCTAGTAATGTTAGGACCACTGGTTCTTTTGTGTTCTCCGATGGTACTACACAAACCACTGCTGCCAGTGGATCAGCGTTATCTTCTCAGGCAGCATTCGATAAAGCAAATAATACATTCACACATGCAAACGCTGCATTCAATCTATCAAACACGGCAGTTCAAAACACTGCGAGCATTCAACTACAAGAACTTCGTCTATCTGGTAATCTGGTTGCGAACTCTCCCAATCAAGGTATTTTCGTTGATACGTTTAGAGCAAACACTGCTCAGTTTACGAAAGATATAAATATTACTGGTACATTAACATGTAATACTTTGTATGGTAATGTGTTCTTCTCTAATATTATTTCTTCAACGTCTACTTCGAATTCTATTCAGTGGTTTCCACAATTAATTTCACCAACACAAACGTCTGGTCAAGTTTGGTACTCTGCAAATACAATCTCTTTAGTACAAGACACTGACGTAACTGGTGATAGACCAGCCATCTCGAAAGTTTTATTTGAACGTATATATAACGGTACTGGTTCTGCAATTGCTTCAAACTCATGGGTACGATTAGCTGGTGTAGTAACTCAGAATGCTGTTCCTTATGTTGTTCTTGCTGATGCAGGATCTGCTGCAAACGCAACAGTCGAAGGATTTGTTAAAGTTGGTATTGCAAATGGTGCATATGGATTTGTGTATACAAAGGGAATCGTGTCTGACATGGACGCATCTTCTTTTGGCAACAATGGACAGATAATCTTCTTGTCTACTACTCCTGGTCAAGCAACAAACGTAGCACCGACTGGAGCAAATGCCGTATATCAAGTGGCAAAGATTCTATCAAACGGAACTGCAAATGGCAAAATTCAAATTGATATTGCGGCCCGGCAAGCGTATGGTAAACCAAACGGCGCTATTCTCTTTGCAAACAACAATCTAATTCAAGCAAGTAATACAGCGATCATTGACGATGCAAATTCTACCATATATGTTCCAAATGGATTAATTTTCAATACAAGAAGTTACGCAGGAAATCAAACAGCGATTACATTAGATTTTGGAACAGACACATGGGTTCGTTGTAACGTTGTTGCGAATATGGCAGTTACGTTGTCTAATTTTAAAACAGGTTCTGATATCACTTTATTCATCACTAATTATGCTACCGGTGGTGGTTCAAATAAAACAATCACACACGGTTGTTCTGCTGTTAACTCTACAGTCGGTGCAACAACATTCACACTGGGTAGTCTAACAACAGCGAGAATTAAATATTATTCATTTGCTGGCGATCTTGCAAATACATATTGTTCAGTATCATATTCTTAATCGGTATTAAAACATGGCATCAGCAAACGTAGGTCTTTTAACATACAACTCTGGCGTATTTCATTCTACGTCAACGTATTATTCATCGTCGGTGATTCTTCCTTCGACTGGTGAGTATTTGAATTCAATGTATTGTTTTCTTTCTAGGGTGCAAACGTGGACAACTGAGACTAATCCACCTGCACCATTGCAGACACAGAAATACATCAAAGATCTTTACAAAAACATGTTCATTGCGAAGAAGATTACTTCAAATGACATGGTACCGGTTGTAGAGAGAATCGATTGGAATTTAGGTGAAGTATACGATTACTATCGTGATGATATTGACATGTTTCAACGTGATCCAAACGGAACTATTACGAAAAGATTCTATGCCAAGAATAAATTTGATCAAGTATTCAAGTGCCTGTGGAATAATAATGGTGGTATCACTTCAAAAGAACCATACTTCGAACCCGGTACATTTAATACAAACAATGTCTTTCAAAGTAGTGACGGATACAAATGGAAGTATATGTACACGATTACATATGCTAACAAGATTAAGTTTCTAGATGACACATGGATGCCAGTTCCTTTACCACAGTCAGTTCCGAATGCAGTTGACACTTTTGCTGGATCTGGTTCGATTGATGTTATTAACGTGACTAATGGTGGTTCTGGATATGATCCAGCAAACGTTGATGTCTTTGTAACTATCACGGGTGATGGAAAATATGCTTCTGGAAATGCAACAATCTCTCTCGGTGTAGTTACAGATATTACAGTTTCGAATACTGGTTCGAACTATACTTTTGCTAACGTCACAATCTCATCTGCAAATGGATCTAATGCAACTGCCGTAGTGTATCCTTCTTCTATTGGTGGACATGGATTCAATCCAATTTCTGAATTAGGTTGCAGACACATTATGGTGACTGCATCTTTTGATAAGTCTGAATCTGGTGCCATACCAACAGACATTGACTTTAGACAAATCGGTCTAATCTCAAATCCGTATGTTTACTTTGGATCAGATAAGATAATCGCAAACTCAACGACATACAGACTATCAACCGACTATCTGGTTTCGACTGGATCTGGAACATATAATCAAGATGAAACTGTGTTTCAATCTAACAACGGATTACTGGCCACTGCATACTTTACTGCAACGACATTAAGTTTCGACACATCAACGAATCAATTAAAGTTACTAAATAATCAAGGTACTGCAAACTTAAATCAAATATTTTATGGTGATTCTTCTAAAACAGCAAGAGTCGCACTACAAAAGAATGATACACTCTTTGTTCCATTCTCTGGATATTTGATGTACGTTGAAAATAGACAAGCTGTCACAAGAAGTGCGGATGGATCTGAACAATTTAAACTAGTTTTAGGATATTAGAAGAATGTTAAATTTTAATGTGGATCCCTATTATGACGATTTTGATCCAAGTAATAATTATCACAAGATTCTTTTTAGACCAGGTCGTGCAGTTCAAGCAAGAGAGTTAACTCAGGCGCAGACGATTCTTCAGAATCAAATCTCTAATTTTGCGGATCACTTCTTCACACAGAACACGCCAATCAAAGGCGGTAAGTTAACGATTGACACTAATGTCGAATATCTAAAACTAAACTATGAGTATGCTGGTTCAGAAATCGTTGCATCTGATTTTAAAAATCAATATATCACGGACGCTACAGGTAAAGTTATAGCTTATGTTGTTGCAACTGAAGAGGGTGTAGCTGATGGCGATCCTCCTACTCTAATTCTAACATATTCTTCTTCGACTAAGTTTACAAACAGTGCTAATGTTTTAATACTAGACACAATAGAGAATGGTACTGTTGCAACAACTGTTACATCAAATGCAAATGGTAAATCTTCGATTGCGTCAGTTGCAAATGGCATATTTTATGTTGTCAATGGTTACTCAACATCGTCTAAAGAAAATGATGATGGTACATACAACAAGTATTCCATTGGTAACTTTGTCGATGTGTTACCACAGACAATCATTCTAAACAAGTATGATAATACTCCAAACGCTAGAATTGGTCTAGATATTGTTGAGTATGTCACAGACTATGTTACAGATTCAACATTGTTGGATCCAGCATTAGGTTCATCGAACTTTCAAGGACCAGGCGCAGACAGATATACAATCAATTTAACTCTGACAACTAAGAAGTCAACTGATGGTGCAGGTGCTGATTCGAACTTTATTGAATTGGCACGAGTTGAGTCTGGTGAAATCATTCGTCAAGTTAATTCTACGTCATATTCACAGATTGATGACTACTTTGCAAAGAGAACATTTGAAACTAATGGTGACTTTGTTGTCAAGAATTTTAGTATAATTCCTTCGAAGAATACTTTCACTTCAGGAACTGACAAGTATATTCTTAATGTTGGCCCTGGTCTTGCGTATGTTCATGGTTACAGAACAGAAAATCAAAGCACTCTAAAACTAGATGCCGATAGAGCAAGAACAACTGCAAACATTAATAACAATATTGTTACTCCTGCATATGGTAATTACTTCTATGTGAATACACTTGCAGGCGCCAACGGCGACTACATTGATACGACAACATCACAAGCAATCGATTTTCATATTTGTAATACAGCAATGGTTACAACTACGAATACGATGACATATAATTCAACTCTTGCTGCGACTGGTCGATTACGTTATCTTCGTTATAATACCAGCGGAACTGATTCTGATACAACATCTTATGTGTACAAAGCACACATATCAGATTTAACGGTTAAATCTTTATCTGGAAATGTTGAGTTTGCTAATGCGAACACTGTTTCTGTTAATAATAATACACTCGCAACATTTAGCACCCGTGTGGCAAACTTATATGGTGGCATGATTCTATCTATCGATAGCGGTCCTGGTGCTGGGCAAACTAGAACTATTGAAACATATTTTGCAAACTCAACAATTAAAATATTGAAAGTTTCACCAGTCTTTACTGTATTGCCAACAAACGCTTCAAAATTCTCTATCAAGAGTGCAGTAAAAGACATTGAAAGTTTTGCAAAAGTTGGTGGATCTGCACCATTTACTGTTTATGGTTCTGCACAGATCGACAACAGAAGTAAGGTTGGTTCTCTTTCGACTGGTGATACATTTGTTGCAGACGCGGGCGATGCAGAATTAGTTTTTCAACTTGGTAATCCATATGTATCTTCTGTATCAGATGCATCATATGTTTCTACACAAGTTTATCGAGGTCAAGCATTCACAACAACTACTACAGGTGTTTACAAAGCACTTACGATTGATGTTGCTGCACAATCTGTATTGAACTTTATTAGAACTGGTTCTGCTGAAAGCATCGATTCGATTAAACAAAACTTTATTGTCGTATGTACTGATAAACAGTCGAATGCAAACTTGACTAATGGTCAGATTATTCCTTTTGTTGGAAATGCAATCGCAGGACTTAATAGAACTGTTGTTGTCAATTCACAGAAGACTACAGCAACATTCTCTGCACCAGATTTGTTACCATTTACTGCATCGATTTACTCACGCATGAATATTATTGGTGCTGACAACACAAGTTATGTCAGAAAGACTAAGACTTTAGCTACTGCAAATACCTATGGATTAGGTATCGTTGGTGCTTCTGGGATTGTTAACACTAACACATTAATAGATTTATCTAAGGGTCAAATCTACGTTAACAGTAGTTCTGCAATCGTCACATCTGGACTTCCACAATCTCTTTATGTGTCTGACGTTAAGAAAATCGTCAAGATTGTTGATCCTGGTGCAGCAACACCGACACTATCGATGTTGACTGATACTAATAAAGATGTCACTAATAACTTCTCGTTTGATAATGGTCAACGTGACACATACTATGGTCACGCATCGATTTCATTGAAACCTGGTTATCCAGTTCCAACTAGATTGTGGATTCTATTTGATTACTATGAACATTCTGGCGGTGACGGATACTTTAATATTAATTCATATTCAAATGAAAATTATGCAGAGATTGGAACATTCACATCTTCTGGCGGCACAACATATCAATTAAGAGATTGTATTGATTTCAGACCACAAGTTAGGAATGTTCAATCTGATATAAACTTATTTAAATATTCTGTAACTCCTACGACAAGTAATTTCTATGGTTCATTGTTACCAGAAGATGAGTCTTCGTTTACTTCAGATTACTACTACTATTTGGGTAGAAAAGATCTATTAGTTCTCACTAAAGATTCTGTTATCAAATTGGTTCAAGGTGTACCATCGTTGACACCTGCATATCCACCAGAAGAATCGAATAGTCTTATACTTGCAAAACTGGTGTATGATCCATACACAGCATACATTCCTGGCGAGTATCCTGGTGTTATTCCAAATCTATCGATCATTCCTATCACACATAGGACATGGTTGATGAAAGATATCTCTGGACTGAATGAAAGAATTGAGAACCTAGAGTATTACACATCATTAAATCTTCTTGAACAGTCTGCAACTTCTTTACAAATCCAAGATAACTTTGGTTTGAATCGATTCAAGAATGGTATTCTTGTTGACAACTTCACAACTTTCTCTGTCGCAGATACTTATAATAATAGTTACTTTGCACAAATTGATACGACAAACGGAACTTTATCTCCTGCAACTACAACAGAATCTTTCGATCTTTACAATAAAGATTATGATCCTGTTGTTGCTAAACCTATTTCAGTTGAACAGGCAGTTTCTGAGTTGTTCTATCAACCACACAAAGTTGGAACAACAAACGTTTTCACTCTACCATACACACAGAAAGAATTGGTTGTTCAGAAATTAGCATCACGCGAAGTTAACATCAACTCTTTCACTACCAGAAACGTCGAAGGTCTGATGACAATTTCTCCAGCTATTGATAACTGGATAGATGTATATACTCCTCCATCAAGTCAAGGTCCTGTGACTAAAGATATACCTCCACCTGAGTATATCAAGGTTGGTCCCATTCCTGGCACATCAATTAATGCAATATTCACGAGCAATAATCCACCAACTGGAAGTGCTGCGGTATACACTTCACAACAGGGAGATGCTGGTCAATTTAGAAATGAATTTGGTGTTTGGGGATATGCAGATTTAGGTAGAACAAATAAAACATTCAACAGAACATATACCGTCACATTTACTAAATCTGGATACTATCTATTTGAAGGTTCAGTTGATGATACTGGAACCGTAACACTAGATGGCACTAATGTTTTTGGTTCATCTGGAATGGCTTATGCTGGTGGTGTAACAACAACTAACGGTTTCAACACACCGGTGTATGCACCTTCTAATGTATACGCGACCTCTATATATGTTACAGCTGGCAATCACACATTGTATTATGACGCAACAAACACACTTGATATAGGATGTATGGCACTTAGAATTGCATACTACGGTGATGTTATGTATGTCCAATTTGAACAAGTAATTGATTTTTAAGAGATAAAAAATGGCAACAACTATAACGACAACTGCAACAATACCACCAGTAGTTCCATACTGCCGTGAGAAACAAATCACTTTTAATGTGTCGAATTTACTTTCTGACACAGAACTTGATGCATGGTTTGATGAGTATCGCGTCACACGATTAATCAGAAGACCAAATACCATCGATGTTACAAACACATCTGGTAATTTTAAAGTCGGCGATGTCGTTGGATACAAACCAACAAATTCTAGTTTTATCAAGACCGGAACAATTATTGACGTATATAAGAAAGGTTCTGGTACTATAGTTGATATGAGACTTTACATCATTGATGACTTTGATAATATTCCTACCGATTTAGTTGTGGGTGGTACTCTTTATAATGCATACTATGATTCATATGGTGTATATGTAAACTCTACCGATTCTGGTACTATTTCTGCTTTCGGTCATCTATCTGGTAAAGTTGCTGTATCAAATACATCTACACAATACGTTACACTGAATGGCAGAGCATCTTCTGTAAATAATTACTACAATGGTAATACGTTTAACATCATTACTGTTTCAACAAATACTTCATCCGACACCACATACACAGATGAAGTTGTTGCGGATTATCCTGTCAGAACAATTACTGCATATAATGGAACAACAAAAGTTGCAACATTAAGTGCAGGTGGACTATCTTTTATTGCTGGTCAGAGTACATATTCTATTGGAAAACCATCAAGTAATGAAATCGGTAAATGTTCCGGTGTATTCTATCTTCGTGGTGGTATTTTCCCAACAGGTAACAGAATCTTTAGACTTGATAACAGATATGTTGGCACTGATCCAACCACCGGTAATTATGTGAATCAATTAGGATCTGAAACAACATATGCACAGGCAACTTATTTTGCTTCTGGTACATTTGATAAGGCTGCTGATTCACAATTCTCTGCTGGTACTGGTGCTTCTACGACAACAACAAGTCGAGGAACAACCACGTCAGCAACTGAAATATATCGTCAATCAGATGGTGCACTCGATGCTATCACTAATGGTACATTAGTTCCTATTAACGATGTTTCATATGGTGGTGGTTGTCCAGATCCAGACACACTAATTTTCTGTGAAGATTCACATTGGGTTCGTGCCGGCGATTTAAATGTTGGCGATAAAGTTATAACGATTCACGAACACTCAAGAGAACCTGGAACATTCAAGATTCTAGAAGCAGAAAGAATGATTCAACCTAAAGTTGAAATTGAATTTGCTAATGGTAAAAAACTTAAAGTCTCTTCTACGCATAAATTTTTAATGTCTGATGATTCTTGGAAAAAAGTGTGTGATATTTCCGTTGGTGAATCTGTAATGGGAATGAACTATGATGTAATTTATGATCTGAGTAGTAAAGAAATTGTTTCTATTACAGACATTGGTGACGGTGAAGTCATTAAATTTGAGATTGATCAAGCGCATACATATATCACAGAAGGATTGATTTCACACAATGTTAAGTCAACAGAACGAACGAATATGGAACTATTTTAAATGGCAATAACTATCTTAGATCCGTTAGCACAATCATTTATTATTGATGATGCATCTTATCCGTACGGTGTATTTCTAAGTTCTATTCGATTGTTCTTCAAAACGAAACCAACTGTTCAGATTCCAGTGCATCTTGCTATCGTAACAACTCAAAGTGCATATCCAACTGCAAAGATGTTGGACTTTTCTGAGGTTGTTTTATATCCAGTTGACATTAAGGTTTCAACTTCACCACAGTATATCGACTCAACGACATACACGGAATTTAAATTCCCAGCACCAGTGTATGTGAAATCTGGTGAATTGTATGCATTCGTTCTAAGAACCAATTCATCTGGTTATAATTTGTGGTGCGCCCAACAGAATGATACACCATTGGCATCTTCTGTCAAAGATTTATCGACAGATCCTACACCAACAACACTATCTAAGATTGCAAAAAGTCCTTACATTGGAACATTGTTTGAATCTCAGAATGGTATTAACTATGATGCGGATCAAACAAGAGACTTAATGTTTGTAATCAACAGATGTAGTTTTGATACCTCTGTTTCACCAACATTAAAGTTTATTGTTTCTGATGGATTACAAAAAACTAACATCGTTGAATCGAGTGCGAACAAAAAGTATTCAGCCAATGTTGTATACGATCAATACAATCTTTCAACATCACACCATAAACCAGAGAAAACAAATATTGTATACACATCGCAAACAATGTTGAATACTACATTCTTACTTGAAGCTTCTAAGATTGTAAATCCTGGTGATTATGCAACTCGAGCTGTCAATAACATCTACTTGAATGATAACAACGGCAAACGAGTTCTTACTCTTAACGATACAAGAAATTCTTTTTATTTAAATGCAAAATTAACAACTGAAGATGAAAGAGTTTCACCGGTTATTTCTGATGATGGCACTAATATCTTTGTGATCAAGAACATTATTAATAATATGCCTATATCAAATAATATAATTACTATTACTGGTGGAGGTGGAGGATATTTAAGCGGCGCTAACGGAAAGATATCGGGCAATATCACTGTGTCGGCGCCAAACGAAGCAGATGGTGTTCAGGCAATCGTTGAGGGTTATATTACATCAGGTGTATTAACTAGTGTGTATGTCACTACTCCTGGTTCTGGATACTCTAAGAATCCAACAATCTCGATCTCTGCCGCAAACACTACTCCTGCAAACGTAGTAGTATATGGTGAAACATCAGTCTCTGGTGGTAATGGACTAGTTAGATATCAAACATATCCAGTCACTCTCGCTGCCGGTAATGATTCTGGTGATCTACGTGTATTCCTTACTGCATATCGCCCAACGAATACAAAGATCTTTGTTTACTATAAGATTATTTCGAGAGATGATACTCTGATTATTGAAGAAGCGAATTGGCAACAAATGACTTCGATTAGTAAATCTATTAGATATTCTGCAACAAGAGACGATTTGATTGAATTTGAATTGGCACCAGGTACTGCTGGTGTTTCACAAAACTATGTATCATATACTAATCCAAAGACTGGATTAATATTTAATGACTTCTACAAATATGCCATTAAAATTGTAATGGCATCGGCAGATTCGACTTTCTCACCATTTGTCAAAGATTTGAGAGTTATTGCATTACCTACGGGTGATATCTGATATGTCTGAAAACTTAGTCAAGATTGAGGGTGCTAATTTTGTCAGAGACATTAGAACAATGCAACTCTCAAGCACTGACTATACGGAAAGAAATGAATACTACTTGAAGGTCAGATTGTTGAAGACTCAGAAACAAGAAATAAATAAATTAAATGATGAACTTTCAACGATCAAGAGTGATATGTCAGAGATTAAACAATTACTAGCAGAATTAATCAAGGATAAAAATGTCTAATCAAGTAGTACCATTAGGATATGCCAATACTTTTGGTGATTGGGTTGTCACGACGAACAAAGTTCTGGCAGAAACCAATGATATTGGTGCGAACAACTACATCAAAGATTCTGGCACGTTCACAATTAATAGTTCTGGCACGGGTCTACTGGTCAAGAATGATGCAATCGTACAGGGTGTCTTAACTGTTGCCGGTTCTGGATCATCTGCAACAGTTCAGAATGATTTAACTGTACAAAGACAACTTTATCTTTCGAATACAGGAACTAGTTTCTTAGCTAATGGTACTGCAAACATTCTTGGTAATCTTCTAGTTGGCGGTATGATTATGCCAACTTTTGGATCTGGATCAAATGGTATTTCATTTCTGGGCGGAACGACTGGCGATTCTGCAAACATTAAGTACTATGCGACTGCTGGTGATGCAAGAAAGTTACACATTCAAGTTACTAACGACACAAGTGATGACATTTATCTTGATGCATCTGGTACAGTTGTAATTCCTAACAGTAGAGATTCGACATCAATTAGTTCTGGTGCATTTGTTGTCACTGGTGGTATGGGTATCGGTGGTGATATCTATATTGGTGGCACTATGAAGGTACAATCAACTGCTGAGATTCAACTTGGCGGTAAAGTTAACATCTCAAACTCGATGATAGTTTCTGCAAACGTAGATATTGGTCAAAGATTAACTGTTTCTGGCAACACAACACTTGGTGCAAATTTAGCAGTAACTGGTTCAGCATATTTTGCTAACACAAATGAATCAACATCTGTATCAACGGGTGCAATAGTAACTGCTGGTGGAGTTGGTATTACTAAAAGGTTGAATGTTGGCGGCATATTCAAGGTAAATGACACAACAGAATCAACTTCATACAATAATGGTGCAGCAGTAGTTGCTGGTGGTCTTGGTGTTGCTAATTTAATTGCAGGTACTAGTATACATTCAGATGGATCTATAAGTTCTTCCGGTCCACTCTATGTAAATTATGCAGCAGAATCTTTCAGTGATTCTACTGGTGCTATACAGACTAAGGGCGGTCTTGGAGTTGCACTGAGATTGAATGTTACTGGAAGCATCTCATCAAACGGTGTTATTTATGCAAATAATACTACAGATGCAGCAAGTCCAATTGTTGGTGCAGTAGTAGTAAAAGGCGGTCTTGGCGTTGCTAAGAGAATATATTCAAACGGAAGCATCTCTACTGACAGTTTTATAAACGTTGGTGCTAATGCAACAATTTTCTCTGCAACAGATTCATCTTCAACTAGCACTGGTGCATTAGTTGTTGGTGGTGGCGTTGGCATTATTAAAAAACTATATGTTGGATCTGAGGCAGTAATCACCGGTGATATTACTGCTGCAACACTCACTGCAACCAAACCAGTATTCACGGATGGAAACAAGAAGTTAACATCTTCTGGAACAGTACCGACAAACCAAGGTGGTACTGGACTAAGTTCATTTACTTCTGGTGGTGTTGTGTATGCATCTTCTGGATCAGCACTAGCAACTGGTTCTGGACTAACTTATAATGGAACAGACTTAACTTGCGGCGGCAACGTAACTGCATACTCTGACGCGAGACTGAAAAAAAATATCAAAGTTATTGAAAATGCTCTAGAAAAAGTGAATAAGATATCTGGATATACTTTTGAAAGAACTGATATTGATGTTGGTTCTCAGACTGGTGTGATTGCACAAGAATTGATTAATGTTCTACCAGAAGCTGTGTCTACAACTCACAGTGGCATGTATACTGTCGCATATGGAAACATGGTAGGATTATTGATTGAATCCATCAAAGAATTAAATTCTCAGGTAACATCTTTAAAAGAAGAAATAGAGAAATTAAAGAATCCCTCTTGACATAAATATCATTTAAAGAAGAGGGGATTCGAATGGGTGCTTCTTATTATTACCTGTATATTGAGAAAGGTTCTTCTTTCTCAACAAGTGTGACATTAGATGACACTTATGGTGCATCATATAATCTAATGAATTTTTCTGCGTCTAGTCAGATTAGAAAATCTTACTACTCTGCAAACACGACTGCAACTTTTACGACTGCAATAAATACTTCCACTGGATCAATAACATTAACTTTAGATGCTAATACCACATCTAATATTGCACCCGGTCGGTATGTTTATGATCTTTTAATCAATGATGGCACTGGAAATAAGAGTAGAATTCTTGAGGGTATTGCTGAAGTTTCTCCTAACGTAACTAGGTAAACAAAGATGGCAACTCAAACGATCGGTACAATTTCTGTTAGATCACAAAGACCAGAGACTGCTAGAGTTACAATCGGTACTGCCGGTGGTGGTGGTGTATCGCAACTAAAAAATCTATCTGATGTTAGTATTACTGGCATTCAAGATGGTTATGTTCTAGTATATCAAGCGAATACTAATACTTTTGTTTTTAGTCCATACGTAATCGATGATGGATATTTTTAATGGCAGCAAATAACTCATCAGTTCAAATATTAAGATCGTATGCCAATACGACACCAAATAATCTTCTAGATGGTCAGTTAGCATACTCGTTCGTATCGAATACTCTTTACATCGGTTCGAACACTACCACTAATGGATCTTTTATTATTGAAATTGGTGGTAAATCAGTATTAGAAACAATCAATACTGTATTTGGTGTTGTAAATAGCGTAATTGTAATTGCCAATTCTGCGTATAATCAGGCGAATACTGCAACAAAAGATGCAAATAATGCTGGAACAATTGCTAATGCGTCTTATGAACAGGCGAATACTGCAACAAGAGATGCAAACAATGCTCTGACAATTGCAAATAGTGGGTATACTCAGGCAAATACTGCAACAAGAGATGCAAACAACGCACTCACAATAGCCAACTCTGCATATCTACAGGCGAATAGTGCGACGGCAAACGCAAACATTGCATTTACTGTTGCGAATGCGGCATACGCACAAGCAAATATTGCAACCACCGATGCAAATAATGCGTTAACGATTGCTAATGCTGCATACCGTCAGGCTAATAGTGCTACTGCAAATGCAAACATAGCATTCATTGTTGCGAATGCTGCATACCGTCAGGCAAATATTGCAACAATTAATGCAGATGCAGCATTCGCTTTTGCAAATAATATCATTTCAGGTAATGTTGCTTTCGCTAATGTATCAATTAATATTGGTGGCTCAATATTTTTTGGCAGCAACACATGGGCACAAAGTAATCGTGCGGCGAGATTCATAACGAACGTTGACTGGGCTGCAAATCTAGATATAAATACTTTGATACCTGGTGACTTCTATTATGATGACACAACAGATAGCATCTACATCTATACTGACTTCACTACATATAATGATTTCAAAGACTTAACAGTTAGGTTTTAATAGAAAAATATGGCAATTTTTTATTCTCCGTATCCAGCAACACAACCTTCAACGAATCTACCTCAATATTCTATTGGTGATTACTTTGTAGTCAATGGTGCTCCGGTTGTTTTAACAAAACCTGCTGTTATCAAATTATGGAGTAAGTATACTGGAACAAATCCAGTTGTTCCAACTTCTGTTCCTCCATTAGTTTCTTCTGCATTAATAACAACTAAGAATTTAAATTTATCACAAACTGTTGACTTTGATATTGGAACAGTCTATGGCGGTGGCGCAATTGCAACTTCGTATAGCACATCTGGTACATTTGTTGGATTAAACTATAGCATTTCTCCTGCACTGCCTGCTGGACTAACTTTAAATAAAGTATTCTCGACAATCACAGTTAATGGATCACTTTATAATAGTATTAAATTGTCGATCACAGGTGCAGCGTCAGCAGCAACACCTCTAACTTCTTATAAAGTCACAGTAACAGATTCTTCTGGTTTATCTGGATCAATTTCATTTAGTTTAAGTACAGCAACTGCATCTATTTTAGCATTAACTCAATCAGTTCCAACTAAGACTGAAACGGTTGGTGTTGCCGAATCGGGATATACTCCAGTTGTTGCATCTGGTGGATCCGGTGCAATAACATTCGCAATCGCTCCACCGTTGCCTACTGGATTCACACTCAACACATCTACTGGTGAAATCACAGGTACTAGTGCTACCGCATCGCCTGCAACGACATACACAGTAACAGTTACAGATTCTGGATCTCCTCCTCAATCTAAATCTGAAACATTCTCACTATCAGTTGAATCCATTCCTTTGATTGCAAAGACTGTTATTCCAACTAAGACGTTACAACAGAACATTGCAACAACATCGTTCACTCCAGTGACCGCAACAGGCGGTACAGGAGTATTAACATTTACAGTTTTACCAGCACTGCCTGCTGGATTAACTTTCTCTTCACTTGGTGCAATTACTGGTACTGCAACTGTACCAAGTTCTTCAACACTGTATACGGTTACAATTAAAGATGCGGGTGCAGTACCATTAACAGCGACTGCTACCTTCACGCTTGTAGTTGATGCACTACTTGCATTAACAACAACACAAGTAGTTCCAACTACTACATTAACTAAGAATATTTTAGCACCAACGTTTACACCAGTCACCGCATCCGGTGGATTTGGAACACTAGCATATGCTATTTCACCAGCACTGCCTACAGGACTGACATTCTCTACAACGAATGGTGCAATATCTGGAACTCCAACTGCAACCAGTTCTGTAACAACATATACTGTTACAGTCACGGATCAAGCATCACAAACTAGTAGTAAAACATTTTCACTTTCTGTTGCGGCAACAGCACTATCTTCTACTCTAGAAATTCCATCAAAAATTATTACTTCAAATGTGGAAGTAAATGCTTTCATTCCAGTGACGGCAACGGGTGGAACAGGTACGATTACATATTCTATTTCGCCTGCATTACATCCACTATTAACTTTCTCAACAACAACTGGTGAGATTGATGGTACAGCCAATGCAGTACATTCGAATACAACATATGTAATTACGGCAACAGATCAAACACCAACCAGTGTTAATAAGACATTCTATCTAACCGTTAATGCACCAACTCCACTTGTTACAACCACAGTAATTCCTTCGCAGAATGTTGTGGCAGGCGAACCGGCAACTGCATTTTCTCCAGTTACTGCAACTGGTGGTTATGGCACATTATCTTGGAGCACTACTCCAACTTTACCATCTGGATTAGCAATCAATGCTGCCACTGGTGCGATTTCTGGAACTGCTGCATCTTTTGCAAATGCTAATAATTATATTGTTACCGTTCGTGATCAAGCACAACAAATTAGTAACAGTACATTCTCACTCACAATCGATAGTCCAACTCTAGTAGTAAAACAAGCAATACCAACACAATCAATATTTAGAGGCGTTGCAACAACAGAGTTTGCTCCTGTCACTGCGACAGGTGGATCTGGAGTATATACATTCTCAGTTTCTCCTGCACTAACAGCAGGACTGTCACTATCTGCAACGACTGGTAAAATTACTGGAACTGCAACATTTTCTGTTGGTCCAACTACTCATACTATAACAGTAACAGATTCATCTGGCAAATCTGGATCTAAATCATTTGTATTGACGGTTGAAGTTCCTCCTGTATTGGCGACAACTACTGTAATTCCAGTCAAGACTGTCATCAAGTTAGTAGATGATACACCGTTCACTCCAGTCACAGCAACTGGTGGATTTGGAACACTTACATTCTCAATAACACCAACATTACCTACTGGTTTAATATTCGATAAAAACAATGGTGTAATATCTGGTCTATCGTCTGAGAAATCCGCGAACGCTTTGTATGTTGTTACTGCTACTGATGCTATAAGTCAAAACAGTAATAGTTCATTCTATCTAACGTCGATCAATCAACCATTATTGGCAAACAGAACAACGACCGGCAACACTCAGTTGTACCGATATTTGGTATTAACACCATTTACACCAGTAGAAGCCAAAGGTGGATTTACACCATACACATATTCTGTTTCGCCTACTTTGCCAGAGTATGTTGAGATCAATAGTAACAGTGGTCTTATTACTGGTAACTCAGCAAGTATAGTTGGAAATACAACATACACAATTACTATTACTGACTCTGAAGGAAAAGTAAACACCAATACATTTATTATGGGTGTTACAGTTCCACCAGCATTGGTTGCAAATACAGTTGTTCCTTCGGTCAATGTTACAACATCACTAGCATTAACATCAGTTATTCCAGTTGTTGCAACTGGTGGATATCAACCACTAAGATATTCTATTGGTCCAAGTTTGCCAACTGGATTAAAATTAAGTGCAACAACCGGTGCAATTACTGGTCTGACAACCTCACTCAGCACAAATACATCTTACACAATCACAGCAACAGACATTTTAAATAATAGTACGAGTAGTACATTCTTTCTTACAGCTTCTGCTCCATTATTGTCTGCAACTGTAAACACTCCAACTAAGACTGTAGTTAAATATAAACTTGTTGATGAATTTACTCCGATTGTAGCTACTGGTGGTTTTGATCCATTAACATATAGTATATCTCCTGCTTTACCTGATATTCTGAAATTAAACACTTCAACTGGTGAAATTACAGGAAAATCAGATTACACAACAGCGAATACTTTATATACTGTCAATATATCTGATAGTGCAAATCAGACTGCACAAGCAACATTCTTTATGACTGTTGCCGAAACTATGCCTATTCCTCTAGAGGCAGTGCTGCAAGTTTCAAACGTAGACATTTATCAAGGAGATATCACCAGTGTTACACCTGTCGCTGGTTCAGGTGGTACTGGAACATACAAGTACGCAATTTCTCCAAGTACTCTGCCAACAGGATTAATATTTGATACGATTACTGGTACGATTAGTGGTGTATCTTCAGTTACTGCTGTTAATTCACCATACGTTATTACAGTTTCGGATTCAGTTCCACAATACAAGAGTCAGACCGTTTATCTTCTTGTCAGTACCGCACCACCAAGTGCAATTGATAGAGTTGCAAGACAAATTGCAAACTCGAAAGCATCACTTGCATTCTATAGAATTGTTGCAAACGGTAATGCGATTACTGCAACCTCGAATGCAGATACGGTACACATTAATGCTAACGTAGCAAATGGTATTATAATTGTTTCAAATACAACGACAAAGACAATAAATCTTTCGTTGTCAAGAATTCTATCTAATGCAGGAACATATGGTGCAAACAATCAGATTCCTATCATTACGATTGGCACTGATGGTAGAATTTCAAATGTAAGCACTGCAAACATTGATACAACTACAGCAAATGCAGCATATGCACAGGCTAATACTGCAAATGCAATCGCAAATTTAGCATATGCACAGGCAGTTACTGCAAACAATCTTGCCAATCTAGCCTTTGCTGTTGCTAACTCTGGATCAGGTCAGGCTAATTCAGGATCTGTACTGGCACAAGCTGCGTTTAATGCTGCGAATACGAAGTTATCTTTATCTGGCGGCACAATTTCTGGCAACGTAATCATCCAAAATGATCTGAGTGTTTTAGGTAACGTCAACTTCATCGGCAACGTAACATCTGTTACTGTTTCTGGTAACGCTGGTCAATTCTTTGGTTATACTGCTAACGGATTCAATGCACTGTATGCTGGTATTCCAGTAGGATATCTTGTAGAACCACAGATGGTTCAGCAGTTGTCTGCAAACTATAATGGTTATGCTGGACTTAATATGCAAAATATTAACTCTGGCGCTAATGCATCGTTTGATGTGTTCATTACTGCTGACAATGGTTCACCAACAGATGGATATCTAGACTTAGGCCTTGCAAGTAGCAACTACAACTATGTTGGTGAAGAGTTTGATATCATTCAAAAGAATGACGGATACTTATTCACACACGGCAATACCACAACTCGTGGTGGTAACACAATCATTGGATCTTATCACAATGATGTTGTTATCTCCGCAAACGGCATGGGCAAGAGCAGTGAGATTGTTCGTTTCACTTCAGGTGCCAATACTGGTAAATCAGTTATCATCACAGGTAACGTATCAGCAAACTCTGTAAATGCGAGATCGATTACGCTGAGTGATGGTACTAATATTGCTACAAGACTTGATGCAGCATTCGCTACGGCAAACATAACGCCCACATTACAATCGGTCACTGAACAAGGTGCATCGACATTTATTCCTGTTCAGATTACAAATAATACTACATCTGAAGGAATTACAACAGGCGCACTAATTGTCTATGGTGGTATTGCATCTAGAAATAGAATTTCTGCGAATACATTATTTGTTGCTGGACAAGCTAATGTAGGATCTAGATTGACTGTCAATGGTGATATATCCATGGCAAACAATACTACGATTAGACCTGGGCGTGGTAGTACGACAGATTCTCCATTCAAGTTTACAGCAGGTACACTAAAGACTGATCCTCTAAATGGTGATCTTGAGTTTGATGGCGGTCAACTTTATATTACTGTTGAAGATAATGATAGAAGAGCTGTTGCAACCTCAGACAAAGTTCCTTTCGGTGCAGTTCTTCAACCAGTCAGATCGGTTGTAACATCAAACACTTCTGTATCTGCTGTTGCAAATAACGGATCGAATTTGAGTGTATATGATGGTGTTGTTCTACAACTATATGATCGTGTTCTATTCACAGGTCAAGATAGTCCGATAAACAACGGTATCTATGTGTTCCAAGGTGAGGGACAAAATTATATCAGATCAACTGATATGAACATCGACTCTAACACAGTTGGTGGTACGATGGTTGCAGTCTCCGATGGTATTCAATATCAAGAGTCCGTGTGGATATTAAAAACTCTTGATCCAATTGTTGTTGATACAGATCCATTATTGTGGGAAAGAGTAATCAGCCGCGATAGTGTTTCCATAAGCAATCTCAGTAACACAGCTGGTCTTTTAACTAAAACTCAAGATGGTAGTGTTGTCCAACGAACAATTACCGCAAATGCACAAGCGGGTTTATTTGTAACAAATGGAACTGGTGCAAATGGTAATCCACAAATTGATGTTTCAGTAATTCCAATCAATAGAGGTGGCACAGGTGTAACAAATACTGCCGATCTCCTTGATGCACTTGGTGTTGCAGGTGCAGGTGTTAACACAAATATCACAGAACTTGCTGGATTAACCAAAGGTATAAGAGTTGCATATGGTGGCACTGGTGCATATGATGGACGAGTAGGTTCCGGTGGCGCTTATTATGGTAGATTGGGCGCTAAGAAGAATCTTCTATTAAAACCAGATCAATATGGCGTAACATATTCTGGCACATATGGTGATCAACTATCTTGGCCATCACAAAATAGTGCCACAGTTTATACTCAAGGTTTTGGCACAGATTATGTTCTGACTTTGAAAATGCCAGATGCTCCAATCGGTGCAACATATGCTGGCACTAGTGATTTCATAGACTTTAAGTCACCATATCCAACGATGGTGAATAAAAATGGTCAGAAGTTAACTGTTACTGAAACATACAATCAAGATTTAAATTACTGGACTCGTCAGGCACAGTGGAAGGCAGTAATCGATGTTGGTTACGACTACGCAAATAACAGATATGATACTGCTAACGTCGGTATGGCGTTGATGATGGACCAGTATGGTCAGATTCAATGGAATACATTAGCTGGTGGTGGTACTGTTATTGGTGTTCGCGGTGAAGCAACTGATTCTGATATCACTATCATCAACTATAATACTGCTGGCAATTCAGTAGGTTATATCACAAGCAATGGTAGAATTAACATTGCTCTGAATACTATTACTCATTCGAAGTTGCCAGTCGTTCAGTTGACGAAGGGTGGTACTGGTAATCCAAACATGGGTTCTGGTTATCTATCCAGTAATGGAACGATTGTAACTGCTAACATTCATATTCCAGGTAATACAATCTCTGGCAATCTGTTGTTATCAAACATGAATGTTCAACACGGTGGTACTGGCGCTAATAACAGAATTGGCGCTATGATCAATCTGTTGCCATCATATGACGGTAATAATGGTAAAGCACTCCTTGTTAAATCAGATTCGTCTGATGTTGAATGGGTATCCGTTTCTGGTGTTGGTACAGTAACATCTGTTGGTATTAGTGTACCGGCAGATAACTCTATTGTAATCGGTAACTCGCCAATTACTGCTGCCGGTAACATCACAATGAAACTGGGTGAAGTACCAGTTGCAAATGGTGGCACCGGTAACGGCGCACTATCATTTGGTTATGTCTATGTGAATGGCAATACTGCCGGCGCACGGATGACATCGAACATTCATATTCCCGGTAGTGTTATCTCAGGTAACATCTCGGGTGCTGCGGGTGGATTAATTCCTGGCGTTGTTGTTCCACTAACGAATGGTGGAACAGGAGCGGGTGGTTCACTTGATAATGATATCAATAGAAGAAATGCGAAATCGAATTTACTAAAACTAGACTCCGAGTCGCCCACACATAGACAAGTTCTAACATTTTGGAATCCACCAGCGTCTGCTACATTAGATAAGATTACTTGGCGTTCAATATACACCACTCCAAATACACACTCTTCTAATGCCGTATTTGCAAACACACGTGGTATAAATTATACTAACGGTTCATCAAATAATTATTTGTTGGCACCATTCTTACGATATAGACCAGCTAATCCATATGATCCAGGTTCTGATATTTCTCTTGAGTGGGAATATCCATATCCTTCTCCAAATGGTATCTCGAATACAGTTCTTACTCACGTTGGCAATAATGAACTTGCATGGACTGCAACATCACAAGGTGTTGTTCGTGATGTAGTTAGTACAAGTTTCACAGTAACGACAGCGAATGTTGGACAAACTGTTTTTATCAATACTCCTTTCAATGGACTTGCAGTTGCGAATGGTGGTACTGGTGCTACTGCCAGAGCGAATGCAATCAACAATTTGTTGCCTTCTCAGGCAAATAACAATGGTTATGTACTCTTTACAGATGGTGGAAATGCATACTGGCAATCAGTTCCTGGAACTGGTACAGTAACATTTGTCGGTCTTGAGTTTGATCCAGGTGAACCATTCTCTGTATCCGGATCGCCAATCACTGCTGCAGGAACATTCAATCTTGCATTAAGTACAGTTCCTATCTCTAAAGGTGGTACTGCTGCAACAACAATCGGTGCAGCGAGAACTAATCTTGGTGCTGCAAAGTCTGGCGTCAACTCTGATATTACTCGTCTAACTGGTCTTGTCACACCATTAGCTGTATCACAGGGTGGTACTGGCACAAACAATCTAACTGGTTATATCAAAGGTAATGGTACTGGTGCATTCACTGCCGTGGCATCAATTCCTGCTGGAGACTTAGGTATCGGCACACTTGGTATGCAGAATGCTGATGCAGTCAATATCATCGGTGGTGCGATCAGCAACGTAACACTCAAGCATGTTACTGTTGGCAACAACATGCTTGGAATGTCTACTGTTAGTTATTCCATCATTAGAGATTCTGTACTAACAAGTAACGTCAAAGTTACGTTAGATGAAGCAACGATTACCGGCAACACAATCCTATCTGGTAATGTTACGATTCAAAGTGCTCTATCTGTATCGGGTGATATTACCACCACATCGAATCTACGTGCCAATTTCATTCAATCAGATAATGATATAACAGCTAACGGTAATATCTTAGTTCTTGGAAACAGTAAAGTAAATGGAACATCAAACGTAAATTCTATTACTGCAAACAATGGCATCTATTTGAATCCAATCTCTTGGATGTCATCAAACACATTTACAACGTCAGGATTATCTCAAGTTACTGTTGATCAATTCTCTGCTGCTAATTTCAGAAGTGCTAAGTATTTTATTCAAATGACTTCTGGAACTAGATATCATGCAACTGAATTAACGATGATTCATGATGATACAAATGCATACATATCACAGTTTGGTACAGTAAAGAGTTCTGTTGTTCTTGGTACATTTGATGCTTCTGTTGTTGCTGGTGCGTTAACTCTGAAGTTTACTCCTGTATTTTCAGCAACCACTTTGAAGATGCACCGAACAACAATTCGCAAATAAATATTATAAAATTAAAGGGAAGAATAGACCTTGGCTATAATTCAAGCGTTTAATATAGATAGTGGCATTGCGGTAGGTGATGTTGGTATCATTAATACACAGGGTGAATTCACTGGGTATTTTTATGGTGCAAACACATACAACGTCACGAGCAATGGTACATCATCATTCCTATTTAATGGTGCTGATAATCCAACACTATCACTTGTTCGTGGTTTCACATATAGATTTGCAGTAACATCTACTGGTAATCCACTCTGGATCAAGACAGATCAATCTTCTGGTAGCACAAACGCATATTCAAATGTAATCAATAACGGAACTGATGCGGGGACGATAACATTCCCAGTTCCATTTGATGCACCAGACACACTATTCTATAAGTCGCAGAATACTCCTGCAATGACCGGCACCATCTTTATTAAAGATGTTGGTGCTGCTGGTCCTGTTCTAAGAGTTACTGGTGCAGATGCATCTATTTCTAATTTAACTGGTGCATTAACTGTCGTTGGTGGCACAGGTATTGGTGGAAATCTAAACGTTGGTGGCACAGATTCTATTTTCACTGGCAATGTAACTGTCGGTAAGATATTAACTGCTAACATTCTAACATCAAATAATCTAACAGTATCAGGTAATATTACTGGTAATTCTTTAACTGTTTATTCATTGAATGTTACATCAGGTGTTCAATCATCTAATGGCATTACAGTAACTGGTAATACATCTACTTTTACTGGCAACGTTGTAATCGGCAACAGCAATACATCGATCAATAGTACAGGTATACTAACAACAACAATAAGAGCAAATGCAGTTTATGCTTCTTATTACTTTGATGCAAACGGCAACGTATTCACATCTTCGGGCGGTACAGTTGGTGGTGCATCTAATGCATTTACTCGTGTTGCAGTGTCTGGACAACAGACTGCAATCGCTAACAGTAATAATGCAGTTCTAACATTCTCTGCTGGTTCTGGCATTACGTTATCCACAAATGGTACATCAAATACAATCACCATATCTTCATCTTATGGTAATACAGTACCATTTCTAAGTCAAACATTCACGGCTAACGGTGCGCAAACTTCTTTTGTTTTAAGTTCAACTGTTTCTGCAACTGACATTCTCGTAACTGTTGAGAATATTCCACAGATTCCAAACGTTGACTATACAATGTCTGGCGCAATAATGACATTTGATACAGCACCAGATGCAAATTCTATTATCTCTGTTCGTACATTTGGTACTGCAACACCACTGTCGAATGTTATTCCAATTCTTGCACAGACATTTACTGCAAATGGATCACAAACATCTTTTGGTCTAAACGGTTATGTTCTTGCAACTGATATATTAGTTCTTGTCGATACTGTACCTCAACAGCCATTAGATCATTATTATGTTGATGGATTAAATCTTAAATTTTATACAGCGCCTGATGCTAATGCTGTTATCGATGTTCGTACATTCGGTAACTCGTATGCGGGCAACGGATACACATCCATTACTGGTAATGTATATACAGATAAAATTTATTCTTCCACAGTATATTCAAGTGGATATTATTTCTATGACGGCACTCCTTTTGCAAGTAATCCACAAGTCAATCAAATATTCACTGCAAACGGATCACAATCAAGATTTGCACTAGCAAATAATGCATCTGCAAATGATATCTTTGTTGTAGTTGATGGACTAGTTCAACCAACAAATGCATATCTGGTCAATAACGGAAACATTCTAACATTCGATAGTAATCTTCCTGCAAATTCTATTCTTGAGATTAGAACATTCACTGCAACATCTCCTCTTGCAACAAACACATTCACATCGATTAATGTGTCTGGACAATCTTCTATTTTTCCACAAGGACCATCAGTATTAACTCTGGCTTCTGGTTCTGGAATGACATTGACAACAAATGCATCTACAAGAACTATTACGTTTGCATCATCTGGTGGTGGTGGAACTATAGGAAATACTTTCTCTAATTTTGTAGTGAGTGGCCAATCTCCAGTTGTAGCGAATAGTAATAATTCGACAATGACATTCGCTGCTGGTTTTGGAATGACAATCACGACAAATCCGTCAACAAATACAATCACATTTACTTCAACTGCTGGATCAAATACATCAATAAGTGATACACAGTATCTTTCACATTTAATTTCGGGTAGTTCTGCTGCAGCAGTTTCCGTTGGAACATCTGCAACTACAATTGATCAATTTGAAATTTCAAAGTATAGAACTGGTAAATATATACTCTCGATTACAAACGGAAGTCAATATCAAGCATCTGAAGTAATTATTCTTCATAATGGAACAACATCATACATAGTCACGTACGGAACAATATATACTGGTGCTTCTCAACTGGTGAATTTTACTTCTAGCATTTCTTCTGGTAATGTATTGTTAACAGGCACAAGTGCATCAGATACAAGCACAGTTAAATTACAGAAGAATTATATCGTTGTATGATGTATGGTAAATAAAGCAAGAACAAGTGCGTTTGGTTCAAATTCAATAACATCAGATAAGATATCTATTAAGATAGATATTCCCACAATATCTTCTGTTGTATATGTCGGTGATGATACTGCAACCGATACTGCTGGTGGACAGACTGTAACAATCAATGGTAAAAACTTTAATTCTGGTTGTTATGTTTATCTAGACACATCAATAGTAACTCCTGTAACATATGTTTCTTCATCTCAAGTAACATTCTCTGCCCCAGCAAAGAGTGCTGGAACATATGATCTTTATGTTTATAATCCAGACGGTGGTACAGCATTCTATATTCCTGGTGTTAGTTATTCTGGTACACCATCGTGGTCAACTGCATCTGGATCTATTGGCACATCATATGAAACCGTAGAGTTATCTTCTAATGTTACTGTTCTATCTGCATCAAGTGACTCCACTATTAGATACAGATTATCGAGTGGAACACTTCCATCTGGTTCAACATTAAATGCAAACACGGGTGCAATAACTGGTATATCCAGTTCAGTTTCTGGAGTAACAACATATTCATTTTCTATTGAAGCATATGATGCAGAGAATCAAGGTGTAATTCGTCCATTCAGTATTACAATTAATCCAGATGTTGTTACATGGAGTTCACCTGCGAACGGAACAACATTAACTAGTTATGAATACGGTTCAATAAGTCAAGCATTTGCTGCATCTTCTGCGATTGGTCGTTCAGTTGCATATACGGCAAACACACTACCAACTGGTGTAAGTATAAGTGGTAATACTGTTTCTGGTACACCAACTGTAACAGGAACAACTAATGCATTAATTACTGCGACGGCGGCAACTTCTAACAAAACTGCAACTAGAAATATTAATTTTCAAATTAATCCAGATGTTGTTACGTGGAGTTCACCAGCAGATAATACATTAATTAATAGTAATGTTGGATCTTCAATCACACAATCTTTGAATGCAACAAGTGCAACAGGTAGATCAATAACATATACTGCAAATACATTACCAGGCGGACTGAGTATTTCTGGAAACACCATTACAGGAACACTATCAACTCAAGCAAACACAACAAGTCTAATAACTGCAACATCTGCGACAACAAATAGAACTGCAACTAGAACACTTCTATTTTATGTTAAAACTGTGCCAAATGCACCCACGATTGGTACCGCAACAGTAACAGGTTCAACAACGGCAACTGTGGAATTTACTGCACCTGTTTATGATGGTAATTCACCAATCACACAATATATTGCAACATCATCACCTGGTAATATTACTGCAACAGGTTCTAGTTCACCAATTAATATGACAGGATTAACAACTGGAACATCTTACACGTTCACAGTTAAGGCAGTAAATGCTGCTGGACAAAGTAATGCAAGTTCATCAAGTAATTCTATAACGACATACTCTATTTCTGGTGCACCAACTATTGGATCTGCAACAGCGACTAGTTCCACAACAGCATCTATATCGTTTACTGCTCCTGCATCAAATGGTGGTACACCGATTACGAGTTATACGGCAGTGTCTTCACCTGGCAATATTACTGGCACATTAAGTCAAGCAGGATCTGGTACGATTAATGTCAGCGGATTGACTCCAGGAACAACATATTCATTTACTGTTTATGCAACTAACTCTGTGGGTAATAGTTCATCATCTTCTTCTAGTAATAGTGTAACTCCTATAACTGTACCTAACGCACCAACAATTGGTTCTGCATCTGCGACTGGACAAACAACAGCAACCGTATCATTTTCTGCGCCAGGATTTAATGGTGGTGCAACAATCACATCCTATACGGCAGTATCTTCACCCGGTGGAGTGACAGGAACACTATCACAATCAGGTTCTGGTACTATTTCCATTTCTGGTTTATCTGCATCTACGTCATACACATTCACCGTTTATGCGACTAACTCAGTGGGTAATAGTTCATCATCTTCTTCTAGTAATCAAATAACAACACAGGCAGCCATACCACCATCAGTCGAATTTATGGTTGTTGCAGGAGGTGGTAGCGGTGGTGGTGGATGTGATAGAGGAGGTGGTGGAGGAGGTGCCGGTGGAATGGTGACAGGAACACAACCAATATCACAAGGAACTCCATATAGTATATCTATTGGTGGAGGAGCTGGAGCATCACCAAACTTTGGTCCATCTTCTCCTGGTTCACCATCAACATTTGCATCTTACACAGGAAATGGTGGTGGAGGTGGTGGTACATCATTTCAAAACTCAACGCCCGCACAGTCTGGTGGTTGCGGTGGTGGTGGTGGACAAAATGGAAATATGGGAGGAGCACCAGGCAATCAAGGTTATCCAGGTGGAAATGGAAGAGATGGTGGTGGACCTGGACCATGGGTAGGCGGCGGCGGTGGTGGAATGGGATCAGCTGGAACTTCACCAGGAGGTTCTCCAGCTGGACCTGGAGGCACCGGATTAGCGCCAGGCATATCAGGTCCAGAAATATATTATTCTGGCGGTGGAGGTGGTGGAGGTCAAAATGCGCCAGGAGGATCTGGTGGTAATGGCGGTGGTGGTCCAGGCGGATCAATTAGTTCCGGAAATCCAGGTAGTTCTTACACTGGAGGTGGAGGCGGTGGTGGAGCTGGAGATGGTGGTCCAGGTAATCCGGGTGGAGCAGGTGGATCAGGAGTAGTCGTTATTGCATATCCGACAGCTTATCCTGGCATCACAAATATTAGTCCAGGACTTGCATATGATGTTCCGGGTGGAAGACCAGGTTATAGAGTGTATAGATTCTATGGTGGATCTGGACCAATCAGTTGGTAAGTATAAATATGTACAAAAAGGCGACTATTCACTATGGTAAGTAAGATTAAAGAAAAGTCAATTGCTAATAATGCAGTTACCGCAGCAAAGTTTTCTTCAGATGTTTCTTTTCTGACCTTAAAGGTAACATCTATTGGATATGTTGGTGATGACACTGCCGCGAACACTGGCGGTGGAGATGTAATTACAATAAATGGTTCTGGATTTACATCCAACACTACCGTGTATGTTGATAGAACACAAGCAAGTGTTGTTACATATGTTTCACCAACTCAATTAACATTTACATCTCCTGCTAAGGCAGCGGGTTCATATATTATATACCTATACAACACAGATGGATCTGGATCTGCAACATACATTCCTGGTATAAATTATTCTGGTGTTCCTACTTGGTCAACTGCATCGGGTTCAATATCTACAACATATGAATTGACAAGTTTTACCGGTAATGTAACAACATTATCTGCATCATCAAACTCAACTGTATATTATCTTGTAAACTCTGGATCATTACCTCCGGGTGCAACATTAAATGCAAACACAGGTGTCATATCTGGCAATACTGGTGCAATTGGTTCACAGACAGCATATAACTTTGTTATTGAAGCAAAAGATCAAGAGAATCAGGGAACACTTAGAAACTTTTCGATTACTGTTAATCCAGATGTTGTTACATGGTCTTCGCCCGCAGACGGAACTACTGTAACTGCATATGAGTACGGATCAATAAGTCAAGCATTGAATGCAACAAGCGCAACTGGTCGCTCAGTCGCATATACGGCAAACACATTGCCAACTGGTGTAAGTATAAGTGGTAACACTATATCTGGAACACCTTCTGTTGTTGGAACAAACAACTCATTAATTACGGCAACATCAAATACAACCAATAAAACTGCAACTAGAAATATTAATTTTCAAATTAATCCAGATGTTGTTACATGGTCTTCGCCTGCAAACGAAACTCTGTATAACATCACAGTTGGTGGTTCTGTTACTCAAGCATTAAGTGCGTCAAGTGCCGCAGGTAAATCTATAACATATAGTGCAAATACATTACCTGGTGGATTAAGTATTTCTGGAAGTAACATCACTGGTACACCCAATACGGTTGCAAACACAACATCTTTAATTACTGCAACATCTGCGACAACGAATAGAACTGCAACGAGAACTTTATTGTGGTATGCAAAATCAGTTGCTGGTGCCCCAACTATTGGCACCGCGACACAGACTGGCACCAGTACAGCAACCGTGACGTTCACGGCACCCGCTTCGAATGGTAACTCACCAATCACTTCTTATACTGCCGTGTCATCTCCTGGTGGTATAACAGGCACGTTGACGCAAGCAGGTTCTGGTACAATTTCTATTTCTGGACTGACTCAAAATACAAGTTATACATTCACAGTATACGCCACTAATGCTGCTGGTAATAGTTCATCAAGTGCTGCTTCCAATCAAATAACGACAGCTGCAGCAACACCATCATCAGTTGAATATCTAGTGGTTGCTGGTGGAGGCGGTGGTGGTTCCAGATTCGGTGGAGGCGGTGGTGCTGGTGGTATGTTGACTTCTACTTTATCGGTTTCAGCGAGTACTAATTATACAGTTACAGTTGGCGGCGGCGGCGCAGGTGGAGCAAGTTTCACTGGTCCTGGAACTGGTGGAGCAGACAGAGGTACTCAAGGTAGTAGTTCGATATTTGCATCGATAACATCAACTGGTGGTGGTTATGGAGCATACGGTGATACAAGTGCTGGTGGAGCAGGTGGATCTGGAGGTGGTGGATCAGGAAGATTTAATAGTAGTGGTGGTAGTGGTACCGGCGGTCAAGGAAATAACGGTGCTTCTACACCTGGACAAGATGCTGGATCAGTATCATACAACGGTGGCGGCGGAGGCGGAGCAGGAGCAGCAGGACCTTATAATTCATATGGTGTTGGTGGAAATGGTTCACCTAGTTCTATTACAGGATCATCAGTAACATATGCAGGCGGTGGAGGAGGCGGTGGATCAGCGGACGGCGGCGGTCCAGGTGGCATCACCAATGGTGGTGCAGGCGGTACTGGAGGAGGCGGTCAAGGCGGAGGTGGTAGTCAAAGTAATTCTAATGTGTCAGCCGGAACTCCTAATCTAGGTGGAGGAGGTGGTGGTGGAGCATATATTGGAAGTAATGGAGCAGGTGCTTCTGGCGGATCTGGTGTAGTAATTATCGCTTATCCAAATACATTTAATGCACTATCATCAATATCTGGTGGACTATCATACGATCAACCAACAAGATCCGGTTATAGAGTATATCGCTTTACTGGTGGTACAGGAACGATTAGTTGGTAAGTATAAATACATTATTATCAAGGAGGTTTTAAATGGGACATTATGCTTTTATTAATGATCAAAATATTGTAACTGAAGTAATTACAGGCAAGGACGAAACAGATAAGACTGAACCAGATTGGGAAGTCCATTATGCACAGTTTCGTGAAGGTATGATTTGTCGGAGAACATCATACAATACGATTGGAGGTGAACATCGGAACGGTGGTACTCCTTTTAGAAAGAATTATGCTGGTATTGGATTCACATGGGATGAAGCACGAGATGCATTTATTCCACCGAAACCATATCCATCTTGGACACTAGTAGAATCTACATGTCAATGGGAAGCACCAGTTGCACGACCAGATGATGGCAAGTTCTATATTTGGAATGAAGACTTACTCAATTGGGAAGAGTTTGTAATTCCAACACCAACACCACCAACAGAATAAAAAATGGCATTAAGAAATTCACTAGCTCTTACTGGATCGATAACAGCGAATAGTTTCTTTCTCGCTGATGGATCATCAGTATCTGGTAGTCTAACAGTTAGTGATACTGCACCTGCTGGCGCTAAGAATGGAAGTCTATGGTTAAACAGTAATAATCTAAATACATATGTGTATTATACTGATGGCGATAGTTCTCAGTGGGTTTCTGCTGGATCGATAGTTAGTGGTTCTGGTTCTATTCCAGTTCAAACAAACAACTCTGGTAAGTATTTAACGACGAATGGTTCAGATCTTACTTGGGCTAATGTAACTACATTACCAACGCAAACTGCTAATTCTGGTAAATACTTAACGACAGATGGTACTTCTGCATCATGGGCTAATGTTTCTGCACTACCATCACAGACAAGTAATTCTGGTAAATACTTAACGACAGATGGTACTACTGCATCATGGGCTAATGTGTCAGCATTGCCAACTCAAACTGGTAATTCTGGTAAGTATTTAACTACTAATGGCAGTTCAGCATCTTGGGCTAATGTAACATCATTCACTGCAAGTCAAGCGTATACGATGTCAATTTTATTCGGGGGTTCTTAAAAAATGACAGCACCAAATGTATTAGTATCCACGAATGTAAATGGAAAAACAGCAGTACAATTAGTGACTACTTCAGCAACTGCAATCGCATCTTGCGCTGGTGGTAGTAATAAAGTTCTTAAAGTAAATGCCTTATATATTAGTAATGTCGATGGTGCAAATAACTACACATTAACAATGGATCTTTATAGAAGTGCGACTGCGTATCGATTAGGTTCTCAGATTATAGTTCCTGCTGCATCAACATTAGATGTTGTCTCTAAATCATTTTATCTTGAAGAGGGTGATGCACTCAGACTTACTGCTAGTGCTAACAATAAATTAGAAGCAATATGTTCATATGAGGATATTAGTTAATGCGTAAAGGCAATGGCGGCATTATTGGACCGAGAAAAGTAACCACCACTTCGACTGGTGGTTCTGGGATTTGGTCAGTACAAGAAGCCCAAATTGCTCAAGGTGCTAATGTTTGGCCATCTAATAAACCAGATGCACCAACGATTGGTGCAGCAACAACTACTGGTTCGACAACTGCAACTGTTGCATTTACTGCACCATCTTATGGTGGTGGTAGTACAATCACATCTTATACTGCCGTATCATCTCCAGGTGGAGTAACCGCAACACTAAGCCAATCAGGTTCTGGTACAATCACAGTCACTGGACTAACGACAGGAACGAGTTATACATTCACAGTGTATGCAACAAATGCATCAGGTAATAGTTTAAGTTCTTCTGCATCTGGCAGTATAACAACATGGGCATTACCTGGCGCGCCAACGATTGGTACAGCTACTGCCACAGGACCATTCTCAGCCACCGTCACATTTACTGCACCAGCAAGTAATGGTGGTACTGCGATAACATCTTATACGGCAACATCTTCACCTGGTAATATAACAGGAACATTATCTCAAGCAGGATCTGGTACAATTACTGTTTCAGGTCTTAGTCCAATAACAAATTATACGTTCACGGTAAGAGCAACAAATGCTGTTGGTCAAGGTGCTGCAAGTTCTGCAAGTAATCAGATAACAACACCAGCAACAACACCGTCATCAGTTGAATATCTAGTTCTTGCTGGTGGAGGTGGTGGCAGAGATTGTGGTACAGCAATTGGATCATCTGGTGGCGGTGGTGCTGGTGGTTACTACAATTCAACAATAGGAATATCTGCATCTACTAGTTATACAGTGACAGTGGGTGGTGGTGGTTCAAATAATGGTAGTGGATCACCAAGTCAATTTGCAGCAATTTATGCATATGGTGGTGGTACTGGAGGAACTGGCACTCACGGTGCTGGTGAAAATGGAACTGCAGGTGGTTCAGGTGGCGGCGGTGGATGGGGTGATGGTTCACCTGGTTCTGGTGGCGGAAGTTATGGTGGGGGAAATTCAGGAGGTACTGGCGGTTGGCATGGCCAACCTGGAGGTAGTCCGCCATATGGTGCTGCTGGTGGTGGTGGCGCAGGTGGCGCAGGCGGTAATTACAGTGGTGGTGCAGGTGGTGCAGGCGTTTCTAGTTCTATAACTGGTACATCAACATCATATGCTGGTGGTGGCGGAGGCGGAAATGAGTTAGGAACAGTAGGTAGTGGTGGATCAGGAATAGGTGGTTCAGGTGGCACAAATGGTGGAGGTTATAATGCGCCTTACTCTAACACGGGTGGTGGTGGTGGAGGCGCTGGTGGATATAATGGTGGTGCCGGAGGATACGGTTCTTCTGGTGTAGTGATTATCGCATATTCAAATCAATATACAGCACCTACTTCAATTTCTGGTGGTCTATCATATGATCAACCTTCTAGATCTGGTTATAGAGTGTATAGATTCTACAGTGGCACAGGTACAATTTCTTGGTAAACTAAAATGGCACAAAACTTTCCAAATAATCCAACGGCAGGAACAACAACCACAATCAATGGTGAAGTCTGGGTGTATGATGGATATGGTTGGGTTAGATCAGTCGTTTCTGCCAACATAGATGGTGGAACACCAACAACGAATTATGGCGGAACAACAACAGTCAACGGGGGATCGCCATAATGGCACAACAAATTCAACTCAGAAATGGTACATATTCACAATGGACTTCTGCCAATACACTTCTGGCTATAGGTGAAGTTGGTGTAGAAACTGACACGAATCGATTCAAAGTTGGTACTGGTAATACTGCATGGAACAATCTATCATATTCATTAGGATTTACACCTAAAGGTGCATGGTCAAATTCAACATCATATGTTGTAAATGATATGGTAACATATTCTGGATCTAGCTATATATCAATACTAGCAGGATCAAATCAAAATCCAGCAACGGCGAATACATACTGGACAGTTCTTGCACAAGCCGGTACAAACGGCACGAATGGTGCAAACGGAGTATCGGGCATCTCAACAGGCAAAAGTATTGCCATGGCATTGATTTTTGGATTCTAAGAGGAAAAAATGGCAAATCCTAATATCGTAAACGTAACATCGATATACGGCAATACTGTATATCTAATTCCAGCTAATACAGCTGCAACTACTTGGACTTCATTAACTCCTGCTTCTAATACTGTCAACAAGATTGATAGTATCGTTGCAACTAACGTGACTGGCAGTCCTGCAACTACAACAGTCAGTATTAACTCTGCAACTGCTGGTGGTGGTACAGCATATCGAATCTGTTATCAGATTTCAGTACCTGCAAATGCTGCACTTATTGTTGTCGATAAGACTACTTCATTCTATGTCAATGAAAATCAGAGCGTTGTAGTCACATCTGGCACTGGTTCTGCAATTGAATATACTGCCACCTACGAAGCAATTACCTGACATGTCTCTTAGATATAATGGTTCTTATCTTTCTAATGGAAGTGTCACAGGACTAAACGGTCCAGTCACCACTGTCGAATATCTTGTTGTTGCGGGTGGGGGTGGTGGTGGATACGGATTTGGTGGTGGTGGAGGTGCTGGCGGTTTATTAACTGCCACAGGATATGCAATTACACCAGGTTCTCAAATCACTGTTACGGTTGGGTCTGGTGGGGCCGGTTCTACTTCAGATTCTAGCCCAGGCGGTAGTGGCGCAAATTCCGTGTTTGGCGTTATTACCTCAGTTGGGGGCGGTGGGGGTGGAAGTTTTAACTCAAGCAATCCCGGGACAAATGGTGGTTCTGGTGGCGGTGCAGTTCAAGGTGGTTCTGGTGGAACGGGGAGGGCCGGACAGGGGTTTTCTGGCGGGACAGCGGGAGTATCAGGTTCTAATGGTTGTGGTGGGGGCGGAGGTGCTGGCTCTGCTGGAACTAACGGAAATTCTATAAATGGCGGAAGTGGTGGTACAGGATTAGTATCTTCTATTTCAGGAACACCAACTCAATATGCCGGTGGTGGCGGTGGCGGTGGTTATACTGGACCAGGACTTGGTGTAGCCGGTGGTGGTAATGCCGGTGGGCAAGGTGGAGTAGGTGGGGTAGCTTCTGGTCAATTAATAGGTTATTCTGGGTTTGCCAATACAGGCGGCGGAGGAGGCGGCGGGTTTTATGATGCTTCTGGTGGTTCTGCAAATCCATCAATGCGCGGTGGAGCAGGCGGCAGTGGTATTGTAGTTATACGCTATCCAAGTTACCTAGCCCCAGCCGTTGCAACCACTGGTAGTCCACAAACTTATGTAACCGGAAGCTGGCGCATTTATGTATTTACTGCCAGTGGCACAATAACTTTTTAAGGTAGTATACAATGGCACGAGGTCTTTTTACCTTAAAACAACAACTACAAGGTCTACAACAGAAGGCGTGGACTGGTACGATGTCAACCCCAGCAGTAGACTACCTTGTAGTTGCTGGTGGCGGCGGTGGCGGATCTGCCGGTGGTGGTGGCGGAGCAGGAGGTTTGTTGCAAGGGACCGTTCCGGTCAACGTCAACACTTCTATCACAGTTACCGTTGGTGGTGGTGGTGCAGCAGCAGCTGTTTCTGATTACGGGTCAACTGGCGGTTCTGGTCAAAACTCAGTACTTGGTTCAATAACCGCTTTAGGCGGTGGTGGTGGCGGGGGATATAATGGTAGTAGTACGACTGGTCAAGCAGGTATAAGTGGTGGTTCCGGCGGAGGTGGAGCAACAATATCTGGTGCTTATAGGTTAAATCAAGGCGGTCAAGGCACTTCTGGACAAGGTAATAGTGGTGGTATTGGACATTTAAGTAATGGACAACCATATGCTGGTGGCGGTGGAGGTGGTGCTGGCACCGTTGGGTTTACCGGCGGCAGTTCATCTCAATATGACAACATATTTAACGGTGGAGGAGCGGGTATTGCTTCCGCTATTTCCGGTACTGTAACAACTTATGCCGGCGGCGGTTCTGGATCCAGAGCAGGTGGTGCTTATGTTGTATACGGTGTTGGAGGAGTAGGCGGAGGTGGGAATCAAAGCAGCGCAGGAGGAGTTAATACCGGAGGTGGTGGTGGTGGTAATGCTGCCGGCGGTTCCGGTATTGTCATCGTGAGTTACCCAGACATCTACGCTGCCGCAGCATCAACCACTGGTAGCCCAACAGTCAGCACCAGCGGGTCGGGGAGTATGTTTTTCAACGGTTCAACCTATTTGGTTGGGCCTACTACATCGGCATTAAATTTTGGGACTGGAAATTACACCGTTGAATTTTGGGTTTATCCAACAGTAGCACCGGGATCGGGAGATTTAGACATTTATCTTTCGGCAAGTGCTGCTTTAAACGACTTTCAAATTGGATTTCATCCAAGTCAATATTTATATTCTAATTTTCCAGGCATTCGTAACGGAACTTCGACATCTATTGTTTTAAACACATGGAATCATGTTGCTTTAGTTCGTTCTGGTGTCAATGTGGCATTATTTTCTAATGGCACCCGGGTGGGAACCACAACTAATTCGACTTCAACCAGTTTGACTAATTATTATATTTCCACATATAATACTTCTCCAGGCTCTTATCCCGCAAAAAATGCGTACATTAGCAATATCAGAATGTCTAACGTGGCTATGTATGACCCTACGCTAACTACTTATACGGTTCCAACGGCTCCTTTTGTTCCATCGGCGTCAACAGTTCTATTAATGGGCAATGTATCTGGATCTTTCTTAGCAGACAGTTCTGCCAGTAGTTTAACTTTATCGTCCACTGGAGGTTCCCCCGCATGGAATCAACTCTCCCCATTTGCAACCGGTCTAGGATACAAGAATCGTGTATACACTTGGACCAGTTCTGGTTCTATAACCTTCTAAGGATTATAATATGAGTCAATATCTAGGAGGTTTTCTAAGCGCAACATTTAACCCCTTCACAGACCAAAAGACTAGCACGATTGAGTATCTTGTTGTCGCTGGCGGGGGTTCTGGTGGTTCTAATTCGGCTGGCGGTGGCGGTGCAGGTGGTGTTTTAACTGCTTCTGGTTACAACATTACCGCAGGTGTTTCTTACACAATTACCGTTGGTGCTGGCGGGGCTGGAGTTGCATCTGGCAATGCTGGCAATGCTGGTGGGTTTTCAGAATTTTATTTGACAAGTAGCGGCACCGGCACCGGGATTAAATCACTTGGCGGTGGTTTTGGGTCTTCAAATGGAAATAGTTACGTTGGTGGCTCTGGAGGTTCTGGCGGTGGCGGCGGTTTAACTACAGGCGGTGCTGGAACCGCAGATCAGGGAAACTCAGGGGGTTTGTATAGCACAGATAATTCAAGTTATACGACCGGCGGTGGTGGCGGTGGCGCGGGTTCTGTAGGAGTGAATGGGTCATCTTCCGCTGGTGGAAGCGGTGGGACAGGATTTTGTTCAGTTATTACTGGCTCAAGAATTTTTTATGCTGGCGGTGGAGGTGGCGGCGGCGACAATCGCGGTCCAAGACCGGGGGGATTGGGTGGGGCCGGTGGCGGTGGTGTAGGTGGATATGATGGGTCATCTACTGCGGGGCAAGCCAATACAGGTGGCGGCAGCGGGGGTAACGGCTATAGCTCTGGCAATTCTTCAAACGGCGGCTCCGGCATCGTTATTATTCGTTACCCACAAAATCTAGCACCACCCGCAAGTACAACAGGCAATCCACAAATACTATACAACAACGGATATCAGATATATATTTGGACCAGTTCTGGTTCTATTACTTTCTAAACGGAGATTTTAATATGGCACATTTTGCTAAAGTAGAAAACGGTGTAGTCACACAAGTGATTGTAATTGAAAAAGAAGTTCTTGATCTAGGTCATTGGGGTGATCCTGCATCTTGGGTTCAGACTTCATATAATACACAAGGTGGAGTACATACACTAGGTGGTACACCATTACGTAAGAATTATGCCGGCGTTGGTTACACTTATGATAGTGTAAGAGATGCTTTTATTCCACCTAAACCATATGCTTCTTGGTTATTGAATGAAGAAACATGTTTGTGGAATGCACCAACTCCTATGCCTGTTGAGGAAGGCAAGATGTATACATGGGATGAAGCAACAACTTCATGGATTGAATTTGTCTTTCCAGTTGTGCCATCAACGGAAGAAACAGCGCCAGTTCAGGAGTAATAGAAATGCCAGCATACAGCGGGATGTGGACACTAAGTCAAGTTGCACAAGCAATTAAAAATTTAGATTGGATAGGTGTCCCTCCTACTGTGGTAGAGTATCTAGCTGTTGCCGGAGGCGGAGGTGGAGGTGGTAGATACTATTCTGGCGGCGGTGGCGGTGGCGGATTACTTCAAGGATATATTGGCGCCCCAGCTACAGGTCAATCTTTCACTGTCACCATAGGTACTGGAGGTGCTGGCGGCGGAAACGACCTGGTCGGCACATCTGGAGTCAATACAACTATTGTTTTAAGTGGGGTTACACTAGTTTCTGCAATAGGCGGAGGAGGCGGTTGTCGAAATTGGGATGGCAGTACAAGCATAAATGGTTTAAGTGGTGGTTCTGGTGGCGGTGGTGCGCAAAAAACACAGCCGGGAGCGGGGACTTCTGGACAAGGCAATGCTGGTGGCGCTGCCGCTAGCACAAACGCTACTGGTTGTGGCGCAAGCGGTGGTGGTGGTGCAGGAACAGTAGGGTTACCCGGTTCGTTTACTGTGGCGGGTGGCGGCACTGGTTTTGGAGGTGCTGGCGGCGCCGGTATTGCTTCTGATATCACGGGTACCCGAGTCGCTTATGCTGGTGGAGGTGGTGGTGGCGCAAATGTTAATGCGGCGAATAGTGGTGGTGCTGGCGGTTATGGTGGGGGAGGTAAAGGCGGCAACGGTAATAATGGGGTTACAGAAGCTGGTGCAGTCAATACAGGTGGTGGTGGTGGTGGCGCATCAGGGTATGCCGCTGCAAGTGCTGCTGCGGCAGGTGGATCAGGCATCGTAGTCATTCGTTATCCTGGTACAACTCAGTATTTCGATGGTGGAACAGTTTATGTGTCCGGTAACTTTGTTGTGCATGTGTTTACATCTTCAAGCACATTAACTCCAAGGACTTCACCGATTCAGTTTGCCATTACTGGCATGGATCTGCTTGTTGTTGGTGGTGGAGGTGGTGGCGGTAGTTTGGGTGGTGGCGGCGGTGCAGGTGGTTACTTAGCACATAGTAACTTTGGTGTTGTTTCTGGTTCTGCAATTACCGTCACTGTTGGTGCAAACGGAACCGGAGGAGCATCTCAAGGAAATGGAACTAATGGTTCTAGTTCTGTATTTGGAGGGATTACTGCTTCTGGTGGAGGTGGAGGTGGAGGCGGAACTGCAAACGGTTTGGCAGGGGCATCTGGTGGTGGCGCAGCAACGGCTGGTTTAAACGGGCTTTATGGAGGTTCAGCTATTGCTGGGCAAGGACAAGTTGGGGGCAACGGACTTGCAACTGCTGCAACGCCTTACCCATCTGGTGGCGGAGGAGGGGCGATTGGAGTTGGCGGCGCTGGTTCTGGTTCCGCATCGGGCGCTGGCGGGACTGGCTTTGCTTCCAGTATTACTGGCACTTCGGTAACTTATGCAGGTGGCGGTTCTGGTGGCGCAAGAAACGGCGGTGGATATACTGGAACCGTAACAGCTCCAGCATCTCCAACATCTGGCGGCGCTGGTGGTCAGGGTGGAGCCGGTAGTGCTGGAGCTACAAATACTGGCGGAGGTGGTGGAGGAGGCGGTTATAACGGAAGTAGCGATGGAGCTGGCGGAAACGGTGGTTCTGGCGTAGTCATCATTGCCTATCCAAGTTCTTTCCCAAATATCACTGCAATGACATCATCATTGGTGTGTAATGGAACTACTGGGCCTTCGGTGCCAACGCCCGATACATCAAGTCGCGCTGGGTATAAGATTTATAAATTCACATCTGGTACTGGAACAGTGACCTGGTAATCATCAAGTGGAGTTAAATAAATAAAAACATGGCAAACTATTCATTTCTTACAGACAACATCAATATAGCAAGCACTATAGTTGCATCTAATGCTGCTATAACGGATCGCATGTATGCGAATGGATACTTCTATGCTAATGGTGTACCACTAATATCAAACGTGTTCTCTAATGTAACTGTATTAGGAACAATCACTAGTAACTCGATTATTAGTAATGGATCAATCACTAGTAACTCGATTATTAGTAATGGATCAATCACTAGTAACTCGATTATTAGTAATGGATCAATCACTGCGAACGGAACAATCACAGCAACTACTGTAAATGTATCTACGATTACTACATCAAGTGGTAATGTAATTACTTTCCCAACAACATCTGGTGCAATGATTACATCAAATGACGTTGGTACTATTAGTAACACGATGTTGTCAGGAAATATTCCCAACTCTAAGTTATCTAATTCTTCTATTACTATTAATGGATCTACTGTTACACTTGGTAATAACTTCACACTTGCATCACTAACATTCGGTAGTGGTATTAATTCTACAGTCGGTTCTTCTTATAATGGAACATCAGCAACGACTATATCTCTTGATGCAAACGTAGCAGTCACACTCACCGGTACTCAGACATTAACAAACAAAACACTCACTGGACTTGCAAACGTAAGTACAGTATTAGATTTCTCTGGTACTCAGTATCAGTTTGGTTTTAGAAACATGCCTCAGAGTGGTACATCATCGGGTAACTTAGCACTTGGTGATTCAGGTAAACATGTTTATGTTAGTTCTGGTGTAACAATACCACCAAACTCTTCTGTACCATTTGAAATCGGTGCAGTAATCACTGTCGTTAGTAATGCAACATCACTTACAATTACACAAGGTTCTGGTGTTACGTTGAAGTGGGCAAACTCTGTTTCTACTGGTAATAGAACTCTTGCATCAAATGGTATTGCAACATGTTTGAAAGTTGCAACAGATACTTGGTATATTTTTGGAATAGGATTGACGTAATATGTCTGGTTTTTTAGGTATGTTTGCAGCGAGTGGTGGTATATCAACGCCAATTGCACCTACAATAGGAACTGCTACTGCAATATCTACAAGTTCTGCAACTGTAACATTTACTGCTGGATATGACGGCGGCAGTCCTATTCTTGACTATACTGTTACATCATCACCCGGTGGTATTACTGCAACCGGATCTAGTTCACCGATTACTGTAACTGGATTAACATCAAGTACAACATACACATTCACAGTAGTAGCAAGAAATCTAATCGGCACTGGATTATCTTCTGCTAGTTCCAACTCTGCAAGAATTTGGAGCGTGCCTGATGCACCTACTAGTGTATCTGCTGTTGTTGGTTCTCCAGGCACACTTCAAGCAACTGTTTCGTTTTCCGCTCCATCTTGGGGTGGCGGCGATTCGATTACACAATACACTGTCAGATCATCAGGTGGACACACTGTAACAGGATCTAGTTCACCTATAACAGTGACTGGTTTGAACGGAAACACGGACTACACATTTACGGTATCAGCAACTAACTCTGTTGGTGAAGGTGCACAAAGTTCATCAAGCAATTCTGTTAGACCATTATTTGCTCCAATATCTGCGGGTGGAGGATCAGTATATGATGGCACCGGTTCTTTTGCTGGATATAGATTCCATGTGTTTAATTCTCCAGGAGAGTTCTCAGTTTCATCAAATCAAGCAGGACACTCATTTGATATACTACTTGTTGGAGCTGGAGGTGGTAATGCCGGGCAGGGTCCAGGTGCAGGTGCAGGGGGCGGACAAATTATTACATCTTATGGAATAGGAATACCCACAACGGAATCAAGAGTAGTTACCGTCGGACAAGGAGCTGTATTTAGACCGAGCAGCGCAGATAATTCAAGAGTCAACAGACCGTCGCCTGTGGGTAGTCAGTTAGTTGCTGGTAGTTCTTATACTGGTTGGGACGGCGGCGGTGGTACTCAAGGTGGTTGGTCCGGATCTCAATTTCGTAATCAAGGAGCACATGCGGGTGGATTACCCGGAGCAGATAATAGTCCATTCAACCAATATAATAGATGGGGAGGCGGTGGCGGAGGAGGTGCTGGCAGCGATGGTAATGGAGGAAACAAAGCATCTTCACCGCCAGCACAGGATCCTAGACCGTCGCCAGATCCAGGCGCTGGTGGACCAGGCGGAAATGGAGAATATTCACCTTTTGATGGAAACACATATAGTGGCGGTGGTGGCGGTGGCGCATCAAACAGAGTTTGGCCAGCGCCTGGAGGAGTAGCAGCAGAGGGTGGTGCTCCCGGTGGAATTGGTGGATCAGGAGGAGGTGGACCCGGAGCTCCAACCGGTGGAGGAGCTTCGCCAGGATCATATTATGGAGGCGGTGGTGGTGGTAGAAGCAATGGTCCATTGGGTGGTGCAAGTCCATCTGCCGGATATCCAGGAGTAGTGGTAATTAGATACCCTTATCCATAATTTTATATCATAGGAGGTTGATATGAGTAAAATTCTAGTTAATTGCAATTTACAAAGTGGTGAATGGACAGTCAGAGAAGAAGATATGCAATCTCACTATGCAGATGTGAGATTCTATTTCTCCGATGGTGAATCAGTTGTCATATTTAACAATCTAACTTTTGGTGTTAAACTTAAAAAAGATTCAGAACAACTGTTTACTGAAACATTTGGTATTACTAAAAAATATATTTCAACGGAGAATGTATTATTTGATAACTACATAGAACACTCCAGAATTTATCTAGAATCAAACACGACATACACATTAGAACTCTGGTGTGATAACGGAGGAATAAGAAGAAGTTATAATTATGTTTTTACTACTCCGGATATGGTATAAAATAAATATAGAATAAACTTTTAGAGTAAAAAAATGGCAATAAGAAGATTAATTACCACTGCGATAGATTCTCTATCTCTACCAAACACAACATCAAGTACAAGTAACACAACTGGTGCTCTGATTGTTGCAGGTGGAGCAGGAATTAGAGGCAATCTATATGCAACAGCAGTGTATGCTGCCAATTATTACTATGCCAATTCTGCACCATTTGTGTCTGGATCAAGTTACACATTACCTGCAGCAACAACAAGTACTTTAGGTGGTGTAATTGCAGATGGTACAACCATTACAGTTGCTGCAAACGGTAGAATAAGTGCATCAAATACATTGCCATCTCAAACAGGTAACTCTGGTAAGTATCTAACTACTGATGGTAGTGTATCATCTTGGTCGAATGTTTCGGCACTTCCATCTCAAAGTGGTAACTCTGGTAAATACTTAACGACTGATGGTACTAATTCAAGTTGGTCAAATGTAACTACATTACCAACGCAAACTGCTAATTCTGGTAAATTCTTGACAACAAATGGCACCACTGCATCATGGGCTAATGTTAGTGTTACGCCAACGGCAGTTAGTGATCAACAAAATTCAAGCAATGGTGCATTCGCTTTACCAGTGGGTAATACAGCGCAACGTCCCGCAACCGCATATAATGGTTATACTAGAATTAATAGTCAAACTGGTTATTTGGAAGTATACTATAACAGTACATGGAATCCTTTATTAGGAATTGGTTATTTGTCGGCTACTGGCGGTACAATCACTTATGATGGTAATTATAAAATACACACTTTTACATCAAGCGGTACTTTCAATGTTAATTCTATTACACCTACTAGTAGTAGTGTTGAATATCTAGTAGTAGCTGGAGGAGGCGCAGGTGGTGGTGCTGGTCAGTCGAACGCCGGTGGTGGTGGTGCTGGTGGATTTAGAACTGGTACCATTAGTGTCAGCGCACAATCTTACAGTATTACCGTAGGAGCTGGCGGTACTGGCGCTGGGGGTAATGTTCGAGGAGAAAATGGATCAGATTCAATATTCTCTGCTATTACATCTATTGGTGGAGGTGGAGGTGGTACACACAATGGGCCACAAGCGGGAAAGGACGGAGGATCAGGTGGTGGTGGTACTCAAGGTGGCGGCGCCCCTGGATTGGGAACAGCAGGACAAGGTAATAATGGTGGTGGTTATGTTTATGCAGCAGGTTGCGGGGGTGGGGGTGCAGGTGGTCCTGGACAGACTGCTCCTGCTAGTAGTAGTGCTTACGCTGGCAGTTTTGGTGGATATCCTATCAGTGCCTTTATAAACGGTGGTCCAGGACTATCATCAACTATAACTGGCACTAGTGTTTATTATGCTGGTGGAGGCGGGGGTGGACAACGAGACGCTTATGGTGTAACTCCTAATGGTTCAGGGGGAATAGGTGGGGGCGGAGCAGGCGGCACTGAAGCGGGACTAAATGGTTTCCCTGGCACTGTTAATACTGGTGGAGGTGGAGGCGGGGTTGGCGGTAATGGATCTGAAACTAAAGTTGGTGGATCAGGAGGATCAGGTATAGTTGTCATTCGTTATCGATACCAGTGATAGATAAATAGTATAATACATATTTTCGGAAATGCACCATGGCAACATTAGTATCTACAAGAAATCTATTCAAAGATTATTGTCTAAGGAGACTTGGATTTCCTGTTATTGAAATTAACGTTGATGATGATCAGGTAGAAGATAGAATTGATGATGCACTCCAATACTGGCAAGACTACCACTTTGATGCACTCCAGAAAGTATACTATATCAAAAGATTAGACGCTACTGATATTACAAACAAATACATCAACATGTCACCAGATGTGACAAGAGATACGACAAACGCATCTGTTAATATTATTGGTGTCACAAGAATATTTCCAATCTCCGATTCGATTGCACAGAACAATATGTTCGATCTGAGATATCAACTTAGATTGAACGAACTATATGACTTCACTTCTGCATCATATATTAACTACACATTGACGATGCAGCATCTTAGATCACTAGAGTTAATGTTTACTGGTGAAGTTCCTATTCGATTCCAACGTCACATGCATAAGTTATTCTGTGATTGGGGTTGGGGTACAGCAGTCAATGCAGGAACTGTTGTGATTGCAGAGTGTCATGCACTAGTAAAACCAGAAGACTATGTTTCTGTATGGAATGATCGTTGGTTAAAAGAATATGCAACTGCACTAATCAAACGTAATTGGGGTGCAAACTTAAAGAAATTTCAAGGTGTTCAATTGCCTGGTGGCGTAATGTTGAATGGTGATAAGATCTTTGATGAAGCATCTGAAGAGATTGCAAAGTTAGAACAAGAAATGCTTGATTCTTATTCATTGCCTGTTGACTTTTACCTAAACTAATATCATGGCAACTAACGTATATTTCAATAACTATGCATCAAATCCGGAGCAAAGACTCATTGAAGATTTGATGGTAGAATCAATAAAAATATACGGTGTAGATTGTTACTACATTCCTAACACTAATGATCAGGCACGAGATCTAATCTATGGTGAAGATCCACTCAAAGAGTT